>Ga0182017_10001174_pt1 | contig 20484 bp, 12 predicted proteins | sample 712E3DmetaG_FD_120492 | JGI IMG/M metagenome (GOLD analysis project Ga0182017, IMG submission 120492) | Permafrost microbial communities from Stordalen Mire, Sweden - 712E3D metaG | ecosystem: Environmental > Terrestrial > Soil > Wetlands > Permafrost | place: Sweden: Stordalen | collected... | reverse complement strand
GTGTCTATTTCTTGAGTGTTTCCACCTCGCTCCCAACGTCCTCGTTGGGAGCGGACTATTACTGAAGCTCTGCTTCGCCTTTGCTACTGATTTCTCCAATCGGTCTTTACCTCGATCAATCCCTCAAGTCCTTCATTGTTCCTCGCACTTGAGTATCGCCGGCATTTCGGTTTCTCAACATACCCACGTCTCACCGGATTGTTATGAATATAGGCAATCTTCTGCAAAAACATTTTCTCACTATGAATTTCCTCGGGGTGGCTCCCTTCCTGCCATATTTGATACTTACTTTTTGTTTTGTGTGGCAGTTTAGCATCTCTCAGTTTGTCCAGCAGGTACACGGCTGTGCGCCCTTCCAAATAATCTATGATCGTTCGCGCTGTAAACGATTTGAAGTCTTTCATAGTTTTACGAAACTCAGACGCAGAGGCAATCAAGTAAAGGTGATGTTCCACAATGACATACGCATAAAACGCTACCTGGCGTTCTTTCTGCACAAAGCGCATTGATGCAAGAATAGTAGAAACAATATCAGGGTTAATAAATAGTGGTATCCAGTCAAAAACGGTCATTGTAAGAAAATGCGGCTGCTCGTTAATATAGATCTCATAGCGCGTTCGTGTCACTGCTTCTGTCCTTACTTACTTCACTGATGTTACGCAGAAAGCCAACTATGCAGATCATAGTGAGAAATTGCTCAATTCACCTCCCCTTTTTCCCCTCCTTGCCAAGGAGGGGATATGGGAGGTTGAAATCTCTTGGAAATGAGGACTGCTGATTGCTGTTTTTCAGTTCATGTATAATGTGAGTTACTTCATTATTGGTGAAGCGGAGCTTCACTCTTGTGCGTTCCCAACGTGGACAGACTGTGTGAAAAGTAATTATTTCCGATGGACAATTTGGAAAATGTGGTTGCTGTGGGGAAAAGGTTGCACCAATGTTAGCAATTCATAAGCGGAGACAAGTGGATGAAAAAATTTGTGACAAGGATTCCCCACTTAAAATTCTTGAGAATACTTATTACAAAGTCTGGGAGATTGGGAACGAGATGAATAGTGTTTGTCTGAACTCCTTGGGAGGCCATCTCAAACACTGGCGGATGGTTGTGTTAATACGGGATCGAGGCGACAATACACTAAAATGGTCTGATTTTCTCTTGTCTTTTAATAATTCTTTTCACACTTTTGACCGTCCAACTACACAACTCTCACTCACTCCGAGGGGCGACCATCATGTCCACACGTATTTCGGCATCGATAATTCAGCTCTTCCTGTTAATACTTCCCGTTACAGCTCAACAAAGAGATCTCACCGTTGTAGCTTCTTCACCGCGGGGAGTCATATCATCGATCGATCAAAGCCAAACAATTTTTGCCACATTCAGCGATCCAATGGTCGCGCTTCAGGCTGTGCCGGTCGACGAAGGAACCGGACCGTTAATTCTCGAACCGAATGTAAAAGGAAAGTACCGATGGATGGGGACTATCACATCGACATTCATCCCGGAAAAGCTGCTTCCCTATTCAACCAGGTTCACCGTGAGAATTCCAGCCGGAACAACATCGTTGAAGGGAACGAAATTGCCGCGGGAGTTTACATGGTCGTTCGAAACCCCTCGTCCTAAGATTACGTGGACTTCGCCGACCCGGGGCCAAACGCATGTCGATACGAACACCGCTGTGGTCCTCCGTTTCAATCAACCTGTAAACGCTCAAACCGCGGCGAAAAGTATCTCCATTCAGCTAAAGAAGATGAACGGAGAGACGACATATCCGGCGTACACATCACGTCAGGCTACACCGGCCGACAGTCTTGAACATCCGGAACAAGTCGTGATACTGAAGACCGCTGAGGCGTTCGGGATGGGAGCTGCGGTTTCAGTAACTGTGAAAGACGATCTCCGTGGAGTGGAAGGGCCGCTGCCCATGAGTTCACCGGTTACACTCTATTTTATGACATACGGGGAGTTAAAATTCCTCGGGATCGATCGATCCCAACAAATATTTCCTCAATCCGGCATCACGTTAATGTTCTCTAACGAAGTGACATCAAAGAACGTCATGCAGAAATTGTCGTTTTCCCCTCCTCTCACGACACGGCAAGAATACTATGAGAATACCTACCCTTCCACAAAAGTATTCATTCCTCTCACACTCCAGCCGGAATCCACTTATACGGCCATCATTAAAGCGGGATTAAAGGATAAGTACGGCAACACTCTGACGAACAACGCAAATTTTTCCTTCGATGTCCAGTCGTATCCGCCATTCGTGAGAACGAAGACCGGTCTTGGAGTTCTCGAGGGATATGAATCGCACAAGTTCCCCGTGACGACGATGAATATGGATTCGTTCCGGGTCCAGATGGGAGAAGTGAATCCCGACCGCATCGTCCCGTTGCTGCAAAAGTTATCCTGGGGCTATTACGATAGAATGGCGATTGAAGAGGGAGTGCTCTATACGCCATCATCGGCGCCTGAAGAGGCCAAGGAATTCACTCGTTCAAAAATCATTCCGACGAGAGCAAAACGCAACACGGTAACCGTGCGTCCATTGGATTTCGACGATGTGCTCGGCAAGGGGGGGCGGGGTGTCGTCTTTGTCCAGGTTGATGACATGAACCAGGGGCAGACCGCGTATCTCAAGACCTTGGTCCAGGTGACAAACTTCGGCATCACGGCAAAATTCTCTCCTGAATCCAATTTGATTTGGGTGACGAACTTGAAGGACGCATCACCCGTGCCGCATGCCGACGTTGAAATTCGCAACGACAACAACGTGGTGGTGTGGAGCGGAACGACGGATAACAAGGGATTCGCTAAGACACCAGGTTGGGGGAAGCTCAACATCTCGACGCGCACTCACAACTATGGCGGCGGCGAAGATGAGGAGGAATATGAAGAAACATCGCACCCGCATCAGTGGGTGATCGTGAAGAAGGATGACGACGTCGCCTTCTCAAGCTCGCAGTGGAACGAAGGAATTCAGCCGTATCGATTCGACATACGGTACGATTGGAACCCGCAGCCTGAAAAATTTGAGGGGGTGCTATTCACCGATCGGGGCCTCTACAAAGCAAATGAAACTGTTGAGGTTAAAGGGATCGTTCGCGTGCGCACGGAGAGTACATGGAAAATCTTCTCGGCGTTGAAGACACGACTTATCATAAAGAATTCCCGGGATGAAGAAGTCTATAATGAAGAGCAAAAACTCTCGCCGTTCGGATCTTTCGCCGCCAGCATGCATTTAAAGCCGAACGCCCCGCTCGGCTACTACTCCATGCGACTTGAATACGCGCTGAGAGCGAATGACAAGGAAGAATGGAGATATATGGAGGGGGAGACGTTCCGTGTGGAAGCTTTTCGGCCTGCGGAGTTCGAAGTCGTGGCAAAGACTGACAAAGAACAATACATCATCGGCGACACGCTCAACGGCTTCTTGAACGCAAAGTACCTCTATGGGGCTCCGATGAAGAATGAAAAGATCCGATGGCGGCTCTCGGCTTCACGCGGTTACTTTACTCCCGCCGGATACGACGGATATTTCTTCGGAAAAATGGAATGGCTGACCCGGTACCAACAGGATTATTATAGTAAAGAGCTTCAGAACAAAGACACAGTGGTCGACGCCTTCGGCAGTCTGGCGGTCCATTCTCCCATCCGGGTCGGCGAGTTCCAGGGAACGATTTCGCTTATGCTCGAGGGAGAAGTCACCTCCCCCTCACGTCAAACACTCGCCGGACGCACAACAGCATTGGTTCACGGCGGTGAGTACTATATCGGCATCCGTCCTTCGTCCACGTTTGTCAAAAGCGAATCGACGATGACGCTCTCTATCATTGCGGCAACACCCGAGGGGAAACTGCTTCCCAAACAATCACTCGTCATGAGGATGTATCAGCGCGTATGGCATTCTGTGCGGAAGGCGGAGACCGGAGGGCGGTTCGCATGGTATTCGGTGGCGTCGGATACTCTGATCGATTCATCGGAAGTCGTAACCGGGGCCGAACCGTTCGTTAAGACGTTTGTCCCGAAAGAGCCGGGGTTCTTCTATGTCGACGTCCAAGGAAATGATTCCCGCGGAAATGCCCTGGTGTCCCAGGCCTATTTTTACGCAAGCGGCTCAGGTTACGTCGCGTGGGAACGTTCTAACGACGATCGCATTGAATTGATTGCGAACAAAACCAATTTCCAGCCGGGAGAAACTGCAAGCATCATTGTCAAGAATCCGTATGAGAAGGCGACAGCACTTGTCACGGTGGAGCGTGAAGGAATTCTGAAACATTACTCGACGACGGTCGAGGGGAGCGCTCCGCAAATAGACATACCGATCACGAGCGAGTTTCTGCCGAACGTCTTCGTTTCGGTGGTGCTGCTGCAGGGGCGTACGGCCCGGCCGACGGCGAGAGAAGAAGCGGATATCGGCCGCCCCTCATTCAAAATCGGATATGTTGCCCTCTCGGTCAACCCAAAAGAAAAGAAATTGAACGTCTCGGTCGAGTCGTATGAGAAAGAATATCGACCCGGGGATACCGTCGATGTTATCATGAGAGTTAAGGGAAGCGATGGTTCGCCGAGACGCGCCGAGGTGACGTTGAGCGTTGCCGATCTGGGCATCCTTAACCTGATCGGTTACCGGTTGCCGAACCCGTTCGAGAAGTTTTATCGCGAACGCGGGCTTTCGGTTGTTACGACAGAAACCCGCTTGCACATCATCGAGCAGCGGAACTACGACGAGAAAGGCCAGGAAGTTGGCGGCGGCGGGGCTGCGGTAAAGTCCGAAGAGGACATCCCGGATGCTGAAGGTATTCGGAAGGATTTTCGCGCTTCCGCCTACTGGAATCCTTCGATCATAACGGACGAGAACGGTGTCGCCGTTGTGCGTTTCAAGCTGCCGGATAACCTGACCGCCTTCGAGATGATGGCCGTGGCGCATACGAAAGAATCAGACGTCGGATACGGAGAAAACTCATTTGCGGTCAACAAGCCGCTTCTGCTGCAACCCTCGCTCCCGCGTTTCGCACGTGTCGGCGATTCCTTCAAAAGCGGAGTTGTCATCATGAACTACTCCACCAAAGAAGAAAAGATCAAACTGGTGACCTCCGTGACAGGTTTGAAATGGGACAGCACCGACACAACAATGCACTCATTACAGCCGGGACAGGCAAAAGAGGTGCTCTTCAACTTCACGGCGGAGAAAATCGGCTCGGCGAAGTTTGTCTTTCGTGCATACAGCGAACACAATTACGACGGACTGCAATGGATTATTCCTATCAACGCTCCGCGTTTGAGGGAATCGGTCGCCCTGTATGAATCGTTGACTGATGCCACGACAGACGAACATATCGTTCCGCCGGCAGATGCGTTCGGCGATATCGGTAGTGTAGAGTTCACCGCCGCATCGACGGCAATGGTGGGACTCTCGGGGGGCATTTCGTACCTCTTCCACTATCCGTACGGTTGTTTGGAACAGCGGGCGTCGTCGATTCTGCCGATGATCCTGGCCAAAGACCTGGTCGATGCATTTAAGTTCGACGTTTTGAAAAATCAGGACTATCGAGCGGTCGTGATGAAAACGCTCGACGAAGTCCCTCTCTTCCAGCATAGCAACGGCGGTTTCTCCTACTGGAAGAATGAGGGGAAAACGTGGACCTACATCTCGGCATACGCGATGTTCACACTTGTTGAGGCAAAGAAAAACGACTATCAAATCGATGAACAGGCTTTTGCCAAAGGGATTGAGTACCTCAAGCGCGTACTACACGGCGAGGAACGAGACGAATTCTACTCGAAATATTACGGGCAGTGCACACGTGCTCTTGCGCTCTACACCCTCTCCCTCGCGGGGAAGCCTGAGTTCGGATATATGGAGACGCTCTATAACGAGCGTGAGGAAATGTCGCTCTTCGCAAAGGCCTATCTCTTGAGAGCAATACACGCCGCCAACGGCAACAACTCTATGCAGGACGAACTGGCCCGGGATTTCTCGAATTGCGTAAAGATTGCCCCCACCTCCGCTCATTTTGAGGAAAGGAGCGATTACGACCTGTGGTGGTGTTTCGACTCCAACATACGCACAACGGCCCTCATCATGCAGGCGCTGGTCGAAACGCAGCCGGAAAACCCATTGATTCCCAAGGCTGTACGATGGCTGATCGATCAACAGAAAATAGGGCATTGGCGCACGACGCAAGAGAATATCTACGTGGTCGACGCCCTGGCGACATACTTGCGAGTGTATGAAAAAGATGAGCCGAATTTTCGTACTACCGTCATGATAGAAGGGAGAACGCTTCTGAACGAGTTCTTTCAGGGACGGTCGTTCAGAGTAGCACAATCATCCGTTCCCTTTACACAACTGACCCTCGGAAAGAACTACCCCGTGACGTTCACAAAGGACGGACCAGGGCGTCTTTACTATGGAGTCAGGATGAATTATTACCCGAAAGGCGAAACTCAACAAAAGGACGAAGGCTTCTCCGTCGTGAAAACGGTGGAGCCATTGACAGGGACCGCCGCGGACACTCTCGCTCCCGGTTCTCTCATGAAAGTCACCATCACCGTTGCCAGCAGCCAGTACCGGCATTTTGTCGTTGTCGACGATCCGGTGCCGGCAGGGTGTGAGATCGTGAATACATCGTTTCAGACAACTGCTTCGGACCTGGACGAGCATGAGGGAGAACACAACGACGAATGGTATGAACGTGCGTTTCATCACGTGGAGAGATACGATGACCATGTTCTGCTCTTCGCGGACTACTTCACCGCCGGCCCGCATTCGTACACGTACCTCATTCAGGTAACAAGAAGCGGATCGTATCAGATGCCTGCGACGCGGGCAGAGGGAATGTACGAACCGGAAGTATTCGGACAGACGGCATCGAAGATCGTTGTCGTGCGATAGAGAGGCAAAGAAGAAAATTGGGTGGGCTTCATATAAACAGAGTTGAGAATCTAATTTGACTCCACCAATCTAGTCACCGACTCCTCCCCCGTCCCCTCCCCTTGGTCAGGGGGGGAATAGATGGGGGTCGATGAATAAAATGATCTCTATTACCAAAAATTGCACGAGTGGTGTGTATTTTCTTTGATTTGGTCAACGTATTAAACCGTTGAACAATTGTGGACAACCCTAGTGCTTCTTTGTTGCTCCGTCAACTCAGAGATCATCGTGCCATAGTAGACCCCATTGAAATAGGTAGATGAACTCTTCCATGTTGAAGAAAAATAAAATCATTCTGCCGCTCATCGCCATCTGCGTGGGCCTCCTTACGCTCATCGCTTCTTCATTTGTTCCACTTCCCAAGGACGACTTCAGCAAACAATCCGTCCAATCGCTTCGGGTTGAAGACCGAAACGGCATTATGTTGCGCGAGTTTTTGAACGACGAGCAGGGGCGCGGTGAATGGAAACCCATCTCATCTATTGCCGTTCCGCTGCAGCAGGCAACTGTAGCCGTGGAGGACAAGAGATTCTATTCCCATCCGGGAATAGACCCCCTCGCGATCGCGAGATCGATCGCGGGAGACATTGCGGCCCTCCGATTCAAATCGGGCGGCTCCACACTCTCGCAGCAGGTCATCCGAAATGTGTATCACCATCCGAGGACTCTCTATTACAAAGCGATAGAATTATGGTATGCGTTGCGGCTGGAGAGGATGTACTCGAAGCAAGAGATTCTCGAACAATATCTGAATCGGGCGCCGTACGGAAACCAGTTGTTCGGTGCAGAGGCTGCATCCCGTTGGTATTTCGGTAAACCGGTAAGCGACCTTTCAATTGCTGAATCTGCATTTCTCGCCGCCTTGCCGAATGCGCCATCGATCCTTAATCCTAACAATAACGTAAAAGCAACAATCGATCGGCAGCGGAGCGTTCTACGCCGCATGTTCGAGCAGAGAATTATCAGCCTCGCGGAATATGACCGGGCGATGGTACAGCCTATACAGGTCATTCCACCGGAAGCGCATTTCAGGGCTCCGCACGTCGTTGCAATGGTGCGGGCAATGAATCCTGCAAGGCAGAACGGCACGGTCCGTACAACCATCGACTATCCGCTGCAGGAACAGGTCCAATGGCTCATGAGGGGGCATCTGAAAAAACTGAGTGAGAAGAACGTGCACAACGCCGCCGTCATCGTCATCGAAAACAGAACGGGGGAAATCCGGGCGCTCGTCGGCTCTGCGAATTTTTTCGATACGCTGCATCAAGGCCAGGTCAACGGTACGACCGCGCGCCGCCAGCCAGGTTCGGCGCTTAAGCCGTTCATGTATGCTCTGGCGCTTGAGCAAGGCTACACGCCGGCAACACTTCTGGCGGACGTCCCCACAGCGATTCCCGACCATCACGGCGATTATGTTCCGGAGAACTACGACAGGCATTTTCATGGTCCCGTACGTCTTCGTACGGCTCTTGCTTGTTCATACAACGTTCCGGCGGTACGAACGCTTCAAATGGTGGGGAAGAGTGCCTTGTTGGAGAAACTGAAGGATGTCGGTTGCTCAACTCTCGACAAGGATGCGGAATATTACGGTTACGGGCTTACCCTCGGCAACGCGGAGGTAACGCTGCTCGATCTCACGACGGCGTATATGTCGTTGGCAAACGGTGGAGTGTGGAGATCGACATCGCTTCTGTTTCCAGATAGTGCCCGGCGAATGGCTCATCGTGTGTACGACGAAGCCACCGTTTACCTTATCACACATATCTTGAAGGATAACGCGGCGCGGCGACCCGCATTTGGAGCAAGTTTCCATTTTCCATTTCAGTGCGCTGTGAAAACCGGGACCACGAAGGACTACAAGGACAACTGGACCTTCGGTTACACCACGCGTTACACGTTAGGGGTATGGGTCGGGAATTTTGACGGGGAGAAGATGCGGAGAGTATCCGGTGTGAGCGGTGCTGGTCCGATCTTCTCGGATGTGATGACATTCCTCCACTCTGCGCCGTACGGTCAACCGCCGGAGAATTTCGCTGTGCCGGACCATCTGGTGAAGCGCACCGTTTGCGCACGCTCGGGTGAAATCCCTACACGATTCTGCGCGAAAACGATCGATGAGTGGTTTGTCGAAGGAAGAACCCCGTCCGCACCGTGTACCGTTCACCGTGAATATATAGTACCCGGTGGCGATGCCGTCGGAGGAAACCGTGTCTACGAGGTGTTTCCCCCTGAATATTCGTCGTGGGCGGCAACCGAGGGATTGCCAACGCCTCCGCCAAATGCACGACTTGCTTCTCGCCCCTTGAGCCAGGACGAGCATGGCAGACGGCTCATGATCGTTTCTCCCAACAGCGGAGACTATTTTAAGCTCGATCCCGTACTTCGTCCTGAGTACCAGATTATCACGATTGCGGGATTTATTCCCTCCTCGGTTTCCCGGGTAACATTGACGGTGAATGGGAAGGAAGAGTCTCCCTTCGACGAGCATGGCGTGCAATGGAAGCTGCAGAAGGGGGTATTCCGATTTCAGTTATGGGGTTACGCGGAGAAGAAGAAGATCGTCAGTGCACCGGTCATCATTAATGTCGAATAAAGTGTAATCCGCCTGAGTTCCTCTCTCTCATCTGCTATTCCGAAAGTGGTCTCGAGAAATACATTTTCGATCCGTCGAAGTCCTCGGCGGGGATTTAAGGAGAACAGCGGGTCGGCATTAGTGGCATTGGGCCGAAACAAGACTCAAGGCAGTCCCATGCATATTGCCATGTTGGTGACTTGTCGATAGGTGGAAGGAAGATTATCTGGGAGGATATTAAGGAATGAAACCGCGAACCGGGCCAATAAAAGAGTAGATTTGTCATCTCAGACCGAACTCAACGGATGTCATTGCCATGTTGCAGATTGCATCTTTCTCGATAGGTCTTTTCAGCACCGGTCAACAGCTCAGTCTTCTTCCTCACGCAGCTCGTGCTCGACAAACCGTTCTCGTTCCCTCCGTAATTGTCTGAATTGTTCCCTCTGCTTTGCGTTCAGAAGCGCTTCGATCTTCTTGTTTGTTTCGTCAAGGAACGATTCTTTGAGCCGGCGCACCTTTTCTCTGCCGCCCCGCGCCAGTTTAGCCTGCTTCATAATCCTGTCGTGCGATTCCCGAACGAGCATGAGCATCTGTTCGGTCTGAGTGCTGTCCAGGTCGAGTTCTCTCTGAAGCCGTTCGGCATATTCATACGAGAATGCCATCGCAACACCCAACTCTCCATGAGAGCTGTCGTTGCGCGGCTTGACGGCGAGTTCCTGGTTCAACCGTTGTTGTTGCTCCGGAGTGAGCACTGCAGCGAGTTCGTGTTTCATCGAATCGACGATCGTGGCCATCTCCCCATCATGGTGATCGAAAAGGACTGTGATTCTCTCGGCGGTTCGTCTCGCGATCTCTTCGACTTTGCCCTTCTGGGAGGAGTCGGGGTTTACCGCTTCGTTGACGCGGGAGAGAAAAAATTCTGTTCTCTCGAGCGCGTCGAGCTTCCGGTGACGGCCTTTCATGAACACGCCTCTGCCGACTGCACCGAGGACAATCCCTATCGCGAGGGTGGCCAGAAGAATGAGTGTCACTTTCAGTTTCGGTGTCATTCGAACGGCGCCTCCAGGGTCAGGATCTGATCGAGGGAGGGATGATGGATGCCAAACGCCGATTCCAAAGTGAACCCATTCGTTCGGCTGATGTTGTACGCACTCAAAAGGATCACAAGAACGGCTGCACCCGCAACGAGGTCTCGGAACACGGAAACAAAGTATTCGTCGACTGACTGCCGGGAATTGCGCAGGCGCTCGATGACCCGTTCGACAAAAAATGCGTTAAATGTACTTCCCCGTTTCGATCGAAGCGCTGACCGAAGAATCTTGAGGTCTTCTTCTGTCGCACGGAATTTCTCGGATGCGGCGAGCGCACTGTCGACTCTCCGGCGATCTTTATCCGACAATCGGGAATCAAAGGAACGAACCAGCAAATTGTAAAGAGAACGGCCCATCAAAAACCCTCCTTGTAGTTGTGCAGGACTGTTTGCAGTTTCTTTTGCGCTCGCATGAGCCGAGATAAGACGGTCCCCACAGGAATGCGCAATATGTTTGCGGTCTCTTCAGTTGAATACCCTTCGATAAGACGCAGTGTCACCACTGCCCGGAATTTCGGATTGAGCGTCTTCATGGCACGCTCGATAATCTCCCTCTTTTCAAAGTGCTCGGAGTTCCCTTCAACCGCCGGCTCTTCAGCCTCGTTGTCCGGGTCGATTGCCCTGAAGAAGAGTCGCCGGCGTTTACGACGCCGCAACTCGTTCAACGACAGGTTTATGGCAATTCGGGTAACGTAGGTTCCGATAGCGGCTTCTTCGCGAAAACTCTTGAGGGCATTGTAGAAGCGAATAAATGTCTCCTGCCCGACATCGTCCGCCTCATTACCCCTGCCGAGCATACCAACAACCGTTGCGGCAACCTTCGCCTCATACCGGCGCACCAATTCTCCAAAGGCCGCTACATCTCCGTCACGAGAAATCCGAAGAAGCTCCTCGTCAGTCTGTCGTTTCAGGTCCTGATCCAATGCTACCTATTAGACAATCTCAAAAAATCCCTTATTCCATTCCATTTCTCTAATGCAACACCCAGCATCCCACAAAGAATGATACAAAATTCGTGGCCGGGAATAAAGAGGTCTTTCCCGGTGTCTAAGAAGTAAGATCGGATGACACACCGGTCAATATCATCGGCAGGAATATTCTCATTCATGCACAGATTGCCGGCATGACAGCGCCGGAACGATGCACTGCACAAAATCTTCCCTTCACAGCGTGAGGAGAAACAACGTCATTCTGAATTGATACGATGAGCAATCAATATCGACACTAGTCAGTAAGGACGTTGTGGTTCGAACGCCATTTCAATCGATTCCCTGACAACAAATCGTTGTCTGTTGCGGAGACAGAGGGAGTATCTCTAATCGAATAGTTTCGTCTCCCCCGAGAATGTTTTCCGTTTTGGAAGAGGATTAACCACTTTTTCATCCTTTTGGACTATTCTATGCTCGCAGCAAATGTGCGTATTTTCCCAAAAAGGAAGTGGTGTCTACGAAAGAGGCAGAACGACGATTTTGCGCAACAACGTTCGACTCAATGGTGACCGCGGTGAACTGCGATGGAACCGAAAGCCATAAAAGGAAGAGCTGGTCCTTTCCCGTCGTATAAACAGAAAGGAAAAGAGCGAAGCGCAGCCACAGACATCGACCACAAAAGATCAACGAACAAACATGGATAGAAAAGAATTCTTATCGACGCTCGGACTTGGTGCGGCAGCACTCGCCTGTTCCTACTGCCTGAACGGGTGTAAGCCGCTTGATAACCCGATCACAGCTCCGACGAATGTTGATTTTACACTCGATCTGACCAGTCCAGCCAACGCAGCGCTCAACACGAACGGCGGATATCTTTACCAAGGCGGAGTTATTGTCGCGCGAACGGCAAGTGGAACATACGTCGCGCTGAGCCAGACATGCACGCATGCCGGAAGTACCGTCCAGTATGTTGAAGGCAGCAACCGCTTCTACTGTCCGAGCCATGGATCGAATTTCGGAACCGATGGATCAGTCGTTAACGGTCCCGCGTCAAGCCCCCTGGCTCGATATATTACAACGTTAACAGGAACGTCGTTAAGGGTCCATTCATAGTACCGGCGACCGCGACAGATGAGGCAGAAACTAAACACATAAACCCAAGAAGAATACCAGACTAATATGAAGCATCTCACTGTTCTCACGACGATCTTTGCCCTGACAACAATCGGCGCAGCACAAATGCAGGCCCAGGAAATCCCTTCGCAGTTCGACCTTGCGAATAACCTTGCTGCCTCACGAGAAGAGAATTTGGAGCCCGACTCTTTGTCGCAAGCTTCAAGGCAGAGGCTTCTACCCCCGAATATGAGTATCATGGAGAAGGGTCTGTGGGGTGAGAACGGATTTCTTCGGGAAACGGGTATCATATCGCCTCTCTCCCCGCAGGAACGCAAAAGCGAACTAAGCCTCCGCAGAACCATGTTGACGACCCATCAAATAGGAGGGTTTGTGACGTTGGGGTTGATGGGAGCGACGGTCTATTTTGGCCAGAAAGTCATTGACGGGCATCGGGAGTACCGGCGCAACCATCAGTACTTTGAAACAGCCACGATCATATCGTATTCAGCAACAGGACTTCTCGCGATTGTCTCTCCTCCGCCGTTGATCCGCCGCGACGAGGTGAGCACCACCACAATCCATAAGACTCTCGCATGGGTTCACGTCGCGGGCATGATTATCACGCCGATTCTTGGAGGGATGCTCAAGCATCGTAACTCCACGAATTACCAAAGCGAACATATACACCAGATATCGGGCTACCTCACGACTGCGGTATTTGCCGCATCGATGATTGTTGTAACATTCTAGCAGGAGATCAATGAGAACAAGAGTATTTGCGGTTCCGGCAATAGTGTTGCTTCTCGGCCTGACGAGCTACGCTCAACCAAAGCAGGCTGAATTGTCGAAGAAGGAATCCTGGATGACGTACGGCATGACGCACCCACTCCATCACATCGAGGCAACAAGCAAAGATGTGGTCTATCATGTGGATATCGACGTGGCGAAGAAAGAAATCCTCAACGTTTCGGCAGACGTTGATGTGACGACCTTCGACAGCGGCAACTCAAACCGCGATTCGCACGCGATGGAGGTTATCGACGCGATCGATTACCCTGAAGCATCATTCGCAGGCTCGTCGGTTACACAGATTGGGGATAGTCTCAAAATTGCCGGCAAGATGAACTTCCATGGAGTGACGCACGATATTGTCATGATGGCGTTGCCGCGGTGGACATCGGACAAACTGGAAGTGACCGGACAATTTGACCTAAGCCTGACCGCATTTAAAATCGAGCGCCCTTCATTGCTTTTGATCCCGGTCGAAGATGCGTTACGTTTCACATTTGCCGTGGTTTTTGTACTTCGATAGCTCAACTTCGCTCGTATACCTCCTCGTCTAGCACTCCTACGGTGTCCATTGCGACGAACTCTGTCGAGCCGGGGGCGACCCTATTTCTCTTCTCAATCCAATAGAAAGATTCTCGGAAAGTCCTCCGGATTGGACAGACGAACAATCTGGTGTTGAACCTGTTCCACGAGCAAACGGAGCCGCCGCCTGTCGGCACTCCCCTTGACCTTCGTCCCCCGAATAGGTATTTTTGGATCGTGCTTGATGATGGGAAGCCATAACATTGGAATCAGGGCGAGGCACTTTTCACCATGAAAAACCAAACCACTCAATGACAAAAAAGATATTCCCCGCCTCCATTCTTGTTGTCGACGACGAACTCACCTTCCGCGAGATGCTGACGGCTCTTCTAAAGCCGGAGGGTTACTGGGTCGAAACTGCCGGAGATGGGGTAGAAGCGATCAACACTCTGCAGAATTCAGTCTTCGATCTGGTATTGCTTGATATCCAGATGCCGCGAGTAGACGGGGTAGAAGTGCTGCGCTTCATACAGGACAACTGTATTGAAACGCAAGTCATTGTGCTTACAGGGGTCGGTGAAGTGCGGATTGCCGTGGAATGCATGAAGCTCGGCGCATATCATTACCTTACGAAGCCGTTTACAGCCGACGAACTCAATGCGCTCATCGAGCGCGCACTTGAGCGCCGGCAATTGTTGGTCGAAAACAAAGTCATGAAGTCGGAGCTTTCGCGCCTCGCCTCTTCATCGAACCTCATCGGTGGCAGCCCGGCGTTCGTCCGGGTCCTTGAACTCGCGAGCAAAGTCGCCCCTACCGATTCTACCGTTCTCATCGAAGGGCCGAGCGGGACGGGGAAGGAACTCCTTGCGAATTTCCTGTACAAAAACAGCAAGCGGTCGGACAAACCGTTTGTCGCACTTAGCTGTGCCTCCATTCCCGATACCCTGATCGAAAGCGAACTCTTCGGACATGAAAAAGGAGCGTTCACCGACGCATACGCCATGCATCAGGGACTGGTAGAATTGGCCAACGGTGGAACACTATTTCTAGACGAAATCGGGGAAATCAGTTCCGTTTTTCAACCGAAGCTCCTTCGCTTCGTTCAGTTGGGAGAGTTCCGCAGGGTTGGCGGGAATAAAACGCAGAAATCCGATGTCCGCATCATCTCCGCAACGAACAGACATCTCGCCGATGAGGTGAAAGAAGGGCGGTTCCGCGAGGACCTGCTCTACCGGCTCAATGTTATTACAATCACCCTTCCCTCTCTGCGCGAAAGAAAAGAAGACATCCCGTTGATTGCCAATGACATAGTCTCCAAGAGCCTGAAAAACCGCACGCCGAAAAAACTCCATCCGGATGCCATCGACGCCTTGTTGCGCTACGATTGGCCCGGGAATGTGCGGGAGCTGGAGAATGTTTTGGAGCGCGCAGCAATTCTCTCGTCGGACGAGTATATCCGCCTCAAGGATCTGACGCTTCCGCGGCACATTTCAGCCCAGCCGGCAATGTCGGCCGAATTCGAAAAGGTAGGAAGCGCCATTTCGCTCCGCGAACTCGAACACCACCATATTGAAGGAGTTCTTCTCCACACCAAATGGAATAAGAACCTTGCCGCAAAGATCCTCGGTATAAGTTTGAAGACTCTCTACACCAAAATCCAGCACTACAACCTCGTCAAGAAGTAATCCGCAATTCGCGCATGCCTTGCTTCGAACAGTTTCCGGCTGATCGGCAATTTTGAACTTCTCCTTCTCGCATACAGACACCGTCAGTACCTGTAAGCTTCTCTGAAATGTAGAATAGGAAAGTTGATTGAAGTGCGGCGCATGTAGAATCCGGTCTGAATGAACGGATACGTGAGGGGGGTGCTATCTCCGTCGAAGTAGGTCACAGCAATAACGCCTGTGGATGGGGTGAATGCCGACCAGATAACCGGGAATACTCTCGGAGTGGTGGAATCGATATCGTACTTGAATTCGATTCGCTTGAAATCGGACGGGGCAAACGTCACGGTGCGGGAAGAAGTAATCCCCGTATCGAGCTCAACATCATACGTATATGACCGTGAGTTTCCTAATTGAACGTTGAGCGCGTAGCCGAAAGAATAGCGGGAACTCATATCCGAAAAGAAGATCTTTTGATCGAGGGTCTGGGTCTGGACTTTTCCTCCTCCGAGAATCACTTCACTGACACCGGAGGTGTTGTGCCGCAATGCTTCAACATAACTGTACGTCGTATGAGGCCCCGTCGTCGCCAACGCTGTTTCGTTTTCGTCAGTGGGAGACACGACGATCGTATGAGTCGCCTGATCACGACTGATCGTGAGATCAGCTGACTCATTTGTATTGATGTTCTCCTTCACGACATACGCAGGTCCGGTGAACGTCGCGATGATGTCGTACACGCCGGTAGGAACGAAAGCGGAAAGGAACGTGCCGGCCGGATTGTAATAATATGCATTCTTCTTTTGGTCATGGATCACGACTTGGAACGGAGTCTCATTGAACGAAATTTGAATTACCGACCCTTTAAAGAAAACGTATGGAATAATAAGAGTATCCGTAATTGATACTCCAAGGATTTCGCCGTAGTATCCCTGAGGGAAAACGGAGTTGTCCGGGAGCAATGCATTGTCAGCGGTCAGTTCAATGGCAACGCTCCTTGAATTGTTTGCGTCGACGGTGAAGACCGCGGGAGAACAGTCAATTTTGATTCCTGCCTTTTCAGAAAGGAGCTTAAACGAATAGGTTTTTGGCCTCGGCGATAGGTTCACGACAAGCAAACTGTCGCTCCTCGTCCATTTGGCACTCGATGGATTGTCGAATCCAAAGCTTATTGCCGCCGGCGTAACGATGGTGGTGGCTGCCGGGATTTTAGTCGTATCGAGTTTTCCCCTTCCCGCCGAGAAGATAGGGCCGCGCAAATCCTGTGTGGATGCCAAGAGTGCATCGCGGACTTCGTGGGCACTCCATTCAGGATGACGTTGTCTTAGGAGTGCAGCCGCCCCCGTCACGTAAGGAGCCGCCATCGAAGTCCCGCTCATCAGAACGTATCCTCCATTCATTTTGGCCGACAGAATCGATTCACCCGGAGCGACGATATCGGGTTTAAATCCGTAGATCTTATTCGAAGGCCCTTTGGAACTAAACGAAGCGACAGAGTTTTTTGCATCGGTGGCTCCTACGGTGAGAGCTTCTCGTGCGGCTCCGGGAGAGTCGATAGTCCCGTAGTCCCCGTCATTGCCTGCCGCAACGACGACGACAATTCCCATTTCCACTGCGCGGTCGACCGACTGTGAAAGAATGTCGTCCGGGTCGCCGCCGGCGGTGCCTAAACTAAGGTTGATGATCTGGACACTATCGTGGATCGCCTGTTCGATGGCGGCAATCACTGTCGATGTGATTCCATTCCCTTGTGCATCCAGCACTTTATATGCAAATAGCTGGGAATGAGGAGCCATCCCCTTAAATGACCGAGAATTGCCGGCGATAATTCCAGCGACGTGCGTGCCGTGTCCGTTATCGTCTCGCGGGTCGGAGCTATTGCTCACGAAATTATAGCCACCAGCGACAGTGTACCCCGGACCGAAGCCTCCGCCGAATGCCTCGTGCAAATAATCTATTCCGGTATCAATGACTCCAATTCTTACTCCTCCCGCTTTCGTGGAATCGGTGGTCACAGCAACCGGATGCTCATCCCCGCTCGATGTTGTCCCGACAGCAAGTGCAATAACCTTTTTGTCTTCGTAGACCCCCTTGACGCCCGCCAATCCTGCGATTGCACTTATTTCAGTCCTCGATGCAGTGATCGAGACTGCATTGAGAACCTCCGAGAATTGATGCAAGATTCTCGCTTGGGGGGCAATGGAGGCGACTGTATTAACAAATGTGAATTGCTGTTGGAATGACGCAGTATTTCTCGCTGCAGACGTTCCCTTCACCGGCTTCTGGGGACGGGTTGAGAGCTCGATGATGACGTTGATTCTCTCGTCCTGATTGATGCTCGTCGATGAAACCGACGTAGTACCGTGGACTACTTCCAAAAGAGCAGTGTTCGAGACAAATTTCCGAAGACTGTCCCGGGTACCGAATTTCTTCACGATGAGGCTTTGCCCGTTCACCGGACCACCCACCGAGAAGAAGAATGCAACGCCAATGGCGAACATCAGAACGCTTTTTATGCTCATCGGATAAGTGTCATCCTTTTGGTTTCGACTGTTTTCACACCGTCATCAGCGATCGCAAGCAGGCGGTAGAAGTAGGTGCCCGATGCGACTGATGTGCCGTGATTTGATGTTCCGCTCCAGTGTGCATCGTAGTTTCCCGGTTCTCGGTCTTCATTCACCAACGTTGAGACCTCTTTCCCTGTCACGTCATACAATACTAAGGAAACTTTTGCTCTCTTTCTAATATTGAATCGAATCGTTGTGGTAGGGTTGAATGGATTTGGAAAATTTTGGCCGAGGGAGAAATCGCGGACCGGATTCTCGGCGATGTTTTTTGCCGAGGAAATGGGACTGTGAAATCCTCCGACGACGAAGATGGAATCGCCTGTTTCCATGACCGGAGATGCGAAGGCAAACATTTTATAAGCGTTAAGAACTTTGTTACTGTCGATTGTGAAGAAGAGGCTTTCAGCAACCTTATCGGCCGGCTTCGCTGCAAGAAGATCAAAAGTCTGGCTGTGTGTACTCATCGCTCCAACCAAAAGAGTGAGTCCGAGGACCCATGCTCTCGTGTTTGCTAAACCACTCTTTTTTGATCGCTTCACGTTGCTCTCTCCTTGATTCATAGCCGAGAGAGGTGCAAAGGAGGCTCCAGGAAAACTCAGCCGGGCAAAACATCCGTAATCGATTACAGGTCATTGGGTTATGGAAATTTGTGTGTGCTTCAAGGAGAGTTCAAAGAGCGGCGATTTTGAGGTTTTTTGGCCGTTATTGTAAATAATACAATTAGGCTGGATGACAAGACGGCTAAGCAGGATTCAGTGTTTTCCGCTTGTTCTAGGCACTAAAGACAGGTTGTTACGAGGTGAGAATGTGAGCTCGGTTGAAGGACGGCCAAAATAACTCGATTGTAGAATCTACAAACTCAAAGAGGGTTTGGCGATACCGAAAAAACCGAAGTTCCGCTGAACGAAATCCCCCTTTTTTGTATCTGGAAAGCGAAGGGACCTCTCGTCCGAAATACCCTTCGAGAAAACTTTTACAAATTTCGTAACGACTCAGCGTAACAAATATTTGTGACGGCTCAGCGGATCTTGGGGGGAATTCGCGGAAGAATCCGCCTTTGGCGGACGAAGGCGCAAAGGGCGCGAAGGAAAGAGAACAGATTTTTGGAAAAATAATCCTGAAGTAGTTGCAGGAATTAATTGTTGACGCGACCACAATAGCATACAATGCACGTGGCGCCGACATGAGGTTCCTTCTCAATTCGTAGAATGTTGTTCTGATGAAGAGAGGAATCAGTCGGATAGTGAACAGGCAGTAAATACAATAAATCAAAGATTCTTTGCGTTCTTTGCGCCTCTGCGGTTTTCTTTTTGCTGAGTACTTACCAAATTTCTTTTGAGAAAGGGATTTGTCAGCCCATTGTTGAGGTTACTTTCTTTTGACATCGGCATTCAGACTGTGTCAAAGGTCTTCAGAATGTCTCACAGCATCAATGCTGCAATTTTTTTGAGGAGTGATGCCTTCACTCTTGGGCTTTGGAAGAGCATCTAGTAGAAAAATGGGAGAAAATCAATCGTTACGGTGAAGGCATCACTTCGCCGAATTCAAAACGTACCACTACCCGAACGCCTAACAGTGTCAATGCTGCAATTCTTGCACAGTCTCCATTCCTTCGGATTTGAAAAAGAAAGTAACATCGTCAGTCAGGTTTTGATGGGTCCAGCAACAAAACTCTTTCTGTCCAGACCAGACTGAGGCCCCACCCGGTCTTTCCATCAATCCGTCTTGCAGAATATCATAATAGTGAGATCATCCACCTTGGAGCGCCGCTGCGAAATCTCATCAGGTCATCAATGCAGGCCCGGATAAGTTCCGCAGGCGCACGTTGCGAGTTGCGAGATACAAGCGCAGAGAGTTGCGCCTCGCTATACTCTTCGCCATTTTCGTTCGGGCATTCCGTCAGCCCGTCGGTATACAAAAAGAGGATATCGTCGCGCGACATCTGAACTTTTTTGGACTCATATTCTGCGTTGAAAAACGTTCCTAGCGGCAGGCCGGTGCTTTCGATCGAGCGAATCTGTCCTCCTTTGATGACGAGCGGATAGCAATGTCCCGCGTTGCAGAGTTCAAGATCTCCCGAGCGGTCCAGCTTTCCGCAAACAAGTGTCGCGAAATTCGCCGACAGGGTGCTCTCACAGAAGAGCCGGTTTGCCCGGGCAACAAGTTCGTGAAGCGGCTGATTCGACGAAAGGAGCGTTCGGAACATTGCGTGGAGATGAGAAACAAGGAGTGACGCTGCAACACCTTTGCCCGAGACATCGCCGAAGAAGAAATAGGTCGAACCATCCGCGGTT
>Ga0182017_10001173_pt1 | contig 20486 bp, 20 predicted proteins | sample 712E3DmetaG_FD_120492 | JGI IMG/M metagenome (GOLD analysis project Ga0182017, IMG submission 120492) | Permafrost microbial communities from Stordalen Mire, Sweden - 712E3D metaG | ecosystem: Environmental > Terrestrial > Soil > Wetlands > Permafrost | place: Sweden: Stordalen | collected... | reverse complement strand
ACTGCTGTTGTGGTGAATTTTATTGATATGCTCGCTCACGGCCGCTCGGACTCGCCGCTCCTCAAAGAAATTGCCCCCGACGAGTCTGCATATCGTTCGCTTACACGGTCTTGGTTTCAACATTCATCGCTCTTTGGCATGCTCAAAACGCTTGCGGTGCAAAAGAACGTCAAGATTATTCTTACGACGGATCACGGAAGTGTACGGTGCATGCGCGGATCGAAAGTCGTGGGAGATCGTGAAGCATCGACAAACCTGCGTTACAAGTTTGGCAGAAATCTTAAGGTGGACGAAAAACAGGCGGTCTTTATCAAGAGTCCCGTTGATTACAAATTGCCGCGAGGCAGCGTTACGACAAATTACATCATGGCGAAAGAAGATTATTATTTTGTGTATCCGACCGAGTATCACAAGTTTTTAAATTATTACCGTGACAGTTTTCAACACGGCGGCATTTCGATGCAGGAGATGATTCTGCCCATCGTGAAGTTAGAACCGAAATGAGCGAGATGTGCAAAACGACATCGGCAGAAGAAACGATTGCATGTGCGCATACGTTCGCTGGGAGATTACGGCGCGGTGATGTTGTGGCGCTGTACGGCGATCTGGGAAGCGGGAAAACACAGTTTGTGAAAGGTGTCTGTCTGGCGTTCAAGACGCCCACACCTGCAACAAGCCCTTCATACGTCATCCTCAATCGCTATAACGGGATTGATGAGCGCAAGAGAGAACTTCTGCTGTATCACTTCGATCTCTACCGTGTTAAATCTCTTGCTGAAATTTACGATCTTGGCTACGAAGAATTTCTTCAAGGCGATGGTATCTGTTTCATTGAATGGGCGGAGATGCTTGGGCAGTTGTTACCGAAGCAACGATACGACGTTCGGTTTTCTTTAGGTGAATATGAGAACGAACGCCATATTGAAATTGCTGGAGTGAGTCTGCAATGACGATTCTTGGCATCGAGACATCAACAGCTGTTTGTTCGGTAGGATTAGCCCGCCTTGGCTCTCTGAACATCGGCGCACAGGCAAATGGATATGATGTGCAGATGGAGAAGTCGCTTTTTGAATCACATATTCATTCAGAGAAACTATTAACGCTGATCCAGGAATTATGTGATGAACAAAAATTGAAACTATCGCAGTTGGATGGTGTGGCGGTTTCCATAGGTCCTGGGTCTTTTACGGGACTTCGCATTGGATTAAGCACTGCAAAAGGATTGTGTTTCGCACTTGAAAAACCACTTATTGCAGTGCCGACATTTGCATCTATAGCAACAAGCGTGATATGGGCACATCCGGAATGCGTACGAGTTATTGTATGCATTGATGCAAAGCAGAGAGAGTATTATATTGGAGTGTATGATCAATCCAACGGTACTCTACAAGAAGAGCGGGCGGTGCACATTGGAAGTATTGCATCGGCACTTACATCCGTTACTCTGAAGACGATGATAGTGACAGACCACATTGATGAAGTACAAGCGGAATCTTCAGATTCCATCATTGTTGAGAAGGTGTTCCCCTATTGTCGCGGGGATGTGACAGCGCAAATAGCCATAGAGAAATGGAATACTAAAAATAGACGAACCTGGGAACAATTGGAACCGATGTATCTGAAAGACTTCATTGTTCGGACACAAATGAAATCGGAAAAATGATTCACGGTAGTGGAAGGAGATTACAATGGCTTGGTTCAAGCGGTCAAAAGAAAATATTTCATCAAACGGCGAGAAGAAAGACATTCCCGACGGCATGTGGACTAAGTGCAGCGGATGCAGCGAGATCATCCATAAAAATGAGTTAGATAAAAATCTTTTCACTTGCCCCAAGTGCAATTTCCATTTCCGTATCGGCAGCAAAGAGTATTTTGAAATTCTACTTGACAAGGGCACATTCAAAGAGTTCAACAAAAAAATGCGTTCTGTGGACCCGCTGAATTTCACAGATACAAAATCCTATACGAGCCGTGTGGAAACGACAATGAAAAAAACCGGTCTCTATGATGCGGTGAGGACTGGCGAAGGAATGATGAACGGAATTCCGGTAGTCATTGCGTGCATGGATTTTGCTTTTATCGGCGGAAGTATGGGTTCTGTTGTAGGGGAAAAAATTGCACGCGCTACAGAGCTTGCACAAAAAAAGAAACAACCGTTGATTATCATCTCTTCAACAGGCGGAGCAAGGATGATGGAAGGCGCATTGTCACTGATGCAAATGGCAAAAATGAGCGCAAAACTTGCACAGCTGTCTGATGCAGGTGTGCCGTACATTTCTATCCTGACAGATCCTACGACCGGCGGTGTCACTGCAAGCTTTGCAATGTTAGGCGATATACACATTGCAGAACCTGCTGCACTTATCGGATTTGCAGGCCCGCGTGTTATTAAACAAACAATCGGAAAAGATTTGCCAAATGGTTTTCAGCGATCTGAGTTCTTGATGGATAAGGGATTTATCGACCTCGTTGTACATCGGAAAGAACTCAAAGAAACAATTACAAAGGTGATTCGGAATCTTGTAGGATAACGAAGGAGCTGTTGTTGTCAGTTCAAGTTGTAAAGACAATTCGCGAGATGCAGGATATCGCTGAACGGTTTCGCTGCAACGGGAAAATTATTGCCGTAGTCCCGACAATGGGATTTTTGCATCGCGGCCACACACGCTTGATTGAACTTGCCCGGTCTCGTGCAGATATCGTTATCACAACGATTTTTGTCAATCCAACTCAATTCGCACCCAAAGAGGATTTTAATCGCTACCCTCGCGACTTTGATCGCGACAAAATACTTGCTGCTGATGCCGGCACCGATATTATATTCTTTCCGGATGCCGCAGAAATGTATCCGCAAAAATTTAATACGAAGGTAGAAGTTGAACGAGCATCAAAGATATTGGAAGGCGCTTTCCGTCCGGCTCACTTTCAAGGCGTCACGACGGTAGTCACAAAACTTTTTCATATCACCAAACCGCATATCGCGATTTTCGGCCAGAAGGATGCTCAACAGTCTTTTATCATCCAAAAGATGGTGAAAGATTTGAATTATGATATCGATATACTTATAGCACCAATTGTACGTGAAGACGATGGACTGGCATTGAGCTCGCGTAATGTGTATCTCAGTGACACGGAACGGAAGAATGCCCTCTCGCTTTATCATTCACTCCAGCATGCTGCAAATCGTATTCACGCTGGAGAGAATAGTGTAACGGAGCTTCACGCCGAAATGGAAGATATCATTCAGAGTGGAAATCCGACTCAAATCGACTACATCGCTTTTATTAATCCGGAAATATTTGAGGAAGTGGAGATACTTGAACCACCGGAAGCACTCATAGCACTGGCTGTACGATTCGGTGGAACAAGACTTATCGATAATATACGCATCGAGTTATCATGAGGAAAGTGTAATGAAATCAGAAAAAAATCAGGGGATTGCTGTGGTCATTATGGCGGCTGGCAAGGGAACGCGTATGAAGGATCCAACCAAGGTGAAGGTAATGTATGAAGTCCTTGGCAAACCTATGATTCATTATGTTGTTGATCTTGCATATAAGCTCAAAGCAGATCGTGTTATTGTCATTGTCGGATATCAGCGCGAGGCGGTTATAAATTATATTAGCAAATCGCATCCTCAAATCAAAATTGCCGTACAAGCTGAACAGCTGGGCACCGGACATGCAATTATGCAGGCAGAAAATGCGCTCAAGGGATTTAACGGGGAAGTAATAGTGCTTTCTGGTGATGTTCCGCTCTTAACAACTGCAAGCATGCAGCAACTCATTGCACAGCATTTTCAAACGCAGGCTGCTGCGACCATCCTTACTGCACACATTGATGATCCCACCGGTTATGGGCGTATCATAAGAAATGCTGATGATTCAGTGAAAAAAATTATCGAACATAAGGATGCAACAGAAGAAGAGCGTACCGTGAAGGAGATTAATTCAGGCATCTATATCTTTGACAGGCAAAAATTGTTCGACAGTCTACAACACATAACACCGCATAATGTTCAGAAGGAATATTATCTGACGGATGTGTTTGAATATTTCTGGAAGAATCATTGGAGAGTTTCTGCCTTGAAGGCGGCAGACGCTGACGAGATACGTGGTATTAATACAAAAGAACAATTGAAAGAAGCAGAGGCCGTTAAATTAATTCAGTTGAATTCTTGAGTGCAATGAAAATATTAGCTTAAAAAAACCTTATCAAGATTTCAAATCTTGATAAGGTTCATTCCTTCATCACACCAGTTTTAAATCTTCCAGCACCTTATAGAGCTTCACGCGGTTTGGCTCGGTAATGGGCACCATTGGCAATCGGAAGGCTTCTTCAATCATTCCCATCATTGCGAGTGCGGTTTTTACAGGAATAGGACTCGATTCTACAAAATTAATATTCATCAGCGGAAGCAAACGATATTGAAGCTGAAGAGCCTCACTCCATGCACCTTTCAGACATAAACGCATGAGGTGAGAATATTCTTTTGGAATTTCATTGGAAACAACTGAAATACATCCATCGCCGCCAAGGGAAATTATGACATAGGCAAGTGCGTCATCACCGGAAAGCAGTGAAAAATTCTTCGGTTTGTTGCGTGCAATTTCCATAACCTGTGCAACATTGCCAGAAGCTTCTTTTACCATAACGACATTCGGTATCTCTTCTGCCATGCGAAGCAATGTACCGGCTTCAATATTTCCGCTGGTTCGTCCTGGTACATTATAAACAATAATCGGAATATCAACTACATCTGCGATGGCTTTGAAATGCTGAAAATATCCATTCTGCGTCGGTTTGTTATAATAAGGACCAACGATGAGCGCCGCATCAGCGCCGGCTTGTTTAACGAAGCGAGCCTTCTCAATCACCTCTGCAGTATTGTTGCTTCCTGCACCGGCAAAGATCTTTACCCGCCCATTTGTCTGTTCTATCACAATTTCAATAACACGCTGCTGTTCTTGTTGATCGAGTGTTGAATACTCTCCGGTCGTTCCTAAAGGCACAAGAGCTTCAACGCCGCTCGCGATTTGAAAATCCACAAAACGGCGCAAAGCAGCTTCATCGATCGAACCATCTTTCTTAAATGGTGTGATAATGGCAGTTGCCGTTCCTCGAAATTTTATTTGTGCCGCCATGACTAACGGTCTCCTTGAGTGAAGAGATCTTGAAAAGCATCATCCATTGTATAAAGCCCTTTTTTGCCTTGTATCCATTCAGCTGCGAACAACGTACCCAGCGCGAGGCCGGATCGATCCTTTGCCGTGTGTTTCAGTTCAATCGAGTCTGCGGCAGAGTCGAATGTGAGTGAATGAGTGCCTATAACAGTACCGCTTCGTACAGAAGCAACATGAAGCTGTTCTGGCCGTATTGCATTGTGCGAGGTTTCGTTTAATAATTCTTTTTTTCTGTGCAGATGGTCAAGAACAATCTGCCCCATCATCAGCGCGGTTCCGCTTGGGCTGTCGATTTTATTTTTATGATGGATTTCTTGAATAAAAGCATCATAATTCTCAAACTTATCCATCATCTGAGCCGCAGTTTTAACAAGATGGAAGAAAATATTAACGCCGAGTGAAAAATTCGGAGCATAGATCAAACCGATCTGATTATTTTTAACAAGCACCTCAACATCGTGCAATTGGTTTTGCCAGCCTGTCGTACCAACAACAATCTGTTTATGCGCTTCTGCCCATGGAGTGAGATCGTTTGTGATGTCCTTGGCAGTCGCAAAATGAATCACAACATCTACATTCTCACGCTGTTCCTTGGTCACAGGTGGTGTGTCGATATCGATGCAAAGATCTACACTCCAGCCCCGCTCAGTTGCAAGGCGTTCGATCTCTTTGCCCATTTTTCCATATCCGACAAGAGCTATACGCATTGGAATTATTTGCCTCCCACCGGCTCAAACAGGTCTGTGTCGGGAATGGACTCAAAAAATTGTTTATGTAAAAGACGCACTGCTTCATCTATCTGAGTTTCATCAATGACTAAACTCATGTTGATTTCCGAAGCTCCTTGCGAGATCATCACTAAATTGATTTCCCGCAACGCACTGAATATCTGATCTGCAACACCGGCGGTAGAGCGCATTTGATCGCCTACCACACATATGATTCCTTGTCGCTCGAGTATTGAGACTTCTGCAAATTCGGAAAGCTCTGCAACAATCTTATCAAGTGTTGCTGTATTATCGATTGTGAGTGAAACGGCAACCTCAGATGTGCTTACGAGGTCAACCGATGTCTGATATTTGTTGAAGACAGAAAAGATTGATTCGAGGAAACCGTATGCCATCAACATCCGTAGTGATTGTACATTCACGACAGTAATACCCCGCTTGCACGCGATAGATTTTACCGGAATGAATGTTTTAGGCGGATGGGAAACGATTCGTGTACCGCTATTTTCCGGGCGCTTTGAATTTAAGACCACAACAGGAATATCTTTCTTCACTGCAGGGAATATTGTGCTGGGGTGTAAAACTTTTGCGCCGAAGTATGCGAGCTCCGCTGCTTCGCGGAATGAAATCATTCTGAGTTTCTGCGCCCCCGGAGCTATGCGCGGGTCTGCCGTCAGTACTCCGTCAACATCCGTCCATATTTGGATTTCCTCTGCATCCAATGCCGCACCAATTATTGAAGCTGAATAATCCGAACCTCCACGGCCTAACGTCGTGGTTACGCCGTTGGCATTTGATCCGATGAATCCCTGTGTGACAATAATGTTGCCGGCAGAGATCAGCGGAGAGAGAATCTCCTGAGCTTTACTATCGATCCGGTCGAACTGCGGGGCTGCTGAGGCAAAGTTATTATCGGTAATCATAAATGTTCGTGCATCAACCCATAGTGCGGGCAGGCCTTGTGCACGAATTGCCTCGCTGAGAATTTGCGAAGAGAGAAGTTCACCGACAGAAGCGATAGCATCGAGAGAACGATTCGTCAATTCACCGAGGATTGCGATACCGCGGCAGAGATTTCGAAGTTCTTCAAATCTCGGCTTGAATGACGCAATAAGCTCTTGGACTGTCCGGCGATTGTCAATAAGATTTTCCATCACCGTTACGTGACGGTCGAAGAGTCCATTTAAAAGCAGAATTGCAGCGTCGAGATTACCCTCCTGTGCAGTTCGCGCAGATTTTAATAGTACATTCGTGGCGCCGGAAATGGCTGAGAGCACTATAATTGGTGTCTGCGCTTTCTCCTTTTGAATAATGTCGATAACAGTCCGCATCGATTTGGCATCTTCAACAGAAGTGCCGCCGAATTTCATAACAATCATTTTATTGACCTTGTATTATTTGGTTAGAAAATCCCAAATCACAATATTCAATTATCAAACAAACCACAATATCCAATATTAAAAATTGTGCCATTGGAAAATTGTCCTTTTATGACTTTGTTTGTGATGTGTGTCTTGATATTTGAAGTCTATCCTTACCATTATTTCATTCGTGAAGCGAGCAGTTCTGCAATTTGCACTGCATTTGTTGCGGCGCCTTTCCGGATGTTGTCTGACACAATCCAGAGATTAATTCCATTCGCAATGCTAAAATCTTTTCGGATCCGTCCGACGAAGACCTCATTCTTTCCATATGCGTGTATTGGCATTGGATAAAGGTTCTTGGACGGATCATCTTCAACAATGATGCCCGGTGCCCGATTCAGGATTGTACGTACTTCTTCCGGCGTACACGGCCGTTCAAATTCAATGTTTACTGCTTCACTATGTCCGCCGAAAACCGGCACACGCACAGTGGTTGCTGTGACAGGGATATCTGCACCCATTATTTTTTTTGTCTCTAATATCATCTTTTGTTCTTCCTTTGTATAGCCATCCGGAAGGAAGACATCAATATGCGGCAGAATGTTGAAAGCGATTGGATGAGGAAATTTCTTTTCGCGTAAAGGTACTTTTGCTATTTCATCTTCCAACTGATTGACACCTTTCTTGCCTGCGCCTGTAACAGATTGATATGTCGATACCACGACGCGCTTAATACCGAATGCATCATGCAGCGGTTTCAAGACCACAACCATCTGAATCGTTGAACAATTTGGATTAGCGATAATACCATGATGTTTGAAGGCATCTTCAGGATTGACTTCGGGGACGACCAGGGGCACATCCGGATCCATTCGGAATGCACTGCTGTTGTCGATCACGACCGTCCCATGGTTTGTTGCCTGAGGCGAAAATTCCTTGCTCGTGTTTGCACCCGCGGAAAAAAGAGCGAAGTCTACACCAACAAAACTATCACCGGTGAGCACTTGAACTTTCACGGGTTTGCCTTGAAATGTGACTTCCATCCCTGCAGAACGGGAAGATGCAAGAGGAACAAAACGCCCGACTGGAAAATTTTGTTCTTCCAATACGGTCATCATAGTGCGTCCAACCAAACCGGTCGCTCCTGCGACTGCTACTGTATATGGTTTTTTCATTATTTCACTTTAAATAAGTCTATTGAATATTACTTTACCTTAGTTAAGATACAGATTCCGACGGTCTTCTTCAAATAAATTCTTACAAAACAAGCAAAATATTTTCTATTGAACAAGAATGAAGAGCTTGGTATATTGGCAGGTGAATATTATCAGGCAAATCAATTTGACATGAACGAAAGTGTTTTACAAACACGACAGCTTGGAAAGCAATATGGAAAACGCTGGGCTGTCAAGAATCTCAATCTCGAAGTTCAGCGCGGCGACGTGTTCGGTTTTCTTGGACCGAATGGAGCAGGAAAAAGTACCACCATCCGAATGATTCTCTCGCTTGTTAAACCAACGACAGGTGAAACAGAACTCTTCGGCTATTCGCTCAAATCTCGTCGGTCGGATGCGCTGCGGCATGTCGGAGGAATTGTTGAGAAGCCTGATTTCTATTTATATCTCTCGGCGTATAAAAATCTTGAAATTATCGGAGCACTTGCGGGAGGTATAGAGCGAAAGAGAATTTTAGAAGTGCTGGATCTGGTGGGATTAACAAGTCGTGGTGCCGACCGTGTCAAGACGTATTCGCACGGAATGAAACAGCGGCTGGGTATTGCACAAGCATTACTCTCCGATCCAGAACTTGTGATTCTCGACGAACCTACCAATGGACTTGATCCGCAGGGAATGAAAGAGGTGCGGGATCTCATCGTGCACCTTTCCCGCGATCGGAAAAAAACTGTTATTCTTTCTTCGCATTTGCTGAATGAGATTGAACTAGTAGCCAATCGAATGGTTATCATCAACAATGGTGAATTGGTTGTACAAGGCGAAGTGAGTAAACTTTTAGATGAAGGTGAAAAGTATGTCGTGATTGATGCAAAACCGCAAATGGAGGTTGAATCCATTCTGCTGCGGCAGAAAAATATTATCGGATACGTTGTAAAAGATGGACTATTTGAAGTTAAAATGGACTTTGCCGGAATTCCTGAATTAAACAAAACACTCGTGGGTGCCGGAGTTCGCGTGCAGGCATTAATTCCGAAACGCTCGCTCGAAGATTTATTTCTTTCTATGACCGAACATTCAAACGAGGTACGCGTGTGATTCGGCTTATTTATTACGAACTCGTAAAAATATTCCTCAAGAAGCGCACTTATCTTGGTTTTGGTATTGTGCTGGTGATTGTGCCGTTAGTAGAAGTGGCGATGAAGTTAGAAGGAGGCCGCTTTTTGACAATGGCGATGCGCGGGTTATCAAAGGATTTTTTATTCTTCGGGAATATTTTTAACGGATGGTTTGTTGCTCATCAAATCATGAACAGTCTCTGGATTCACATTCCGCTGCTCATCTCGTTCGTTGCCGGAGATCAACTTGCAGGGGAAGCTACTGCTGGGACATACCGTCTCATTCTTATCCGGCCTGTTTCACGCACACGTATTTTTATTTCAAAATATATCACCACGCTTATTTATACAGTCGTTTTTGTCTTCTTCTTGGCCGCTTTAAGCATCGGATTGGCTCTGACATTGCTTGGAAGTGGTGATCTCATTATCCTTACAAGAAATATATTTCTCATTCCTGAATCAGAAGTTGCGTGGCATTTTATCGTCGCCTATCTTCTTGCCGCGTTGACGATGATAACCATTGCATCGCTCTCGTTCTTCTTTTCTTCATTTGTCGAGAACGCAATAGGCCCCATTGTCGCGACCATGGGATTGCTGATTGTATGCACAGTGATTACAGTGATGCCGGTCGAGATGTTTGAAATTCCAAAGAAATTTCTTTTTACACGATATCTTGATATTTGGCAAAAATTATTTTTAGATCCTATCCCGTGGAATGAAATTAAAATTGGAATGTTGTATATGGCTTCATGGACAGTTGCCGCAGTGCTGGGAGCGTGGGCAGTCTTTGTGAAAAAGGATATTCTTTCGTAAAGATTTGAATAATCTTAATGTAAGGAGTGCGCGTGGATTTTAGAGCAAAAGTGAAGGAAATACGAAACGGTTTTCACCCTTCGTTCTGGGTGGCAAACGGAATGGAATTATTTGAACGGCTGGCATATTATGGCCAACAAATTGTTTTCATGATCTATTTGCGCAACAAACTCGGTTTTACAGAATCAGAAGCAGGACAGCTCTCCGGAATTTTTGGCGGTTTGATTTATTTGCTTCCAATCCTTGGCGGTACTTTGGCCGATAAATGGGGCTTCCGCCGCGCTTTCAATATAGCATTCTCAATTCTTGCTCTCGGGTATTTTTTGATAGGTTCGGTTGGAATGACAGCCTTTGCCGGCGTGTACAGTAACTTCAACCTCTATTGGCTGCTTATGGTTTTCCTGGTTTTTACAGCATTTGGCGGTTCATTTATCAAACCGTCCGTGTTGGGAACAGTTGCTCTCACGTCCAAAGAAGAAACGAAGTCGCTCGGTTTTGCGGTCTATTATTGGTTGGTTAACGTCGGGGCAATGTTAGGACCTACGATTGCTTATTTTGTGCGGGATAGCTTTGGCAACGCGTTTGTTTATATGGTGTCATCACTAAGCTGTTTTGCGATGCTCATTGTAAATTTACTTCTGTACAAAGAAGTGAAGAGCACGCAGACGGTTGTTGTGGAATCGCTGGGGAAAAAAATTACTAATCTCTTCGTCGTTCTGGCAAATGTAAAGTTCATGATTTTTCTTCTCATCTATTCACTCTATTGGATTATTTTCTGGCAGGAATTTATTATTGTTCCGTATTATGTTACAGATTACATCAATGCGAATGCTCCTTATGAAATTCTCCAGTCGTGGGCAGGAGCCGGTGCAATTATTTTGTTTCAGATTCCGCTCAACCGTCTCACGAAGAATATCCCAACGCGTAGCGCTATCGTTCTCGGTTTTGCGATCTCCAGTCTTATCTGGTTGATTATCGGGATCTACCCTAGTATTCCGACCATTGCAGCGGGCATTGTTGCCTTTGCAATTGGTGAAATGATCCAGGCACCAAGGTATTACGAATACATCTCGGAAATTGCCCCTCCTGGTCAGCAAGGATTATTCCAAGGATATGCATTCCTGCCGATTGCGATTGCAAGATTTGTCGGTGATCCAATAGGCGGGTGGTTATACCAGACGTCGAAGGCGAGCGGCAAGCCGGAATTAGTCTGGTTCGCGCTCATAGGTATCGGGGCGCTTGGCACAATCTTGATGCTGCTGTATAATAAAATCGTCAATGCACAAGAAGCAATATCAGTGTAGTTTGCGATACAAGAATTGCTGGAGGATTATGAGAATAGTGATAGTGATGCTGCTGATCGGATTACCGTTCATTGATTCGTATGCTCAAAAGGCTGCGAAAACAAAGGATGCAGATGAAGTTTTAGCAAAGGTCGTCAAAGGTTTCGATGAAGTTCAGGATTTTTCTGCCGTCATCGATGCCGAAATCAATATGGAACGCGTGCAAATTCCGAAAATGCATGCAGAATTATTTTTCAAGAAGCCGGATAAAGTTCATTTCTCGTCGAAGGGTTTTCTTCTGGTGCCGCGTGAAGGCGTTGCATTGAATCCCTCAGTGCTGAAGGAACATTATCTTACAACCTCGACAGAACGCGATACCATCGATGGGAAGATGGTATTCAAACTTCTTCTCGCCGCTAAAGATGCGAAGACTCGCCTGCGTGCGCTTTCAATTTGGGTAGATCCAATACATTGGACAATCACAAAGATGGAAACCATGCCATACGAAGGTCGCACGCTCTCTATGGTATTCACGTACGAATGCCAGCAAGAAAAATATTGGCTTCCATCAAAATTATTGGTATCGTTTGCTTCGGAATCGGAGAAGGCGCAGAAAGATTCTTTACCACAGATAGACAATCAGTTTGAAGGTCTTCAGCGTTCCGCACCGCGAAACGGTAAGGTTACCATAGTCTATTCAAATTATAAAATCAACATTGGACTCTCGGATGAATTATTTGAGAAGAAGAAAAGTGATTAGTACGCAATTGTCAGTTTTCACTTTTAGAAATCAAATGGATGAACAATAAAGAGAAATCTGTCTCGCTTTCTGAAGTGTATGGATCTGTGAACATTTCCAAAAATTACGGGATGTTCAAACGGTTCCTTGCCTTCGCCGGGCCGGCATATCTTATAAGCGTCGGTTATATGGATCCGGGAAACTGGGCGACAGACATCGAAGGCGGCTCACGATTTGGTTATCAGCTGCTGTGGGTTATTCTGATGTCAAATATGATGGCAGTGCTTTTGCAGACACTTGCGGCTCGTCTTGGCATCGTGACTGGCCGCGATCTTGCGCAGGCATGCCGAGATGAATATCCGAAACCGGTTGCATTTTGTTTATGGGTGCTGTGCGAAATTGCGATCGCAGCCTGTGATCTCGCTGAAGTACTCGGCACGGCAATCGGTTTAAACCTTTTATTCAAGCTGCCCTTGCTCCTTGGTGTGATTCTTACTGGTTTCGACACGATGCTCTTTTTCCTGATTCAGAATTTCGGTATTCGAAAGATGGAATTTTTTATTGTGATGCTTGTATCGGTGATGGGCATTTGTTTTGGTATTGAAGTATTTCTTTCCAAACCTATCATCACAGAAATTGCAAATGGATTTATTCCACGGTTAACTTCCGGAAATCTTTATATTGCTATTGGAATTCTTGGCGCAACGATCATGCCGCATAATTTATATCTGCATTCGGCACTTGTTCAAACAAGAATGGTTGAGCAAACGGAGGAAGGGAAGAGGCAAGCGTGCAAGTTTAATCTCATCGACACATCGATTGCATTAAATGCTGCATTTCTTGTGAACGCTGCAATTCTTATCGTTGCTTCCTCTGTTTTTTATAAACACGGATTGATTGTGACTGAAATCCAACAAGCCCATTCATTGTTGGCGCCTTTGCTTGGAACAACACTCGCGGGCGTGTTGTTTGCAACCGCGCTGCTTGCATCGGGTCAAAGCTCGACACTGACAGGAACATATGCCGGCCAAATTGTGATGGAAGGATTTCTTCATTTTAAGATGAGGCCCATGCTTCGCCGAATGTTTACGCGGCTCCTCGCCATCGTACCGGCTGTGATTGTTATTGCGTTACGTGGAGATGAAGGTTCCTACAGTCTGCTGATATTAAGTCAAGTCGTTTTAAGTTTACAGCTTCCTTTCGCCGTTATCCCGTTGATTTATTTTACGAGTGATAAAGAAAAGATGGGAATATTTGCGAATAAGTTGTGGGTCAATATTCTTGCTTGGATTTCAGCTGTTCTTATTGTTGTGCTGAATGTACGATTAGCAGTTGGAACACTGGCTGATTGGATCTCTGATGCAGGGAGCCATGCAATCATCCTTTGGTCAATTGTTATTCCACTCATTATTGCGATATTTCTATTTCTTCTGTATATCTCTCTGCCGAAAAAATGGCGAAGGAGAAAGCCATCAATGCCATCCGAAATTGAACAGCTTGAATTTGAACCTCGTCCATTTGCCAATATTGGAGTTGCACTCGATTTAAGTAAAATGGATTCTAGGGTTTTATCGCATGCCAGGACACTTGCTCAGCAAAATAGTTCACATATTGTGCTCATGCATGTTGTTGAAGGAGTTGGGGGACAGTTATTCGGCAAGAATGCATATGATAACGAAGCGCGTGACGATAGGGAACATTTAGAAAATCATGCAGAACAGCTCCGAACTACTGGATTAGAAGTTCAAACAGCACTTGGGTTCGGCAATATACCGAAAGAGATTGTCCGGATCTCAAATGAAAAGGAGATCGATTTACTGATCATGGGCGGGCATGGGCATCGCGGCATCAAAGATATCATCTTTGGAACTTCAATATCGAAAGTACGGCACAAACTGAAAATTCCTGTGCTGGTTGTGCAATAAATCGTGACCGTCACCGTCTCAGTTTACGCTGGGTAGGTGACGATCACGAACGTTACTGTTTCGATTTTATTTGTCGTCAATTCCTTCTTGGAGGGATTTTTCATACTTCATTTTATATTCTTTAACTCCGCGTAAGAGAGCATCGGCAATCCTATCCTGTCCATTTTCACTGCGTAAGAATTGTTCTTCAGTCTTGTTAGAAAGATATCCTAATTCCACGAGTACGTTAGGCATTGACGCACCAACGAGGACGAAAAATCCTGCTTGTTTAACGCCGCTGTTTTTAATGCTCAGGCGCTTTCCCATGGAGTTGGAGGCACTTTCGGCAAATTGTTCACTCTGTTTCACATATGCACTTTGCGCCATCGTTACAATAATAAATTCCTCTTCCGTTAATTTCTGGTAACGCTCTTTGTATCCTTCTTCAAGTTGAATAACGGCATTTTCGCGCGAAGCAATGGCAACAGCCTCTTCGGTGCGGCCGGGGCGAAGCAAATAAATCTCGAATCCGTTCGTGCGCGACGGCTTATGCGGAAGAGAATTGCAATGAATACTAATGAATAATTTTCCACTTGCCTCGTTGGCAATCTGTGTGCGTTTATACAATTCAACAAATTTGTCGCTCGATCGTGTATAAACGACTTTTACTCCCTTGAGATTCGTTTCGATCAGATGACCTAGTTTCAGCGCTACATCGAGTGTAATATTCTTCTCACGTGTTCCAACAACTCCAATACAGCCCGGATCTCTCCCGCCATGTCCAGCATCAATGACAATGACATTTAATTTCCATCGATCACGTCCGTTATGTAATTGCTGTTTTATGGCTTCCTGTTTCTTAATTTTCAGCGCTTCCTTTTCTGTACTTGATAGAGTCCGGAGTGAGATGAGAAGATTGTTAGAAGCGGGATCGTTTACAGCCTCCGCCTGCACGACATCCGGAGTTACCTGGAATGTTAATTGAAGCGATGCCGGCGATTGAAATGCTAAAACTTTTCGCACTGCGCCAAATGGTTTTGTAGCATTGAGAGCAATTGTATCAGCATCTGCCCCCATGATCGTAACGAAAAGCCAGCCATCCGGTTTTAACCAGCTTTCGGCATATCCCAATCTATTGTTTGCTTGGATGGTAATGAGAGAACCGTTGATTCTTTTTTCGATCTGGATTCCTGTCACTGCGTACTTTGCAGTCTGAAGATTTTCCAACGTCATCATGTTGTGCTGGGAGTCAATAGATAAACGCTGTTCAGTGAGGCGTTCGTACAAAGGAATAAACGCAGCCGCTGGTACAAAAAAATCATCACGCGTACGGATAACCCCGTTGGACATTTGATAAATCGTTGCGGTATTGGTTGTTCGTTCCGTGATAACGACAAAAGGATTACGCTGCGTAAAGCGGACAAGCTGCAATGCTATGAGGCATTCGATCTTACCTGTGCTGTCGTTTACTGAGGCTGGAAGTTGCAATGATTTTAAAAAATCGTTCAGAGAAAAGAACAGAACACCGGCACTATCTGCACTACCGATAAGAACCGTATCTCCGGATGCAAGTCGAAAGGCAATAGATGTCTTGTGTTCGAACGTTTGGGCTTGACACAACGAGAACACTATGGAAAAAAGGATGGCTTTTGAGATCCAGGCGAGTCTCATCTATCTGTAATTCACGAATTGCAATGCAAACGAAAACTCATTGCTCCTGATCAACGTCATAACAGCTTGAAGGTCGTCTTTATTCTTTCCGCTTACACGCACTTGATCTTCCATGATTTGTGTTTGCACTTTCAATTTTGAATCTTTCACGATTTTCGTAATAACTTTTGCATCGTCTTTCGCAATGCCAATTTGCAGTGTAACCGTTTGTCGGACAGAGTTGCCGGAAGCCGGTTCTATGGTACCATAACGGAGAGCTTTTATCGGAACACTGCGTTTGATCAGCTTTGATTGCAATATGTCAACAACACTTTTCAGATGAAATTCATCACCTGTTATTAAGATGATTTTTTTTTCTTTCTGATCTAATTCAATAGAAGTATGAATTCCCTTAAAGTCATATCGCTGGATTATTTCTTTTTGCGCTTGGTTTACTGCGTTATCGACTTCCTGGAGATTTACTTCAGATACGATGTCAAATGAGTTCTGTTGTGCCATGATATCAACTATTGCTTTAATTTTGGATTGAAATATTTTTTTATTTCTAATTTAATATTGTCACTTTCGAGCTAAAAGTCAATCAGAGCTCTCAACGCCGCGGAGCTGGGAGCATCATTTCCGAATTTCGCCGGTCTCCATACTCCAGAAGACAAGATCGAGTTCGTCTAATGCGATTCCTATTGCACGTGCGAATTTTGAAAACCGCTGTTCTATGTCCAAATATTTTTTTTTGCTGATAGAATTCGGGATTGAGTTAATCACACCAAGCCGTTTTAAATTACGCAGTATATGTCGATCGAGTATAGCAAGACCGTCGTTTTCACCAATATTACGTAAAAAATGCGATGCTTCTTTATACCCTAAGCCAAGAACATTTTTTACAAGCCATTCACGCAGTTCCGAAGCCAAAACAGGTTCCGATAATTTTTGAGCGATAAGTGAAAATTGATCTTTCATCCGGAGAAGATGACGGGATTTTGTTCTATGAAAACGGATATAACATTCCTTCCGACGAAGAAATGGTTCTGGATCTACATTTTTATTATGAAATCCAGCGGTAAGGAGCAATGACACGACTATATCCGCATGCACAGCGCTTGATTGCGGAGTGAGAAGACAATAGACAAGTTCGTAGAAATAATCTGCAGGTTGGATTGCAGCAAACTCTGACAAGCGGGTATGAATTGCAATTTGGTGTGTCTGATAAAAAAGCTCCATCTTTTCGAGCTCAATGTTTTGATGAATTGAATATTTTTTCATCGGGGCAGAGAAATATAGATCTTCTTGCTGCGAGAATGAATATGAATCAATCCGTCACGCAGAAGACCGTTGAGCAATGCGTCCAACCATTTCTTTTGCCGGCTTGAGAAGTCCGGTTTTATCATTTTTGCCATCCGATTTGTTTCAATCGACCGGTGGTGAGCGATCCTCCGCAGTGCTGCAATGATACGCCCGCGATAGATTCTATTGGGGATAATAGTATGTGCTTTCCTCTCAACCGGCTTCTTCTTCATAAGGAGAAATGCACTCGGACAATATCGTTTGAGCGGGCACTTGATGCAGTGCGGATTAGCTGCAGTACAAATAGTACCGCCGAGTTCCATGAGGGCTTGATTCCAATCGTATGCTTTTCTCTTCGGAAGCATTTGCTCGGCAAGCTTCCACATGTCTGCAGATTGCGTGCGTTGCGGAAAAAGTCTCGAAAGTACTCGCCACACATTTATATCAACAGTAGCAGTTTGTATCCCAAATGCAAAACATGCAATGGCATTGGCTGTGTAACGCCCGATACCTGGAAGCTGCTGGAGCGTTTCAACATTTCGCGGAAGCCGTCCCCCGTACTCAGCTATAACACATTTGGCGATTTGTTGGAGGCGCAACGCACGATTGTTGTATCCCATTCCGGACCAAGCACGGATAACATCAGCTGTGCGAGCTTGTGCAAGAGATGCAAAATTAGGAAATTGACGCAGAAATTCCGGGTACTTCAACTGTACACGGTTCACCTGCGTTTGCTGGAGCATGACTTCTGAAAGAAGTATGCGATATGGATTTTTTGTGTTTCGCCAGCGGAGAGTACGCGCATTCTTCTGATACCACATCAAAAGATGTTTTTGGATTTTCAATGTTCGATTGAGGGCCGATGAAGGGAGCATGATAAGATTTATTGTTTCAGATTTTCCACAAAAGGTTTGTTGCCTTCAAGCAAATCCATATCTTTCAATTCCTTTGTCGTAACCCAGCGCAATTGTTCGAAGACATTATTATGCGGTTCACCGTCGAATCCGGAGACGAAACAATACGAGACATTGAACATTCCGCCATCTTCGTAATATGCAGCTTCGGTCTGGATGTGTTCGATAGAGTGGATCTCTATCAATAACTCTTCCTGAAGTTCACGACGAAGACATTGTTCCACCGACTCGCCCGGTTCAAGCTTCCCTCCGGGGAATTCCCATTTTAATCCATACCTGCCATGTTTTTTCCGTTGGCAGATGAGGATGAAATTATTTCTTCTGAGAACTCCGACTGCAACTTCTGTCATTTTATTCCTTTTATAAAATATATCGAAACCCGATTGGATTTCCAAGGGTGATGTCAGTCCTGCAAAGCGGGATTCCCGACATTCAACTGTATCAGTCATGACTGCACTAAATTAAGACATCGCTGAATCATTTGCGGTATGAAGGAGAAATTGGTTATATTGAAATCAAACAAGGCACACTCATAATTTTATTTTTAAGAGGAATAACAATGAAGTATCGTTTCCTATTGGTTACGGCAATGATTTTTGCAATTGCTTTAAATCTTACCGCACAGCAAGCAAATCATGTAGTTATTAGTGAAGTGTACTATCAAGGTCCTAGTGCTCCGGTTGGAACACTTGAATTTGTCGAATTATATAATCCAACTGGTAAAGACATTTCACTTGCAGGTTATAAACTGCAATCTGGTACAATTGGAACACCGGGATCTAATACAGGTGAATGGGTGGTCGATCTTACTGGCATGTCGATAAAAGCATACGGCTTTTTCTTGATTGGCGGATCGTCTGTAGTTCCGACACCAGATGTATTGATTCCAGCTGGAAGAGAATTGAAAAATAGTGGAATTCGTGCCGGAGTCCGGCTCTATAATTCGACAACTAGTACGGTTATTGATTTGGTTGCCTGGGATCCAACCTCGGCAGTGGGTCTAGAAGGAAGTGCCTATACTTTGGAAGGTGTTTCTTCTGGCACGACTAAATCTATCGAACGTAAAGCAATATCTTCTTCTACACAAGCTTCGATGTCAGCTGGAGATGCTTTACTTGGAAATGGATATGACTCTAATGATAATTCCCTTGATTTTGTTATGCGCGATAATTACGAGCCGCAGAACTCTTCGAATCCCATAGAACAACCCCCCAACGGACCAGATGTTATTCCTCCTACTATTTTAGTCTTAAAGACGCCGTCGGCAACACAGATCGACATCACATTTAGCGAGGCAGTCGATTCTTTAACTTCTTCCAAATCAACAAATTACACATTAGATAATAATGCAACTGTAAGCAGTGCATTTCGCAATTCCTCAAATATTTCGAAAGTATCTTTGGCCACGTCTACAATGACAAATGGTGTGTACACACTGACTGTGAAAAATGTTAAAGATACATCCAACAACGCAATCACTTCGACGTCGGTGAAGTTCTGTTATGGTGCAGTGAAAATATCAGATGCAAGAGCTCTTGGTATCGGCGCATCAGTACGCGTAAGAGGAGTCATTACACTTGGGAATGAATTTGGGGCGCCACCGGCATATCTTCAAGATTCAACGGGCGCGATTGCAGTATTCAATTACAACTTAATGACAAGCGTAAAAAGGGGAGATATCTGGGAAGTTGGCGGAACATTAAAAGACTTCTTCGGCTTATTGGAAATTGATCCCTTGACGGACTCAATAAAGATTAGCTCCGGAAATCCCCTTCCGAGTCCGATGCTTCTTAAATCTACAGATCTTAATGGATCGTTTGAATCTCAGCTAGTCCGGGTAAACAAAGTTAAGTTTGCTTTACCCGGATCGTTTTCTACACTTGTAGATAGTACTTATGCAGCAGGCGATGCTTTCGGTCCATTGAACGTACTTATCAGCAAAGGATCAAACATAGCAGGTTCTCCGATTCCAAACGATTCAGTGAATCTTGTCGGTATTGTGAATGAATGGAATGGATCATATCGCTTGCTACCCAGAACACTTGCAGATATTAATGTTATCGATCCGCCATCGTCTCAAACATGGTTGGATATCAACATTGCCCGTTCTCACCCGGATGGCGATATGGTAAAAGTTCGTGGCATCGTAACGTATGGACAACCATCCAACACAAGTGCAAAAACCATCTTCCTTCAGGATTTCTCTGGAGGCATCGCTGTCTATGATCCGAAATCTGATACGCTCCGGCTTGGCGATTCAGTCGAAGTAAAAGGTGCCCTGAAACAATTTAGCAGTCTGCTTGAATTGTCACCGGT
>Ga0182017_10001172_pt1 | contig 20510 bp, 15 predicted proteins | sample 712E3DmetaG_FD_120492 | JGI IMG/M metagenome (GOLD analysis project Ga0182017, IMG submission 120492) | Permafrost microbial communities from Stordalen Mire, Sweden - 712E3D metaG | ecosystem: Environmental > Terrestrial > Soil > Wetlands > Permafrost | place: Sweden: Stordalen | collected... | reverse complement strand
TAAATCCTTCCGGTCGAAGGCGCGCCCGCAGTATTGGCAGGTGTTTTTGTCGCGCTCAAAAATATTGTGGCGGGTGAACTTGACTTCTTTTTTCGGCAACCGGTCGTAGGCCAGCAGCAGAATGATTCGCGGCACGCGGATGCGGAACGAAATGGTGTGAACATATTCCTCATGCGGCGTGTTTTCTGAAAGATCGCGCCATTCGTCAAAATCAAACGTGTGAAACGATCCGTCGTCAGCGTTGACAACGACCTGCGCCTGGCCCTGAAACAACAACGCGAGAGCGCGCCGGGCGGTGCAGACATTGACCGCCTGCCACAACCGGTTCAACACGAGCACATGCTGGCTTAGCGCGGTATTCATGGCGCGTTTTAGATTGCAAAACGATAGCAAAAGAGATTGAGCGGGTCAACAACGCGCGAGTCTGCGTTGCCAAACCATATTCCATTGGGCTATTTTGACGGCATGAAACATCCTGTCGTGTTTGTGGGTCTGGTGTTGGCGCTTTTGCTGCCGCAAGCGCGCGCACAACAAACTCCCGACGACCAATACGTCGTCATTTACTCCCTGATGCAACAGGCGGAAATGCTCGAAAATTCCGGCAACCTGCACCGGGCGTTGGCTGATTATGTCGAGGCGCAAAATGAATTGGGAAAATTTCAGAAGGCTTTTCCGGATTGGGGTCCCAAAATCGTCGACTTTCGCTTGAGTTATCTTGCCGAAAAAATTGCCGAAACGACTGGCAAACTGCCGGCAACCCGGCAAAACGAGGCGCCTTCACCGGCGGCGCCGGTTCCAGCGCCGTCCGCCAAGTCGGCCCCGGCGACTTCTCCACCCACCGAACTCGAATTGCAACTTGGTGCGCTGCACGAGCAAATCAAACAACTGCGAGTGGACAATGAGACGCTCCAATCCAAGCTCAAGGAGGCGCTGGCGGCCCAACCGGCGGCGGTGGATCCCCGTGAAGTGGCTCAAATGCGGGAACAACTCCGGTTTTTGATGAAGGAGAATGATTTATTGAAAGTAAGTCTGGCGCAGGGGCATGGCGGAACGGTGGCGGCGGGCGTAGATGCAAAATTTCTCGAGCCATTGAGACAGGCTCTGGCCGAGGCGAACCAAAAACTGGCTGAACAAACAACGCGCGCCGACAAACTGACGCTGGAAAATCAGGCATTGCAAACGCGCGTTCAATCGTTGCTGACCAGCGCGTCTGCCACCGGGGCGTTGCGCGAGGAAAATGAATTGCTGAAGAGGCAGTTGGCTGGCTTGAAATCCCAACCAGCGCGTTTACTTGAAAGAGGCAATACCAATGATGTTGAGCTGGCAAAGGCATCGGTGCAAATAGCCAAATTGCAGTCGGAGGCGTCGGTGAGCTGGTTGGAAAAAATGGCATTGGAGAATTGCATCAAACAATTGCAAACCACGGCTGCGAAGTCGTCACCGGTTTCAGCCGCCGCACCGCGTCCGGGTGAAAATGAATCCCGCGTTCGCGAGTTGGAACGGGAACGTGATGATTTGCTGGTGAAGCTGGGCGAGGCCAATAAAAAACTTCGCGAACGCAAAGGCGGGAATACCACCGCGCAAATTGAAACACTGGCGCAGCAGGTGGACACATTGCGCGCGCGTCTGGCTGCGGACGAGGCGCAGGCGATTCCTTACACGCCGGAGGAGCTGGCTTTGTTCAGGCAATCGGCGCCGCAATCGCCTGCAAGTCCTGTCGTGGGGGAAAAGTCCATTCGCGAATTGCCCAATGGCTCGGCTTCGCTGGTGGCAGAGGCGCAGAATTATTTTTCCGCGAGACAATACGGCAAGGCGGAGGAGGATTATCAGGAAATTTTGCGGCGCAACGAAAATAATCCGATGGCGCTGGCCAACCTCGCCGCGATTGAATTGGAACAAAACAAACTTGATGACGCGGAAAAACACGTCAAACAGGCGCTTGCGCAAAGTCCAAACGATGCTTACAACCTGACGATTTTGGGTCGGGTCAAATTCAGCCAGGGGAAATACGATGAAGCGCTCGATGGATTGAGCCGCGCGGCAAAACTGGACCCTCAAAATCCGGACATTGAAAATTATCTCGGAGTGGCGCTGGCGCAAAAAGGGTTGCGCGCGCAGGCGGAAACGGCGTTACGCGAGGCGATTCAGCTCAATCCTGATTATGGCGCGGCGCACAACAATCTGGCGGTGGTTTATATCAGCCAGCAACCGCCGCTGGTGGAACTGGCGCGCTGGCATTATCAAAAGGCGCTCGCCGCAGGCCAGCCGCACAACCCGGATTTGGAAAAGTTGCTGGACGAAAAGAGCGCGCCGGCAAATTCACAATAGAAACATCATGGCGGCGTCATTCTTCCGCAGGCATCAGGCAGGGGGCGTGAGATGAATGACGCAGCGACTGCCGGTTTTCAATAGACTTCAGCCAGGGAAAATCAACCTGGCTGTCGTCACTTGCCATGTTTCGATTGGGCGTGGGTGCCAAGATCAAGAACCGCCAGCAAAAATCCTCCAAAGATAATCTCAACGCCCAGGGACATGCCGGTCACGGCGGAAACCACCAGGCGAAGAGCGCCAGGGTAGCTTAAATCTCCAAAATCAACGCTTTTCCATTTCAAGAATGCAATGAGCAGACAAAGCAGGCCCCCCGCGAATACGATTCCCCCGACGAGAAGCCCCTTTTCAAAGGGGCCCGCTCGAAGAATATTCCCGGATAATTTACTGGGCGGTAATAGACCCAGGCGGCGGGAAAAAACTTCCGAAAAAAGTCCCAGCAGCATGATTTCAAAGCCCACCAAAATTCCAACGGTCGCAACCAGGAGGGTGTGAGTGTCGAACCGCACTCCTCCAACCATGACCGGCCCGAAAAGCAACGCAGTGAAGATGATGATTGAGAAAACTGTCACTATGAACCCCGGGTAAAGGAAGAGCCATCTTGGAGCATGAAGCAACATAAACCTTAAATGCCGCCAGCCGTCATGCCACGTTTGAAGATGAGACGAGCGATTCCGGCCATCCGCCCGGAGTGTTACCGGGATTTGTCCGATTTCAAGCCCGGCCAGGTTTGCCTTGATAATCATTTCCGTGGCAAATTCCATTCCGGTTGTTTGCAATCCCAGCCCCAGAATGGCTTCCCGTCTAAAAGCCCGAATGCCGCAGTGGAAATCACTGATTTTGACTCGGAAGAAAAGCCGGCCAAGAAATGATAACAGTGGATTGCCCAGCCAGCGATGGAGAAAGGACATCGCGCCGGACTGGATGGTGCCGCCACCCCGTGGCATTCGACAACCCACAACCAGATCCTGGCCGTGCTCCAATTCCCGCAGAAAACGCGGCATTTGAGAAAAATCGTAGCTCATGTCACTGTCGCCGATGAGGACATATTTCCCCCTGGCCGCCCGGATGCCAGCCATCAACGCGCTGCCATACCCGTGGGTTGGCACTTGAATGACCCGCGCGCCGGTTTGGCTGGCGATTTCCCGCGACCCATCGGTGCTTCCGTTATCGGCCACGACCACCTCGCCATGAACACCGGAAGAACGCAGGGTGGCCAGGCACTCTTTGATGCATTGTCCGATCGTGAGTGCTTCATTAAGGCAGGGCAGGACGAAGCTGATTTCCACCGCAGTATCGGAGCCGCCGCCTGAATTGGGCTGTGCCATGATTTTGAACTGCCGGGGTTTCTATAACTAAGAGCGCTTCCTCTTCACCACAAGACCGATGAGGATGCCCGCCATGATAATTGTCAAAGCAATAATTTGCCGGCGTATCCGGATTTGGTGTCCTGTCCATGGTATTCCAGAATGCCGAAGCCGGTTCTGATTCAATAACGCGCCATATTCGTTCGCCAATTCATCCATCGAAACAACCTTCCATGGCCCGCCATTTGTAACCACGCTGGTTGGACAAAATCGCGGGTCCCGATTTATCCAGCGTAGATCAATCACACGTGTCATGGGCGGCAGTTCCGGTTTGAATTCTGCAATCTGGCAGCTCGGAAAAATATGAGAGACGCGCAAGGAATAACTCTCATCTATTAAAAGCTTTCCATTGCCGCTGTCAGCAACGAAATCCGGAATAAAAGTTGTAAGAGTCGCGGCCAGCGGTATGAGCGTGCCGCTCATATTGGTGAGGGTAGCCGTATAAACGGCGTTTGTGTATCCCTTGTCGTAGGGTGGCGGCCAGGGTTTTTCCCGGAGTTTTCGATTGTCATCCTCGAATCGTACCTTGCCGTCATTTTGCCACACCACGGTTCTCTCGACCAGTGACTGTGCCGAATGTGTCTGGGTGGTGACATTGAACTTCACGTGGTGTCTGATCAAAAGCGGATCGTGCCAGATGCAGGTTCCCTCGTTGCCGGTGAGAAGGGCATTCCGGCTGTCTGGAACAAAGCTGAAACAGACAAAGGCTGCCCCCATCTGCGGAGAGATTATCCCCGTAAAATCCGGACCCACGCAGCCCACCGGCATTTGGGAGGCATCTTCCGGCCCGTTGGACTGTTGGTCCTCCGTGGTGTTTCCGACGGAGACGACGTAAAAAGTTTCACCATCATAACCTGCTGTGCACCTGGAAACAGTCCCATTCGTGCCGTTGCCTGCCAAAGGCTCGATCCGGACCTGCCACTGTGGAGATTTGACATGTATCGTGACCTTATACTGCGTTTCTTTACCAGGTATGTCCTGGATATAAGAACAATGGCCCAGTATTCCTTCGGTGCTGAACGATTGGCCTGCCGCATTGGATTGCCAGAGTGCCAGCGCTGCCAGGCCGGACATGAAGTAGTTGAAGGTTGGGAGGTTCATAATAGCCTGTTTTTCGCGCGGGCCTTACTCAACGGTAATCATTTTGTGTTCCTGGAATAGTGACAGGTGCTGCCAGTAAACCGGCAACGAACCCCTGCCGGATAACGTGCGGCCTTCAATTTGGGCCGCCTCCTCAAATTTACCACATGCGGCAAGGGCGGCGGCAAAAATATCCCAATTTGCGGCTGATGGATTTACGGCCACAGTCTGGCGTGCCAGCCCCAATGCTTTCTCCGGATTCCTCACTTTCGGGTTTGTTGCCAGCAACCATGCGAAAGAAGCCATGTTGTCAGGCGATGGGCAAGTATCATACGCGCTTTGATAATACTGCGCCGCCCGGACGGGTTGTCCGGCTCTCAAGTATGTTTCTGCGGCTATTCTGTGATCCACAACAGACATAGGCTCAAGCTTGAGCGCAATTTCGATGTGCTGAATCGCCTGCTCGTGATTTTTGTCAAGGCTGTAACCCACAGCCACATTCGCGTGAGCTACGGGGTTGTCTGGATCTATTGCCAACGCGCGGCTGAAGACGGTTACAGTGTTTTCCCAAGTGGCCACCTGGCGCGTGCTGACGCAGGTCAACAGGACGACGGCAAGAATGGCGGCCGCCGTGACCGTCACTCTGCTCGCTGTTCCCCGTATCAACAGCCCCAGCCCATTGGCCATCATGATGAACAGCCAGATGTACGGCACATAAGCGTAGCGGTCAGCCATATAGATGTGTCCCGCCGGAATCAATTGAATGACCGGTGCTATCGAAACCAGAAACATTATCCAGCACACAGCAAACCCCTTGTCCCGGCGCCACAGGAAACAGGCAATCAGACTAATCACCAGCAGCAAACAGGCGGACATGATGACCAGGGACTCCGGCCACGGGATCTTGGAAAAATTGGCAGGATGGAAGTAAGATACATTCAAGTCGATGGGACAAATCAGATTTGCGACGTAGCGCGCAAGCCCGATGATGGCGGTTTGCACGTTAACCGCAAAGGAATATAAGGCAATCCCGCCCGTGCTTTGACACCTGTATTCCAAGGCCGCGTCGCCAAGCGCCAGCATCAGAAAAGGAATCTTTTCAAGTAAAACACGCATGAGATTCCCACGGTTGAGGCCGATTCGTGCCAGCGGCCACACATCAAGCAACAGAAGCACCAGCGGCACTGTCACCACCGACGGCTTCGAGGTAAGGCTTAGAACGTAGAAGATGAGAACATGGCAATAACCTTTCAAAGTCGGCGCCTTCACATATTTCAAATAACCAATCAGCATCAGGAGCAAAAAAAGGGTGCTCAAAACCCCCTTTCGTTCCGAAACCCATGCGACGGTTTGGACGTTCATGGGATGGATGGCAAAGAGAAGCGCCACCAATACCGCTCGCCAGTTCTGGCCAATCAGCATCTGAACAAAGCGAAATAAAAGCAGGACATTTGCAAGGTGAAGGAGGAAATTAATCAAATGGCTTGTTGCCGCGTGGGCTCCAAAAATCACCGATTCAAGCAGGAACGAAAAATTGGTCAATGGGCACCAAGTATAATTGACAATCCCTGCGATTGCCCAATGCAACGACTTCCATGACAGCCCCCCCAGAACGATCGGGTTCCCGAAAATCCATTCGGGGTCGTCATAGTAGATATACTGAAATGGTGTGATCGGCCAATACAGGATTATCGAGAGAAGAATAAACAGCTCGACCATGACCACTGTGTCCGGCTTGATCTCTCCGGCAAAAAATTTATTTATGATTTTCATGACGAGCCATGAATGTCATGCTCCCGACACACATTGCCGCGACAAATTAAAAAACAACCCTGCCGCCACACAAGGATGGATTTGTCAGGGTATCCGGGGAGCCGCTTTGTTCCCCGATTGGCCGGAAACCGGTGCGACCGGCATCGGGTGGCGCCCCAACCAGCGGAGTAAACGGAATTACCCACACCGCAGCCGTTATGCCCCACACCCCCCCCTGACACACCCGCGGGGGAAACCCCTGTAAGATGACTACCGCCACGGGCGGACGCTTTCTGTGCTTTCCCAGCGCGCCGACTCTTTTGAATCTTTCAATTACTGGTTACGCTCTGGACAAGCTTCCACAAGCTCCGCCTGACAGGGGAGCAAAACCCCATCAAACCACACCCCAGCCGACACTAAAGATCCGCAGGAAGGATTAATGCTACCACAATGGTTTTGATACACAAACGTCTCGTGGACACACCCTACGTACCCCGTGTTTATGTAACACCCATGGGCTCCTCCTGTCGATACCTGGACGCACCGCAGGCACCACGGCCCACAAAGATTGTCACATTCCGTGCATTGAGGTGTATTATTGCAAGAAGACGAGAGGTTGATGAAGTTGAGACACTGATAAGCCTGTACGCCCCAGCATGATGCCCACGCTGCCGTGGTACACATAACCAAGAGCGCGCCGATTAACCTTATTTTACTCATATTTGTTAATGTTTTCATGGTATTTTGTTGTTGTTTATTTTTGTCGTTGTTCTGTACCGAATTAAAATCACCAAAGGCGCCAAAGTCAGAGCCACCATGATCGTCAGCACCACAAGCCGTTTTTTGGCCGTCATCTCGGCGCTGGAACTGTTTGCAGGAACATAATGGGCATTATAAGCGGCGGCCAATTTAACCAGCACCGGATTCGTCGCCGCAGGCCATTGATCATTCGTGATCGCGTATCTTGTGGGCATCTGCCCCGGCGGATGTGGCAGGCGGTTGTCTGACGCAACCAACGTTGACTTCGTCAGATCTATCCAGGGAGACTCGGCACCGGCCTGAATCGAATCTATGTTCAGATGCGCCGTTACTGATGAAAATAAATCATCCCGATTGGTTGCGCCTGACATTGGATCATACTTGTGAAGCACCGAGTGCAGAGGAAATGCCAACCCATGCCAGTTGGTGGTTTCAAGAACCTTGTATTCGAATTCAAGATGCCCCTTGTCATAGGGGGCGGGCAGTTTCATCAGTGTTCCATCATGCATTGGGACCGTCCCGTCGTTGGTGATGCACAATCTCGAAAGGAAGACATTGTCCGGAGCGAGGTATTGGAGAGCGTATTCCCCCTGATTATGCGGGTCTTTGAGGAAACCAACTGAAATCAGTCGCCGCATTTTGTTGCCGTCAATGAGGGGTAACGCCGGATTCGGACACAGTGTCAGCCAGCAGAGGAACAAATCATTGTTTTCCGGCGGCGGAAACTTTGTAGACTCAAGAAGCGCCATCTTCCATATATTGGTTGTGCCAATGCGGTCCGGATCGTTGCGGTGGGTAACGACATAGCGGATCCCATCGGGAATATTCCTACAGTCCACTAGGTTTCCGGCCAGTTGTTTCGGGGAAACATCCATGGCAGAACCCGCAAATGTTTGAAAACTGCCGCTCTTGTATTCAAGTTCGATCCGCCACCAGCCGTTGCTGTAAGAAAAGAATACTTCATTCTCAATGCTCATTAAGATATTGGTGCTGTCTGCATCTAACCGGGACACTTCTGTCAGGACGGTGCCCTTCGCCGTGAAAGGAGGCAGGTTGTCCCTCGTCGCCGCATCCGATGCCCGCCCGATTTGACCGACCGGGAGCAACGCAAGGAAAACCGCAACCGCGCGAACGAGTCTCAAAAAGAACGCGGCGTTGAAACTGCAAACAGGATTTGCAATGCTCCCCGCAACCCATGGTGAGGCGCATCGGTGTTCAGAGGGGAATATATGAACTATTTTCCCAGCCTTTGTCATGCGTTCTCTCCCTTCAGATTCAGGTTGACCTGCGCTCTGGGTTTCCAAACACGGAACAGGTTGCCATAGCTCCCAATTAACAAATAGAGGAGGATGATTTTCAATGCTCCGTCGGCAACATTAGGCGGGATATGCAGCGCATCAGCCAGATTGCCCAAGCAACTGCAGGGCCGTTGCCAGCCCACATACCACAGGCCTATACGATAGGCCAGGAAGCTGGTTGCCAGCCAGGCTGTCAGCCCCAGACTCAAATTCTGCCTTTTCGAGAACAGGCAAATGCCCGCAACAACCAGTTCCAAAGTACCCACTAACAGCATGAGATAGCCAAATGAAACTCCAAAGATGGGATCGGTAACTCCCAAAACCTTCGCTTTTCCAAAGGCGCTAACCACTTTGGCCAAGCCGGTAATCAGTAAGATGCCACCCGCAGAAAGAACAAACCGCCTCGACCAACCAACGGTCTTGCTACCGCCAGTCTTCCCATTATTAGTCTGTCCTAAAACGTCAGGACTCATATATTACGTCGACTAAACATAAGCAATTATCCACAGTGAGTCAACCTGTATAAGCCAAATTATAGACCAAAACACGACATTTCAGACCAAATCACAACATCTACGCCTGTTTCCCGCTGGGATCATATTTTTGCGGGGTCACAGCCCGTCTCCACGGGAGCATGTCATATGCCAATACTTTCTGAATTTCCCAAAGAGGTGTCATGTTTTTTTCCGCAGGTGAATAAACTCGCCAAAAACCTCGGTGAACGGCAGTTTGTGGATAATTTATGCAAGCCATGAAATTTTCGCGTTGCGCCATTTTGCCGGCGTTGTTTTTCAGTTTTCATTTCGTTCTTCATGGCGCAGGCACGACAAACGGTTTCAATTTTGCCACTCATGAATCTTATCCCATCGACGATCAAATCGGCCAGTTGCACGCGGCAGATTTGGACGGCGACGGTTTGAACGATCTCATCGTCGTCAACAATCTGCACTCAAAAATCAATTTGCTCTACAATCAAACGGGCAAAACAAACCTTGCCGCCGCCGCGAATCCACCCCAGCCGCTGGACATCAATCAACTGCCGCCCGACTCGCGTTTTCGCATTGAGTCCATTCCCGCCGACGAACACATCGCCGCGATGGTGGTGACCGACCTCAACGGCGATGGTCGTCCTGACATTGCCTTTTACGGTGACGGCAAAGACCTCGAAGTGATTTACAATCAAGGCACCAATGGCTGGAGTGATCCGAAACGCTGGCATATTGAGGATGGACAGATGAACGCAAACGCGCTGGCTGAAGGTGATTTAAACGGTGACGGTCGCACAGACCTGGTTTTGCTTGGCGACAACGGCTCGCTTTATTTTTTGCCGCAATTGCCGGATCACACACTGGGCGAACCGCAAAAAATCCCCTATTCGGGCACCCCCAAAGCGGCGCAAATCATTGATGTGAATGGCGACGGACGAAAGGACCTGCTGCTGGTGGATTGGGACAGCCCGACGCCGTTTCGTTTCCGGTTGCAAAACGCGACTGGCCAGCTTGGCCCGGAAATTTATTTCAAAACGCAGCCGATTCGTTCGTATTGTGCGGATAATCTGGGGGGCGACGCAAAGACCTATGTCGTGACCCTCGCCCAAAATTCCGGTCGTGCGGAAATTTCGCAGTTCGTTCGCAAGCCCGCAGAGGTTTTATCCGGCTTGACGAGTCGCAGCGAAGCGGAGGCTGTCGCATTTCGGCAGGGACAATTTCAAATTTTGCCATTGAGAAAAGCGGAAGGGACACAACGCGGTTTGCTTTGGGCCGACGTGAATGGCGATGGCCGGCCGGATTTGCTTGTTGCCCAACCAGATAGTGGGCAGATCTCTGTTTATCTGCAGCAACCGGACGGTTCGCTGGCCGAGCCGCATACGTTTCCGACATTGGCCGGTGTGAGCCAAATCGCGGCGGCGGATTGGAACGCTGATGGCAAACCGGAAATTTTTCTGTTGAGCCAGAATGAAAACGCGGTGGGAGTGACCCGGTTTGACAAAAACGGCCGGTTGCCATTTCCGACCCTTCTTCCGATTGACGGCAAGCCGCTTGTCATGGCGGTGGGCGCATTGCGTCCCGGCTCCAAGCCGGCTCTTGCGCTCATAGTGGACCGGAATGGGCAGCGTTTTCTCGTGACGCGCACGGCTGACGGCAAGACACAAACGCAAAAGCTCAACGTAAAATTCACATCCAATCCGGCCGCGATGGCCATTCAGGATGTCAATCAAGACGGGCTGGCGGATTTGGTGGTGTTGATTCCCTATGAAAAAATCAAAGTCCTGCTGCAAAAATCCAAGGGTGATTTTGATGAGGAAGATGTGGGCCCGCCCGGCGGCGCAATTGAACAGCCGTGGCTGGCATCGGTGGATGTGGACGGCGATGGCAAGCCGGAATTGCTGCTGCCACAGAAAAACTTTGTGCGCGCAGTTGTGCTTGAAAAGGCGATGAAAACACCCGGTTCAACCAACCAGCCGGGCTGGGTATTTCGCGTAAAAGATCAAATCAACGGCGCATGGAGCGATTCGCACATCGTTGGCGCGACGGCCGTGCCGAATCCCAACGCTCACGCCGGGATGCCTTCGATTTTTCTGCTCGATGGGGAACACAAACAACTGACGCTATGTGAGCGTGACGCAACCGGCGTTTGGGGGGTGACACGCAACGTGGACTTGCCGGTTTCAGGTTTCAACGGCTTGCAGACAGTTGCGCTCGGCAACACGAACACAACCGACATTGCATTTCTGGGTCAAAATACCGTCGCCTGGCTGTCGTTGGCGGGTGAAGTATGGGAATTTGAAACGCTCGACGGTTACGACACGCCGATTAAGGGCGGCAATTTGAATGATGTGACGACGGGTGATTTGAACAATGACGGGCGAAAGGAGCTCATATTTTTGGAAACAGCCAAAAATTATCTCGATATTGTCAGCTTCAATCCAAGTCACAAGCTGGAGCCTGCCACTCGCTGGCAGGTTTTTGAGCAGCACACGTTTCGCGGCAGCCCGGATGCGTTGCCGGAACCTCGCGAGGCGCTGGCGGTGGACGTGACCGGCGACAAGAGAAACGATCTGGTCGTGGTGGTGCACGACCGACTCCTGGTTTATCCACAGGAGTAATTTGGGAGGGACTGCGTGTCGCAGTCCCCAATTTTTTTTGGGACGGCAACATGCCGTCCCTCCCAGCATGTTATCTTCCTTTCGGCAAGGCGCTCGTGCCGGCGTAAACCGCATTTTTGCCGAGCAATTGTTCGATGCGCAGGAGTTGATTGTATTTCGCCACGCGGTCGGTCCGGCTCAAACTGCCAGTCTTGATCTGGCCGCAATTCGTCGCCACGGCAACGTCGGCAATGGTCGCGTCCTCGGTCTCGCCGGAACGATGGCTGATGACCGATGTGTAGCCATGCGTCTTGGCCAGTTCGATGCAGTCGAGCGTTTCGGTGAGTGAGCCGATCTGGTTCAATTTGATGAGAATCGAATTGGCCACGCCCATGTCAATTCCTTTCCGCAGGAACTTCATGTTTGTGACAAAATTATCGTCGCCGACGAGCTGGATTTTGTCGCCGAGTTTGTCGGTGAGCTTCTTCCACGTGGCCCAATCGCCTTCCGCACAACCGTCTTCGATGCTCGCGATGGGGTACTTGGCTACGAGCTTGGTGTAAAAACTGACGAGGTCATCGCCGCTGACGGTCTGGCCGGTGCTTTTCTTGAACGTGTATTTGCCGTTGCCGTCGTAAAACTCTGATGCGGCGGGATCCAGCGTGAGATAGATGTCCTTGCCCGGTTTGTAACCCGCGTCCTTGATGGCCTGGATGATGGTTTCCAGAGCCTCTTCCACGCTGCCGAGCTTGGGAGCGAACCCGCCTTCATCGCCGACGGCGGTGCTAAAACCTTTCTTTTTCAAAACGGATTTCAGCGCGTGAAACGTTTCCACGTTGGCACGCAAGGCTTCGCTGAAACTGGAAAAGCCCAGCGGCATGATCATGAATTCCTGAAAATCAATCGGCGCATCCGAATGTGCGCCGCCGTTGATGACGTTGGACATCGGCGCAGGCAACACTTTGGCGTTCGGCCCGCCGAGATATTTGAATAATGGCTGATTCAGCGAAGCAGCGGCAGCTTTCGCGGTTGCCAGCGACACGGCAAGAATTGCGTTCGCGCCGAGCTTGGACTTCGTTTCAGTGCCGTCGAGCTTGAGCATCGTGCCGTCCACCGTCAGTTGGTCGCACGCATCGAGGCCGAGGAGTTTGGGTGTGATGATGTCGGTGACGTTTTTGACGGCCTTTTGGACGCCCTTGCCGAGATAACGTTTCTTGTCACCGTCGCGGAGTTCGATGGCTTCGTGTTCGCCGGTGCTGGCGCCGCTGGGCACCGCCGCGCGACCGAACGCGCCGCAGCACAATGTCACGTCCACTTCTACGGTTGGATTACCGCGCGAATCGAGGATTTCGCGCGCCAGAATGTTTTGAATTTTTGCCATAAAATTGAACGCGCATGATAAAAGTAAAACGCGGCGAGTCAAGAAAGCGTTGCAGTTTCAAGCAGAGTGTGTGTCTCACTTTTTGAGCGCTCATGCGAATGAAGATAATCCCGTTTGGCGGCATTCTCATTAACACCCTGCTTTAGCGGGGTGTCCACCCGGCAACAGACGCTTCGAGAACCGCTTTAGCGGTTTTTCCAGTCTAAAACCGTTAAAACGGTTGATGCCCGACAGCTCCAATCCACACCCCGCTAAAGCAGGGTGTTAATGAAACCAGACAGTCCAAGTGCCCAAAAACTGGAATGCGCCCAAGCGCAGATGCCCTGCAATTCAGGCGTAGCGGTTCATTACAATTCCTGTTTCAAATTATTCTTCCCCGTCCGGTTCAGGTGAAATAAAGTCTGACCTTGATGAATCCAATTCAACCCATCACAAGCCGGCCCCGGGAAATCAGCGTGGCCGAGCCGGTCAGCCCGGCATTGGAACGGGTCAAACGCATCCTGTTCAAGCCGTTCAATTTAGGCAAGTGGTTCACCATCGGTTTTTGCGCGTGGCTGGCCGGATTAGGCGAGGGCGGTGGCGGCGGAAATTTCAGTCAAAATTTCAACCAACATCATCAAACAAATTTTGGAGACAGCTTTCGCAACCATTTCTGGCACGCCAGGGATTACGTTTTGAACAATCTCGGCTGGATTGTTCCACTGGCGGCGCTGGGGTTGGTCATCGGCTTGGGTCTTTGGCTGCTCTTTTTGTGGCTTAACAGCCGGGGTAAATTCATGTTCCTGCACTGTGTGGCCTTGGACAAGGCCGAGGTCGTCGAGCCGTGGAACCAATTCGCATACGAAGGGAACAGCCTCTTTTTATTCCGGCTCTGTCTCGGACTGATCGGAATGGTTTTAATGCTCCCGTTTCTTGGCATTGCCATCGTCATCGTCGTCAAAATGTTTTTAAGCAGCCAGTTTTTGCCGGGTGCCATCATCAGCGCAGTCGGTTTTGGGCTTTTATTTATTGGGATGGCCATCGTGTTCGCGATCATTCACAAACTCACGGCGGATTTTGTGGTGCCCATCATGTTTCTGCGCCGCAACCGCTGTCTGCAGGCGTGGAGGGAATTGGGAGCGCTGATTTCGGGTCGCGTGGGAGTGTTTATCCTGTATTTCCTGTTCCAGATCGTCCTGTGCATGGCCATCGGCATCATCGTTCTCGGCGCAATTCTTATCACATGCTGCATTGCCGGCTGCCTGATGATACTGCCGTATATTGGAACGGTCTTGCTGCTGCCTGTCCTGATATTCAAACGCAGCTATTCGCTCTATTTTCTGGCGCAGTTTGGACAGGAGTTTAATGTATTTCCACCAACCGCTCCGCCAGTGCCAGCTACGCCGCCAATCGGCCTTACCGCCTGAAAAAGCGAACTTATGTCAAAATACTTGGGACTGACCACTTTATTAAAATAGAGAGAACCTATGAATAGCGCTTCAAATAATTCTGGATTTTTAATTCAACGCACCGTAAAAACCACGCAAACTTGGAATTATCTTTTTGTGTCGCTCTTTCTTCTGCTGGGCCTCACGTTCATTGTAGCTGGAACATGGCGGGGAATAGAATCATTACGACTTGTAACTAGCGGTGTCCATGCGAGCGGGGTAGTGATTGATTCGCAAATGCATAAAAGTCATGACTCAAAAGGCAATATTTCTACTTTCTATGACACCACAATAGATTTTCAATCATCAGACGGGGCTAAACATGAATTTCATGATCAAATCGCTGGCGTTCGAGGGCAGAATGTTGAAGTGGTGTACCTTGAGAAAAATCCCGAGACCGTTCTTGTATTCTCTTTTTCGAATTTATGGTTTTTGCCGGGCGGCTTTATTTTTTTAGGATCTATTTTCTTCGTTCTGATGCTTTATCTTCTCGTTAGCATGCGCAAGCGAGATAAGGAGATAGGCCGCCTTATTGACTCTGGCATTCGAGGGGTCGGCATCATTGTTGGTGCTATTCAAATTGGGCAAGGGTCAACGCTAGTGAATGGACGCAGGATGCAAATATTCAAAATTGTCGTAAAAACGACCGACCCTTCCAATAAGAAAGAATTACAGATCAACTCTGATTGTATCTGTATCTCGCTAAACATAGCATCAATAACCGACATCGTGGGCAAAGAAGTGCCAGTATATTTTGACCAAAATAACTCTTCGTCCTACTTCGTAGAGTTACGTGACATTGAGCAGTACGATATAAATCTTGCGCCGAATCAACCATCCAGCTGATCCGTTTTCCACACAGCAAGTCGTTCATCCAAGCGATTACGGCCTTCCAATTGGCCGGATCAATAACGGAAACGCCGCTCTCATCATTAAAGTGGTGGTATTGACGCAAGTGAATTTTCCGCGCACACTGTGCGCCATGTCGCACTTTTCTTGGAGCGAAGTTCGTGCCCGGGCCGTTCATTTCTCACAAAAACGGGGCGACGCCACTTCCAAACAGGTTAATAAACAAACATCAACTATGCGGACAGTAATGCCAATTTGTTTGGCAGCTTTGACGCCTCTTATAAACCTTCCGAATCAAGCGCACGCTTCGGAAATTTCGGTCGGCGATAAGAAAGTACAAGTGATTGACTCATTCGCACGACTGGAAGATTGGTTTGGTAAACCAGCAATTGAAGTCTATTTCTTTTCTCGCCAACTGACTGAGGACCAAAAAGAAAATATTGCCTCCAAACGATATCCTAATAATAGCGACTTTGATAAAATCGCTGAAAGCAACTATCCGGTCATGCAGCTTTTGCTTTTCTTTAAAAAAGGTACTCAGACCTGTTCCGGCGACAGCTTGCTAAGCTATACAGCAGTATTCCAAAAGAATAAGAATTTCCCGATTGATATTACTACCGGTGGTCCAGTTAATTGGACTTTCACGCACGCAAACAACACACTGTCGGAAATTGGTATAACGAAATTAGTTGGCTCTTTTGCGCATGGAGGAGTGATAGATGTTCAAGTAAAAAAACAATGGCTTGCAGAGGGGGCAGATGCAAAAACGATTCTCCCCGCCGGACAATCATCGCTTCTTTTTAGCTGGGATATTAATGCGAAAACCAAAGTAATTGTTCCATCTGAAGTGAAGTACTCTGCAAAACCATTAATTATTACAAGCGATATGATAAAAGACTCAAGCATTTCTTGGGTCTCAAAATACCATATGCTTTCGATCAGACTATTCAAAAGAGAGTTAACTACAGATGAAAGAAAAGCTGCTGCCAGCTACCCGCCAAAAATGCCGTATAATGATTTCCTCGGTGATATCAGCGCATACTACAAAAGCGAACCGGCTTCTTTCTCTGGTGAAAAATTGGATCGGATTATGGTGAACATCATGACTAAAGAAGGCGCAACCAGTTTTCACGAACACACTTATTACGCAAATCCAGCTAGTTTTCAAATTTCAGGGACCCCAAAACTCGCTTCGCAAGTCACGGTTCGATCTAAAGATTCGGGAATGGCTGATTCGCGAACTGATCAACCTGCAGCTAATTGGGATATAAATGTATCCGGGATTCTACAACAAGTCCACTAACAGGCTGGTATCAATTCTTTGGCCGCTGCTTGGCAAGGCGTCTTAAACGGGTCGGTCCTCATCAATTAACACTGATGGTCGACAAAACCATTCTAAAAAACCGCGCCAAGTTCGGAAGCTGCGAATAGCGCAGCAATTGCAGCAGGTGAACTTCAGATGGTGGATTGACTGGGTGGGGCGAGAGTCGGAGATTTTGGAGTGCGCCGACATGTCGGCGCTTTAGAAAGCGGTGACGCGTCACCGCACTCCATAGTCGGTTCGTCAGTAGCCCCACCGATTTTAGCTTAAACTGACCCACTACCGAACTTCAGAATGATTGGCGTCGGATGGGGGTTGTGGTAGATTTTTGCATGCGAGCCGCCAATCAGGCGGGTCGTAAAGAAGCCAAAAGAACAGGGAAAATATGGCGCAAGCAATCATGGATCCGGAAAAGGTGCGGCGATTTGCCGATGAACTGCAACGGTTCAACACCGACTTGGAAAACCGGCTGATTCTTCTCCAAGCCCGTTTTACCGCGCTGGGGGACACATGGCAGGATCAGGAGCATGAGAAATTCGCCGAGGAATTTAGAGTGACGATGAGGGCATTGAAGAAGTTTGTCGAGTTGTCCAAGGAACACACGCCTTACCTGTTGAGGAAGGCCCAGCGCATCGAGGAGTATCTGCAGCAACATTGACCAATTGAAATCGTCCTCGGCCTCCTCCTCGTAATCGTAATCGAAAAGTCCGAGGGCGAGAACGAGAACGAGGGTGAGTACGATAAAAAATTATGGCTGAACGCGCTCAAGTCAGTTCTGTTGAAGCCGTGGAATTTTTCCGGGCCGACTTGATTGTATTTCAAAGCCGTGCGCGCGCTGTTTTGGAGGAGGCGTGCGACGAGGTGCTCCGCACCAGAATCTGGTTGCAGACCGACCGGCGCCGGTACTGGGCGGCTGAAACCCGCCGGCGGGAGCGGACACTGGAAAAGTCCCGGGTTGAATTGTTCAGCGCCCGGCTCTCTCAATTTCAAGAATCCACAACGCTGCAATCGGCGATGGTGCAACGGGCGGAGCGCGCAAACCGGGAAGCCAATGCGAAAGTGGCAGCCGTCAAGAAGTGGGACCGGGAACTGGAAAACCGGACGGATCCACTTTTAAAACAAGTCACCCAATTGCAGTGGTTCCTGGCCAACGACATAGCCCGTGCGATTGCTTATCTTGGCCAGGCGGTGAAGACGCTGGAGGCGTATGCCGCTGTTGTTCAGCCAAAAACTGCAACTGCCCCTGTGGGTGCAAAAGTCCAGGCTGATAAAGGAAAGGAAAAGCAGCGATGAACTTGGGCGGAACCAAAAACAGGCTGGTGTCGCTCACAAAGGAACTTGCAGTCCAGTGGGGTGAGACCAAGAATCACTGGTGGGACGCAAAAACCCGGGAGTTCGATCGGCGATATATTGTCGAACTTATTGTCAATGTGGACAGGGCTGTCACGGCGATCGAGCAATTGGACGAAGTTTTAACGAAAGTCAGGAAAGATTGTGAGTAGCCACTTGGGAGTCAAAGAAACGCTTGCGCTTTTGGATCAGATCAAAAGTGCCATTCAGGATTTTGCCGCCAGGGAAGGGGAACTGAACGACGAATTCCGAGCCAGGTTTGCCGCCGAAACCAAAGCCTCTGAATCAGTCAGGGAGAAACAAGCGTCGTGGCTGACCGAAGGCCTTGCTGATGCGGAAGCCGCCTTTGAGGTTAAAAAAGACGAATGGCGCTCCAAATTTGAAAGCCGGAAGACCCGGATCAATCAGGCACACACCACGGTCAATAAACAAATTCGGGAGGGCACCGGCGGTTTCGAGCAGAGGATTCGGGAAAACTTGACGCAGGCGGAACGCGACCGCGACGCGACATTGGCAAACGCCGCCGTGACCTGGGAGGATTTCAACACGAGACTGGCCGAAAGCCGCGAGGCTTTTGCGCCGTTGGAGAAGGCGGTGAAAAGCGCCTTCCGCGGCTGTGGCGAATTCCGCAGGATGATTTCTCCGCGCCGCCGATGGCCTGAACCTGATTTATCCCCGGACGAATATCAATTGCTGGAGGAGCTCCGCCGCCTGCCTGATCCCATCCGTAAAAAGCTGGGCAGTTTTAAAAAATTTCTTTTGCCGCGGATTTTCAGATTTTTCCCGATCTGGCTGTCATTCATCGTGCTGCTGCTGGTTTTTATCGCTTCATCCGCCGTCTTCAATCACCCCGGCTTGAATTTCATCCCTCATCGCGGGGTGGGTATGGCGCTGGCTGCCCTTTTTGCAGCAGTGCTGGTGATTTACCAGTTTGGGAAACGCCAGGCCGGTCCGATTGCCGGCGCGATTGCGCGCGACCTGGCAAAGGCAAGACGGTTGCATGATGCTTGTCTCGAAAAAGCCGAGTCGCGATGCCTGCAGGAGCAGGAACAAATACGAACCAAATTCGAAAACACCACCCGCAACCTCAATCAACAGTGGAAGCAAACAAACAAACGGGCCTTGGACACCCGTGGTCTCCGGGCACAGGCGGCCGACGAAAAAACCTTCCGTGTTTTGCAAAAAAACGAACAGCTCCACCGCGCGAAATGCGCCAGGCTCGAACGCGACCACGGGAAAAACATTGAGCGCCTGCGACAGGAAGAAGGGAGGCGAGCCGGACAGCTTGCCGATGCTCACGAAGCGAAAATGGCGAAACTCAATGCGGAACAACAATCCCGCTGGCAGGCGCTTCAGGCGGACTGGGAAGGCCGCATACAGCCGATTCACGAGACCCTCCGCGCAGCCAACGCCGCGGCAGAGGAGCTTTTCCCGGAATGGCAGCAGCCGGTTTGGAAAAACCGGGCGCTCCCGGAGAAATTCAGCAACGTGGCGAAATTCGGAAGCATGAAAGTGGACATCACCAAGCTTGCCGAGGTTGCGCCAAGGGACAAACATTTGGTTCTCCCGTTTCCGGCCAATTTTTCCGTTCCTTTGCTGCTCAAATGTCCGGAACAAGGCTCAATCCTTTTTGAAACGTCAAAGTCCGGCGGTGGCGAAGCGATTACCGCGATCAACAACGTCATTTTTCGCCTTCTCTCGGCTCATCCGCCGGGCAAGTTGAATTTCACGATTTTTGATCCCGTCGGCCTCGGACAGAATTTCGCCTGCCTCATGCATCTGGCTGATTACGAGGAGAGCCACATCAACAGCCGCATCTGGACACAGACGAATCAACTCGAAGAAAAGCTGGCGGAGTTGAATGAACACATGGAAAAGGTCATTCAAATGTATCTCCGCAACGAGTATAAAACGATTGCCGAATACAACGCCCGGGCCGGCGCGATTGCGGAGAAATATCACTTCCTCGTCATCGCCGATTTCCCGGTGAATTTCAGCGAAACGGCCGGCCGGCGGCTCATCAACATCGCTGCCAGCGGCGCCCGCTGCGGCGTGTTCACGTTGATTCATTGGGATCAACGGCATGCCCTGCCACAGGGTTTCGTCGCCGATGAACTCCGAAAAAACAGCATTTGCCTCGTCCGAACCGACACCGGTTTCAAATTACAAGGCAATCCATTTGACGGAACGCGCTTGACGCTCGATGCCCCGCCGCCGCCGGAGTTTGTCACGGATTTTCTGCATCGCGTGGGCGAAGGCGGCAGGGACTCAAACCGCGTCGAAGTGCCGTTCGAGCAGGTCGTGCCCCAGCCATCCCGGCTCTGGACGGTCGAAACGACGGATGAACTGCGCGTCCCGATTGGCCGCACCGGCGCCACCAAGATGCAGTATCTTGAAATCGGCAAAGGCACGCGCCAGCACGTGCTGATTGCCGGCAAGACCGGCTCCGGCAAATCCACCTTGTTCCACGTCATCATCACCAACCTCGCGCTCTGGTGCAGCCCGGAACAGGT
>Ga0182017_10001171_pt1 | contig 20537 bp, 17 predicted proteins | sample 712E3DmetaG_FD_120492 | JGI IMG/M metagenome (GOLD analysis project Ga0182017, IMG submission 120492) | Permafrost microbial communities from Stordalen Mire, Sweden - 712E3D metaG | ecosystem: Environmental > Terrestrial > Soil > Wetlands > Permafrost | place: Sweden: Stordalen | collected... | reverse complement strand
TGCAAAGGGATTCCCCGTCACAAAAGAACAGGCATTATCCCTCAATAATAACAGAAAAACTTTTATTGAAAGGAATTCAGGAAAAACAGCTTTTGTCAGGGATTCATTGTGGAAGGAGGGGGAAATACTTAAACAACCGGAACTAGCAGAAACTCTGATACTGATAAGGGACAACGGACATGATGGTTTTTATTCTGGACAAACTGCAGAGTTGATAATAAAGGAGATGAAAAGGGGGAATGGTATAATGACTGTAAAGGATCTGCAGGATTATAAATCGGTATGGAGAGAACCACTCATCGGGAACTACAGGGGTTATAAGATCATTACTATCTGCCCGCCATCAAGTGGTGGTGTTACTCTTCTCCAGCTTCTTAAGATGACGGAGAATTATCCTCTGAAAGTGATAGGGTTCCACACGCCGCAATCAATCCATTTAATGACTGAAGAAGAAAGAAGGGCTTTTGCTGACAGGGCTGAATTTCTGGGTGACCCCGACTTTGTCAGTATTCCGGTCAGGAAATTGCTTGATGCTAAATACTTAACTGACAGAATGAAATCCTTCAACACCGAAAAAGCTTCGTTATCCAGAGAGATCGGTCACGGTTTTCCTGAATCCTATCAGAGCGAACAAACCACTCATTATTCAGTTGTTGATTCTATGGGGAATGCAGTTTCAACCACAACCACTCTTAATAACTCATTTGGTAATAGCATAGTTGTTGCCGGAGCCGGTTTCCTGCTTAACAATCAGATGGATGATTTTTCTGTCAAACCAGGATTCCCAAACCTTTACGGTCTTGTAGGTGGAGAAGCGAACTCTATTCAACCCGGTAAAAGAATGCTCAGCTCAATGACTCCGACTATAATTGAAAAAGAGGGCAAATTATTCCTTGTTGTAGGGTCACCTGGTGGTTCAACTATTGCTACAACAGTCTTTCAGGTTATCGTAAATATTCTCGATTTTGGCATGAATGTTCAGGAGGCCGTCAATGCGGGGAGGTTTCATCATCAATGGCTGCCGGATTATATAAGCTATGAAAAGAAATCGATAGACAGTACGACCCTTAAGAAGCTTGAATCGTACGGACATACCTTAAAAGTCAGAAATTCAATAGGTCTGGTCAATGCAATTCAGATTTTGCCTGACGGGAAAAAAGACGGAGGAGCTGATCCGAGAGGTTATAATTCAGCTTCTGGCTTCTGATTGTTTTTGCAGTTAAATAATTTTTACTAAATTGCCTGAAATTTATTTTATTTAAAAAAATAAATTAATACTTTTAACAGACGAAATTTGAATCTTAGATTTATATTTTGAAATAAGTTGCAGTATTTGAATATTTTCAAATATTTAATCAGTTATGAAAAAGCCTCTACTAATTGTAATTATTATTCTGGCTGTTATTCTCTTTTTGCCGGCTGTTAGCTTTGTCCGTTGGGCTTTCCAGGAAAAAAAGCCAATGGGCATATATATTTTGGATAAAACTGTTCCAACTCTTGACAGAGATCATCACAGATCGCTCACCTGGATTCTTAACAATGAGAGATTTGTTAAGAAGAACAATATTAGCTATTCTTTCAGAAATGATTATTTTGGTTTTTTCCCACTTCATCCCCTTCGGGAAAGAAAGTGGACGAAGAATGCAATAAGTCTGGGTGATATTCCTGATATGGTTGAAAAAAATGAGGCTATGTATTACGCAGATACATACGGTGTCTATTTCAACGATTGGTATCAGGGTATCAATAATAGCCGCAGATCAAGAAGATTATATGGTGAACTGAATAATACTGATAATCTCTTATTTGGTGATATGCAGAAAAAGAACAAATTATGTATTCTTGAATATAACAGCTTTGACTATCCTACGATTGACTTGTACAGATATAAGACAAAGGAAAGACTTGGAATTGAATGGGGAGGATGGATTGGGAAATATTTCAGTTCTCTTGATACGACAGCAAAATCACCTGGTAACTTCCCTGTCTGGATGACAGCGATGTATAGAAAAGAGTACAGGAAACCATGGACATTCACAAAACCTGGTGTGGTATTCGTTAAAGACAGGGATATTATAGTTCTTGAACAAGGCACACATCTTAAATCTGCATTACCGTTTATTACAACAGATTCAGTTTTCCGCAAAAAATTTAAGTTGCCCGAAAAAGTTCAGTTTCAGGGTTGGTTTGACGTAATTGATCCATTGAAAAGTAAAGTAATTTCAAAGTTCAATCTTGAAACCACCCCGGCCGGTGATACACTTCTCTTTGAAAATTTTCTTTCAAAACAATTCCCGGCAATAATTACCGATACAACCAACCAGAGGACATATTATTTCTCAGGTGATTTTGCAACCAATAATGTGCCGTTCTGGATATCCAGGTTTAAAGGGATTGAAAAACTGAAAGGTATTTTATATACTGAAAAACCTGAAGATCCAAGAAGATTCTTCTGGTTGTTTTACAGACCATTAATAAATGGTATCTTCAGTGATTATTATCACACCCTGGGTAAAAAATAATACTGTTGTTCATATAATTATAATTGTACAGGCTTGTCTCAAGCCTGTCTTTTTTTATGAAAATCACAATTATCCAACCTCAGACCATCTGGGAAGATAAACTGGCGAATTTTAAAAAAATAGACCAGATAATAGCCAATCTTTCTGAAGTATCAGATATTGTAGTTCTTCCTGAAATGTTCACAACAGGCTTTACTTTAAACGCTGAAATGCTAGCCGAGGAATTTAATGGAAAGACATTGAAATGGATGTCTGATCTTTCTGAACATAAAAATTTTGCAGTCTGCGGCAGCTATATCATCAGGTCTGCCGGTAAATTTTATAACCGTCTTTCTTTTGTTACACCCGACAAGGAAACTTTTTATTACGACAAACGACATCTTTTCAGCCTTGGTGGGGAGAATGAGATCTTTACGAGCGGAAAAACCCGGCAGGTGATTAATTATAAAGGTATCAGGTTTCTTCCAATAATATGCTACGATCTCAGATTTCCAGTCTGGTGCAGGAACAGAGGAGATTATGATGTTATGATCTGTGTTGCCAGCTGGCCGGAGGTCAGGAGAGAGGCATGGAACAGCCTTCTTAAAGCCAGGGCCATTGAAAACCAGGGCTATGTTGTTGGTGTGAATCGTACCGGAACTGATAATTTGGGATTGAATCATGCAGGTGATTCAGTAGTACTTGATTTCATGGGAAAAACAATAGGGAAGGTTGATGCATATAACGAGGGATCGGCAACTGTCGACTTGTCGATGTCAGAATTGAAGAACTTCAGGGAGAAATTTCCTGTCTGGAAAGATTCAGATAACTTTATTATAAATACTTAATTCATTTTGCACCTGCCGTTATGCCGTTTGCCGTTATGCCGTTACGCCGTTTGTCGTTATACCTCAATGCCTCATACAAAACCTCCACAGGATGTAATGCTACTCTTCCTGTTCCATCCTTGATATGATGACGGCAACTGGTGCCAGGGGCTACTATGATAGAATTTTTATCACTATTTCTGATTTCAGGAAAAAGAATCATTTCTCCGATTTTGTTCGAAAGGTCATAATGCTCTTTTTCATAGCCAAATGCTCCGGCCATACCACAACAACCCGACCGGATTTCCTTTACCTGATAGTTTTTTGGAATCGACAATGATTCAATCGTTGGAGCTGAAGATGCAATTGCCTTTTGCTGACAATGGGTATGCAGAAGAAGCTCTTTCTTTGTATCGGTAAAATCATTTTGACTTATCCTCCCAGCCTTAAATTCATTTGAAATGAACTCATCAATCAGAAAACAGTTTCCTGCAAGCTTTAAGGCTGCCTCCCTTAAGTCTGAACCGGCAAGATCTGGATATTCATCCCTGAATCCAAGGATCCCCGATGGCTCAATGCCGATTAATGGGAGTTCGTCATTTATTAAATCTCTGAAGATCAGGATGTTTATTCTTATTACCTTTTTGGCTCTCCTTAACATCCCTTTTGAAATATAAGTCCTTGCACTAACTGCATTGTTTACAGTAATCACCTTATAATTAAGAGATGTTAACAGCTTTATTGCTTTAATGCCCTTTTCAGTATCATTAAAATCTGTGAATTCATCAATGAAAAGACAAACACTTCCTTTCGGAGATTTGGGATTAATGTCTTCAAGGTTTTTTCTTACCCAGTTTCTGAGAGTTGTACTATATATTAATGGTATAGATCTCTTTTGGGCAAATCCGGCAACTCTTTTAAGAATCGAGGAAAAAAACTGATTTCCTGCAAAAAAATTAAAAAATGAAGGAAATATTGATCCTGCTTTATTTATAATATGAATATTGGCTATCATCCTGGTCCTGAGAGGAATGCCATGTTTGTCATTCCAATGCTGAAGGAATTCTGATTTCATCTTTGCGATGTCAACATTTGAAGGGCACTCTGATTTGCATCCTTTACATGATAGACATAAATCAAGTATCTCATATATCTGATCATGATTCCACGGATCATTTCCCTCTTTGCCTAAAAACTCCCTGATTATATTTGCCCTGGCCCTTGTGCTGTTCTTTTCATCGTGAGTTGCCATAAAGCTTGGGCACATCAGCCCGCCGATTAAATCAGATTTTCTGCAATCTCCTGATCCGTTGCAGTTTTCAGCTGCTCTGATTATTCCGTCTGTCTGGGAGAAATCATAGTATGTTTCAAGAAAAGGAGTAAGCTGCCCCGGAGAATACCTTAAAAATGAATTCATTGGTTTGGTATCGGTAATCTTACCCGGATTAAGAATATTTTCGGGATCCCAGCATTGCTTTATCTGTCTCAGCAATTCATAATTCTTTTCACCGATAACAACGGGTATAAATTCACCTCTGAGCCTACCGTCTCCATGTTCCCCGCTCATTGATCCCCTGTACTTTTTTACAAGCTTGGCAGTTTCAAGGCCCAGTATCCTGAAAAGCTTTACATCTTCTTCATTCTTAAGATTCAGAACCGGTCTTATATGCAGTTCTCCGGTGCCGATATGTGCATGATAAACAGAATCCTTACCATATAATGAAAGCATCTTTTCAAAATCCTCCATATATTGAGGTAACTGATTGACTCCTACAGCCGTATCCTCAATCAATGAAACAGGTTTTGAATCTCCCTTCATATTTGAAAGAACCCCAAGACCTGCCTTACGCAATTCCCAGACAGCCGGAATATTTTTCCCCTTTACAACAGGATAAGAATATCCGTAACCGGCTTCTTTCAATTCATTGACCATTCTGACAATTGTGCTGTCAAGTTCCTCACTTGTTTCCCTGGTAAATTCCACAATTACAATTGCCCCGGGTTTACCTTCAATGAAAAAGCGGTTTTTACGCTGTGTGATGTTTTCTTCAGTGAGATTTAATATCCTGTCATCCATCAGTTCGACTGCTGATGGCTTGTATTTCAGAGCAATAAGATTGGCCTTAAATGATTCGTTTCTATTGTTTAGATGAATACATACAAGCGCCTTATTAGCAGGCGGTAATGGAACCAGATTTAATTTTATTTCTGTAGCAATAGCCAGTGTTCCCTCTGACCCGACCAGCAATTTTGCAAAATTAAAATCACTCTGTGATTCATCTGAAAAGACTTTGGAATTAAGAAGAAGGTCAAGAGCGTAACCGGTGTTTCTTCTCGGAATTAACGGATCAGGAAAGTCATCCTGAATACTTTTTCTGTTTTCAGGATTTGACAGTATCTCTTTTATGTTCCTATAGATTTTTCCAGAATAAGTGTCATTTTTACATTTAATTTCAAATGTCTCCTTGTCAACTGGTCCGAAGATCTCTTCACTGCCATCACTGAGTATTGTCTTCAGTTCAATAGTATGATCTCTTGTTGAGCCGTAAATAACAGAGTGTAAGCCACATGCGTTGTTTCCAACCATTCCTCCTATATTGCATCTGTTGGATGTCGAAGTTTCCGGACCAAAAAGCAGCCCATGCTCTTTGAGCTTCATATTAAGTTCATCGAGCACAACCCCTGGTTCAACTCGTGCCCATTTCTCAGGGACATTAATCTCAAGAATCTTGTTCATATATCTTGAGATATCAACAATCAAACCGTTTGCGACAACCTGACCAGCAAGTGAAGTTCCTGCTGCTCTGACTGTTACAGTAGTCTTTTCTTTGGATGCAAAACTCAGAACTTTTATAATATCATCTCCGCCTCTTGGATAAACGACAGCAACAGGCATTTCCCTGTAAACTGAGGCGTCGGTTGAATATATTGTTCTCGATATAAGATCATGCTTAAGTTCTCCGTCAAGGCTGTTTCCCAGTTCATCCAATCTGCGAATAAAAGTATCCATCTGGCAACGAATATTTTAAAATTGCTAAAATAACAAAGGATTTGAACAAAACCGGAGAGTTGTCCGCAAATAATGAAATTGGTTTATAAAAAGTATGAATCCTGATATTAATCATGTAACGGAAAATTGTTTAATAGATTTTTTTTTTCGTACATTTAGAGCTTAGAAATTAATTAATTAAATTATTGATTTACAATGGAATTAATAGATCGAATCAAATTAAATGCCAGAAAACATAATAAGCGGATTGTACTTCCTGAAGGAACTGAAGAAAGAACAATTCAGGCAGCTGATATTGCTATTGAAGAGGGGTTAGCTCAGATCATTTTAATCGGAAATCTTTCTGAAATTACTGCCCTTGCTGCAAAGAAGGGCTTAAAAAACATCGGGAAAGCCAAAATCGTTGATCCCAAATCTCACGAAAAGAAGGATCACTATATCGATCTTATGGTTGAATTGCGAAAACATAAAGGATTGACGCGCGAGGAGGCCTCAAGACTGATTGAAGACCCTCTATACCTTGGCGTACTGATGATTAAGAATGGTGATGCTGATGGAGAAGTTTCAGGTGCAGACCATGCAACAGGCGATGTTTTAAGACCTGCATTTCACTATGTTAAAACAGCTCCGGGAATTTCAGTTGTATCCGGAGCATTTATAATGATACTTCCTGACAAAAGTTTCGGAGAGAATGGCATTCTGATCTATGCCGATGGCGCTGTTCATCCAAACCCAACTGATAAAGAGCTTGCTGAAATTGCAATTGCAACAGCCCATACAACAAGAGCTATTGCCGGTTTTGAGCCAAGGATTGCCATGCTTAGCTTCTCGACCAAAGGGAGTGCATCTCATGAGATGGTGGATAAAGTAGTAAGTGCAACAAAAATTGCCAGGGCAATGGCTCCCGATCTCATGATTGATGGCGAGCTCCAGGCCGATGCTGCTCTTATTGAAGCAATTGGTCAGAAGAAAGCACCGGGAAGCAAGATTGCCGGAAAGGCTAATGTGCTTATCTTTCCTGACCTTAACTGTGGTAATATTGCCTATAAGCTTACTCAACGGCTTGCTCATGCTGAAGCCATCGGGCCTATTTTGCAGGGGATGGCTGCTCCGATCAATGACCTTTCAAGAGGATGCTCGGTAAGTGATATAGTGAGCATGATTGCCATTACTGCAAACCAGGCAGCCGGAATGAATAAATAACATGGTAAGAAAAATAAATTCTCTTCATTATAAAGTATTAATAATCAATTAATAAGGAAATGTCAGATAGCATCGAACAACTGGAAGATTACGCATTGTACAAGGATACCCGGCCAAAAACTTTGTTTTCCCGTGTCGGAATTGTTGGTGCAGGATCAGTTGGACAAAATATTGCCCGGATGGTGAGCTCCAAAGGGCTGGATGTAATATTCCTTGATCTCTCGCAGGAAAAAATTGACCAGGCATATGCAGAACTGGCGAAGGAACTTGACCGCATAATTGAAAGATGGGGAATGACCAACTCTGAAAAACTGGCAATATTATCAAGGATAAAGGGAACAACAGACTATAATAAATTCAAAGGATGCGATATTGTGATCGAAGCTATTAAGTCTTCCTCCCGTGAACAAAGTCATGAGGTGCGTGCTAAAATTCTGCAGAATATTGAACGATTTGTAGACAGGGATACGATTATTGCCACGAATTCCTCAACGCAGGTTATTACAGAACTTACTGCCGATCTTATTCATAAAGACCGTTGTGTGAGTTTTCATTTTCTTACTCCTGAAGCTGATGCCAGGGTCGTGGAGATTGTCAAAGGGCTTTATACTTCGCAAACTGCTTACGAAAACACAATCAAGTTTGCTAATCTGATCGGGAAGAAGGTAATTCCTGTAAAAGAGTCTCCGGGCCTCATTAGCACCAGGCTAATGGTACCTTTTATTAATGAAGCTTGTGAAATATTGATGCAGGGCACCGGAAAGATGGAAGATATTGACACAACTATGAAAGTTGGTTTTGGCCTTCCTCTTGGTCCCTTTGAAATGGCAGACAAAATCGGCCTTGATAAAATTTTAAGATGGTGCGAGAACCTTTATGATGAATTCGGGGATAAAAAGTACAAATCATCGCCAATGCTTAAAACCCTCGTCAGAGCTAATCAATGGGGAAGAAGAACAGGGAAAGGATTTTATGAATATAATAAGGATGGAATAAAAATTACGAAGAATTTATCTCTTGAAGATTAAGTTGAAGAGAATGTGAAAAACGGAAAATTTATTTTTTAAATATTTGATAATGAAAATATTAGTTCTTAACTGTGGAAGTTCTTCTATAAAATATCAGCTTTTCGACATGACCTCCGGAGTTGTGCTTGCAAAAGGTATTGTCGAAAAAATAGGATTGAAAGGATCTTTTCTCAGGAATGAGAGGTTCGATGGAGATAAGGTAAAACTGGAAGGCGAGATTCTTGATCATCAAAGTGGTATAGAATATATTCTTGGCATGATGATCAGTAAAAAACGGGGCGTGATAAAGGATTTGAATGAAATAGATGCTGTCGGTCATCGTCTGGTTCATGGTGGTGAAACTTTCAAAGGGAGCTGTTATCTTGATGATATTACGATAAAAGGAGTTGAAGATTGTTCGGACCTGGCTCCGCTTCATAATCCGGCGAATCTTAAAGGGATTTACGCAATGAAAGCCCTTCTTCCAAAGGTGCCTCAGGTAGGCGTTTTTGATACTTCATTTCATCAGACAATGCCGGACTACTCGTTTATGTATGCTATCCCATATTCTTTATATAAAAAGTACGGGATCAGACGGTATGGCTTTCATGGAACAAGTCACAGTTACGTTGCCAAAAGAGCATGTGAAGTATTAAAAGCTGATTTTCCCAGACAAAAGATCATTACCTGCCATCTTGGTAATGGTGCATCAATTACTGCTATAAAGGACGGGAAATCAGTGGATACTTCAATGGGACTGACCCCTGTGGAAGGTCTAATTATGGGTACCAGATCAGGTGATATTGATGGTGGAGTCCTTACCCTGATAATGGAAAAAGAAGAAATAGATTATGCTGCCCTGAATACACTTATTAACAAACATAGCGGTTTGTTGGGAGTCTCAGGAGTCTCATCAGATATGAGAGAAATTGAAGCAGCTGCAGCTGAAGGAAACGAACGTGCTGCATTATCCCTGAAAATGTATAATTATCGCGTAAAAAAATATATTGGTGCCTATGCAGCAGCAATGGGTGGTGTTGACATCGTGGTTTTTACCGGTGGAGTAGGTGAGAATGGATGCGAAATAAGAGAAAATATCTGCAACGAGCTTGAATTTCTCGGCATTGAATTTGACAAAGACAAAAACAAAGGAGTTCGCGGCATAGAGAAAGTAATAAGCAAAGATAAATCACGTGTCACTGTAATCATTATTCCTACAAACGAAGAGTTTGTTATAGCTTCAGATACAAGGTACATAGTTGAAAATCTGAAAGTTTAGTTTTGATATTAATTTGATACTAATCTGATATTATATGGTATTAAAAAAGCTTGAAGACTTAAAAGGAATTGTTGCTAATGAACCGATTAAAAAACTTGTTCTTGCTGCTGCCCAGGACCAGCATTCTCTTAGTGCTGTATTGAGAGCTTGGAAAGATGGGATAATCGAACCAATTCTTGTTGGCGATAAAGAAGCTATTCAGAATATTTCAATAGCAAATGGTTATGATATCACTGGATTGAGGATCATTCATGAGCCCGATACCGATATGGCTGTTGAAATGGCTGTCAAAATAGCTAGCAGTAAACAGGCTGATGTTCTCATGAAAGGGAAGGTAGGATCATCTACCTTGCTTAAATGTGTATTAAATAAAGAATGGGGCCTTCGTACAGGTAATTTGCTGTCCCATATAGCGCTATTTGAAGTGGATACATATCACAAACTTATTGCGGTTACAGACGTTGCAATGAATATTGCTCCAAATCTCAAGGATAAAATTGCTATAGTCAATAATTCAGTATTATGTCTGAATAAGCTTGGAATTTCATTGCCGAAAGTAGCGGTTCTCGGTGCAGTAGAAATGGTAAATGAGAATATGGAAGCCACTCTTGATGCTGCTCTGCTTTCAAAAATGAACCAGAGAGATCAGATCCGGAATTGCATTATTGATGGTCCTTTGGCATTCGATAATGCAGTTAGTCTTGAAAGTGCCCAGGTTAAAGGTATCCGTAGTGAAGTAGCAGGCGATACCGATCTTCTTTTAATGCCAGATATTGAAGTAGGTAATGTACTGTATAAATCATTGGTCTTTTTTGCGAAAGCCAAAGTAGCAGCAGTGATTCTTGGGGCGCAGGTTCCGATAGTTCTGACTTCCAGATCAGATTCGGAACAGGCTAAATACGATAGCATTTTGCTGGCAGCTGCCGCAAGTAAAAGGATATGATATGATCAGATCTCTTGATCAGATGGTTGCTAAGGTGCTTTCTTCAAAAAGGAAGTTCCGGATTGCTGTCGCCTGGGCGCAGGATTCAAATACGGTAGGCGCAATTCAGAAGGCTGTTAATGATGGCTTTGCAGAAGCAATTATGATCGGTAATGGATCTGAAATCGTAAGACTTTGCGAATCAATCTCCTTTAAAAAAGAACTCTATACAGTTATCGAATCAGGAAATGAAAGTGCGGCATCACAGGATGCCGTCAGTCTTGTAAAATCGGGACAGGCAGATATAGTCATGAAAGGCCTTGTCAGGACAGACAAGTTCCTGAAAGCTGTGATGGACAAGGAGAATGGATTGATGCTTCCTGGGGCAACACTAACTTACGTGGGAGCTATGGAGATTCCGGCATATCATAAGCTGCTTTTCATAACTGATACTGCCGTAATCCCTTTCCCCAGCCTCGATCAAAAGATAGCAATGGCTGAATACGCGATAGAAATGGCTCGAAATTTTGGCATTGAAAAGCCTAAAGTCGCACTGATAGGGGCTTCTGAGAAAATGAGCCGCCACTTTGAGAACTCTGTCGACTATGCTATTATGTGTAAAATGACCGAGCGCGGACAGATTAAGAATTGTATCATGGATGGGCCCCTGGATATCTTTCTTGCATGCGATAAAAAGAGCGCTGCTATCAAAGGAATTGAAACTCCGATAAATGGGGATGCAGATATTCTTCTGTTTCCCTCACTTGAGGCATCAAACCCGTTTTATAAGGGATTAATGCTATTTGGAAAGGGGGAACTGGGAGGAATCATCAGGGGAACATCAAAGCCCGTGGTACTCATGTCACGAAGCGAAAGTGAAAAATCGAAGTATTATTGTATAGCCCTTGCCTGCCTGATGATATAAACCCTATATCCGTTCTTATCCGAAAAAATAGTTTTATATGGCAAAACGATTAATCCTGGCAATTAACCCCGGTTCAACGTCTACCAAATTTGGATTGTTCGAAGAAGAAAATCTTGTTTTTGAAAAAACTCTCCGACATACTCCTGATGAGTTGTCAGGTTTTGCAAGGGTAACAGATCAGTTTGCTTTCAGGAAAGAACTGATCCTTAAAGAACTAATCGACAGAGGCATTGATTTCAAAGCTATTGCCGCGGTCGTGGGAAGGGGCGGTTTGGTAAAACCGATTGAATCAGGCGTTTATATCGTAAATGATGAAATGAAGAAAGATCTCATAACCTCTCCGTTTGGAGAACATGCAAGTAACCTCGGAGGATTAATTGCTGATGATATTGCTTCATCACTGGAAAGTGCTAAAGCATTTATTGTCGACCCTGTCGTTGTGGATGAGATGCAACCTGTCGCGAGGTTATCAGGCCTTCCGGAGATCAGTCGTCTTTCGATCTTTCATGCTCTTAATCATAAGGCGGTTGCTCGCTCTTATGCCACTTCAATTGGAAAAAAATACGAAGAAATGAACCTTGTAGTTGCACATATGGGAGGAGGAATAAGTGTGGGAGCTCATTCTAAGGGAAGCGTAATTGATGTTAATAATGCTTTCGGAGGAGAAGGTCCTTTTTCACCTGAGAGGGCAGGAGGACTGCCTTCAAGTCAGCTTGTTGACCTGTGCTTCAGTGGAAAGTACACCAAATCTGAGATAAAGACCATGCTGGTTGGAAAGGGTGGTATGGTAGCATACCTTGGCACCAATAATTTTAAAGAGATATGTGAAATGGCTGATAATGGAAATGATAAGGCGATTCTTATCAGAGATGCTGCTGCATATCAGATCGGAAAGGAAATAGGAGCTATGGCTGCTGTTCTTAAAGGGAAAGTCGACGCAATAATACTTACTGGTGGTCTGGCATATCAGAAATCAAATATTGACAGTATTATATCAATGGTAGATTCAATTGCCAGGGTGGTTGTTTTTCCGGGAGAGGATGAACTGAGAGCTCTGGCTTACAGTGGATTATCAGCATTGAAAAAAGAAACTAAAATCAAAATATACAAATAAGTCATCAGAATTTTTTGTCATTTGATGTAAATTCGGATTTCACGGAGTTGTCGACGCAACAGGAATAACTTTTCCGTTAAAATACCGGTTTCCGTTCAAAGCAAAATCACCAATAAACTTACCCATTTCAGAAGCATCAACGGGCGCTTTGTAACCAGGAAAGGAATCACCTAACATTTCTGTCTGAACGCTTCCAAGGGCGAGGCAATTAACACTTATTTCCAACTCTTTAAGTTCAATAGCAAGGCATTCCGAAATGCAGGCTAAAGCAGCTTTGGATGCACAGTAGTATGAGAGCCCCGGAAACTTTACACTTCCCTGAAATCCTCCCATACTTGAAATATTGACAACATGGGCTCCTTTTTTCATGAGGTCCAGTAAAGTCCTGATAATAAGTGCGGGTGCAAAAAAATTGACTTCCATCATCTCCCTTGCTTCCATTTCAGAAGTCTCCGCGAAGCTTTTTGAATAGAAACTGCCTGCGTTATTTATAAGAATATCCACAGTATCAAAAATCGATCTGACCTCATTCTTAAATATTTCAACTGTCTGATAAAGCCTGCTGAGATCATAAACCAGATATTTAATATTTTTAAATTCAGACGAATCATAAATCTTAAACAGTGAAATATGGTCCCTGCCTGTTATAAGTACATTATTATTTTTATCTCTTGCAAGATACAATGCAATTTGTTTTCCAATTCCTCTTGATCCACCTGTGACAATTATATTCATTTCCTTATATATTATTAAAGTGATTTTTTCGTTTATTTGCATAGTTAACGTTTCAAAGTTACAAATAAGTTGGTATGGAAAAGAAGAATGCGACGACAGTTTGTCTTTCCGGTATGAGGAAAATATCGACATTGGTAATATTGTTCTTCTCATTTTCAATATTATCAGGTCAGGAATCAGATAAGGAAATTCCTGCGCTGAAAGACAGACTTTTTTATGGAGGACATATTGCACTTCAGTTTGGTACTATAACCAATATTGAAATAGCTCCTATCATTGGTTTATGGGTGCTTCCAAAACTTGCAATTGCCGCCGGTCCGAGCTACATTTACTATAAAGATATGTATGGCGCAAATGATATTTGGGGCGGAAGAACTTATGCTCAGTATGTAATTATCCGCGATGTTGACAAATTCATTCCGCTCGGAGTTCATACAAGTCTCTGCCTTCATCTTGAAGATGAGATGCTTAGTCTGGATTCGCGTTTAAAGGACAGCAATTCTGTTTCAGGCAGAAGGTTTATGGTAAATACGGTTCTGGGAGGCCTGGCCATTAGCCAGCAAATTGGACGCAGATCAGCTATTAATTTAATGATTCTTTGGACTTTAAATGATCCGGGATATCAGGTTTATTCGAATCCTGAGATCAGAATCGGCTTTGCATTTTGAGCTGAACTCTTTTTATGTTAAATCATCACTCTTTCAGAAAATATTTTGGATTTCTTCTTTTTATGCTAAATTTGCAACTTTTCGCAAAATATTGGAACAGATGCAAATAGAACAGAATAGAATGGTTTCTCTTACTTATGAATTGAGGGAAACTGATATAAATGGGAAAATTCTTGAAGTGCTTCAGGAAAACAAACCACTTAAATTTGTCTATGGTACCGGCAGATTGTTACCGTCATTTGAGGCTAACCTGTTATCTTTGAAAAGTGGAGATAGCTTTAGTTTCAGTCTTGCTGCAAATCAGGCTTATGGCGAACGAAGAGAAGAGATGATTATCGATGTACCGATGTCTGTTTTTGAAAATGGTGGTAAGGTAGATGAAAATATCTGCAGGGTTGGTAATGAGGTTCCGATGACTGATGGTTCAGGGAATCCTCTTTATGGTACTATAAACGAAATCCTGGAAGATGCTGTTAAGATGGATTTTAATCATCCTATGGCTGGTGTAAATCTCTTCTTTTCAGGCAGGATTATTGAGGTATGGGAGCCTTCCAGGGAGGAACTATCTTCTCAGTCCAATGCCTGCTCGGGTTGTAATGGTCACGCCAATTCCAACTGTGGAGAAACATGCAGTTAGTATAAAAAACTGATTTTCAATATCAGGTAAACCATGCTTGGAAGAGTATGGTTAATTTTTTGTTTCCGGGTGAAGTAATTGTTCAGGAACGCGTAGTAAATCCGGGAATTTATTTTCATATTTACCGGAAGAAGAAAGCTACTAAAAAATAACCTTTATGAAGAAAGTGTGGAAACTCTTTCCTTTCATGCTTTTAGGAATAATTACCATTACTCTTTTTTTACTTGTTCTGCAGGTGAATAAAATCGTTGGAATTTCACCCTTAATCCTGACTTCCTTCCGGATTTTAAGTGTCATTTTCTTGTTTGTACATGCTTTTTGTAAAAAGTCGCTTACAACATGGATATTGGTCTGCATGGTTGCCGGGGCAGAGTTTGGTTATGATGTTCCTTCTGTGGCGAAAAATCTTCAGGTGCTTTCTGACGTATTCCTGAGACTTATAAAGACTATTATTGCGCCTTTGCTTTTTTCGACACTGGTTGTTGGTATCGCGGGGCATGCAAATATAAAGCAGATCGGAAGAATGGGCTGGAAATCACTGCTTTATTTCGAAATAGTATCGACATTAGCCCTGTTTATAGGGCTTCTTGCAATAAATATAGGTAAAGCTGGCGTCGGAGTTGTTTTGCCTCCCAATTCTTCCGTTCCTCCTATAACCGGGATTCAGGCCCAGACGACCAGTGAGTTTATTCTCCATATTTTCCCGGAAAACATAGCAAAAGCCATTTTCGACGGACAGATACTGCAGATAGTGATCTTCAGTATTATTTTTGGTATAGCAGTGGCTATGCTTAAAGAAAAATATCGAGCGCCTATGATAAGGTTCAGTGAAAGCCTTGCAGAGACAATGTTCAAATTCACCAATATCGTAATGTATTATGCTCCAGTGGCTGTTTTTGCTGCAATTGCTTACACGGTAGGGCACATGGGTCTGGATATCCTTTATAATCTTTTTAAGCTTCTGGCGACATTATATGTGGCATTGACAATATTCCTGGGGTGTGTGCTTCTACCTGTTGCCCTGATATTCAGAATACCCGTAAAACAGTTTGTTAAAGCTGTTTCAAAACCCGCGACAATTGCTTTTGCAACATCAAATTCAGAATCAGCGCTGCCTTCGGCTATGGAATGCATGGAAAAGTTTGGTATCCCGCGTAAAATCGTAGCGTTTGTCATACCCACAGGTTATAGTTTTAACCTTGACGGTACAACATTATATCTTTCACTGGCTTCAATATTTGTCGCCCAGGCTGCCGGGATTAATCTTCCAATTGAAAAACAGCTTATTATATGCTTTACGCTTATGCTTACAAGCAAGGGAGTGGCAGGTGTTTCACGAGCCTCACTGGTTATTTTACTGGGAACTGCTGTCAGTTTTGGACTTCCCGTCGAACCTATTTTTATTATCCTTGGTATTGATGTGCTGATGGATATGGCACGTACAGCTGTCAATGTTGTCGGTAACTGCCTTGCCACGGCAGTAATTGCAAGATGGGAGAATGAATTTGACGATGAAATTGCCAGGAACTTCAAGATTGAGTAGTTCATATATTTTTAATTCGTTTGTTACGTCCTGAATATCTGTTTTTTAATAATTTTTAAATTAGATTATTGCAGTGCGCTGCACCTAGAATATCAACAAGAGACAATTTTCTACAAATATCTTGGTGCTACGCACCCTTAAATTTTGAAAGCACCATTCGTAATTTATTATTTAGCGGTAGAGCCGCGTAATATTTGTAGAAAGCAGAAGTTTGAAGAAAGCATAAGGTGCAGCGCACCATAATATTTCCCTATCTAATTATCCGAATATCTATTATTTTCTTCACAAAGATCTCAAAGTTCTTATCTAAGTAAGGGGCTGGCTTTATCTTTCATATCCTTCCCACAAGAGGATATTTATAACAGGAGGGAAGAACCCCGTTGAAAATTCAAATCTCAGCCGGTTAATAAAATTCATTATTCTTCTTCGTGTTTCCGGAAGGTTGTTAAACATGTCAGAAATGTTAATTCACATTTGTAATCACCAAAGAAGTAGTTAAAATGTACAATTGTAACTGCATAATCGATTAAAATAAGTTACAATGTTAAAATATTTATTATACTTTTTTATTAATTTATAATATACATTATTCCAGTTAATTATATACAATTGTCTGATCGTTTTCATAGCCTTCATTACTCTGATAAGATAGAAAGGTATAAAAAATCATTAGATATATCATATAATAATCTGTATACCAGAAATATAAATAACTAAACTAATCAAGTACTGAATATAAGTACTATTTATAACATATTGTATATTAGATATATACAATATTTATAGAACTCGTATAATATAGGATTCAAATAACATATTACAAATGTAACTATGAAAATAGACATATGTAAAATATTAATTATTTACATTTGTAATAATATTAAAAAAAATGAAAGAAAGAATTTTAGAATTTCTCAGGATAGAAAACAGATCCTCTGCTCAGTTTGCTGAAGAAATCGGTGTACAGCCATCAAGTATCTCCCATATAATCTCTGGAAGAAATAACCCAAGTCTTGATTTTGTGATTAAAATGCTTACAAAATATCCTGATATTTCAAGCGACTGGTTACTTTTTGGCAAAGGACAGATGTACCACGAACCACAACTGCACGATTTGTTTAATTCCCAATTTGAAAACAATGCCGGTGGATCAAAAGAATTGTCCGGGAATACTCAGGAAGATAATTTTCAGAATAGGAAAGTACCTTCCTATGACGGCTCTGATACTATTAATTTAAAAACACCAAGGTTAAAGGAGAACAAAACAAAGCGAATAATCTGTTTCTTCGATAATGACACTTTCAAGGAATATCTTCCTGGTGACGAATAATTTCGTAAAATCTCGTTAATATTTATGCATTATTGGCTTTTCAATGTTTGTCATTAAGAGTATCTTTGAAGAAATTTCCGTGTGATGGCAAAGACTATTCTGGATTTTCAAATAATTGATAACAAGCAGATTAGTAAAGATTTTTTCGTCCTTGAATTATTATCTGGTTTAAGTTTTCCGAAAATAAATCCGGGTCAGTTTGTTCAGGTTCGTATTGATGGCAGTCCCGGTACTTTCCTTAGAAGGCCATTTTCTGTACATGACATGAATCCGGCTGCGAATACAATTAAACTCCTGATTCAGATAGCAGGAGAAGGAACAAAAACGCTTTCTTTAAAGCAGAAAGGTGACAGTCTCAATTTGATCCTTCCATTGGGCAACTCATTTTCACTTCCACCCAAAAATGCCAAGACATTACTAATAGGTGGCGGATGTGGTGTAGCTCCATTACTATTTTTAGCAAAATACTTAAAATCAAATAGTTGTGAGTTTGATATTCTGATGGGCTTCAGAAGCAAAGTTCGCATTATTGAATATGAGGAATATAAAAAATTTGGCCGGGTTTACCTCACTACCGAAGATGGTTCGGAAGGTGAAAAAGGCTTTGTGACACATCATTCCATTCTTCAGGAAAAAAAATATAACCGAATTTACTGCTGTGGACCTGATTCAATGATGAAAGCTGTTGCTGAGTATTCCAGGAAGAATAATATTCATTGCGAAGTATCATTGGAAAACCTGATGGCTTGCGGAATAGGAGCATGTTTGTGCTGTGTAGTTGATACAACCGATGGAAATGTCTGTACCTGTACTGACGGTCCTGTCTTCAATATTAATAATTTGAAATGGTAAACCTTGGTATAAATATCGGTCCGCTTCACTTTAAAAACCCTGTTTTAACCGCTTCGGGTACTTTTGGTTATGGATCGGAATTCTCTGATTTTTTTGATATTAACAGATTGGGCGGAATTATCCTTAAGGGAACTACTCTCGAACCGCGCGAGGGAAATTCTTATCCAAGAATGGCTGAAACAGCATCCGGAATGCTGAATACAGTAGGACTGCAGAATAAAGGAATAGATTATTTTGAACAACATATTTATCCACGTGTTTCAGCTTTTGATACTAATGTAATTATCAATGTGAATGGTAATTACGTTGAAGAATATGTGGCTCTTGCAGAAAGAATAAACAACCTTGAGAAAATTGCAGCAATTGAATTGAATATCTCCTGTCCCAATGTAAAGATGGGTGGAATGGCGTTTGGTACCAATGCTGACTCTGCCAGAGAAGTGACCAGAGCTGTCAGATCTGTGTACGATAAAACTCTGATAATCAAGCTTTCCCCAAATGTGACAAATATTGCAGATTTTGCCAGAATAGTCGAAGATGAAGGTGCTGATTCAGTCTCGCTGATAAATACTCTTCTTGGTATGGCGATCGACGTCAACAATCTTAAGCCCTCATTATCAACAATAACCGGGGGTTTATCCGGACCTGCTATAAAACCGGTAGCTTTAAGAATGGTATGGCAGGTGGCAAATGCAGTCAAAATTCCTGTTATTGGAATTGGCGGAATAATGAATGCCAGTGATGCAATTGAATTTTTACTTGCCGGGGCATCTGCAGTTCAGGTAGGTACAGCCTCATTCATTGATCCTCAGGCATCTATTAAAATTCTGGAAGGAATTGAGAAATTTCTTATAGATAAAGCCTTTTCCGATATAAGTGAACTGATAGGTTATATCAATCGAAAATAGTTTATGTAGCGCTTGGTTGTTATCATATCTCATATCTCATATCTCATATCTCGTTTAATTTCCTCATAAAAACCGATTCTTTCTGAAACATTTGCAGAGTAATGAATTTGTTTTATAATTTTGCTTTAAATTTGTAACAATATTGAACCACTTGGTTATAATCTATTACTAAAATACTAAAAAGATGACAGATAATTTGCAAATTGATAATCTTGACAGGAAGATTCTTGATATAATCACAAAGAATGCAAGAATACCTTATCTTGAAGTAGCAAGGGAATGCGGCGTTTCAGGGGCAGCAATCCATCAGCGTGTTCAGCGGTTAATAAGAGTAGGGGTAATTAAGGGTTCTGAATTCAAGGTTGATCCTGTAATGGTTGGATTCAGAACCTGTGCGTATATTGGTGTGTTTCTTGACCATCCCGGTCATTATCGAGATGTGATTAAGAAATTCAAGGAGATACCAGAGATCATCGAATGTCATTATACCACAGGAAATTATTCCCTGTTCATTAAAGTCTATACAAATGATAATGAGCATTTAAGAATGATACTAACGGATAAGATACAAACTATAACGGGAATTATCAGAACGGAAACTCTTATCTCACTCGAAGAATCAATTAACAGGCAGATTCCATTGCTTTCTAAATAGATAATGTTGTATTTTGATGGTTATGTACCTCTTTCGTCATTTTTAATCTTTTGACGATAAAATCACCAGGAAAAATTGCTCCTTTCTTTTGCATTAAAATAAAATTATCATACATTTGCACTCGCAAAAATAGGGGAGGATTCAGTAGCTCAGTTGGTAGAGCACATCCCTTTTAAGGATGGGGTCCTGGGTTCGAATCCCAGCTGGATCACAAAGAGAAAAGCAATCGCTTTTCTCTTTTATTTTAAATGCTATTTTCTTGAAGTTTAACAAACCAAAGCTATTTTGAGCTAAGCCGGCCATCGCAAGCCGGTATTTTTTTTGTCTTGTTTTGTAATGAATCAGAAGGCAATACGTCATAACTATAAAAAACTATGTTAAATTAAAACATTAGACAATGAAAAACCTGATTTGGACGATT
>Ga0182017_10001170_pt1 | contig 20543 bp, 15 predicted proteins | sample 712E3DmetaG_FD_120492 | JGI IMG/M metagenome (GOLD analysis project Ga0182017, IMG submission 120492) | Permafrost microbial communities from Stordalen Mire, Sweden - 712E3D metaG | ecosystem: Environmental > Terrestrial > Soil > Wetlands > Permafrost | place: Sweden: Stordalen | collected... | reverse complement strand
TGCCTGCAGTTACATCGCCGTTAATTATCGATTCCATCAACCCTGCATTAGCCTTCCCCCCGGGAATGACTATGGTATCGGAGGAAGCTGGAACAGAATGAAGCAGGTTGACTGCTTTTTGCCGTATGAGTGTAAAATCGACTGGTGAAGGATCGTCTTTTAATTCTCGCAGCGCTTTGGAAAACTGAGCATTTGAAATGCTCACAACCACTAGGCCAATCATCAAAGAATACAATATCCTGCTTTTCATGGCTCCCTCTTCATTTGTAGGTAATGTGAATTCCTTTTCAAATAATGAACATCGATAAATCCGATAAAGGCAATAAATTCCCTAACCGGATGAAATAACCTAACACGTTTTTGAATGTTTTTTTCTAATGCGTACACCTCTCTATGGTCGAAATTAATAGATTTCGATAATAAGATGCAAGCCGTGAAAATCGTTTATAAGGGGCATTTTTATTCCAAAAAATGAAATTGATTCCCCGGATACAAAAATTTATAGGAAGCTTTTCTGCATTTTTATCTTCGTCATCTCCTGATGATGGAACATCTCCTGAAACTCCGGTAAAGTCTCAATTTTTATTTAGATTTTTTTCCCTTCCTTGAGTGAGATGCAATCGTGTAGAAACAGCGTTTCTAACTGAAGAACGCATCCTTACAATAATATGATCAGGGTATTGTTGAGCCGGGCTCCGAATAAATTACGGAAAATTCAGAGGAAATATTTTAGGATTCCAGGCGTCTCAAAATTTTCCCACCTCGCCTCCCGGCGTCTTGTATTCTTTCAGAAATTATATTGCACTTTCCCTCCTTTTTACGGAGATTCATAATACGAAATTTGTTTCCGGTACGATAAAACGGAGATGCGATGAGAATATATTTGTGGGGAGCTTTACTTCTCTTTTCTTCTTTTTTATATTCGCAGCAAAATATTCGCGAAGCAAATACTTTGATGCAGCTTGACCGCGATTTTGATAAAGCGACTGCCGACAATGGCGTCGAAGGATGGGTTATGTATTTCGCTCCGAACGGCTCGATGCTCAGCGATACAAGCATGCCTTCTACCGGCAGGGATAATATCCGAAAAGCTATGGAACCTCTTTTTAAAGATTCAACTTTTTCTCTTCGCTGGCATCCGGTCAATGCAGAAATGATGATACCCGGCGTCATAGGATATACGGTCGGACGGTATGCGGGACTTCGTAAAAACAAAGAAGGCAAATTGATAACGTGGTCGGGAACATACACTTCAACGTGGAAAAAACAGCCTGATGGTTCATGGAAAATTGTACTTGATACCGGAAGCCCCGATGGACCCCAAGCTAAAATGAAACAATAAAAACTGAAGAGCATTTCTTATAAGACAATGAATCCTGAAGAATTTCGTATCCACGGCAAACAGGTCGTCGATTGGATTGCCGACTATCTGCAAACACCGGAAAAATATCCGGTCCTCGCTCAGGTGAAACCGGGCGATATAAAAAACCAACTTCCCAAAACTCCTCCGTTTGAACCGGAAAACATGGACGTAATTTTAGCGGATTTTAACCGTATTATACTTCCCGGAATTACACACTGGAATCATCCCGGCTTTCTTGCATATTTTGCAAATACGGCATCGGCTCCGGGTATTCTGGGAGAGATGCTGATCTCTGCATTAAATGTCAACGGTATGCTCTGGCGCACTTCCCCTTCGGCGACCGAACTGGAAGAGGTCGTGCTCGATTGGATGCGGCAAATACTCGGTCTGCCGGATTCTTTTTCAGGTGTTATTACAGATTCCGCATCCGTTTCGACATTGGTCGCTCTGACCGCCGCGCGCGAATCCGTACAGAAGCGAATCCGCGAAGAGGGACTTGCCGCGCGCAGCGATCTTCCAGTCCTTCGTATGTATTGTTCCGATCAGGCACACTCCTCAATTGAAAAGGCGGGAATTGTTTTGGGAATCGGCCAGTCGAACATCATTCACATTCCCTCCGACAGTGAATACCGCATGGATGTTCACGCTCTTGCGGCGGCTATCCGGGAAGATGAGGAAAAAGGATATCTTCCGTTTGCAGTTTCCGCAACCGTCGGCACCACAGCAACGACGAGCATCGATCCGGTCGAAGAAATCGCTTTACTTTGCAAGAATAAAAAAATATGGCTTCATGTGGACGGCGCTTACGGCGGTTCTGCAGCCATTCTGCCCGAAATGCGTTATGTTCTCAACGGAGTGCAGCATGCCGATTCATTTGTCGTCAACCCGCACAAATGGATGCTCACACCCATGGATTGCAGCCTGCTCTTTACGCGCCATGTAGGAACTTTAAAACAGGCGTTCAGCCTCGTCCCCGAATATCTCAAGACAGCAGACAAGGATGTCAACAATTACATGGACTGGGGAGTCCAGCTCGGGCGCAGATTCCGGGCATTAAAGCTCTGGTTTATTCTGCGTTCCTACGGTGTGGATGGAATCGCCGCAATCCTGCGGGAACATTGCCGGCTGGCAAAAGAATTCTCTTCTTGGATCGATGCCGCGGACGGATACGAACGCATGGCGCCCGTGCTGTTCAGTGTCGTCTGCTTCCGCCGGCATCCCTTGCATGTCGACGATGAAAACGAACTTGAGAACATCAACAAAGAAATCATGGATCGTATCAATGCTTCCGGAGAATTTTTTATTGCCGGAACAAAAATTCGTGGGCGCTATTTTCTCCGTGTCGCAATCGGCAATGCGGCAACTTCCGGACGGCATATCGAACGGCTCAGGAATCTTTTACAGAGCGCGCTTCCTTAGAAGCACGCTCGATTTATTTTTGGAGACTCTATGTCGGTAAGAACAATTTTCATTACGGGCGCTAACGGTGAAATCGGGCATGGACTTATTCACTATCTCGCCGAAGAAGGAGGCATCCATATTATTGCTATGGACCTCGTCCCGCTCGATAAATCGATCAGAGCAAAATGTCACCGTATTGTGACCGGAGACATACTCGACTCGCACCTTCTTGAGTCCCTCTCGACCGAACACGACTTCGACACCATTTATCATCTTGCCGCATTGCTTTCCACGCGCGCGGAACGGCAGCCCGATCTTGCGCATCGCGTGAATGTCGACGGTACATTGAACCTTCTTGAAATCGCCATAACACAGTCCAGGCTCCAGGGACGCGAAATTAAATTTATTTATCCGAGCTCGATTGCGGTGTACGGCCTTCCTGATATTCAAAAAAAAATCACTGCGGGGAAAGTCAAAGAGACGGAATGGCTGCATCCGCGTACGATGTATGGAATCAATAAATTATACGTGGAATTGCTGGGAGGGTATTACAGCAGCTATTACCGGCAGCTCGACGCGGAACCGTTGAAAGGACGCGTGGACTTCCGCAGCGTCCGATTTCCGGGCATTATCAGCGCCGTGACGCTTCCCAACGGTGGGACAAGCGATTTCGCGCCGGAAATGCTGCACTTCGCAGCACAAAACAAAAAATACAATTGTTTTGTCCGTAAAGATGTTCGCATTCCATTCATGACCATGCCCGACGCAATCGACGCACTCAGGTTGTTACAAAAAGCTCCGCGAGAGAAATTAACGCGCCAGGTGTACAATGTCGGTTCTTTCAATCCTTCGGCAGAAGATGTAAAAAATCTCATTCTCAAATCTTTTCCACAGGCGGAAATTTCTTTTATTCCCGACCCGAAGCGCCAGGCCATTCTGGACAGCTGGCCGGCAGACGTCGATGACTCCGCTGCCCGGCTGGATTGGGGCTGGAAGCCGAACTATTCGCTCGAAGACGCATTTTCACAATATCTTATTCCTGCTGTCAAGCAGCGGTATGCGAAATAATTCTATTTTTTTATGCCACCTTGCGAAGGTCCCCACCTTCGCAAGGTGGCAGGAGAACAAATGTAATAATTACATTAAGAAGGGGAAAATGCGAAGTTCCTCACTTTGCGAATGGTTGCGCAACATGCACCTGGCGGCGTTAACGCCGGCTGCAATGTGATATCGGAATATCCCAAGGCCTGAAACAGGCCGATCCGCTTTTATCACCGTTCAGTATTCACCCCAATGAACTTGAATTCCATGCGGTTATGCCGCCTTTCATATTGGATGCATTAAATCCGTTCTTGCGCAGGAGCTGCGCAGCCGCAGCGCTTCTGTGCCCGGATTGACAATAGCAGATAATCTCTTTTTCCCGGTGGGTGTTTAATTCCGCCAGACGCGCCGAAAGCTCGGCGAGCGGAATATGGATGGAACCGCGAATCGATTGATGCGACCGCTCTTCTCTTGTGCGTACATCGAGCAGAATGGACGTTAAAGGTTGCTGCATAAGGAGACTCACTTCCTTCGGTTCATATTGCGGTATCAACTTATTTTTTCTCCATCGCTGAAAATAGAACGCTGCAGCTATGAATATAATTCCATATAAAATAATTTGCTGTGATTCCATACGTTTCCTTCTATTCTTCTCTCATTCTTCTGTCAGCGAATTCGGAAGCCGCCGGCATCTCTTCCATATGCAAAAAAAGCCGGAACAAGGTCCCGGCTTTAACAATTCGCATACTGCGCAAAAGAAGTATTACTGTTCGTCCGGATGACCCATCGGCGGAGCATCATGGCCTTGGAATCCCCGGTGTCCATCCGGTTCTCTCATGCCCTCGCCGCCGCAGTGACCGGCGCGATGACCGCTGTGAAAACCGCGGAATTTCCGATCGACACGATTATTCAAGAATTTCTTCCATACTTTTTGCTGTTCCGGCGTCAGCAATTTATTGACAGCGAACCAGTTGTTGATATGGATCATTTTCGCTTCCACCTTGAGATCTGCAATTGCCTGCATCTTCTTTTCTATTGCAGATTTATCGGGCGTATCAGCTTTGAATAAATCGTGCAATTCAATTTCCGATTTCGCGATCTTCCCATGCTGATCGATCATTTCCTTTGCCGTTTCGCTGCGAAGCCTGTCGACTTCCTTTTTTTGCTCATCGGTCAACTTTAATTCTGCGCCGAAATGCTTCCGAAATTCCATTCCTTTTTTGTCCCCGCCCGGCTTTTCTTCTCTCTCATTCTGTTGACTCCAGGCATACACGGAAAAAAGCGCAATGACCACAGCAACAAGAAGACTGAATCGTTTCATACATAATTCCTTTCTCTCTGTTATTCTTCTGTTTCTTCTATATTTTAGACGCAGGGAAAGGGAAAATAGTTTAAGGGAAAGATGAAAAGTTCGGCAGATGCGGTTTTAACGAAGATGGATTTATTTCAAATCGGTCGTTTCTTCAAAGAGAAACAGCCCCGTCCGCTTTGAACGGCGATTTGGACTCGGCTCCCGGTGTTATTCCGGTTTAAACTTTTCCACTTCATCCAGAATTGTAGAAACGATTTCTTCCTCTTTGATGCGCTTGATCATTTCTCCTTTGCGGTACAAAATGCCGACTCCCTTTCCGGCCGCAATGCCGATATCTGCCGAACTCGCTTCACCGGGTCCGTTCACGACACAGCCGAGAACAGCGATGGAAACAGGTTTCTTGATATTGGCCAGCTTCGCTTCAAGTTCTCCGACTATTTTAAAAAGGTCCACTTCGATGCGCCCGCACGTGGGACATGCAATCAGTTCGATGTTGCGCGATGCAAGGTTCAGTGAACGTAAAATTTCTTTTCCGACTTCAACCTCCTTAACGGGTTCGTCCGTCAAAGAAACGCGGATCGTATCACCGATGCCTTCGGCAAGCAGTGTGCCGATTCCGACCGACGATTTGATCGTTCCGGAGCGGGTCGGACCCGCTTCCGTCACTCCAAGATGCAGCGGAATATCCGTTCGGTTTGCTACAAGGCGGTACGCTTCGATCATGAGTTTTGTATCGGTCGATTTAACGGAGATCACAATATCTTTAAAATTAAACTCATCACAAATCTCCACATGACGCATGGCACTTTCATACAGCGCCTCCGCTGTCGGATATCCGTGTTTCTTGAGTATGTCCTCTTCGAGAGATCCGGAGTTGACGCCGATGCGTATCGGTATGCCCCTCTCTTTCGCCGCAGTAAGAACTTGATGTATGCGGTCTTTCGATCCGATGTTGCCAGGATTCAGGCGGACTTTAGCAACCCCCGCTTCGATCGCTTTCAATGCAAAAACGTGATTAAAATGGATATCGGCGACAATAGGAACGGGCGATTGGCGGACAATATCAGGCATAGCGGCGGCAGCCTCTTTATCATTGACCGTTACACGGACGATATCGACCCCCGCTTCGGCAGCCGCTTTAATCTGAGCGACCGTTCCCGGAATATCGTCAGTTTTTGTTTTTGTCATGGTTTGCACGGAAATGGGCGCGTTGCCGCCGATCTTGACTCCGCCGACATTGACCTGACGGGTCATTTTTCTGACGCCGACTTTATATGTTTCATGCTTTTCCATAATGCGAACTTCCTTGTTCATGTAAACAACCCGTGCCGCATAAAGACCGTTCCGCAAGTACTCATCAATTCATACGCTTGCTGGCTTCAAAAAGTATCTTTTTTTCCTCTTCCGATAAACTTTGATAACCGCTGCTGCTTATTTTATCCAGGATCTCGTCAATTTTTTTCTGACTGTCATTTTGTGCAGCCGGCGCATCGAGTGATTTTGACTCCTTGATATCGTAAATTTTCGCATCGACTGCTTCACCGCCGCTGCTCGCGGGCGTCTGCCAGGATGAAGACTTCGTCCAAGATTGAAACACACGGCCGCCCCCCGGACGTTCCCCTTTCCGGCGTTCATAAAGGATGTAGAGGTATCCGCCAAGCGCACCGCCGAGATGAGCCAGATTCGCGACATTAGACGGCCCGCCGATGGAGAGAACTCCCCAAACAATCATAATCATAATAAAGTAGCGGACTTTGATCGGAATAAGAAAATAAAGGAAAATATACCGGTCAGGAAACATCGTGGCAAAAGCGACCATCACGCCGAAAACAGCACCGGAAGCTCCTATAGTCGGCCCTAAGGCCGGTTCGAAAATCGGTGCAAGAACAAGCTGCGAGATGCCCGCTACAACTCCGCACGATAAATAATAGATAAGGAATTTCTTAGCTCCCCAAACATTCTCTACTTCCATGCCGAACATCCACAAACCGAACACCATATTGAAAAAGATGTGCCAGAAATCCGCATGCATAAACTGATACGTGATAAGCTGCCATGGATAGAACCCGTATCCAAGCGGCATGAGTCCCAGGAAACGTATAAGGATGTCTCCGAGACTCACCTCACCTACATGGAACGAACCGGCCAGATAAGTGAATGCGAACATACCCGCATTGATGATGAGCAAGCTTTTAATAACCGGCGGAAAGAACTGAAACCCTCCGAACATCGAAGGGCGGTAATAATTTGAATTATTATTGTAAGCCATTATTATTTTCTATTTCCGATTTTCGATTTATTGATTTATTAATTTTCAACATCTTTGACAACATCCTTTTCCATCGTTCTCATCCTTCTGTATTCATACTTTCTTTTGAGTCATTCAATCTTCAATCGAAAATGAAAAAAATGGGCTGCCGGCATACAGCTTCATGCCATTGCCAACAGCCCACTATGAATGATCGCGATATTCGATTACTTATCGTTCAATGCGGCAACGCCGGGAAGGATTTTTCCTTCCAGATACTCGAGCGAGGCGCCTCCGCCGGTTGAAACATGCGATACTGCTTTGTCGAGTCCGGCTTGCGCTATGGCCGAAGCGGAATCACCGCCGCCGACAATCGTCGTAGCGCCGTTTTTCGTGGCATCAGCCAAAGCTTGTGCAACGGCTGTTGTTCCTTTTGCAAAGTTCGGCATTTCAAAAACACCCATCGGTCCGTTCCATACTACTGTCTTGGCCTTGGTTATTTCACCGGCAAAAAGTTTAATGGTTTCGGGACCAATATCCACACCGGCCCAGTCTGCGGGAATCGCGTCCACCTTTACTATCTTCGTTGCCGCCGCATTGTCGAATTTATCGGCAACAAGGCAGTCGACCGGCAAGAGCAGCTTCACATTTTTAGCTTTCGCGGTATCGAGAATCTGTTTTGCCAGTTCAACCTTATCTGCTTCCAACAACGATTTGCCGATTTCCATTCCCTGCGCCTTATAGAATGTAAACATCATTCCGCCGCCTATAAGAAGCGCATCGACTTTCGTCATCAGGTTTTGAATGACGTCGATTTTACCTGAAATTTTGGCGCCGCCGATAACCGCAACGTACGGTTTAACCGGATTATCGGTCGCTTTGCCCAGATAGGCAAGTTCCTTTTCCATTAAAAAGCCCGCGACAGCCGGAAGGAAATGCGCGACAGTTTCTGTCGACGCATGTGCCCGATGCGCTGTGCCAAAAGCATCGTTGACATACACATCGGCATACTCGGCAAGCTGTTTTGCCATTTTTTCGCGTTCTGCGGGATCTTTACTGGTTTCTTCTTTATGAAAACGCGTATTTTCGAGCATTAAGATATCGCCCTGTTTCAAGCCGTCCACCATCGCTTTTGTTTCGGCTCCAATTGCAGCCGGAGCAAGCTGGACCGGTTTGCCGAGCAGTTCGGCAAGATGTTCTACAATCGGCTTCATCTTGTGCTTTCCTTCGATAAATTTTGCTTCATCGAACGGCTTGTTGTCTTTTTCCGCTTTTTCTTTCGCCTTCTGCACGTCTTTCTTGGGATCGCCGAGATGCGACATCAGCACGAGATATTTCGGTTTTTGATCGAGAACATACTGGATCGTCGGCAGCGCTGCCCGCATGCGGATGTCGTCCTGAATAACGCCGTTTTTCAGCGGCACATTGAAATCTACACGCATAAGAACACGCTTACCTTTTAAATCGATGTCACGAACTGTTTTTTTGTTCATAGCTCTGCCTTTTCTTTTTTCGTTTTAGAAAGACTGCGGCGCATGATCCGATATTTTTCAGACCATGCGCCTGTCTTTAGTAAAAACCGAAAGTTCTTACAGTTTCGATGCGATCAAATTCGTGAGATCGACGGCACGGACGGAATAGCCCCATTCGTTATCGTACCACGAAACGATTTTGAAAAATCTCTTTTCACCTTTCAGATTGTTTTGAAGGGTTGCCAGAGAATCGTAGATGGATGACCGATCGTCATGAATGAAGTCCGATGAAACGACTTCTTCGCTGCTGTAACCGAGAATACCTTTCAGATAACTTTCGGAAGCTTTCTTCATCAACGCATCGATTTCTTCGATCGAAGTATCGCGTGTTGCACGGAAAGTCAAATCGATCACCGAAACATCCGGCGTCGGGATACGGAACGACATGCCGGTCAGTTTTCCCTTTGTTGCTGGGAGAACCTCGCCGACCGCTTTTGCCGCACCCGTAGTTGAAGGAATGATGTTGATTGCTGCTGCACGTCCGCCTCTCCAATCCTTCTTGGAAGGACCATCGACGGTTTTCTGTGTTGCGGTATACGAGTGAATCGTCGTCATCAATCCAGTCTCGATGCCGACGCCTTCCTTGAGAAGCACATGGACAACCGGCGCCAGACAATTCGTGGTGCAGGATGCGTTCGAAACGATATTATGCTTTGCAGGATCGTATTCGTTGTCATTCACGCCCATGACGATCGTTTTAACATCTCCTTTTGCCGGTGCGGAAATGAGAACTTTCTTTGCACCCGCAGCGAGATGACCTTTCGCCTTTTCGGAATCGGTAAACAAACCGGTCGATTCGATCACGATATCGACGCCAAGTTCTTTCCACGGAAGCTGGGACGGATCCTTTTGCGCAAGAACGCATTTTATTTTATGTCCGTTAACCACGAGAACGTCATCAGCCTCGACCGACGGGCCGCTCTTTTCGCTCGAAAGCGTTCCGCGGAATTTCCCATGAACCGAGTCATATTTCAATTGATAGGCAAAGTATTTCGCATCGGTGCTGACATCGACCACAGCGACAACTTCGACTGTTTTGCCAAGATAACCTTTATCTGCAAACACATTGATAATCTGCCTGCCGATACGGCCAAAGCCGTTAATTCCAACCTTTACTGCCATTATTTTTCCTCCAAAAGAAAATATAAGTAATTGTTCATTATCTCCTTTATCCAGTCCGAATTAAAATGTATTGAGAAATCAAAGAAAATGCAAGATTACTGCTGCTTTTCTATTGATTTTTCTCTTTAGTTCCCATCTTTTTCTCTGATTATTAGATTCAGTTATTGATATTTAAAATAATTAACTGTATCATTATTCCATTCACCGTGGAAATGTTCACAACACTAAAGTTTACCGAGAACTCTTTGCAAAAAGGAATTAATCCTAGAGACACAGACGAGAACTCATGAGTTGAAAATAGATGTCGCGAATCCGTCTTAGATTGAGATACAAATTCCCGCGGAACCGACTCTTCGTCCACGTCTCTAGACAATCATTAAGGGAGAATATAAAAGAATCTCTTTTTAGGTAACTTGTTTTTATGGAGGACATCATGCGTTTCGAAGACTATCTCAAAATGAATCTGCGGTTAATCCTTTTCTTTGCAATATTTTGTGTAATTTTCAGCACATTTGCGCTGGCACAGATGACTGCGACGGGTGGAACGATAACCTATGCAGACGGCTATGCGATCCACACTTTTACCAATAGCGGGACTTTTATAGTTACCGGATCATCGAACGTAGAAGTCTTAGTCGTTGCAGGTGGTGGAGGAGGTGGTGGTGGTCAATATGGTTGTGGCGGTGGTGGTGCAGGTGGCTGTGTTTACGATTCTTCTTATAGTGTGTCTGGAAACATAACAGTTGTTATCGGAAGCGGCGGTATAGGCGGTGCAGGCGATGGTGGAAGTCATACAGGTTATAACGGGGATAATTCTGTATTCGGTACAATAATTGCAATTGGTGGTGGTGGCGGCGCGGGTAGATATTTGCATGCTGGAGATGGCGGTTCAGGTGGAGGTGGTAGCGCCGAGGATCTGGGTGATAGTTACGGGAGTGGAACTTCAGGGCAGGGGTACAGCGGCGGAAAAGGTATGGTACCCCCAGCTTATCCTTACTACGGAGCGGGCGGTGGTGGTGGATCAGCTTCAGCAGGAAATGCAGGCGTATCAGACAGTAATGGTTTAGGTGGATTTGGAAGTAATTATTCTATTTCAGGATCAATAGTCACATACGCTAGAGGCGGATCTGGCAGAAACGAAACGGAGAACAGATCCAACGGAACAACTGCTGATGCAAATACAGGCAATGGCGGTGATGGTGCTAATGGTGGTCCAGGAGGTATTGCTATGGGTGGCAACGGTGGCTCAGGAATAGTCATTGTAAGGTATAGATCGAATGTCTCTATCGGTGTTTCTTCTTCTTTACTTTCATTTGGTTCTGTGGCTGTTGGAAGATACGAAAAGCAATATTTGAAGATAACTAATTTTGGAAAGGACAATTCCTTGGTTATCAACAATATTACTTCTTCCAACTCTGCATTTATCGTTGATAGAACATCGTTTACGATTCCAGCCACAAAATGTGATAGTATACTGATAACCTTCTGTCCAAGTACGCAAGGTACAATCTTTAGCGATAGTTTGATTATTACAAGCAGCGATACCGTATTACCCAATGTTAAAGTTTCTTTAACCGGTTCATCGACCTGCAGCCAACCAAATGTTGCCTTTACTTTAAACTTGGGGGGGCCGGTCTATGCCGGTTTGAGCATTTTGGGCGATAGTGTAATGTATGCCGTCGCATCTAATGATGCTGTATATAAAATGAGTACAGCCGGCTATGAAGCCTACTCGATTCAGGTCAGTGGTGAGATCCGTTCTTCCAGTTCAATTTCATATGATACAACGGTGTACATTGCATCCTCTGATCGCAATTTATATGCATTTTCAAAAAATGGAAATTCTTTATGGTCATTACCGACAGGTGGCAGTCTTACTGCAACTCCTGTTATCGATTCTATTGCGAATCGATTATATATTGGGCTCTCAAATAAAAATTTTATTGCTGTGAATCGAACAACAGGTAAAGTGGACTGGAATTATTTTGCGGATGATCAGATCAAACAATCTGCTGTGGTAACTGCTGATCGCAAATTAATATTTGCAACACAAAAGGGCTCATTGTACGGATTCGATTTAAACAATCTCACTCCCGCAACCGCAACACCATCATGGAAAATATCTCTGCCGGATACAGCTCCGAGTTCTATCGCATTGGATAACGACGGATATATATATATTGGCACTATCGCAGGCCGGTTAATGAAAATCTCTATGCCAGCAGGTCAGCCACCTTTTATTGTGTGGCAAGTATCGCTTGGTCAAGCAATTATCGGTTCTCCTGTTATAGATGCAAATGGCATATTGTATGTTGGATCGATAGATGCAAAATTGTATGCTATCGATATTCAATCTGATTCAGTAAAATGGGCGTTTACTACGAAAGGTGCAATTCGGTCAACTCCAGCCATATCTAATGCCGGTAATATTTTTGTCGCTAACGATAGCGGTGAAGTAATATCTTTGGATGCGAACAAAAATATCCGCTGGTACTACAAGGCAAGCAATTCTATTGCAGCACCACTTCTGTATTATAATTCTACTTTGTATGCAGGCACGCTTGGAAATCAGGTCATTGCTTTGAATGATATTGTCGATTCTTCTCAGACAATTCATCTATCCAAATTATCCAAATTCGCCTTTGCGCAAATTACAGGAAAGCCGATGTGGGCAACATTCCAAGGAAACAACCAAAGGACCGGAATTTTTTCTTCACTTCCCGGAACAACGGGACTGAAAAAATCAAACGGCACTCCTCCCCCATCCGTTTACACATTGGTGCAGAATTATCCAAATCCTTTCAACCCATCAACAAAAATCCAATATGGATTGCCGGCACGAAGTTCTGTGCGACTTGTCATCTATAATATATTGGGCCAGGCCGTGGCAGAATTAGTTCATGCCGAACAAGCAGCAGGGATTCAATCTGTAGTATGGAATGCAAGTGTAGCTTCGGGCATGTATTTCTACCGCATCGAAGCAACATCACTGGATGGTTCTAACAAACGATTTGCTGAGACAAAGAAGATGTTGCTATTAAAGTAGCGATTGAGCCCCAGACATTTATCATCTTAGGATTTTTTATTGACAGAAGAAAGTAAGAATCTGACTTTGCCTCTTCGACAAGCACCTTATAGAAAATGGCAAGATGGCAAAGTCGTTTTTTAACAGTTTTTAGTACCTCAGTTTGAAGCGTCTTATTATACGACTCAATTTGTCGTATAATATTTTATGAAAATCAAATTGAACCACTACCGCTGTTTCAATAAAGAAGAAATGCATTTTGCTAAACAGAAGCACAATATTTTATACAGAAATGATAATCGAATTTTAATTATTATTATCAATCGATTGTTTTATCTGACAATAAGGCAGGATACCGCAGAATGAATATACATTTTCCCCGTGCTGCGAGACACACCTTTTAAACAATCGATTTAACGGCATTCGAAAATTTAGATTCCAATTTCCTCTCTACAGTCTGTCCATGCCGATATGACGGCGGTTCTGTTTCCTTTCAATATGTGAAAAATCGTACAATCGAATATTTATTGAAACGATCAACAACGTCATTTTTATCACTAATAACAATAACGCCGGGTTTCGTCAAAATAGTTTCGTTCATGAATCTCTTCTATTATAGTATTAATGAGAGCGGCGAAAAGAAAGTTTTTCCATTTTCGATAACAATACCGTGAAAAATAAAATTCTGCAGAAAAAAGCATTACAAAAGACCCACTGTGCATATAATTATTATCCTTCTTTCCTTTCCGTAGAGGCACATGGCAAAATTCGTGCTTGCTTCCGTCCCGAAAAAGACCGATAATGCACGCGAAAAAAGATGCTGGGGCCGCGGGTTTTCATGCTTCGAAATCCGCGAAATTGAAAATTCATCAATTTATATTACATGAGGTGTTCCTATGATTATCGGAGTAACCAGAGAAATTAAACCGAATGAAGAACGTGTCGGGCTTGTTCCTGTCGGTGTGGAGACTCTTTGCGCAGAGGGTCATACCGTGATTGTCGAGACAAAAGCCGGACTCGGGAGCGGATTCGACGACGACGCATATCGTTCTGTCGGGGCTAAAATTGCAAACAAAGCGAAAGACGTGTATGCACAATCCGATATGATCGTCAAAGTAAAAGAGCCGATTAAATCTGAATACAAGCATATCCGTCCCGGTCAAATAGTTTTTACGTATTTCCATTTCGCCGCAAGCAAGGACTTGACGCAGGCGATGATGAAATCGCATGCCGTATGTATCGCCTACGAAACGGTACAAAGAGAAGACCGGTCTCTTCCATTGCTCATTCCGATGAGCGAAGTCGCAGGGCGCATGGCGCCCCAGGAAGGCGCAAAATATCTCGAGCGCACTATGGGAGGCCGGGGTATTTTGCTCGGCGGTGTCCCCGGGGTTGAACCGGCTCACGTTGTTATTCTCGGCGGCGGTATTGTCGGCACAAATGCCGCAAAAATTGCAGCGGGACTCGGCGCCCGTGTTTCGATCCTGGACAGCAATTTGTTCCGGCTTCGCCAGCTCGACGACATCATGCCGAAAAATGTCGTGACGCTCGCAAGTAATACGCATACGATCCGGAAAGAAATCAGGACGGCTGATATCGTCATCGGTTCCGTTTTGATCCCCGGTGCAAAAGCTCCGAAACTGATTACAAAACCTATGCTGAAAACGATGAAGCAAGGATCCGTTATTGTCGATGTTGCTGTCGATCAGGGCGGATGCATCGAGACGTGCAGGCCGACGACACACGAGGACCCGATTTATGTCGTGGACGGCATCGTGCACTATTGCGTTGCCAATATGCCGGGAGCGGTGCCGTTTACCTCGACGATTGCACTGACAAACGCGACATTGCCATACGCGATTGAAATTGCAAACAAAGGCTGGGAAAAAGCAGCCGGCACAAACCTGGAAATCAAACGCGGATTGAATATGGTCGACGGATTAATAACATATAAAGGGGTCTCCGACGCCTTCGATCTAAAGTATACGCCGGTTGAATCTGTCATACACGGATAAGAGAAAATGTCGAAAGGGCAATCGCTTTCTTTTACCCCGTTGAATAGCGCCGGCTTTATCCGGAAATCAGAAAAACTTCAGATGGCCGGATTCAGCGCATACCGGAAAAGATCATAATTTCCCGGATCGTAACCAAGTCTTCTTAGAGCGGAAACAATTTGTGCCCGCGTATGAGTCCCGTGATTTGCGACATGGAGAAGAAATTTCCAGAGAGGAAGTGCAATGTTTACGCGCGGTGTTGCAGCGGACCAGATAACAAGCATTTCGTTTTCCGTCAATGAGCGGATGCATCTTTCCGTACGCTGTCTGATTGCCTGCCAATGCTCCCGGGCTTGTATCATCGTTTCAATTTCCTCGCCCTTCAGTCGTACCGCCATGCTTTCCGACGCGCTCATGGACTTATCAAACCATAAAAACCACCCCTGTTCCGCGCTCAAACAATGTGCCAGCGTATCACGAATCGAACCATGACCGCTGCATCCAGGAGCATTGTATTCTTCTTTTGAAATTTTTTCAAGAACGTCAAATAATTTCTCCGTCGCCCATACTGCATAGGCAAATTGAAGTTCAATCATTTCGTGCATTTTATTTTCTCCTTTCTTTTTTTATTTGTTTTACTTGATTTTACAACCATTTTGTCCCTGCTTGAGTTCCACGCAGTCTCTTGTTCGTTCGTCGATCACGTTGAATCTATATGCTCTTAAGGGCTTTTTCAAAAGAAAGATGATCTTGCATAAAAGATTGTAGGGAAGGAGGCAAAACTGTATATTAAAGACAAAGAGAAAAAACAATCTTGGAAGATTCGTCCGATGCCATTTGAATTGATCAGCAGCCTTACTCCTTGCGGAGATCAGCCGGAAGCGATACGCCAGCTTACCGAAGGATTGCAGCGCGGGGACACACATCAAACCTTGCTCGGCGTGACCGGCAGCGGCAAAACATTCACAATATCCAATGTTATTAAAAATATCAACAAACCGGTTTTAGTCATGTCGCATAATAAAACATTGGCTGCCCAGCTCTACGCGGAGTTCCGAAATTTTTTTCCGAAAAACAGGGTCGAGTTTTTTATCAGCTATTACGATTATTACCAGCCGGAAGCGTATATTCCGTCATCCGACACGTATATCGCAAAGGATTCTTCGATTAACGATGAGATCGATCGTCTTCGTTTGCGTGCGACGAGCGCATTATTGAGCGGAGACCCCAGCGTTATTGTTGTGGCATCCATCAGCAGCATCTACGGAATCGGCGCCCCGGACGAATGGATCAGCCAGACTTTAACGATTAAAAAAGGAGACCGGCTCGGCCGTCAGGTATTTCTCAAGCGGTTGATCGATTTGCTTTATGCCCGCAATGACTATGAATTCGCCCGTGGCACTTTTCGAGTCCGCGGCGATGTCGTCGATATCATACCCGGATCCGAAAACGAAGAGGCAATTCGCGTGGAATTTTTCGGGGATGAGATCGAGCGCATCAGTTATTTTAACAAGCTGGATGGGCATGTACTGGGTGAAGCAGAATATGAAATGATTTACCCTGCGAAACAATTTATTACTTCGCGCGAGACTATCGAAAAAGCTATGAAAGGAATAGCGGCGGAGCTCCGGGATCGAACGACGGAACTCCGTTCTCTCGGCAAATTGGTAGAGGCACAGCGTATTGAACAACGCACCCGGTTCGACATGGAAATGATGCGCGAAGTCGGCTACTGTTCGGGCATTGAAAACTATTCGCGTCATCTTGCCGGTCGTCCACCCGGTTCGCGTCCTTCATGTCTTCTCGATTATTTTCCCAAAGATTTTCTCACCGTGATCGACGAATCGCACGTAAGTGTTCCGCAAATAGGAGCCATGTATGCGGGCGACCGGTCGCGAAAAACTACACTCGTCGAGTACGGTTTTCGCCTGCCTTCCGCCCTCGACAACCGGCCTCTGACGTTTGCGGAGTGGGAAGCAACCGTACATCAAGTTATTTTCGTCAGCGCCACACCCGGGCCGTATGAATTTGAGAAAAGCAAAGGCGCTGTCGTTGAACAGGTCATTCGGCCGACAGGACTTGTCGACCCGGTAGTGGAGGTGCGCCCGAGCAAGTTTCAAATCGATGATCTTATCGCTGAAATACGGACAAGAACCGATAAAAAGGAAAGGACGCTGATCACGACATTGACAAAGCGCATGGCGGAAGATTTGACGGAATATTTATTGAATATCGGAATGAAAGTCCGTTACATCCATTCAGAAGTCGATGCGCTGGAACGCGTTGAGACACTCCGCGATTTGCGGCTGGGGGAATTCGATGTCCTTGTCGGCGTTAATTTGCTTCGCGAAGGATTGGATTTACCCGAAGTATCGCTTGTAGCCATCATCGATGCGGATAAAGAAGGATTTCTTCGTTCCGAGCGGTCTTTGATTCAAACAGCCGGGCGAACGGCCCGTAATGCAAACGGAAAAGTGATTCTCTACGCCGACACAATCACCGGCTCGATGCGAAGAATGATCGATGAGACCGAACGGCGCCGCAAGAAGCAGCTCGAATACAACAAAAAGAATAATATCAATCCGAAAACGATATATAAGACGGTAGAAGAAATTCTTTCTGCAACGTCCATTGCAGACGTTAAGATGAAACGGGATGAGCGTGCTCTGCAAGTACGGCCGAAAGTCATTTCCGAGAATATTGCGCGTTATCTTTCAAGCGATCAGAAAAAGGATCTCATTGAGGAATTAAAGGAACAAATGCGGCAATCAGTTAAGGATTTGGAATTCGAACGCGCCGCTGAATTACGAGACGAAATAGTCAGACTTGAAGCAAAGCATTGAAATCCGAACTTTTCAGCCGTCCCCGCGCGCTTTACCGCATGGAATAATTCATTCGTCCATCAATCGAAATGTCTTCCTGCCTTACCCACCCATATTAAAAGACAATCCAGAAACGCCTTACTTAAAAAAACAACGGCTATAAAAGATGCATTTCCATAAATTCGGTGTTTTTTCCCTTCGGTATTTGGAAGTACGTCCTTCTCCTATCCGGGCTATTGACTCTTTCTATCCTTCTCTCTAATATTGCAAAAAGAGCATAACCTTTTGTATTTTCATCTTTTCAACCATACGGGAATATCGGCATATTGAATTTCTTCTTTAATTTGGGAACCACGATTTTTTATTTCAGGGGAAGAATTTGCTGCCGGCATATTCCAAAAGATTAAAAAACGATTCCGGGAACGTATTGAATTATTAAAACAGCGAGATCCATTTTTTCCATAAGGGACATCCGTTCGATTTATAACTTTTACGATACTCACTCCGGATTTCATACAATGAATATCATCAAATCTCTGGCTTTCGCAATTATTGATTTTTTCTATCCTCCGCTCTGCATCGTATGCAATTCCGATCGAATCCTTCGTTCGCAGAAAGTGTGCACTCAATGCTGGGACTCGATTCCTCGCATTACCCAAAATATGCCGCAGTACAGAGAGTTGTGTGAAATAATTGTCCGGAAAAAATCGGCTCATGAACTCATCTCATGCTTTCTCTTCACACGGAATGGCGCTTTCCGTCATATTATCCATGCCTTAAAATATCGAAAATTCAAATCCATTGGAATACAACTCGGCCGGATAATCGGAACCACGCTTCTTGACCGGCACACCGAATTCGACATCATTATCCCCGTTCCGCTGCATCGCGTAAAACGGCGGGAACGCGGATACAACCAGTCTGATTTGATCGCCCAGGGAATTTCTTCTCTTCTTCAGAAACCGATAGCCGCAGGATGCCTGCTGCGGACAAGAAATACGGCGTCACAAACGACATTATCCATCGAGGATCGCCGGCAAAATATGCAAAACGCATTCATCATCCGGCCGAAGCATGAACATGATGTCAAAGCTAAGATTTGCCTGCTGGTTGACGACATCATCACAACAGGCGCAACCGTTAAAGCCTGTATCGCTGTATTGCGAAAAGCCGGCGCAGCTCAAATCATTGTCGTATCTTCTGCATTAGCGGAATAGTCTCTCAGCGGCATTTCGATCGAAGAAAAATATTTTCATTTCTACAATCTACCCTGCTTACACGACGGTGCCGGCTTATCGGATATATCGACTCTTCTTTTTGGAGTAAAAAACGGTTTTTTTAAAGTTCCTCCTCGGAGAAAAATTGGGAACAGAACTTGATCCTTTCAATACAGAATGAAGAAAGCGAGAAAAAAATGGACATACAAGCGCAAAAAAACACTCTCATCCCGGATTGCATCGTTGAAACGGTTTGTGCGATACTTGAGGAAAGTATGTGTTCGGATGAACCGGTCAAACAGATTGCATTGCGTGTTGCAGCAGTAAGCTACGCCTCGGGTCTCCATGCAGGCTTGAACGCAGCTCTTCTTCTCTCGGAAGAAACAAATAGTAAAATTCATACGGCAATTAATTAGCCGGAGGAGTGTAATTATGATTAGCCAAGCTTCGCAAAGAGCGGTTTCAGGACTTGAGCAGACATCCCGAGATGACAATAAAACCATCGTCAGCGATATTTTAAAACGGGTCGATCAGCTTATTAAGAAAGGCGATCTTGAAAGAGCACAGGCAGAAATCGTCCATGCAAAAGAAGTCGATTCCCGAAATGTCTACACGCTGGCCTTAGAGGAACGGATTCTTTCTTTGAAGAATTCTCTTCCGCTTAAAATGACCCCACCTCCCGCGCCGGCAGAAACCGTTTCAGCCGAAGATAAACAGAAAGCCGATGCGCAGAATAATAAATTGGCGCCCACGCAGGAAGAAATTTCAATGTATCAAGCAGCATTAAAAGAGGCATGGAAAACAGGTGTCCTCGATTCAGACGAGGAAATTCAGCTTCGTGAACTGCGTGCGGTACTCAACATTCAAGAAATCGACCATGCCATCCTGGAAAAACAGGTCAAGATGGATCTCCTGAAAAAATCTCCGGCAGGCAAATCGACAACTTCGAACATTCCGGAAAAAGAAAAACCATTAGAGGAAAAATCCGGAAAAATTCTTATGCATGAACCGCAGAAAAAAATTCAAGAGCAATATGTTTCTCCTTTGCAAAGCCGGAGGAAAAAAGAACAAATTCTCGTCATTGACGACGATGCACGGCTGCTGGAGTTGCTTGCCTTATCGCTTGAAGACTCAGGATATGAGGTCATTGCTTTGACAACATCCGATGAAGCGTTTGCGCTACTGCGCAAATTCGTTCCTGATCTCATTCTCTGCGATATTAATCTTGAAACTTCGACGATGGGGGGGTTTACGTTTTATGAGAGATTACAGGAATTGAAAAACGTCCAAAATGTTCCATTTATTTTTCTCACTGGCCTTACGGATGAAGCACTGGTGCGCACGGGAAAAGAATTGGGAGTGGACGACTATCTTATGAAACCGATTTCGGAAAAAACACTGCTCTCGACAATTCGCGGAAAACTAAAACGGTTCCGGCAAATTCGGAAAGCCATTGCAGTTCAGGC
>Ga0182017_10001167_pt1 | contig 20550 bp, 21 predicted proteins | sample 712E3DmetaG_FD_120492 | JGI IMG/M metagenome (GOLD analysis project Ga0182017, IMG submission 120492) | Permafrost microbial communities from Stordalen Mire, Sweden - 712E3D metaG | ecosystem: Environmental > Terrestrial > Soil > Wetlands > Permafrost | place: Sweden: Stordalen | collected... | reverse complement strand
GCATTGCCTATATCAGGAACTGAATAGGCGCCTGGAACGTGACCCACACTGGCTCCGGCTGCCACTACGCCTGTATATTCACCATCCGCCCGGGCGTCACTCATCATCACGCTTGGGCTAGACTGCAGCAAGGCGTGTACCTGCTGTGCGGTCAGGGGGCTATATAAGGATAACTGAATAGGAGCTGGAGTTATTGCCGCCGGTGTAGGCGTGGGTGTAGGCGTGGGTGTAGGTGTGGGTGTAGGTGTGGGTGTAGGTGTGGGTGTAGTGACTGGCGTATCTGCGGTCGGTGGAATAACCGCCGTCACTGCGTTGGGTGTAGTGATTGGCGTATCTGGTGTCGGCGGAGCAACCACTGTCACCGGGCTCGGTGTCGTGACCGGAGTTACCGGGGTCGGTGGAGTACTCGTCGTTACCGGGGCAGGTAGAATAACTGTCGTCGCTGTGGTAGGTGGAATCACCGGCGCCTGTGGAGGTGGAACAACCGTTGTTTCAATGATAGGTGAAGTGACCGTTGTCTCGGAATCTGGTACCACAACCGCTATCTCCGTTGTAGGTGTAGTTACCGGCGTTTCCGAAGTGAACTGAATTACTGACGGTGACTGTATTACGGTTGTTGCGCAGCTTGATATGCCTGCCATCACAACTGATAATACAACTATCATAATCAAACTAGGAAATAATTTTATTTTCATCATAATGCTCCGTATCGCCGACTTTCCCTTCAATTATTATGAATGGGTTCCGGTCCAATACTTTCATTGTGTACCTGGTTGCGATGGCATGGAATTCGTATCCTTACCTAATTGACCCGGTCGGGGTTCTATATTTACTCAACGCGGAAATTGAAAACTGTAATATCGATGACAAATATCTAGGTAACTGCGTAAGAGTGACGTTATTCTCCCATAAAACAGTGGCTCGCTGAATTAGCTTCGCCATTATTAAATAACAGGAAGACTGCAGAGTCCTCAAAAAATACATTACAGAACATATCATCGCCGATCACTGAGAAGCTGAGGCATTTGTAGCGTTTTCTGATGCCGGCCGTAAATGTGGCATGAGTGCTGCCGCCTGCTGCAATTCGAAAGCCAAATGCGCCTTGATCTTTCCGTAATTTGACTGATTTCGAGACTCATCATTCCTTCAAAATGACCATGTAATAAACCGGCAGCTTCACACTAAATTATTCTGGAACTATGGCTGGAACTTCAGTATGTCCGTCAATTAGGTAAATCAAAATGTGGTAAATAAGTAAGTCCACGTATATCGTGACGTATCAATAAGCGTCATAATTTACTTACAGATTGGGATTAACATAGTTTGCTGCCGTGGACAGCTCAATATTCAAACTCTGATTAGGTATGGTTCAGTTATTGGAAGGGAGAAGTAATATGAAACAATGTAAGAGATGCGGTGGTAATTTACTTTCCGATGGAAAAGGATATGATTGTCTGCAATGCGGTTGTGAGCATGATAGCCGGGGGGATTTACTAAATGTCCGCGATCCCTCATTGCCGTCATTTCAGGGTGGAATCAGTTTCAAGGCAGATGCACGATCAAGGTTAATGACAGACCAATCAGCAAAGGAAATAGCAAAGATTACGTTTAACTATGTTCCTGCAAGATTATGATATTGGGAGGCTTTAAATGATCATGAAAATTGATGGGCAGAAGTTTTACAGCGTCAGTGACGCTTGCTCATTAGCTGGTATTAGTCGTGTAACATTTCTGCGTTGGGTAAGACAGGGAAAGTTCGTTGATGTAGATCACCGGAACAGAAATGGCTGGCGGCTCTTTACTGAAGATGACCTGAACAGGTTAAAGGTCCAGGTAAATATCATGTCGCGAAGATCACTGTTAAATAGGAGCAGCATGCATGGTAAGATGCTGAAAAACTGATGTTCTGGGATCATCTCCGTACGTGATGCATTTTTCTCTCACATCAATTCGTAGCTGCAGGTTTTTAGTAATTGTGTCAGAGCCGTGATCAGGAAAGAAAATTAAATGACAAACGGAATCAAATAATAGAATGAAGGGAGTACTATCATGCTGAACCAGGCAAAAACACTTAGAGGTTACAAATTGCATGGGTTGGATGGGGAAATTGGGAAGATCAAAGAATTCTACTTCGATGACCGGTATTGGACGATTCGTTATCTGGTTGCTGAAACTGGAAACTGGCTTATCGATCGGCAGGTGTTGATCTCCCCGTATGCATTGGTGGCAGTGAATAAAGATGCGCAAAATATTGCTATCAATTTGACTAAAAAACAGATTGAGAACAGTCCGTCCCTCGACAGCGACAAGCCTGTCTCGCGGCAATTTGAAGAGTCCTACTACAACTATTATTCATGGCCGATGTATTGGGGCGGTTCGGAAATGTGGGGAGCGTATGCCTATATTCCACATAATGATGAAAAACCTTCACAAACCTCTGACGGTGGAAAAAAGTGGGACCCTCAGTTACGCAGTACCAATGCCGTGACCGGCTATGCCATCCAGGCGGAGGATGGTGAGATCGGTCACGTCGATGATTTTATCATTGATGACCGGACATGGGCTATTCGTTATTTAATCATCGACACAGGCAACTGGTGGCCGGGAAAAATGGTCCTGGTTTCACCGCGCTGGATCAAGCGTATTAGTTGGAGCGAGTCAAATGTCTATGTCGATCTTTCCCGTGAGACTATCAAGCAGTCACCTGAATACAAGAATGGGACTCCTTTAAGCCGGGAGTATGAGGCAGACCTGCATCGACATTATAATTTCCAGGGATACTGGGTCGACGAATTGGTTGCCGCGCAGGATTCCCATTGAATTAAAAAGGGAAAAGAGGGATTCTAACAAGCGTGGTTTGCCGGCTTCGTCCGGGTAAAAAATCCATAAACTAATATACAGGGAGGCGGCGTAATGATCTTATTAATTATCGGTATTATTATTGTAGTTTTATGGCTGCTTGGATGGCTCTTCTTTAAAAGCATCGGAGCTATTATCCATATCGCGCTTGTTGTCGGGGTCATTCTCTTGATCATCTGGTTGCTGAGAACGGTTTTCAAGCTATTTTAGTCGTTCTTGCGTTATAGTTCCTCGCCCCTTGAGGCAAAGTCCCGGAGGTACGACGGGAGAGAGGATTAAGGCTGGATGCCGCAGCAGGAAGTACTTACAAAGTAATGTATGAGGGGTAGCTCATTTATACCAAATTATTATCACGTGAATTTGTGTAACTAAATCGTCTTTGTTGCGATCTTTAGTTGGTTGGTCAAGGAGTTCCCTGTTCCTGTAGATAAACTCGTACTGAAGATAGTAACCCGATGCTTATTATGTTACGTCCGGGACTAAAAGAGAAATGAAAAATCCATGGACAATACTAGATATGTAATTCGGAAATTAGATTCAGATTAGGGATTTTTAGTGAGAGCGGAGGGAATCGAACCCTCGACCAACAGATTAAAAGTCTGATGCTCTACCAACTGAGCTACGCTCCCATGCGGACATGAAAAAACCTTACTGCAAAGGAGTAAGATTTCAATGCACCGAATTGAATTATAACGTGTTTAGACCGTAATCGTCAACACACTGCTTGTCCTAGCAGTCAGACTCGCTCCATTTTTGGCGACAAGATCCTATTGACCACCTGAAAATATAAATGTTATCTTATTTTGAGGAAGTGTTCCTATTTTTACAGTGAGGTCCGTAAACATGCCTGCAAAATCAACACCAACCACCGGAAACCATGCTGGTCGGCAAAACAATCAGCCGGACCGCGGCTCTCTGGATTCGGCTGTTTTGACGGTCTCGGAACAATATTCTGGAATATTACTTCTTGAATCTGAATGGTTTCCGGAAACCGCCGAAAAGCAAAAAAACGAATCAGTCTCATTCACGGCTAATGCAAAATATGTAAAACAAATCAAATCAAAAAACGAATTGAGAAGTAGCAGGCGTAAAAATGACTGAAAAACGAAACAGCCTCAAAAAATGGATTTGTTTATCAAGTTATGGTAAGTATACCCCATTTTTAGACTCAAACCCCGGTATGTGTTTATTAAAATTTCTGGAGTTTTTACAAAACGAATAATTTTCTTGATTTCAAGGGAATCATCCTCCCAGGGCGGACGAAGTAACAGATACCTTGCGATGTATGTATTGAGAGGGATTATTTAGAAGAATTCCTGACTTTCCTCCCATGGGGAAAATCGGCATCGGGAAGAGAAAACGGGCACAATATTTGGTAATTTGGAATTGTTTAGCATTTCGATATTAGGATTTCGTATTTACTTTATTCTTGTTTGTTATTTGTTTTTTGAATCTTGATTATTGTCGCAGTCTGGTATATCATCAGAATCAAACCATTAAGGAGGACTGAAATGTCATTTACACTGGAAATTGGCGTAAAAGCCCCTGACTTTTCCCTGCCCGCCACCGACGGCAAAACCTGGAAACTCGCGGACTTCAAAGATGCCAAAGCGCTGGTGATCTTCTTTACTTGTAATCACTGCCCTTATGTCAAAGGCTCGGATGAGGTCACCCGGAAACTCGCCGAAAAATATCAGAATAAAGGTGTTAAATTTGTCGGCATCAACTCAAACAGCGAAATTACCCACCCCGAAGATAGTTTTGCCGACATGGTCGAGCGCATGAAGGTCAATAAGTTCCCCTGGGTCTATTTACGGGACAAATCCCAAAAAGTTGCGCTGGCTTACGGCGCATTGCGGACACCGCACTTCTATCTTTTCGATAACAACCGCAAACTGATTTATACCGGTAGAGAACTGGATAACCCCAAGGATCCCTCAAAGGCTACCGTCTACGATCTGGACAAGGCGCTGGAAGAGCATCTTGCCGGTAAACCGGTCAGCGTCAAATTGACCAATCCCCTCGGCTGCAATGTCAAGTGGGAAGGCCAGGACCAGCATTGGATGCCCCCCGAAGCCTGCGATCTGGTTAGATAGCTTTAAAGTACCACGGTATGATAATGAAAAAGTGATAGATTCAAGCTCCGCTTGAATCTATCACTTTAAAGATGTCATTCCAGCGCAGGCTGGAATCCATATAAATAAAGTTCCATTGATTATTTTCGGATGCCCTCACAAGACGATAGTACTTTTCGTTGAGAACGTATACTTTACAAAGTGAATGTACAAAAACCTGATTGCGATTAGTCCCGTATTCCTGCCGTCATGGCACAGGACGTGCGGGAGGCATCCATATAACGATATTTCTCTACTTTACGGTGACAGACTTCGCCAGGTTTCTCGGCTTGTCCGGGTCATAACCCCGGACAATTGCGGAGTGATACGCCAGCAGTTGAAGGGGTATCAGGGTAACCAACGGATAAAATACCGTCTCAACCTCCGGGATTTTTATCCATTCGGCGAATACTGATTGATTGGCGTTTGAGATACCGATGACCGTCGCACCGCGGACCTGCGCTTCTGAGATATTTGAGATGATGTCGGTGTATGTATAATCCGTCGGGCAGATCGCCACCACCGGAGTTCCTTCCTCGATCAATGCCAGTGTGCCGTGTTTCAATTCTCCCGCCGCCATACCTTCGGCATGTACGTAACAAACTTCCTTCAGCTTCAGGGCGCCCTCGCCGGCCATGGCAAAATTAATGCCCCTCGCCAGAAAGTAAAAGTCTTTTTTGTCCTTCAGTTTTTCCGCGATTGCGGCAATTTCGGACGTATTGGTCTGTAAATCTTCCTCGATTAGTGCTGATATTTCCAGCAGTTTCTCTTTGCCTTCGGTTAATCTGCCGTCCATTGCGTAGGCGAGTAAGTACAACAAACAGAGCTGTGCCGTGAATGATTTAGTCGCCGCCACTCCTATTTCCGGCCCGCAGCTAAGGTATAGCGCCTTATCGCTCATCCGTGCCAGCGATGAGCCCTCTACGTTGACTATGGAATACACCGTGGCGCCTTTAGCTTTGGCTTGCTTCACACCATTCATCACATCGGCGGTTTCCCCGCTCTGCGAAATGGCAATGATCAGCGTATTTTTATCCACGGAATCCGAGAAGTATCCGAATTCGGAAGCCATCACTACATCGCTGAAGGTATGTCCGACTCTGGAAAATACATACCGTCCGATCAGGGCGGCAAAACGTGATGAACCGCAAGCCACAAATATCACCTGGCGCGACCTGAGAATATCGATTGCCATGCGGTTCAACACCTTATCATCCTGCATCATGGCCTGGCGAATGACCGCAGGCTGTTCTCTGATTTCTTTTATCATAAAATGAGGGTAATCGCCCTTCCCTGTTTCGGATAATTCCCAGGTAATATTAACCGACTCTCTCTTTTTTTCATGATGTTCAAAATCGTAGATCTGATAAGATTTGGAGGTCATGACAACACATTCACCGTCTTCAATGTAGACCGCTTCACGTGTGTACGGTAAAAATGACAGGACATCGCTGCCGACAAAATTGACGTCTTTGCCGATGCCGAGAACCATCGGGCTGTCTTTCCGTGCCGCAAATAATTTCCCGTCTGCCAGCGTGGATATCGCAATAATCGCAAAAGACCCTTCCAATTGCTTTACCGCCGCAAAAAACGCATCTTCGAAGGTTAATCCGGCATCGATCTGTTCCCTGATAAGGTGCGGGATCACTTCGGTATCGGTATCTGATTTGAACTTATATTTCTTCACAAGGTGGGATTTTAGCGCTTCGTAGTTATCGATGATACCGTTATGAATCACGGCGATTTGGGATAACGCGTCACAATGAGGATGAGCATTCTCACGTGTCACACTGCCGTGCGTCGCCCATCTGACGTGGCCGATTCCCGTGTTACCCGGCAGGTTCATATTATTGCATTCTCTGATAACCTCGGCGACCTTTCCTTTATTCTTACAAATGTGAAGGGAACCATCGGCAATTGTGGCAATACCTGCAGAGTCATAACCGCGGTATTCCAACCGCATCAGGGCATCTTTTAATATTTCCACTGCCGGATTAACGCCAACGTACCCAATGATACCGCACATGCTTATACTCCTGAGGGCACCCCGGTTGAGGATGGGTTGCTTTTGATTGTCTTGAAATCATTCGCGAGCGGGGAGAATACTATGAACTTATTGTATCCACCGCTACATCGTTCGTCAAGTTAACATGCAAAAGACGGTTTAACGCGTTAGGAATCAACCTTGAAAAATCTAAAATCAGAAAATCTCCGCAATTTGTTGCGAGCCGGTTACTATTCGGGAGGCTATTTTACATGATTTTTAAGAGCAAGCGTCCGGGCTTTAATATACTTTGATATCTGCCTTATTGAGAAAACAATCAGATAAAACACTGTTAATCCGATAAGGGAATATAGAATCATGTCAGTTTGTTTAACATGCGTATTTTTGCCAACCACTATCCCGACAATAAGGAATATCCCATCGAATATAAGACTGGATAAAAGAACTCCCACAAAGAGTATTTTGTATTTCTTTTTAACACCCATCAGTATCGTTAATGGTGTCCCGAGACCGATTAAACGGCCCAGCGCAATTGTGAATGGTGACAGGTAAGAATCCATTTTACTTGAAAGCCTGGATAGCCAGGTATCTTGACCGGAAAATTTTTTAAAACGCTTCTCGAGATACTTCTGATAAAGTCTGGTAAGTGGGAGGCTCCCGAATCTACTGACGCTGAAGAGCAATAAAACCCCTGTTTCCCGGCCTGACACAGCCACTAGCCATAATAATAATAGTTGAAATGGGGATAATATACCGGCGGTCAGATTATATCCCGCCATCAGCCAGACTGTCTCTAACAGATAAGGAACGGAGGCCAGTAAAATTTCGCCGCAAAGACAGAGAAGGAAAAGCAGACAAACCGCTTGCAGGTTAAAAGTCCCGATATAATTCAAAATGTGTTTTAAAAAGTCAGTCATCTTCAGACCGCGCTAATTATTATATGCCGGCACATCCAGCAGTTCCGGGACAGTAACGAATTTATACCCTTTAGCTTGTAGTTGCTCGATAATCAGCGGTAAAGCCTTCACCATCATACTTACATCAGCTCTTGGCACATCATGTACTGTGCCGTGACAATCATGCAGCAATATGATACCGCCGGGGTAAGAAAGTTTTACGATTTCTTTTGCGTAGTTTTCCGCTGACGGTTTACCGAAAATTCCCGTGATGTGCTCGTCATTTTGCGATATACCCCATGTTACTTCAATCATTCCCGCGCCTTTAACCCCATTGATTTCCCAGAGCGATTTTTTACCGTGCGGCGGACGATAGAGGTGCGGTTTGACCCCGGTAATATTAAAGATCACATCTTCTCCCCGTTGCATATCTTTAACTCCGAAGGTGGTAACCGCATGGTTAGCATCATGAATATATGAATGGTTGCCAATGACATTACCCTCGGCTAAAATTCTTCGCGCAATATCGGGGTAAAGTTCAGCATTTTCCCCGATAAGAAAAAATGTCGCTTTTATATTATGACTGGCAAGAATATCGAGGATCTCTGACGTGTAAGGTTCATTCGGGCCATCATCAAAAGTCAGGGCAACTATTTTTTCGGGCGTCTTTGCCGAGGAATAGACTTTCCCGAAAATATCAGAAGATGGCAGAATATAGCCCACGCTGACCACCGTTGTTACCAATACCAGCATGAGAAAAATAATAAGCGGGATGATCCGCTTTTTATGAAATATTTTAGATATAAATTTTCCCAATATCGCAAGAGGTTTCTTTAATAAAAATCTTCCCCAACGGCTCCAATTAATAAGGCCCTCTTTGAAAATACGCAAGAGGGGTTTGTTAACTGACCGCGGTGAAGTGATGACGCGTAAATCCTGGTCAAACGAGACTTTCCCAAGTTCACTTAAGCGGCTGGCAATACCCCACTGGTCGGGAGCGTATACAATACCATGGTAACCTCCCAGTTTTACAAAGGCTTCGCGCCGAAAAGCGAAAGTTGCACCGGACACAACCAAGGGACGTCTGAGGACAGGAAACATTATCCAATTCACGCCTGTCCTGATGACATATTCGACTATTGACCACCATGGCGGTTCGGAATATACATACCTGCCTGTAACCGCCACCACTTCCGGATGCTTTTCAAATCGATCGGCAATTCTACGAAGCCAATCCTGAGGGTAAGTAGTATCTGCATCCGCCTGAGCGATGATATCACCCTGGGCGGCATCGGCGCCGATTTGCCGTGCGTAGAAAACACTCTTCTTCTCCGGACACGGCACGACACGAGCATCAAAGTCCTGAGCAACACCAACAGTTCTATCCGTACTGCCATTATCGGCGATAATGATTTCATATGGTCCGGTATAGTCCTGATTCCTCAACGACTTCAGGCAATCCGGCAGATATTTTTCTTCATTCAGCGCCGGGATAACTACGCTTATCATACGAATGAATTCTATCACACCCGTGATATATGGGCAAGCAATCCGAGAATCAACAGAAGTATATTAATAATGTTCATATGAATAATAATAGAAGTGATATTAATTTTAGCGTTGTTTGATGTAGAGATAAGTATAGGCAGGGACGCCTGTGCCCCTAATAATTAGCAAGTGTATCTATTTCTTCTCTTTCAGCAACATCACGACATTATTCAGAATCTTATCGGCGGCTTCTCTCTTGCTCATCAGCGGAAGGTCTTCCATCTTGCCTTCTTTTTTAATAATAGTGACTTTATTGGTATCAGCGCCAAAGCCGCTGCCCTCTTGACTAACATCATTCGCGACAAAGAGATCGCATCCCTTACTATCTAGTTTCTTTTTAGCATTGGCAATCAGGTTCTGTGTCTCGGCGGCAAAGCCAATTTTAACGAACTTGCCTTTTACTTCTGAAAGGATATCCTGTGTTTTCGTAAGTTCCAGAGTCAAACCGCCGTCGCCTTTTTTAATTTTCTGCGAGGCAACGGTTTTCGGCGTATAATCTGACACCGCGGCCGCCATGATCAGCGCATCTGCCTTAACAGTGGTTTTTACCACGGCTTCTTTCATCTGTTTCACGCTTTGAACTTTAATAGTGTCAACACCGGCAACCGGAGCAAGAACGGTCGGAGTGGTAATCAGCGTTACCGTTGCGCCTCTGTCTCTGGCGGCTTCTGCCAGCGCGTAACCCATCTTTCCGGAAGAATGGTTGCCGATGTAACGCACCGGGTCGATGGCTTCCTGAGTACCGCCGGCAGTCACAACAATCCTCTTTCCCGCTAAGTCACCTTTTTTGCCGAGAGTCTGTTGAATAATACCCATAATCTCAGTAATTTCCGGTAATCTGCCGTATCCGATTGAGCCGGAAGCCAAACGTCCGTGTACCGCCGGAATGATCGTAAATCCTCTGGCTTTTAGTTTGGCGATATTTTCCTGAGTAACCGGATTAACATACATGTTATTGTGCATCGCGGGTGCAACCACTAATGGCGCCGTGGTTGCCAATACCGTGCAGGTAAGAATATCATCGGCGATACCCGCCGCGATCTTGGCAATGATATTCGCGGTAGCAGGCACAATAACAACAATATCCGCCTCATCTGCCAGAGAGACATGAGTAATCGCCGAAAGCGGTGCCGGTTCGAACATATCGGTAACAACGGGATTTCCTGTCAATGCTTGAAATGTCAAAGGTTGCACGAGTTGGGTAGCTTCCCATGTCATCACTACTTTGACATTAGCGCAGGCTTGGGTCAGTTTACTGGCCAGGTCTGCTGCTTTGTAAGCAGCAATTCCACCGGAAACACCGAGAACAATTGTTTTGTTTTTCAGCATTTTTATCCCCCCTTATCTTCTGGATTCCCGTACATTCACTGGTGCGAAGTACCCGCGGCCTTCGCGGGAATGACAATTAAGCTTTGTTCATTTCGTAAATCATTTTCAGCCCGATGAGCGTGATATCCGGATTTACAACTTTGAAGATATCGGTCTCTGCCGCGAAGATCGCGCCAAAACCACCGGTGGCGACCACCGTGGCTTTTTCTCCAAGCTCTTTTTCGATATGGGTAACGATACCTTCAACCAGTCCCGCATAACCGAACATGATACCGGATTGCATCGCGCCAATCGTATTGGTGCCGATAGCTTTCTGGGGATGAACAAACTGAATACGCGGTAGTGCGGCGGTTCGCGAGAATAAGGCTTCTGCGGCGGTCATCGGGCCGGGAGCAATCGCCCCGCCGATAAAGTCGCCCTCTTTCGAAATAACATCAAAGGTAGTCGCGGTACCAAGGTCAACTACAATAGTCGGGCCTCCATAGAGTTTAAAACCGGCCACTGTGTTCACAATACGGTCGGCGCCCACTTCTTTGGGATTCTCATAACGGATGCGAATACTGGTTTTTACGCCGGGACCGACTACAATGGGGCTGATTTTAAAATAGTCGTGGAGGAGTTCGACAAAGATGGGAATGAGCGGCGCCACGGTACTGCAAAGAGCTACTTCTTTAATATCCGTCATCGCTATTTTACGAAACTGCAGGAGTGCCATCAATGATGCGGCATATTCATCCGGCATTTTGTGGATATCGGTTTCCAGGCGCCAGGTATAACGGATTTTTTCACCTTCAAAAACACCCATCGTCACATTAGTATTGCCGATATCGATTGCCAGAAACATAGATTTTACCTCCTTAGCGCCTTTCAAGGTAACAACTACTCTTGTACCAAGTGTAGCAAGGGTTGGGGTTACGGTCAACTATTTATCAGTCCCTCCAGTTTTTTCACCATCGCCTGCCAGTGTGTACCCTGCCAGTAAATTCGACGGCAATCAGGGCATTCGACATACTGCGATTGTATTTGATAAACGTACGGCGGAAGTCTATCTCTGACATTGTCCTTATTGATCATTTCCAAAGAATGATTGCATTCCAAACATAGCCCGAATGGATTGTGATGGGGGTTCAAACCAAACTCGTAGATAACCTGCCGGATCTGCTGCAGCGGGTCATCGCTGATGATAAGAAGGGCTTTCAGTTCACCGATAGTAATAACTCGCCTTTGCATTATCCGGGTATCACGGGTGAGAAGGATGCGATTCTCCATCAGGGCAATATGTATCAGATATTTATCATCCCGGTGGTCGAAAAGTACGGTGTTGTAGCCGATCATTCTCAACCATCGGGCGAGTTTACCTACATTCAGGTCGACTATAAATTTTAGCTGTAGAGTTGCATCGGTGGCGAGGGTATCCGATGAGTCATTCACCGGAAAGCCTCAATACGAAGTGCGTCTCATCACTTGTCTCAAAAACTATGTGGAAACCATAACGGCGGTAAAAATGGATTGCATCAGTCCATGAGGAGGTTGTCTCCAGCACGATTTCTTGAAAGCCGGCGGAACGCGCATGTTTCATCAGATATTCTAGAATTTCCGTACCAATACCCTGCCGCCTGTAACCCTTTGCTACAGACATCCTACTCACGCGCGCCGTATCTGGATTTTCAGGTTTCAGCGATCCTGTGCCTACTAGCTTATCGCCAAGCCATGCCAGAATGAAGATCCCATCCCGGTACTGAGACTCAACATCGGTCAAGTCTGGGTTTTTCTTTTCGTCTACAACTCCCCAACGTTCTCGTAATCCTTCAATAACCAGCGCTCTTGCCCGGTTTTGGTGTTCCCGAGAAAAGGGTTTGATAGTAACTCTTTCAATGTCAGCTGTCACAGATCAATTCCATCTCTTTGTACTCTTTTCAGGACTCTGGGAGATATGAAATGATTATTTACTGCAGGTCATCTTGGATCCTCGGAGCGACGTAAGTTCCTATTAAATAGCGGTGAAACCAGAAATTCATAAATCGGCAGTTTTCTTCTCCTTGAAGCGCAGAGGATTAAAATTGGTCTTGTAGTCGTATGTATCGATAAACTCGTTTTTCTTCAAATAATTAACAATTACATAGGTCAACGGCGTGAATACTATTTCAATCGCGATTTTTACCAGCCAGTGCCAGAGAATCATGATACCGACAAATAGAGGCGTGCCGGCAAAAGCAACGGTAATGAAAATGACAGAGTCAAGTCCTTCACCGACGATGGTGGAACTGATTGTCCGGGACCAGAGCCATTTGCCTTTGGTCATGATCTTCATTTTGGCCAGCACATAAGAATTACTGAATTCCCCCGCCAGATACCCGAGGAATGAGGCAGCAAGCAATCTTGGTGCGTAGCCCAGTATAGCTTCATAAGCTCCCTGATTTGTCCAGAACGAGGCCGGCGGCAGAATCTGTCCCAGCCAGGCAAAAATAACAAAGATGAGATTGCAGAGAAAACCGAGCCAGATTACTTTGCGAGCTTCTTTGTAGCCGTAGACCTCGGTAAGAATATCGCCAAAGATGTAACTGAAAGGGAAGATAATGACCGCTGCCGGTAGTGTAAAAGGACCAAAATTAACGATCTTGCTGGCGATAATATTAGCCGTCAACAGACAGGTGACAAAGAGCGCGGTAATGATAACAAACCGGGAAGAATACTTCACACAAACTCCTCAACAATGATTTCATTTTACCATATTCATTGCACCCCAAAGCAAAAATTGTGTATGATAGAAATTGACATTATGGAACCTAAATGGCATCGATTTCAGGTTAATCTTAAGAGATCTCTAGGCATGAAAGTCATCCTCTGCGATTCATGCAAATGGAATTGGCGCAGCGCTTGCCATAATTCGGCGCGTCCAAATGCTACCTGGTGTCCTGAGTATAAGAACAGGATGAAGTCGTAGCTGCATTTCACCTAATGTACTAGTCAAGTATCAAGAAACGGACATCAGGCACTCAATCAATTCTATCGAAAACTCAGAATGAAAAGGTATATCCATTATTTGAATCATGGGGTCCATCAAAAGTTGCAAAAGTCCGGGGATTCAGATAGTATTTTTGCATAATACTCATTACAGAAAACAGGAAAGTAGGTAATAAGTGAAACTGCAAGATATCAAATGTATCGGGATATTAGGCGCCGGGGTTATGGGCGCCGGTATCACCCAGACTGCTATCACAGCCGGATATAAAGTAATCACCCGTGATCTTACTGATGAGATAATCGCCCGCGCCCGGGAAAACATTATCAACGGCCATTTCGGCTTGAAAGAAGCCGTGGAGCGGGGTAAGATAACCCAGGAACAGATGGACAAAGCTCTGGCAAACCTGACTCTCACCACCCAGGTGGAAGACCTGAAGAATTGTGATCTAGTTATTGAAACGATCGGCGGCGGTCCATCCGGTCAGGTGGAAAGTAAAGACATTAAGCTGAAAGTCTTTGCGGAATTGGATAAGGTTGTCAAAAAGAATGCTATTTTTGCCACCAACACCTCTAAATTCACGATTGCCGACCTGGCAGCCGTAACAACCAGAAAACCGTTGTTTATCGGGATGCACTGGTTCAGTCCGGCGAATATCATGAAAATAGTTGAGGTTGTCTGGACACCGGACACAACGGAAGAGACCATCCAATTGATCGAAGCTTTAAGTGAGAAATTCGGTAAGACTCACGTTCGCGTGAAAGATGTGCCGGGGGACATGGCGCATGTCGGCTACCGTATTATGTCGGCCGCCAGAGAAGAAGCGCGCAAGATTGTGGAGCAGGGTATTTGTACCGCCGAAGGCGTGGATATTATCATGATGGGCGGTTTCAACTGGCCTGTCGGCCCGATCGGTATGAGTATGACTAACCGTGCCAGCTGGGGACAGAAAAAATAGGCCGATCAATAATCTGTAGAAAGAAACAAAAAATGGTGCGCTTGCAGGCGCACCATTTTTATTGCCAGGCACAATACTAAAAAGATTCTTTATCGATTAACCCAATATATCAGTCCGCCGATACCAGCGGTGACGATACCGACGGCAATGGCAATCCAGCCGCCGGTGATCAGTGCGCCGGCTTCCGGCCGGGGAGGCCAACGGGAGAAAAACTCCCGCAGGTCAAAACCATTGATCAGTGAATCGTAGTAATTGGAGCCTTCTTTGACACCCCAGATAATCAGGCCAATGCCGATAAGGAATATCACGATTCCAATTGCGACAGGAATAACCCAATAAGCGCTCATATCTTACCTCCACACTAGAGGCTTAGCAATTATGTTACTCGCTTTTGGGATAATACTCAATACTTTAAGGGGGAAAATTTTCCCCCTTAAAGTATTAACAGATTTATTAATCGAATGGATAGTTATTTTACGTCAACAGTAGCGCCGGCAGCTTCCAATTTCTCTTTAATGGTGGCAGCTTCCTGCTTATTGACATTCTCTTTAACCGTCTTGGGTGCGCCTTCAACCATATCCTTGGATTCTTTCAAACCAAGGTTGGTGACCTCGCGGATGGCCTTAATGACGTTAATTTTGTTCGCGCCAAAGGACTTGAGGATAACGGTGAACTCAGATTTCTCTTCAACTTCAGCGGCGGGAGCAGCGGCGCCGGCGGCGGGAGCAGCAGCTACAGCCATCGGGGCGGCGGCGGTTACGCCAAATTCGGTTTCCAGCGCTTTTACCAGCTGTGAAAGCTCTAAAACATTAAGTTCCTTGATAGTATTGATAATACCCTGTACTTTTTCACTTTCTGCCATTTTAGTTATTAGCCTCCATTTGTTTTATTCTTGCAGTTAATACGTTTTGCAGTCCTCTCACCGGACCGGATAGAACACCAGCCAGCATATAAAGCGGGCTCTTGATACCACCAACCACCCTTGCAATCAGGACTTCCTTAGGCGGCAGGGCAGCGATTGCGGTGACATCTGCGGGCGTCAATAAACTATTGCCCATAAACCCGCCTTTGACACTAAGGCTCATTTTCGATACGCGCACATGATCAGTGAAAGTCTTGGCCAGTTGCGAGATATCACCATATCCAAAAGCAATGGCGGTAGGGCCTTCAAACGACCCGGTGATCTCTGTCCGGCTCAGTTTTTCAGCAGCTTTACGCACGAGGGTGTTTTTTACGACTTTATAATCGCCGTTAACATCCTGCAATTTCTTGCGCAGGCCGTTGATCTCAGGGGTTTTCAATCCCCGGTAGTCGGTCAGAATACCGATATTGGCTTTGGCCAGTTCTTTTTCCAGCCGGTCAATACTCTGTGCCTTTTTCTCTGTCGGCATCCTTTGTACCTCCTTTTTTAATACTTGTGATAATAAAAAAGTCCTTGCGCACTGCACAAGGACCGATAAAACCAACTTAGTCTTCCCGCCATCAGGAGCGGCGAAGTGGCATATATTCCTCGGCAGGCATCAATTAATCCCGATAATCACGGGAACCCGCTGTCTCCGGATATTTAATTGTAAGTTGATTATAGCATGTCCTGCTGCAGGATTTCAATATTTACGATCAGCGAAACTCATCTCTATTATCCTTTTAACATCCCCGGACAAGTTCGGGATAAGTGAGTTAAGAGATACATTTTACTCTGTAAAAGTACCTTCGACTATCAATCTACGGCCTTCGGCAAATACTAAATCCCCGAAGGTATCGAAACACTAAACAATATGCAAATTTCAATATAAAAAAGATTTCTAAAGTAAAACAATTGCCAATTCCGTTAAACGAATATTTAGAGGTGATTTTGGGTATGCGGAGCCCCTTTCTATTATCGGGATAATGAAAGGCGATCTGGGTTTTCGGCCCAAATGGAAAGAAACTTGCCGATTTAGAAGTTAAAGTTCTCCCACTGCGGGCAAGGGATGTTTTAACCCAATTTCCCACAATTTGTAAAAAAGTTTCTGTTGTTGTGGGGGTTCGTCATTCTAAGTTTTAATGGGCGAAGCATCCCCGACGCTACTCAACAGGCAGGGAGACCCTTCGACTATGCTCAGGGTAATGACAGTGGTAAGTTCACTTATTTGCCCTTTTCTGGGCGCTTTTGGGGCTGGATTCTAACGTCCTGGATTTCCGCCTTTCCGGTCATAAAGTAAGGGTGCTCCCTTGCTACCCAAATTGACCCCGGCGAACAGAATCTGACGGAGCGTTTAACGAATCTCGCACAAACGATGATGTTATTGTATGACGGTGGAGGAAATGGTGTCAATAGATTCGTGTCGCCAGTATTGTAATGGCAGGGGCGACCAGCCGGTCGCCCCTACGAGAAAGATGGCCGCCCGCATATTGGAAAAATTCCACAGTCGATAATTAATATCAATTGTCAACGGTCAGATTGGGGTGTTTTAGAGGCTAGATCCCGTGTCGTGGTACGGGATGACAATAGGGGGAGGATACCCAACACTGGCATATTCGTCCGCCAGAGGCGGATTCAACGACAATGACAAAGAGGGAAATTTAGGCGGTCAGGTTTTAATACCGAGTATGAAATCCCAGATCAATGCTAATTGGCAATCATAAAATTACTCGGCGACCGGGCGGTCAGGTTCGAAACCTGCCCCTACATTATCGAGCGGAGGATTCAGGGTGGTATGCACCCTTCTACATTATTTCGGAAGTATATATTACTGCGTAAGTATCCGTTTACTGGGTAAAGCACATACCGCGATAGCCTCCGGGAGCGGAGATCAGCCAATATCGATCAATGAAGGAGTGTAACTAATGTCATTGTGATGCAGGCGGCTGTCTGCCATCATCTAGTATAGGTCATGAGGAAGGGTTGAATGGTAATAGCGGGCTCGGCTAGAATGAGAGTAATAGCTCAAACCATCCTGGTGTGACCGCGGGAAAAAATAATAACCGACCGGAAAAGTGGAGTGGAGGTAAATATGGCAATAGCATCGGGCGACAAAAATACAAAAACGATCGGCAGCTGGCAGGAATTATTTGTGCCAAAAACCACGGAACGGGTGAAAAGACTGAGAGAAAACGCGATTCGAACACCGGAGGTCTGTCTGGAACGGGTTCGGACGATAATGAAAATCGATGATAAATTTAAAGACGAACCGCGAATCCTGCAGCGGGCGCATTTTTTTGAGACTTACCTTCGGGAAAAGACAGTATTCATCGGTGAAGATGAACTGATCGTGGGTAATATAAATAGCAAAATCCGCGGTTCCACAGTCGCAGATGTAGCCACACGCTGGCTGGAAAAAGAACTGGATGACCCGGTCAAAGACCCGCAATACCGGGCATTCGACCGACATATTATCCACCCGGAAGAGCGCAAAGAATTAAAACAAACGATCATTCCTTATTTTAAAGGAAAGAAATTACTCGTAGATTATACGCTGGAAAAAGTGGATGAAATCAGCAAAGAAAAAGCGTATCCTTCCACGGCGTCCTGCCCGCATATTCCGGATATCGCCGACTGGCAAATGTTCGGGGATGCCGGTCATCAAATGATCAATTACGAGAAAGTGCTGTACAAAGGCCTCAAAGGTATAAGAGCTGAGGTAGAGTATTATCTGGCCCAGGCAGACCAGCCGTACGACCATTATCAGGTACAGGAAAAGAGAGATTTCTATAAGGCCGTGCTCATCGATATCGATGCGGCTATTGCTTATGCCAGGCGGTATGCCGACCTGGCGAAGAAGAAAGCGGCTAAAGAAACCGACGCACAGCGCAAGAAAGAATTGGAACATATTGCTGAAGTCTGCGAACAGGTACCGGCCAAGCCGGCCCGCAACTGGCAGGAAGCCGTACAGTCCGTGTGGATGACGCATGTGCTGATCACCTGCGAAATGGCCGGTATGGTGCATAATTTCGGCCGTTTCGACCAGTACATGTATCCTTTCTACAAGAAATCAGTAATCGATGAAAAAACGATGACCCATGATGATGCTCTGGAACTATTGGAGTGCTTCTGGATAAGGTGTAACGGCACAGGATTACGCAACTACGAATCGGTCCAAATTTTAACCGGGATGGGAATCGGTAATAATTTGAACATCGGGGGACAAACCCGCGACGGCAAGGATGCCTGCAATGACGTTACCACCCTTTGTCTGGAATGCGACGAGGAATTGGGCATACTGTTACCGGAAACCGGAATGAGAATCTGGGAAGGGACGCCGGATAAATATCTCCAGAAAGCCGTTGAACTGGTGCGGTTAGGCCGCGGTAAACCAAAGTTCCTGGGTGACAAAAAAGGTATTCAGATGGTTGCCAAAGGGTACCCTGAATTAACCATCGAAGACTGGCGTGAATACGGTCTGATGGGTTGCACCGAGACTAATTTACCGCATATCACGATGGGCAATTTATTCGAGGGTGTCAGCGTTGTGGCGAAGATCATGGAACTGGTGATAACCAACGGCAAGTGCGCGCTCTGCGGCAAACAGATCGGACCTTTAACCGGCGATCCCCGCACTTTTGAATCGATGGAAGGGGTGCGCAAAGCATTCCGCGATCAGGTTTTTTACTGGATGAAGCACATAGCCCAAGGGCAAAAAATCCCGAAAGAAACCCAATCGGCATTTTATCCAGCCCCATTCTGTTCATCTTTATCTGAAGGGCCGTTGCAGAAAGGGATAGATATCACACAAGGCGGAACGTGGTTTACGACTTACGGGGTTTTTCTAGCCGGTCTGGCGGACACGGCGGATTCTCTGGGAGTGATCGACCGGCTGATCTACCGGGAAAAGAAAGTTACCTGGGATCAATTAATACAGGCGTTGAAAGATGACTGGAAAGGCCATGACAACCTGAGACAGCTGTGCATCAACGGCGTGCCTAAATACGGTAATGATGATGACTATGCCGATGAATGGGCGGCTTTCGTGATGGATACCTGGTACGACAGCGTCGATTGGATGAATAATCAGAAAGAATTATTACCCAAATGGGGTGGCAGGTGGATGGGCGCGATGACTACCGGGTCAAATACCGTGGCCTACGGACATAATGTCGGCAGTTTACCAAATGGACACATCTCTCCCACACCGCTGGCGGACACGATGTCTCCGGTGCAGGGCATGGACAAGAACGGACCGACAGCGGTCATCAAGTCGGCGAGTAAGTTACCAATGCACCGGTTTGCTCTTGGCGGCCCGTTGAACTTGAGGCTGAGTCCCCAGCTAGTGGCGACCGAGCGCGATGTTAAAAATTTAATGTCCTTCCTGCGGGCGATAGAAGAAGAGGGTATATACCACATTCAATTTAACATAATATCAAGCGACTCTTTACGCAAAGCGATGAAGGAACCGGAAAAATACCGCGACCTGATGGTCCGGGTCGCCAGCTTCACAGTCTATTTTGTTGACCTCACGGCAGAGCAACAAATAGACATCATCAACAGGACAGAGCAGCAGGGCTGGTAAAGGGTACGAGAGTGTCTCAGATTTGTTATTTGAAGATGTTTTTAGGGATTCGCAGATCCTTAGACAAGCTTAAAGGACTACGGTTATAAACCTCCGGCATTTGCTTCGAAAAGTATACATTACTTCGTAAATATTATAGCCCTAACCTGTAACCTCAGAATGACAAGGGGGAGGAATACGGGCGGTCAGGTTAGTTAATCGGTGTAGAACATAAGTATACATTTACTAGCGTAAAGTACCGAAAATGGCTCTGCGGGAAAACCTGACCCAGTTACAATTTCACGAGAGGGGACTAACCGATTTTGTCGTGAAATGTAACGAGTCTGACGGGTAGGACAGGCATCAGTCTTTCTTTTAGTACCCCCTCACCCCGACACTCTCTCCTTCGAATGG
>Ga0182017_10001166_pt1 | contig 20568 bp, 12 predicted proteins | sample 712E3DmetaG_FD_120492 | JGI IMG/M metagenome (GOLD analysis project Ga0182017, IMG submission 120492) | Permafrost microbial communities from Stordalen Mire, Sweden - 712E3D metaG | ecosystem: Environmental > Terrestrial > Soil > Wetlands > Permafrost | place: Sweden: Stordalen | collected... | reverse complement strand
GTTCCATCACAACCACCGCGGACAAGTAGCGCACAAACCCAGGTCCCAGCATCACCGTCTCGTGCAGCCCGCGGTTCAGCCAGTCGATGCAGACGTTGGTGTCGAGGACGATCTTCTTCACCGGCCACCGAATACGTCAACGACGCCTCCGACGCCCCTGACCTTGCGGTGGGCGCGCAGTATGGGCTCCTCGGCGATGACCAGATCGAGCGCAGTCTCCACGGTTTCTTGCTCAGTAGAAAGGCCGAGCAGCCGGCGCGCCGTATCGATCTTCGTCTGGTCCAGCTTCAGGTGCTTGTGTCTGATCGCCATGTTCACAGAACTGTGTTCTGTGAACATCGTGATGTCAAGCCAGCTCGTGCCACGCAAGCCACCGCCTCTGTCGGTGGACTCCCCAAGACTCTGCCGCCTGTCGTGAAATAGGTGATGGTCCTTTCCGTGGACTTGGTCGTCCACGGAAAGGAGATCATGGCCCGCGTTGTACTTCGTGTGCAAGCGATCTGCGGGCTTTGTACTTGAAGTGCAATCGCCCCAGGAAGATCGTGGCGAGAATCCTGGCTTTGTTTGCTGAGTCGCGCTGGCACGAAGCTTGCTAATGTGCACGAGCGACTGCGGGTGAGGTAACTGCAACCTGGAACGAAAGGGCTCTCGATGACGACATCGCATGAAACTCAAAGACGCACTGCGGCCTATGCTCCTGGGCGAAACAAGACCGGCCAGTCGTGCTACCCTCGCCGCGTCGGCCCGTCCGGATTATGGAAAAGGACTCGGAGGTTTGCGATGTCAGCACCTTGGCTACGCGTTCTCGGCTTGATGATCGTTTCATCATGGCTCGCGGTCGCCTGCAGTGACTCGGCAAAGAAGATACAAGTGGGGGGCACGTGCACTCTCAACAGCGACTGCAACCAGTCCCTGGTGTGCACCATGGGCAAGTGCCACGACGCCTGCCACACAACCGCGGACTGTCCTGCCGGACAGAGCTGCATCACCGTCACCGACCAATCGCGAGTGTGTCAGCTTCCCGTCGAAGTGCACTGCGTATACGACAGCGATTGCAAGACACCGCTCAAGTGCGCGGTGGATCAGCGCTGCCACAATCAGTGCCAGGCGAGTCTCGATTGCCCCTCTGGGCAGACTTGCACCACCTCGAAGACCTGCGCTGAGCCGAACCAGGTGGATGTGCACAACAACCTCATTCCGGCCGACGGTGGTGTAAGTAGCTCCGATGCTGCTTCGGGCTCCGGTGGGGCGGGCGGTTCGATCGGTCCGAACCTTGATGCTCCCCCAGATCTTGCCGCGGACGTTCGGGCTAGCACCGGTGGCACCACCGGAGGCGGCAGCGGTGGCGCGCCCGGCACAGGCGGTTCAAGCCCTCCGAGCCTTGATGCCTCCCCAGATCTTCCTGTGGACGCGCCAGCGAGCAGCGGCGGCACGCCCACTTCAGGGGGCACCCCCGCCACTGGCGGCATCCTCGCTTCAGGGGGCATCCCCGCTTCAGGGGGCATTCCCGCCACTGGCGGTGCCACAGGCTCGGGCGGCACGACCAGCCCGCCTGACGCTGCCGTGGATCTGAGGACGCCAGACGCGGCGTTCACGGCGCCGGACCTGTCACCTCCAACGCCAGACTTGGCCTCTGAGGCCGCCCTGCCTGACGTGTCGGTCGACGTGGCAATCGACAGCCCGGTCGCAACTACTTCCGGCGGCACCACTGGGAGCGGTGGCGCTGCAGGGGGAACCACGGCCTCCGGCGGAATATCCACGACCGGTGGCGCTTCAGGGGGAGCCACGGCTTCCGGCGGCACATCCGGGACCGATGCCTCGCCTACGGATTGTGCCGGCCACACCCTCGATGGCGACTACACTATTTCTAGCTCGGCCGACGCTGCAGCACTGACCGGCATCCGATGCATCACGGGGAGCCTCACAACTAGTGGCGCTTCCATAGCCAATCTCGCGGGCCTAGAGAGTCTCGTGTCCGTCGGCGGTTACATGTACATCAACAATTGTCCAGCATTGACCGATATCGGTGCACTGGCAAACTTGTATAGTGTAGGCGGCTATCTCTACATTGAGAGCAATGCGTCTTTGCCAAATCTCAATGGCCTGTCTGGCCTGACCCAGGTCAACCAGACCGCTTTGTCCTATTACGGTCTCTACCTCAACAACAACGCCAGCCTCGCCGATATCACCGGGCTTGGGAACCTCGCCTACGCAACAGGCGCCGTGTACATAGCCATTTGCCCATCGCTGACCAACCTAAATGGCCTTGGCAAGCTCACAAGCGTGGGCGGCTACGGGGTCACGATCTCGCAGAACAGCAGCCTCACCAGCGTGGCCGGGCTTGGTCTCGTGTCGGCTACGGCCCTCACCATCTCCGCATGTCCCGTGCTGGCCGACCTCAACGGAATGGATGAACTCATACAAGTAACCGGCACTCTCACGATTTCTGACAACCCAATCCTGAGCAGCCTATCCGGTCTCCATAGTCTGACGAGCACCGGAGGCATGACCATCACCAACAACTCCGCGTTGACCAACCTGACAGGCCTGGGTAACGTATCGTCTGGTGGAGCCGTCAACATCAGTAACAACGTTTCCCTGACCAGCCTTACCGGACTGGACGGTCTGAGATCAACCGGAAGCTTGACCATCAGCAACAATACCAGCCTAAACAGTTTGGCGAGTCTGAGCCTTCTTGCCCAGCCCGGAGACCTGAATGTGTCCTCGAACACCTCTCTGACCAGTCTGGCAGGCCTCTCAAGCGTGACTTCGGCTTCCTCCGTAGTCATTTCTGGCAACGCCGTTGCCGACCTGACCGGGCTCGACAAACTCGCCTCGGTAGGCGGCGCCGGCCTGAGTATCTCCTCCAATCCCAATCTGACCAAGCTGACAGGACTTTCCAAGCTTACGTCGGTTGGCGCATTGTCCATTTCCGGAAACCCCTCGCTTGCTGATGTGAAGGACCTCAGCGGCCTGACAAATTCCGGAGGTCTCCTGTCCATCTCAGCCAACTCGTCCCTGGCTAGCCTGCAAGGTCTTGGCAACTTGAAATCTGTCGCCAGTCTTGGGATCGACAGCAATGCGAGCCTCGCCAACCTGGATGCTCTCAACGGTCTTGCTTCTCTGGGCGCCGCTGGCGGAGGGTCCATCACTATTACCGGCAACAACAGTCTCAAGAGTATCAGCGGTCTGAGCAGTGTGCCCAACTTCAGTGTATACACGCTGAACGTCGCCAATAATCCGCAATTGCCGACCCTGCAGGGGCTCGACCACCTCACCACTGTTACATATTGGGTCTCCATTACAAACAACGCGGCCTTGACGACGTTGCACGCCCTGGGATCCCTTTCCAGCATAGCCTCTTATCTCACCATTACGGACAACGCCGCCCTTCCGACATGCGAAGCAAACTGGCTAGCGAGCCATATCGGTGCCAGCAACATAGGGTCCACGGTCACCATCTCAGGCAATGGGGGCAACGAGGACGGCGGAGCGTGTCCGTAGGTGGCTGAACGATGGCAGCAATAACACAAGGATCGGATGGGAAAAGGAGAGTTGGACCGCACAGAACCCAACCCTTCCCTCTCCGGTCCGGTCTCTGTGGCCTCTGTGCCCTCTGTGGTGAAAAGGCTAACTATCCGTCGTCCCCATCGTCCTCGCCGCCCGCCGCCACGCCCGCGCGTTCCAGCGCCCGGTAGAGGGTGCGGCGGTCGATGCCCAGCCGCTCGGCCGCGCGTTTCTTGTTGCCGCCACATTCGGCCAAGATGAGCGCGATATAGCGCTTTTCCAACTCGGACAGGGTCGGGCGATCGTCGAAGATTCCGGCGGGTTCCGCCGGCGAGCCGCCATAGACCTCCACCGGAAGATCGGAGGGCAGCACCACGTTGCCCTTGGCCACGGCCACCGCACGCTCGATGGCGTTTTCCAACTCGCGCACGTTGCCGGGCCAGGAGTGGCGACAGAGAACGTCCAGCGCTTCAGGCGACACGCTCGCCTCGGGCCGACCTTCGCGGCGAGCGATCTTGGCCAGAAAGTGGCGCACCAGAATGGGGATGTCGCCGGCGCGCTCGCGCAAGGGTGGCATGCGCACGGTGACCACGTTGATGCGGAAATAGAGATCCTCGCGGAAGCGGCTCGTCTTGACGTCCGCCTCAAGATCCCGGTTGGTGGCGCACACCAGGCGCACGTCGACCTTGATGGACTCGGTGCCGCCCACCGGCCTGACCTCGCCGTCCTGCAGGACGCGCAAGAGCTGGGCCTGCATCTTGGGGCCCATGTCACCAATCTCGTCGAGAAACAGGGTGCCGTCGTTGGCCATCTCGAACAGGCCGCGCTTGGCAGCCACTGCGCCAGTGAAGGCGCCCCGGGCGTGACCGAACAGCTCTGATTCGAGCAGCGACTCGGACAGGGCCGTGCAGTTCACCGGCACAAAGGGTTTGCTGGCGCGGGGCGAGCGGCTGTGGATGGCGCGCGCCACCAGTTCCTTGCCGGTGCCCGACTCACCGACCACGAGCACCGTGGCCGTGGTGGGGGCCACCCGGGCGACTAGCTTGTAGACATCCAGCATGCGCGGGCTCTTGCCTTCGATCTCCGCCACCTGCTCTCCCGCCGTCCTCGGTGCCGCACCCGCCTCAGCCGAGAGGCGTCTGCGCTCCAGCGCGCGCGCCACGGTTTGGCGCAGTTCCTCGACGTTGAAGGGCTTGGAGACGTAGTCGTAGGCGCCGTGGCCGATAGCTTCCATTGCGCCGGTGACGTCGCCGAATGCGGTGATGAGGATGACGGGCGTGCCCGGGGCCTTTTCGGAAAAGGCGCGCAGCACGTCCATGCCGCCCACTCGTTCCATGCGGATGTCGGAGACCACCAAGTCATAGTGCCCGGATGCGGCCCGCTCGACCGCGGGCGCGCCGTCGTCCACCGCGTCTACCGCAAAGCCCTCGGCACTCAAGATCTCGCGCAGAAGGTCGCGCGCTACGGCGTCGTCCTCGACGACCAGAATCCTGGTCATGCTGCTCCTCCGGCGGCGACCCGCGGGGATGCGGGTTCGGCCTGGGTGCCTCCGCTGCGGGGCAGGCGCAGGGTGAAGGCCGAGCCCTGGCCGGGCGTGCTTTCCACCGCGATGGTGCCGCCCAGGGCTTTGGCCAATTCACGGCAAATCGCCAGGCCCAATCCGGTGCCCTTGCCCCGCCCTTTGGTCGTGTAGAAGGGCTCGAAGATTCGTCGCAGATCCTCGGGCGCGATGCCGGTTCCCGTGTCGCGCACGGTGATGAGCACTTGGCCGTCCAGCGACTGCGCTGCTAGGGTGACCAGCCCGGCATGCTCCACGGCGTCGAGGGCATTGCTCAGCAAGTTGATCACGATCTGCCGCAGCAGGCCTGGGTCGGTGACGAAGTCAGGTGGATCCTCGGGCAGATCCAAGGTCAGCGTCTTGTCACTTCCCAGTTCGCCCCCGCGCGTGACCTCGACCGCTTCAGTTAGGACCTGGCGCAAGGAAACCGGCTTGAGTTCCGCCTCCAGGGAGCGCGTGGAGTCGAGGTAGTCGCGCACGATGCGGCCGATGCGGGCGATCTCTCGCGTGGACACGTCCAGGCGCTCGCGCAAGCTCGGGGGCAGATCACGCTGCGACAACGCGAGTTGCAGATGGCCCGACACCGACGAGAGAGGGGTGCCGATCTCGTGGGCAAGCTGCGCCGCCAGCTGGCCAAGAGTGGCCATGCGCACCTTCGAGGCGTTTTCCCGGCGCAGCTCGTTGAGCAGGCGGTTGAGTTGCTCGAGGGCCATGTTCTTGCGGGACAGATCCTGCGTGGCTATCTCAATCTCGCGCGCCAGCCGCTGGTTGAAGGCGTGGATTTCGCGGTTCGCGGTGGAAAGCTGCTCCAGCATTCGGTTGAAGCCGTGGGACAGGCGACCCACCTCGTCGTTCATTTCCGTCGGCACCCGCCGATCCATGTCGCCGGATTCCACGTCGCGCATGGCGCGCGCCAGGATGTCGAGGCGCCGCAAGACCACGCGGTCGATAATGATACCAGTCAAGAGCATGAGCACCATGAGCTGGCCGATGCCTAGCAGCAGTGACCAGCGTTCCGTCACCGTGATAACCGACTGCACCGGGCCCAGGCTCCAGTTCATGCTCAGCACGGCGGTCCAAGGTCCCTTGAGGTCCACGTTGCGAGTCACCACGTGCAGATCGTCGCCCTCGGTCGCCTTGCGCGTGTAGGGGCCGATGATGGGTTCGCGTGGGATGGCGCCGAGACGAGTGATCTCGGTGGCCTCTCCTCGCTGGGCGAAGATGCGCGTCGCGCCTTCACGCTCGATGACCAGTTGCAGGCGCTGGATGCGCGGATGCCGGTTGATATAGTTCGAGAGCGCGATGGCTAGATCGCGGTCCTCGGCATCGGCATCGAAGCGCTCCAGGGTCTGCCTGATGTCGTCTGCGATTTCGTCTGCCGAGGCAAGCGCCTGCCGGATCAGCTCGCGGCGCATGGCGTAGATGCGAAGCCAAAAGGTTGCGCCTGCGGTCACGATGACACTGACCGCGACGAGCAACCAGACTTTGGTCCGGATGGTCACGCGCAAATCCTAGCTGCAGTTCCGCGGGCGCGAACGCCAACCAGCAGGATAATAGCAGCCGGCAACAAAAAACCCCCGGGGATCGTCCCGGGGGTCTTCACGAAGAGGCGGGGCGGCCAGGTAGTTCCGGCCGTCCTGCGTTCTTCCCAGAGGTCGAAGCGGGTTACTTGGCCTCTTCCTTGGTCTCGTCGCCCTTCTTATCCTTCTTGCCCTTCTTGCCCTTCTTGCCCTTGGCTGGCTTGGCGGTATCACCCGCAGCGGCCGGCTCGTCGGCAGCAGAGGCGAGGGTCGTGGTGGCAGTCGGGATGACGAACGCGAGGGCTAGGAGGATTACGCGGGTCAGCTTCATTGTGGTCTCCTTGTCGGATTCGGTTTTCTGGCCATACGGCCGGGAACGGCTACCCAGCCTTGCAGCCCATGTGCCACGGCGTGATCATCGGCCGAATGTAGTGATTCTGAGGAGTTATGAACTTCCCGGTACAGCTTTACCGAACCGGAGTGAGGCGGTTTTGCAGACCATGTGGCGATGTGCCGCATTTGACATGGGAACCCTGAGAGGGTTCGCTCCGCCCTTCGGCCCCCCACCCGCCACCACCTCCCCGCTCGCTTCCCCCTTCGGGGACTTCGGGACCTGCACCTTCCCCACCACACCCGCTCGCTACGCTCGCGCCCTCGCGTTCGGCCTCGCCACACCCTCCCGCGATGGTGCGCGGCGAGCAAAGCTCGCCGGCTCCCCACGCGGACGCGAAGGGCTACTTCTGGTCTGTCTGGGTGAGGATGGCGATGTTCTTCGCGCCTGCTTTCTTGGCGATGGTCATGAGGTCAACCGCCTCGCCCAGAAAGACGTTCTTGTCGCCGCGCAGAAGGAGGGTTTCGGAGCCCACGTCGTTGAGCGCCTTGCGGAGCTCCTGCTCCAGGTTGGCCACCTCGACCTTCTTGGAGAACAGATAAATCTCATTGTTCTTGGTCACGGTCAGGATGGGATCGGTGCGCTTCTTGGTCACCGCTCCCGCGGCGTTCGCCTTGGGCAGCGCCACCTTCACCCCTGTGCGCGAGGAAATCTCCGATTCGACGATGGCGGTTGATGTGACCATGAAGATAATCAGCAGGACCAAGAAGACGTCGGTGAGCGGCGTGATGTTGATCTCCGCCACCACGGTTTCGCTGACGTCGGGCTCGCTGTCGGCCGCGCTGGCGTCCTCTATTTGTATGTTCATCCCCATCGGCGGGATCTACGACGGCGGCGCGTTCTTCTCTGTGGGCGGTGGAGCCGCACCGGCTACCGCGGGGGGTATCTCTCGGGCTTTCGCGTACTCACCCAGCACCAGCAGGAACTCTTCGCAGAAGACCTTGTACTCGACCGCGATGGCGCCTACCCGCGAGACGAAGTAGTTGTAGGCGATGATGGCGTAGATGGCGACCAGGAGGCCGGCCGCCGTGGCCACCAGCGCGGCTGCGATCCCCTGCGACACGACCTTGAAGCCGCCCGTACCCGCCATCGACATTGATTGGAAGGCCTTGAGGATGCCCACCACGGTGCCGAACAGCCCGACGAAGGGCGCGGAGGACCCCACCGTCCCGAGCGCCCACAGGTAGCGCCTGAACGACCCGATGGCGACCGTCCGCTGCGACATGACAGCCTCGGCGGTCTTGTGCGGCGTCTTGGCGAATACGCGCAGGCCGCGGCCAAAAACTTCGGCCAAGGGATCGTTCGACGTCTCGCAGAAGGCGTGGGCCTTGGGCAAATCCCCGCTCTCGATGGCGCCGATAACACGGTTCTTGAATACCTCGGACTTGGAAAGGACGTTCCACAACGCATAGACGCGCTCGCAGATGATGGTCACACCCGCAACCGACCACAGCACGAGGAGCAACAGGATCATCCACTCGTCGTGGATCAGGTTGAGAATGGTTTCCCAGGTCATGGACGACCCTCAAGGGTGCTCGGCGAAAGTCGCTTTGTCCAGCACGTGAATCTTACTCTACAATGTCGGCATGCCACAGGCCCCCCAGGCAGGCGGTGAGTTTCACCTCGCGCGCAAGGTCGCGGTGGCCGAGCTGTTGCTGGGCGCGACCGAGTTCGCGGTGTGCGTCCCGCCTCTAGCTCTGTGCGCGCGAATCCTGCCTGACCGCTGGCTGTGGGCCAAGGTCCTGGTGCCAGTCTTGCTGGCCGCCTGGACGGCCTCGCTGTTTCGCTTGGTGGATCTCCTCCGACCGGTGGTCCATCAACTGGCGGTGCTTCAGCGAGGGGAAAAAGCCAGGACCTTGGACACGGCGCTGACCCGCCGGGCGCTGGCGCGTGCGCCGCGCGAGAGTGCGCTTGCGCACTTTACATTGTGGACCGGCCTGGCGCTGGTCCTCGCGGCTGCGTTGTTCCGCTCGGGCGGGCGTGACCCGGCCGAGGCTGCCGCGCTGGCCACCCTCGGTGTCCTTTCTGCGGCGGGGGTGGCGGCGGTACGCCTGGTGGTTCTCGACCGCATCTTGGGAGCGGTTCGGCCGATTCTCACCCCCCAGCTTCAGGCGATTCAGGCTTTCGTGAGCAACTACCGGGGTTGGTTCGCCTGCGCCGCCCTGGCCACCTTGGCGCTGTCGCACGCCTTGCTGGCGCTCATGGCCTATGGCCTGTTGGGCCTGCCCGGACTGGCTCGGGCCGGCTTCCCCCTGTGGGCCATTCTAACTGCGGCGACTTTCATCTGGTGGCGTTCCTTCGTTCGCCAGGCTGCGCCGCTTGAACAGTACTTCGATGCGACGGTGCGCGCGCGTGGCAGCAAGGGGCCGGCACGCGACGAGCCCAAAGCGATCGCAGCCTTCCAGGCTGCGCAGGCGCTGCCCTACCGCCTTTCGGTCTGGCAGGCCCTGGCCGTCGGCCTGGCCGGGGCTGCGGCACTGACCGGGGGTTGGCCTTGGCCGGGCTTGCAGGGCCACGCGGTCGGCCGGATGCTGGTCACCCTGGCGCTGGTCGCGGGCGTCGTCGCGATCTATCAGAGGCTCGCCCTGCAGGAGATCCTACGGCCACTGGTTCGCCATCTGGGCTCGCGCCATGCTCTTCCGCCGGCCCAGATCACCTCGCCGGTCGGCCTGCGCCTGAAGCTGGCCGCGTCTTTCGTCGGGGTGTGGGGCCTGGGCGTCGGGTTCCTCTGGCTCTTTTCGCAGGCCGCGCCCGGTGGCAGTGCGCGCCTTGCATTCGGCGTCGGCATCGCCTTGGCTGCTGGTCTGGTGCTGCTGGCGGTGCGCGATGTGGTGGCCCCGTTGCGCGCGCTGGAGGAGCGATCAGGTGAAATGTCCAAGGGGCAGCTGGCCCGACCGGTCCCGCCCTGGGGCGACGCCGACGAATTGGGCCGCCTGGCGGTGATCTTCGAGGAGATGCGGCGCTCGCTGCGCGACCGGCTGCGTTCGACCGAGTCGATCAACGTCGACTTGGAACGTGAGGTGCGCCGGCGTACCGAGGCACTGGAACAGCGCAACGCCGAACTGCGGGACGCGCTTGATAAGTTGCGACGGGCGCAGGACAACCTGATTCGGAGCGAGAAGTTGGCCTCCATGGGCCGGTTGGTCGCGGGGATCGCGCACGAGATCAACAACCCGGTCAACGCCGTGATCAACTCACTCGGGCCGCTTGCGGATGCGGTGAAGCGCATCGAGGCGGTCGAGCCGGAAGGTCCGACTGCGAAACTTGCCGCCGAGGCGGCGGAGATTCTCGCCGTGGTCCAGCGCGGGGCTGCGCGCACCAAGAGTATCGTGCAGGCGCTGCACGGCTATGCGCGGGGTGACGAATCGGTCGAGCGTGAGGTTTCCCTCGCTCGCAGCGTGGAGGACACCCTCGGGTTGTTGCAGCACCGGCTGCGAAATGTACAGATCGTCAAGGAGGTGGATCCCGAGGCGCGCATTCGTGGCTTCCCAGGACAGATAGACCAGGTGCTGATGAATCTGCTGACCAATGCCGCGCAGGCCATGGGCGATCGAGGGGGAACCATTCGCATAGCTGGGCAATCCCGCGACGCCCAGGTGTTGCTCACGGTGAGTGACGACGGCCCGGGAATTCCCGCGGATGTTCTGCCGCGGATTTTTGACCCGTTCTTCACCACCAAGGACGTGGGCGAGGGTTCAGGGTTGGGGTTGTCGATCGTTCACGGCATCATCGAGCGCCACGGCGGTCGGATCGATGTGGACAGCAAGCCAGGCCAGGGGACGACCTTCACGATTTCGTTTCCCCGCCCAGGAGTCCCGACCGCACCTACTCGACCGTGAGCGTGCCGAACTCCAACACCGTCGCGTGGTGCTTGCCCGAAGCGTCGGTGGCCGACGACGTGTTTATCTATTGAGCCTCAACGAACTCGTCGTCAATTGGTGAGTTGGCTATGAATGCTAGCTCACAGTTTATGAGCGCTGTCAGGTTGCATTGACGCTGTCTGGCCGTCGGAAGAACCGGCCTGGTCGAAAACTTGACGGCTGAGCTCCCCAGGATACGGTGGGTGTAGGTCTAGGTAGCATTAGAAGCATTACGTCGAAACGGGGAAAAACATGGCGACAGCGAAGAACAAAGATGAAGCGCCAGGACGAGGCCGCGAGATCATTGGAGTTGGGCTTCTTGGGTTGAGCGCATTTTGCATGGTGTCATTGGTGTCCATGCAGGCTGGACGCGGTCATTTGATGGGCCCAGGGGGTGCTGCTACCGCGACTGGCCTCTACTCCCTGGCCGGCCTGTGCGCTTACCTCATCGTGGCCGGGGCACTCTTGCTCGCGGTTCGCATGTGCCGCGCTCGTCAACTCATCGAGGATGTCGTGGGTGTGCTGGGGTTTCTGGCATTGCTTTGCTCAGCCGCCGTTCTCTTGCATCTTCCTTTTGCTGGCGACCCGGTCAGCTTGCGTGGCCCGGGCGGCTTGCTCGGGCAGTGGCTGGCTGAGGGCGCTGCCGGCTTTGTCGGTGGCGTGGGCGCGGCCTTGGCCGCCGCGACGTTGCTCGCGATTTCGATCATCTTGCTCACCCAGGTGCGCGTCGCCGAGGTTTTCGCGGCACTGGGTTGGTCTGCGCGAATCGCGGGCCGGGCGGTTCGGGGCGTGGTCCGCGCAGCGGCTTGGTTGGCCGTGATGGGTGCGCGCGCTCTTGGACGCATGGTATTGGCCATGTTCCCGGAAAAGGAGGAGGCCCCCGCGGTAGAGGACTACCCGGTGGTCGAGGACAAGGCTGCCTGGGATGCAATGCTGGATGAGGATGAACCCTGGAACACGGCGCTGGCGGCACCGGTCGAAACCTTGCGCGAAGGCGACAGCGAGGTGAACCAAGCGGACGATCCCGAGATGACCATCGCATCCGCCGAGACGGGCGAAAGCGTGGACGCGATGGCAGACGAGACGCCCCCCGTGCGCGAGAATGAGGAACGTCGGGCGATGGCGGCCCTGGTTGCCGAGGTTGCCGCGGTCGAGTGCGCGGCCCCGGTTGAGCCCATCCAGCCGATCGTGGAAGCGAAGCCCGAGCCGAGCATCGTTCCGGCGGTGACCGCGGCCTTGGAGGAAGGCGTGACCGAGAAGAACGCGGAGCCTATCGACGAAGAGATCGGGGCGGAGCCCGTGATCGTGCAACCCGTGACTCGTGCACGCGGGGGTGACGAGGCGGCCGAGCAAGTAGCCTGGGACGAGGGGAATGGCCTCGGCTACGTGCGCCTCTCCGACGGCGCTTTTCAGCTTCCTTCCACCGACCTTCTGGAGTACGTCCCACCCGAGGGCGGCACGATTGACGAGAAGACCCTGAAGGCCATGGCGGCGCGCCTGGAGCAGGCCATGGTCAACTATGGCGTTCGCGGCAACGTCACCGCGATCCAGATGGGACCGGTCATCACTACCTTCGAATTCGCCCCGGTCCCCGGCACCCGCACCGGCAAGATCGTACAACTAGAAAACGATCTCGCCATGGCGCTCGAGGCGCAGTCGGTGCGCATCGTGGCCCCCATCCCGGGCAAGGCCGTGGTGGGCGTGGAGATCCCGAACAAGAACCGCGAGATGGTCTATCTCAAGGAGATTCTCGAGGATGATTCATTCCGCAAGGCCACTTCCAAGCTGCAGATCTGCATGGGCAAGGACACCAAGGGCGCGCCGGTCAGCGTGAACCTGGCCAAGATGCCCCACTTGCTGGTCGCCGGCACCACCGGGTCGGGCAAGTCCGTTGCGGTGAACGGAATGATCACCAGCATCCTCTTCTCGGCTACGCCGGAAGAGGTGCGCTTCATCATGGTGGACCCGAAGCAGCTTGAGCTCTCCATCTACGAAGGCATTCCTCACCTGCTGCTTCCGGTGGTAGTGGATTCGAAGAAGGCGTCGCTGGCGCTGCGTTGGGCGGTCGACGAGATGGAGCGTCGCTACGAGTTGCTTTCCAAGAGCGGTGTGCGCGACATCTCCAGCTACAACGCCAAGATCGAGGCGGCGCGTATCGCAGCCGAGAACGCAGTGGCTGCGCCGCCATCCAAGCGCGGTAGGCGACTCAAGCTGTTCATCGCTGGGGAAGATGGCGTGGAGCGCGAGGTCGAAGTGGACGCGGACAGCGAGCCTGCGCCCATGCTGGCGGCTGGCGACGGCACCATCAGCGAGGAGCGGGCCGAGGAGATCTCGGCTGCGGCCGCCGCGGCGCAAGCGGCGAGCGGTGAAGCTCCGGCGCGCAAGCTGCCCTACATCGTCATCGTCATCGACGAGTTTGCCGATCTCATGATGGCAGCGCCCAAGGACGTGGAAACCGCGGTGGCGCGGCTGGCACAGAAGGCGCGTGCGGCAGGCTTGCACCTCATCCTGGCGACCCAGCGACCCTCGGTTGACGTCATCACTGGCCTCATCAAGGCCAACTTCCCCAGCCGCATCGCCTTGCAGGTGCCGTCCAAGATCGATGCCCGCACCATCTTGGACCAGCCTGGCGCTGAGACGCTGCTGGGCAACGGCGACATGCTGTTCTCCGACCGAGGCACGAAGCTGAAGCGCATCCAAGGCGCCTTCCTGTCTGACGGCGAAATTCATCGCGTGGTGGAAGTGTTGAAGAAACAGGCCAAGCCGGTCTACGACATGAACATCCTCACCGAGCGTGACGAGGACGGCGATGAGGGAGCGCCGCACGAGGAGTTCGCGGACGCGCTCTACGACCAGGCCGTGGCCATCGTGTCCGATACCCGCCAGGCCAGCGTATCTTTCATCCAGCGCCGCCTGCAGATCGGCTACAACCGCTCCGCGCGCATGGTCGAGCAGATGGAACGGGACGGGATCGTGGGTCCGGCCAATGGGATCAAGCCGCGTGAGGTATTGGCGCCACGCGGCGAGTACCTGGCTGCTGCTGACTGATGTAGCTTCGCGCGGGTTCCCGAGGGCATCTCGATAGCGGAGTGCGGCTGAGAACCCAGAGGGGAGAGGACATAGGTGCTAACCACAGTTTCCCGCATGTTTGCTCCGCATTTCACCACAGAGGGCACAGAGATCGCAGAGACGGATCGGAATCATGGGAACCCTGAAAGGGTTCCCAAACCCTCCCGCGATGGTGCGCCGCCGGCAAAGCCGGCGGGCTCCCCACGCGAGGAAAGAAGGGTTCGGATCCGGATCGCGCCGTTGGCCGTCAAATCCCGAGAGAATCGTGGTTAGCACCCAGAGGGGAGAGGGGAGGGCACGGAGTAGCGTCGGCGCGGCCTGCGCGAAAGGCGCAAAAATTCCGAGAACCGTTGTAAAGTAGGGCGTGGCTCCCCTCGGGCTTTCTCTCATCCTCTACGCTGCTGCAGTGGCGGGTGCCTTGGCCGGCGCGCTGGCACGCAAGCAGCTCGTCTTTTGCATTGGTAAGCCCATCGCTACGGTATTGTTGTTCGCGGTTCTGGGCGGCATGCCCACCGACCTGTTCGGCTACCTGGTGTTCAACGGCATCGTCCTGTCTCTTGCCGCTGACATCACCCTGCTGGCCGAGGGCAACGAGGCGCTGGTGGTGGGCCTCGGGCTGTTTCTGGTCGCGCACCTTTGCTACGGGCTCGCTTTTCTTGGCGCCGGGCCAGGCGGATGGCTGGCGGTGCCGGGTCTGGCGGTTTTTGGCGCATGCTCGGCGTGGCTTGTGCGGCACCAATGGCGCGGGATGGAGCCGGGACTGCGTGCGCCGGTCGGGGCCCATGCCCTGGGTCTGATCGTCATGATGGCAGGTGTGTTCTCCACCCTTGCGGGGCGGGCCTTGCTTGAGCTGGCCGCAGTGGCGGCGGTGGGGGCAACCCTGCTCTACTTTTCGCAGGCCCTGCTGCCTTGGGCGCGCCTGCGCCGCTCTTCCGTCTGGGCGCAACCCGTGACGCTTGCCCTATATTGGGGTGGGCAAGTCTGTCTCATGCTGGCGGTGCGCTGGGGCATCGGTGTCGAGGTCGTGCCATGGTGACTTTCTCTCTCATTGTCTTGCTTGCCGCCAGCGATGCTGCCCCGACCTCCGCTTCTGCCCAGGCCAAGCCGGCGCGGCTTGACCTGGCGGCTGTGGTGGCGCGCGTGCAAAGCCGCTACGACCAGGCCAAGGATTTCCAGGCACGCTTCACCCAGAAGTACAGTCGGTCGGTGATTGGGCGGGTGACCGTCTCCGCCGGCCAGGTGCATTTCAAGAAACCGGGGCGTATGCGCTGGGACTACGACAAGCCCGAGGCGCGCATGTTCCTGTCCAACGGGCAGTTCCTTTGGCTGTATGAGGCGGAGGAAAAGCAGGCGTTCAAGCAGGATCTCAAGACATCGCAGTTGCCGGCGGCCTTGGCCTTTCTCATGGGCAAGGGCCGAATCGCCGATGAGTTCGAGGTGGCGTGGTCCAACGACGCGCGCTTCGGCCGGCCCGGCGACTATGGCTTGTCACTGCGGCCCAAGCGGCCCCAGTCCACCTACAAGTCCATCGTCTTCGTGGTGGACCCTGGCGACTTCTCGGTTCGCGAAAGCGTGCTCGTCGATCAGCAGGGCAACCTGAACCATTTTGTGTTCTCGGACCTGAAGATCAACGCCAAGGTCTCTGACGAGGTTTTTCGCTGGAGCCCGCCCGCCGGGGTTCGGGTGATCGACACCGGCAAGCTGGGGAAGCCGTGACGGGGGTCGGGTTGCTTACGCTGCCTGTAGCACCTGCGGACGCCGCATTGGACGACGGCGTGCATGAAAACTCCGTGGGCAACGCAAGTGCCCCGTGGGATACTAGAGGTTTCCAATGACGCGCAGGGGACCAGCCGCAGCAGCCTTGGTTGGCTTGTGCCTGGCAGCGCCCCAAGTGGCGGCCCAGGTCGACAAGCCCCGCTTTGTCTTCATTTTGGACAACTCGAGTTCTATGAGTGCGAATGTCTCGGGTACGCTGACGCATGGAGATGGCTCCGAGAGCCAGCCGGGCTGCGACCTCGACGGCAAGTCCACCGGAAGTTGGAAGTACGACGACAGCAAACTCTATCAGGCCAAGGCGGCCATCATCGACACCATTTCGGCCTTTGGCTCGGCTGAGTTCGCGCTCGCTACCTACGCGCGCGTGCTGCTCGGGCAGCCCTGTCAAACCGATGTTGAGTGCACCGCCTTTGTGACCGGCGCCTCGTGCGCGAGTTTCGGAACGCAGAAGTACTGTGCCCGGCACATGGGCGAACCCTACCTGGAATGCTCGTCGGGCGCAGGCTGCACAGCATGCGCCAACCCGGCCGACAGCAACGATCTTATCTTTGAGTGGCGCAAGCTCGACTGCAGCACTTTCTGTTCCTATTCCAGCACTTGTCCCGGAGCGCAGGTCATCGTTGGCTTTCCCTCTTCCGGCTCCAATTTCCCCGACATCTACCGCTGGATCGATGGCAAAGAGGACCCGCCTCCGCTCACCGCGACCTCCAACCGCGAGATTCGGGCCGAGACCTCGACGCCCCTGGCGGGCAGCGTCTACTCCATACGCGACTGGTTGCTTGATGGGACCAGGACAGACGTGGGGCCAGGCGCCGGATTGCTTTCGAGCAATCCTGCGCTGCGGGATCCTCGTGCCGCGTGCCGACCCTACGGCATCGTGTTGGTGACCGACGGAGAAGACACCTGTAGCCCGGATGGTCTCAACGATCCGGTTACCGCGGCGGCGGCTGCCTACAAGGCCGGCATTATGGTCTACGTGGTCGGGTTCGGTACCGGCAACGTGGATTCATTGAGTCGGATGGCGGCGGCGGGCTCGGGCGGCAAGAAGTCCGCGTATCTCGCCAACAACCGGGCCGACTTGGCGGCCAGCCTGGGTGACATCATCGTGAACTCCGTTCCTGTGCCCAAGTGCAACTGCGACGCGACATGCTATGATGAAGCGGTAGCGTTTCCGCAGAAAGGCAAGCCTTGCACCTTGGGGGTGGGTCGCTGCAAGCGACAAGGTGTCTATGCTTGCAACGCGGCTGGCGACGGAGTGGTCTGTTCCGTTGCTGCAGCCTGTGGGGCGGCGCCGCTGGTTGCCGGAGCACCCGCGCAAGAGGTCTGCGGCACCGCCCCGGGCTGTCTAGCGCCTACGCCGGCCGACTGCGCTGACGAGAATTGCGACGGGCAGATCGACGAAGGCTTGTCTTGTGACTGTGCCTACCAGCCCGAGATTTGCAATGGGTTGGACGACAATTGCAACGGGATCGTCGACGATGTCCCATCGGTTAGTTGTGGTGCCAGCGTGGGGGAGTGCCGGCCGGGGACCACGGCCTGCGTGAGTGACGGCGCGGGTGGAAAGAAGACAGAGTGCCAGGGTGCGATCGGACCCCAGCCGGAAATCTGTGACAACAAAGACAACGATTGCGACGGCGTGATCGACGGCTTGGTGCAGGCATGCTTCCCAGTGGGCTCGTCGGGGTGCACCCTTGACGCCAAGGCGGGGACCTGGACCTGCAAGGGGATTTGCGCGACCGGCACGCAGGCATGCGTGGCGGGCATCTGGCAGAACTGCGTGGGCGCGGCGACGCCCCAGACCGAGATTCCGTGCGACGGCAAGGACAACAACTGCGATGGACAGATAGACGAAAACAACCCTATCTCGAGTACGCCCTGCTATCCCACGGGGGCGGTGGGCTGTGACGTGTCGACGGGGAAGTGCGTCGGCGTCTGCGCCTTTGGGCACCAGGCGTGCCAGACCAACCCCATCACCGGCAAGGGTGAATTGCTATGTGTGGGTGCGGTCACGCCCACTGCCGAGCTATGCAACGGCAAGGACGACGACTGCGATGGCAGCGTTGACGAGGACTTCCCCAGTTTGGGCAAACCGTGCAACACCGAGTCGTGTCAGGGGCCGGGACACTTCGTCTGCAATGCCCAGGGGAAGGACGTGGTGTGTACGGTCAACTCGCTCGGCCCCACGCCCGAAATCTGCGACGGCATTGACAATGACTGCGACGGACTGATCGACGAGACGGACGGCGGTATGCCCGGGGTTGGCATTACCTGTGGCAGTGCGGTGGGCGAATGCCGGCAGGGGGTAAGCGCCTGCGTTGACGGGCAGATCGTGTGCGACAGCGTGGGGCCCACGTCCGAAGTGTGCAACGGGAAAGACGACGACTGCGACGGAATTGTCGACAATGGCATCGTCCCGCCGGCCAGTGACTGCAATCCGCCCGGCATGGAGCCCAGCGCCGCCCTGCAGGGCGAATGCCAGCCGGGGCACTTTGCCTGCAACGGCGTGGACGGCTGGGTCTGCACCGGTGGCGTGGGGCCATCCCCTGAGATCTGCGACGGCAAGGACAACGACTGTGACGGCGAAATCGACAACGGCGCAGATTGTGGTGTGACCGCGATCTGTTTGGATGGCCAGTGTGTGCCGCGCTGCTTAGAGAACGAGGAGCCATGCAGCGCCGACCGCTATTGCGAAAACGGAGTCTGCTTGCTGAGCGCCTGCCTCGTGAATCCTTGTCCTGCCGGGCAACTGTGCGGCGCCAAAGGCGATTGCTACGATCCCTGCACGCGGGTCACCTGCCAGCCGGGCGCCACGTGCGAAAATGGCGTGTGCCGGGATTGCTACTCGCGCGGCTGTCCGACTGGGCAGGTCTGCCACAATCGACAATGTCAACCTGATCCCTGCCTTGGCGTGGTCTGCGCTTCGGGCCAGTATTGCTCCGCCGGAACCTGCGTGCAGAGCTGCACGAGCGTGACGTGCCCCACGGGGCAGAGTTGCCGGACGGGTCTGTGTGTGGCCGATGCTTGCACGGCCGTGACTTGTGCTACGAGTTCCTACTGCGATCCCTCGAAGATCGCTTGTCAGAAGCGGATTTGCCCAAGTGTTTCGTGCGTGGCCGGCACGGTGTGCGTCGAGGCCAGCGGCAAGTGCGTGACAAGTCCCTGTGAGTTGGTTCGTTGCCAGGACACGGAGGTATGCGCTGTCCAGCCTGACGGGCGTGCGGAGTGCGTTGTCAAGCAGAACGGAAATCCCTGCGCAGTGGTCAACTGCCAAAACCCAGAGGTATGCGTTGTCCAACCTGACGGGGGTGCACAGTGCGTGCTGAGCCAGAATCCGGTGGAGGTCCAGGTCAAGCCAGGGAGCCGAGGTATGTTTGGCTGCACAGTCGGCGGCAGGGGTGCTGCAGTTGGACCCGAGGTCGGAGTCTGGATGCTGGCACTGCTTGCTCTAGTGCTGGCGCGCGGGCGGCGGCGCGGGCGCTAGTTTGCGCTTCGCGCGTCCTCGCCGGATCGGGATCCGGTTTCGGTAGCCGGAGCCGGCCCCGGCCAACGGCTCCGGTCACCGGCCACCGGCCAACGGCTCCGGCGTCCGGCCCCCGGGCCGTACTTCGGGGAAACTAGGCCTCCGCAAACGCGCGCGGGGCGGCCAGGCAGTACTCGATGGCCGGCTGGATCTTTTCCGGCGGCAATCCGCGCCAGAAGACATGCCATTCGGGAAAGCGCGCCAGGCCATCGCACTGTTTGGCGTACCACGAGCAGATGGGATTGGAGGGCTGCGTGCGCCAGAAGAAGGTCGGGTAGTCACGCGTGAGCAGCGACCAGATCTCGCCGCCGATGCCTTCACCCTGGGCTTCCCTCTCGACCGCGAACTTGGACAAATAGGGCGCCACTGGCTTTTGCCCAACCAGCGCCGCACCCAGGTAGCCCTCTTCCAGGTAGACGCGTTCGGCGTCGCCCTCGATGAGCCCGCCCGGCTCCATGGCTCCCGAAACTAGAGCACGGCCGAATGCCGATTCGAGCAGCCGCTGCAGCCGCTCGCGATCGATGCGCGCCAGGCCGTCGTGGCTGTCGATGCGTGAGCCCCGGCGAATCATCGTGCCGGCGCCGTTGACGGTGAACAGCTCGCGCAGAAGCTGCAAAGGGTTGACCACGGCCACGCTCATGCGCTGGGGAACCTGATCAAGAAGAGTCTTGACGTGCCGGAGTAGCGAGGCGTGGCGGCGTGACAGGTGGCCGGTGGCCATCAGGCGGTCGTAGTCGTTGGACAGGTTGACCAGCGAAATGGAGGGAGCGCCCTCGCGCTCAAGGCCGGAGCTGGTGGAAAGAAACACCACCTTGCGCGTCTCCAGACCGGTAGCCAGGCTGTGCAGCAGGCGGAAGCGGTCCTCGATGTCGAGTTCCTTGGCCGCGTCCAGCGACACGATGGGGATGGTGTTCTGCTGCAGGGTCTCGCGCACCGACTCGCGGATGGCGGCAGGCAGATCGGGCCCCGAGCCAATGGTCCGGGCGGGCACCTCGTCTTCCAGCAGCCATTCCAAGATGCGCTGCGATTGTCGATCGGCATCGCGCGCGTCGAGCAGCCCGACCAGGACCACGGGATTGAGGCCCAGGCCGGCCAGGATGCGCAGGTCGAAGTGGAAGGGATCGAGGGCGGCACGCACGATCTGGGCGTCGGCCACGATGATGGCGAAGCTCTCCTTGCGCTGGGCGCGGAATAGCTTCAGGTAGAGGTCCACGTCGGCCTTCTGGCCCACACTCTCGAGAAAGCGTTGGATGACTTCTGGTTCCATTAGGAATTGTCGCGTGGGGAGCCCGCCGGCTTCGCCGGCGGCGCACCACCGTGGGAGGGTTTGGGAACCCTTTGAGGGTTCCCATGTGAATTGATCCGCT
>Ga0182017_10001165_pt1 | contig 20572 bp, 16 predicted proteins | sample 712E3DmetaG_FD_120492 | JGI IMG/M metagenome (GOLD analysis project Ga0182017, IMG submission 120492) | Permafrost microbial communities from Stordalen Mire, Sweden - 712E3D metaG | ecosystem: Environmental > Terrestrial > Soil > Wetlands > Permafrost | place: Sweden: Stordalen | collected... | reverse complement strand
CGAGACTGGCAGCAGTCGACGGCATGATATCACTAATCAGAACAACCGATGGGCTAACCTGGGTGTAGATTGTTTCCAATGTTGTTTCGAGGCCACTTACTGAAGTGACTAATGACGTCGAAACAGAACCGGTTGTAGTAACAGCAGCAGTGACATTAGAAGTAGATGTAGTAGTAGATGAAGGATTAAGGCACGCTGTTAAGGAGCCTACCATCATTAATAGACCCGCGACAATCAATAACTTTTTTTTCATTGCTTTACCTCCTGATATATTTTCCCGTGGTTTCGATTGAGCCCTTTGGTAATTATAATCGTTTTCTAATAAACCATACCAGATTAAACCTTTCTCACCTTTCCTAAAATACCACTAACGCTATTACAAAGTTATAAATTTCAATATATAAAAGTTGCATAAATGTTACATTTCGTTAATGCTCCGGGGGGTATGTTAATTACTTAGCTTGAAGCACCCGTAGTTGATCCCTTAAGTAAAGCCGGCAGCGCTTTTTGGATAGTATTAGACGATACCGCAAAAGCTATTCCGCCATTAGATGAGTTCTGGATTTCGGTATTGATTCCAATAACGCGGCCGTTAGTATCAAGCAGCGGCCCCCCGGAATTACCCGGGTTAATTGCGGCGTCAGTTTGCAGGGTGCCGGATATATTGATGTAGGTTCCGCTATAGGTATCGGTTTCCGTAATCTGTCGATTTACACCGCTGATAATGCCGGCGGTCACCGAATTCATAAAACCGTAGGGACTGCCGATTGCAATCACCGTCTGCCCCGGCAGTACGGCGGCGGAATCATCAAATTGAAGAGGGGTAATCCCGGTAACCGCGGAGGCGGATACTTTTATTACGGCCAAGTCATCAGCAGCATCCGTACCAATGACCTGCGCATTATTAATCGTCGTCCCATTCGCAAGTACTATCTGAATGCTGATAGCGCCTTCTACGACATGATTATTTGTAACGATATCGCCGCTGGTGTCAATTAAAAAACCGGAACCCTGATCGGTGGCGGTGGTCAGACCGAAAAATCCCATTTGCTGCACTGTAACATTAATTTCAACAACGGCCGGACTGGCCTGACTATAAATGGTAGAAATTGACTCCGCCCCGGAAGATGCCTGGGTAACAGTATCAGAACCGGTCGTTATCGTGGTTGAATTCTGGGCAGTTTGAGAATCAGTAGTCGCTGTGGTTGTGGAACCGCTGTTTAATTGGCATCCCGCAATAAAAGCCGCTCCCGCAATTGTAATCACCATTAACCCGACCGCGAATTTAAAAGTTATCCTTTTCATTTTCCCCACCTGTTTCTTGCCACTCATTAAGTAATATCACTGAGAATTTTCCCAACGATTCAGGGATTCTTTTTATTTACTAGTTTCAGTTTATCATTTTTAAAATGAACGGACTATTAATGTAAAATGAACACAAGATGAATATTATTGATTTTCAGGGAAGAGGTGTAGCTGCGAATTAAAATATATGACCCGGCGAATATGTTCGGCACTCGGATTAAACAGGGAAACTGATAAAAAACATTTGAAGGATAAGTGGAATTACGGTTTAATTGTTATCAGGAACAGCCAGCAATTCACTTCGGCGAATGGACGAAAGCAGCAGCCCGCGTAACCAGGGATTGTCAAGTTGACTTTTATAGGTATTAAGTGCTGCTGACTTCAAGTTTTCATCCGTTTGTGACAGAGGCACCTTTTCCCAGGCGGTATTGGTATTCAGGAGCCTATACGGTGGTGTAAGGTCAAGTTTTGGAGCCAATGCCCTGGGCCGCGGCCAAATGAGTTTGAAGTGCACCAGATATTCATATCCGGTTATTTTATCGGGATCCGTTTTTAATATCTCCTGTATCAGACAGCCGATTGTGGAATGGTCCGGATTGGCATCTTTAATATCCGGATAGATAACGATGTCCGGATGATATTGCCCGATTTGCGATTGTAAATCTGCGCAAAGTGCAATTGGATCCATCTTATCCAGTTTTCCATCAGGTAAACCCAGGAACACCAGCTGGCTGCCGGAAACACCCAAGATTTGCGTTGCCTTTTTAAACTCGGCGTAACGGACGTCTTCATTACCGTGAAAGTCGCCGTTCGTAACCAGCACAATCCTCACATCGGCGCCATTTTCGATTGACTGCGCAATATAGCCGCCAACCCCAATTGTTTCGTCATCGGGATGAGGGGAGAAGACCAGAATTCTTTGCCCGCTTTGCGGTACAGCCACATCCGGTAATGCAGCAGCGGCAGATTGAGCCATCACCGGCGGAACGTCCGAAATATACAACACGCAGGCGATGACAATCAGAATAACCAGCACCGAAAGCTCAAAACGAAGGAATCTTTTATTGATGATTACGTTCTTTATTTTACCGAGAGATATCATTTTATTACGGAAGCCGATTTCGACCGGGACTGCAGATACTTAACGCCACTTGAGGAATCGGTCTGAATATAATCCATTTTCAATATATTAGAATACCATAATTATAAAGCAGAAATTATGCTTTGTACACTTGAAATAATGGCACAAAAATAATAAATGCCAGATTCAAAGCAGCAGCAACCACCCACAACATATATTGTTGAATTCCGCCGGGAAAATTATTTTGTCTTATAGTGATACAATGGATAATGATATTTGAAGGAAAACAGGCAAAACGATTCGCAATCCAAATCCGAACGATAATAACCCTGAACTTCTGTGAATTTTTAAAAAGAATATTATAATATTACTTAAACGCTTTAGAAATTCCGGTATGCGTTTCACTAAACAAAGAGGCAAGGATATTTACTTTCACCGGTGCTAAGATATTAGTAATTGAAATTGAGTTGTAATAGCGGAGGGAACATGTTTAAAAAGGTTACCATATTAACTGTTTCTTTATGTTTGATACTAACCGTTTGCGGGTCCGCAATTGCTCCAGTGTACGCTCAGGGCTCGGGCCAAATTGCTGTAAGTAACAGCACCATAAAGGTAGATTATCCCAATAACCTTACATTTTCCTGCCACGTGCAGAACAATACAAAAATTACCGATATCCGCCTGGAATACCAAGTTACCCAAATGAGTTTTGCCCAGGTTACGAGCGAAGCTCAAGTAACTTTTAGCCCTTCGACGGCGGTTGACGCGTCTTACGAACTTAACATGCAGCAATACGGCCAAATTCCGCCGGGAGTGAATATCGAATACTGGTGGAAAGTAAAAGATACCGCAGGGGACATACTGCAAACAACACCGACTCAATATATTGCCTATGATAACAATCACACATGGAATACTTTGACCCAGGGCAAAATTAATGTTTACTGGTACGGTCAAAACCAGGCATTTGGCACGGCGATAATGACCGAAGCCCAGAATGCGCTAAAGACCATTGCCAGTAATACCGGAGCATCACCGAATAAAACGGTTAACATCTCCATTTATACCAGTACGCAGGATTACAAATCATCGGTGCTCGGGGCGCCCGAATGGTCGGGCGGCGAAGAAGTACCTCAATATAATGCCATTTATGTAATTATTGAGCCGAATAACATGAGCGCCGAACTTCCGGCTGTCGACCACGAATTAACCCATGTAGTTGTTAATCAGATTATCTATAACCCCTATAACGATATCCCGTTCTGGTTAAATGAAGGTCTGGCAGTGCACATTCAATTTTTCGGGGCAGTCTTGCCTTCACAATTTACCATGCCCTTATCCGCGGCGGTCACCGGCAACAGCCTTATCACGGTCAGAAGTTTGAGCGATCCTTTCTCAGCTTACCCGGACAAGGCTAATCTTTCTTACGCTGAGAGCGTCAGCATTGTCGCCTACCTGATTAACCAGTACGGTTCGACTAAAATGAATCAATTACTGGACACTTTTCAACAGGGGTCATCTTACGACGGGGCGTTACAAACAATATACGGCTTCAACATGGACGGGTTATTTACGCAATGGAAGGCATGGCTGAGTTCAAGCACCGGAAATGTCCAGATTCATTAATCCCGGCAATATTTTTAGTTAAGAGACAGGAGCAAGTTCTAATTGCAGCATCAGTCGGAAACACATCAGAAGAAAAAGGGAAGGTCCGCTTTGAAAAAAATAATATACTTATCGCTGACACTGATATTAATTTTCGTTAGCTTTTTAGCCGGATGCGGTTCATCAACAAGCCCCGCGTCCTCCGGAACCACGACTACTGCTTCGGCTATTTCGCACGGCAGTGGGGTGCTGACTTTTACCAATACCGACCCTTACACTTTGGACCCGTCCGCATCCAATGAGGCACTGTCAACTTCATATATCATGCAAATATACAGCGGACTGCTGAAGCTGGATAATAACCTGGAACCGGTTCCGGATATCGCTGCCAGCATGCCGACAGTGAGCACCGACGGTTTGACTTATACATTTCAATTGCGGAAAGATGTGAAATTCTCAGACGGCACACCTGTAACAGCCAATGATTTTCAGTATTCGTGGAACAGAGCGGCAGCACCGGCGGCCAATTCACCGACAGCGCCGGAATACCTTGGGGATATTGTAGGCGTGAATGATGTACTGTCCGGTAAAGCGACTCAAATCAGCGGCGTCAAAGTAATCGATAATTATACCCTGCAGGTAACAATCAACTCCCCGGAATCATATTTCTTATATAAATTGACTTTTCCGGCATCTTTTCTGGTTGAGAAGAGCAACGTCAATAGCGGCACTGACTGGTGGAAAGCACCAGTAGGAACAGGGCCGTTTAAAGTCCGGGAATGGAAACAGGATACCGATTTTATCCTGGCACGCAACGACCTATACTACGGCAACCTGCCCAAAATCGCCCAGGTTTACATGACGCTTAACAGCACCACCAGCGACATGGATTTATTTGAAACAGGAAAGGTCGATTTTACCAGCCCTCCGTCAGTATACTATGACCAGATAATGGATCCTTCCGGGCCGTTTTATCAGTATTTATCAAAATCGCCTTCTCTGAGCGTGGATTACATCGGTTTCAATTGTAATGAAGCCCCGTTTAACGACCCCAATATCAGACAGGCTTTCTGTCTGGCAATCGACAAAGATAAAATTGTAAATCTGACTTACCGCAACATGGCCCAAAAAGCAGAAGGCATATTGCCTGTCGGGATACCGGGGTATAACGATAATCTGACGGGACTCGATTACGATGTCAGTAAAGCCCAGGCATTAATTAATGCATCCACCTATGGCAATGCGGCAAATTTACCGACGATTACGTTAACGGTTGCGGGAGAAGGGGGAAGCGCCGGCCAGGAGATTCAGGCATTAGTTTATCAGTGGAAACAGAATCTGGGAGTTAACGTACAGATACGTGAATTAGCCCCTCAGGTTTATTACTCGGAATTGGCACAGGAAGTGGATCAAATGTATTCTACGAGCTGGATTGCGGATTATCCTTATCCTCAGGATTTCCTCGATATTTTGTTCAGTTCCGGTTCCAGCTACAATTACGGCGGATATTCCAGTACGCAGTTTGATTCGTTAATTCAACAGGCAAACGGCGATAGCGACCAGTCCAGGGCATTTGCACTCTACCAGCAGGCCGAACAATTGATGGTGAATGATGCCGCCTGCTTGCCGATAACCTTCGGACGAAGTTATCTGTTGATTCAACCCTGGGTGAAAAACTTAACGGTAAACGCACTAGGAATTTTAGATTTCAATGATGTAACAATTTCTACCCATTGATTCTTAACCAAATTCAAACGAAATCCGCATTTGTAAATGCAGATAAAAAGATGGAGGGCTTTGGCCCTCCATCTTTCATAATTTCACAAAAACACATTCTTCTCTGAACCATGAAGAACAACAAGAAGCGTGCTGATCGCAAAGTTTTCCAAACAGAAACAGGCTTTATTAGGCTGATTGTTACAGAATACGGTTTACGTTCAATGCCAGCCGTAGCAGACCGATCGGACCGCCCTGGTAGGCGACGTATACATCGCGCCATTGCGGCTCGAATTTAAGCTTGTACTGCTTGATGCCTTTGGAGTGTAAAAACCAATCCAGCCGTTCAAATATCTGGTTTACCGCTTTTTCCGTCAATGTAGCGTTGGGCCGGTCCCCGATACCAACAAATGGCGCTACCGCGAAATTAAACGTACGGAAACCCTCATTTTTCTGAATGAGCATCATCTGGGCGAAAAGATAGTCCATTGCCCCCCAATGAGAACCAGGGGCATACCGCATCAGGTCGAAAGCTGCTTCACCCGGACGGTATGAAGGAACTTCATTAATGAAAGCCACCATTTTCCCGTCTTTGTCACGTAATACGCAGAGCGTACATTTCTCCATATAAGCCCGGTCGAATTTTCCCTGGAAGAAACCGTACTCCCGGTGATGGGGCAAAGCCAGCCATTGCCGCGATATCTGCTGCGCTTCATTCAGTACCGACAGAGGCACCGGCGATTTATACCGTACAATCTGGAACCCCTCGCTTCCAAACACTTTGGATATACGTCGCAAATGCCGGGTATTAATTGTATGTGCGGAAAAATGTTCCAAATCAATGATTGCTTCTTCTCCAACCCTGAAAAGGGAAAGCCCATACTGATTGTAGACGTAAGGGTCATCCGGCATCATCATGGCAGCCTGCCATCCGTTCTCTTCACAAAATATCAGAAAAGATTTAACTACTGAATCTCTATCCCCGTCAGGTCCCACCGGGTCTGCCAGACAAAAAGCTACCCCACCCACCATCCGATAGGAGATAAAAGACTCACGGCTTCGAGAAAAGAAGAAGGATTTATCCGGCCAGACTTTAAAATAATCGAACGTGGATTTCCCGTATTTCTCAATAATCGCGTTGGCACGGGCGCGTTCCTGGGGAAGCTGGATAAAACGGAAAACAATCGGACGGAACAGACTGTAAGTCGCGAAACTGGCGGCTACAATTCCAAGTACATCCAGCGACTGCAAGAACCATCTGGCTTCCCTGCCGATGCCTGTAATATCGGGATTACCCAATAAAAGAAATTGCCGCAAACTGCGAACCAGTCCGCTTTGGAATGAGATCGGGACACCGAAATCCCTTGTCCCCAGAACCCAGAAACCAAAAGTGCCGTATAACAGAGCCACCAAAAGGCTGCCTAAGAGCAGCACGAAGCCCAAACGGATATTGCGTGATTCACTGCGCACAGAAAAACGGTTGTGGAAAACAATCAGCACGGTAAACGTCGCGGCGGGCGGCAGCGCGGTGAACCATGTATTCAGATGAATGATGTGGGCTAGAATCTCCAGACCGGCAGCGAAAACAGCGACCCACCAGGCAGCACGGCGTCTTTGAAACAAATGTAAGGATAAATATATCAGGATAAATCCCAGTAACAAGGTCAGCAACCGCGTCCAGTGAAACACGCCAAACGGCAGAAAATACTGCACTCGGCGGGGAACACTGGCAAGTAATACATTGGCAATGCTCCAGATACCGTTCAGAAACGTGATAAAACCGACCAGCCAAACAGGCCAGCCCCGTTTCAAACGATCGGAATTTACTGTCAGGTACTGCCGGGTTCGGGTTAACAGGTTCACTTCACTACCACTTCTTCTACACCCGGAGTTAAAATGATTTTCGGTAACATTTTTAAAATATTGTAATGGTAATTTTAATAATTACCAGACTCCAACTTTTCGATGATAAAACCCCTTCTTAATTACGGACCGCCCGAAAAATATTTTACTATTCCTGCTTTGTTGTTTTTTGAGAAATGGGTTCACTTTGATTATATGCCGTCTTCACGTTATTTATCAATGTGGATGAATAATTAAAAAAGATTATCAGAAATCAATGCGGGTTCCACATTTGAAAAAAAACACTAAAATAATTATACTTAAAACATGTTTTCTCTCGCCAATGTTCATATACAAGTATCAACCGAATGCCTGTCGCTCTCAGAAACATTCATTTGCCGGTGCTGTCCTCTTAAAACATCATCATCCGGTTGACATTTCTTGACCATTTTGTTTTTGCTGTTATCAACCTCCCTAAGCAAATATAAAAATGTGAGATATTAATGAAATCAAAAATGGCTTATAAATGGGTAGCCTTATCTGTCACTAACGTAGGCAGTTTTATGGCAGCCCTGGACTCCAGTATCGTGGTGATCGGGCTCCCCACGATTTTACAGAATTTGCATGCCAATATAGAAGAAGGCGTCTGGATTATCGCCGGCTACAAACTGATGATTACCATTCTCTTAGTGATGTTCGGACGGCTGGCAGATTTATACGGTAGAGTCAAATTATATAACCTGGGGTTTGTAATCTTCACAATCGGATCACTGCTGTGCGCTTTGTCCCAAACCGGTGAGCAGCTGATTATTTTCCGGTTCCTTCAAGGCGCGGGAGCCGCTTTGCTTATTTCCAATAGTTCGGCCATTATTACCGACGCATTCCCGCGGGAAGAACTGGCAACAGGATTGGGAACAAACATGATGGCGGCGAATTTCGGGGCCGTTGCCGGCTACACTCTCAGCGGTATAATGATTACCTTTTTCGGCTGGCGGTCAATGTTCCTGATCAACGTCCCCATCGGTATTTTCGGGACGCTCTGGGGCTACTTCCGTTTAAAAGAGATCGGGATAAAAACCGTGGGACAAAAATTCGATTACGCCGGTTCAATACTGTACTGTATTGGATTATCGACGATTCTACTGGCTTTGATTGTGGGAAACCCCACATCAACGCGTAATATCGCTATCCTTGCGGTGGGGCTGGTATTTTTCATCGCGGTGATATTTGTTGAATTAAGACAGAGATATCCCACCCTCGATTTGAAGCTTTTTAAAATCAGGCAATTTGCGACGGGGAATCTGGCCAGCTTCATGAATAATCTAACATTCGGTTGCGGTCCGTTTTTACGGTCGTTATATCTTCAGTTGATACTGGGTTATAGCGTTTTAAAAACAGGCCTGTTACTGATTCCAATGGACATCTTGATTCTTGTACTGAACCCAATTAGCGGAAGATTGGCGGATAAATACGGCAGCCGGATGTTTGTATCAATGGGTTTGGCCTTAAATGCGGCGGCGCTGATTTGGTTTTCGACTCTTAATGAAAAATCTACTTATTTTACGATGTTAGTCAGTCTAATGTTGTTCGGCTTTGGATTGGCATTGTTCGCTCCAGCTAACTCCAGCATGATCATGGGTTCTGTCCCGGCGGACAAACGGGGAGTAGCCAGCGGTATCAGAAATACGATCAGCCAGACGGCCGGTGTTTTGAGTGTACCGTTTTCCATGCTGCTGATGACACTGGTGATACCTTACAACAAGCTCGCCCAGACAGTCAAAGGAACACAACTAATCAATCCAATTGAAGCCCCGCTTTTTCTGAAGTCGATCAACCATGCCTGCCTGATCCTGGGGATAATCACCCTGGTTGCGATTATTCCCGCTTTTCTTGGCAGCAGGCCGGAAAAAACAAAAATACCGAAGAACCAAAAATAAATCCCCGACTAAATCGGTTCATGCAAAGCTCAGGAAAAAACTATTTCTTAACCGGCGGTAAAATATCTGAGATGATTGTTAGCTCCGACTATAAACGGTATCGACGGTTTCTCCATTCGAAGCGTAAGTTACTCCCGGCCTGTGCGAGACATAATTGATTACTCTTTCCAGTTTATTCCAGTCATTATGGTCATCGATTTCCCAGGAATGACCCCACAGATGCCAGATCCCGCCCTCCGCTATGGCTAAATCAAACAATACTTTTGCCTTAACTTCCCAATCCGACAGCGACTTGATCGAAACAGCCTGTGAGTACCTAGCGATTTCACCGCTTTCATCGGATTGGTGATTGGAGGCGGCAGTAGTAATCCCGAACTCATAAGGATCGGGGATATCCTTAAGTCCATTAAATTTTACGGTTCTGGCACCGGAGAACCCTGAGGTTTTTACCAGTTGCTTAGTATCTTCATTATATTCACCAAAGGGATAACAGAACATTTTTACTTTCTTACCTAAAATCTCTTCCAGATAAAATTTCGAGCCCTCAATCTCAGCTTTGGCGTCCGATTGCGGAATAAGTGTTAGATGGGCATGGTTAACAGTGTGAGCGCCGATTTCATGATTGGCAGCCAATTCCAACAGGTCGATATTTTGCATCGGAGTAATCCGTTTAGAAAAACGGGGAATGTAAAAAGTAGCTTTAATTCCATATTTCGTTAGCAACTCACCGAGCTTGAGGTCCAGAATACTGCCGTCATCCCAGCTTGTCGTAACGATCAATCTCGACATTGTGTTAAGTTTCCCTTTTACACCCAAACTAGGGCCAGAACATGGCCTCAGCTTGCCGTTTTAATTCCGCCCGGAAGTCCGGATGGGCGATGGCAATCAACTCCAGAGCCCTTTCGCGGTGCGTCTTTCCGCGCAGCCGGGCAATGCCGTACTCGCTGACAACAATATCGGACAAAGTCCTCGGCACCGTTACCATGGAGCCTTCTTTCAGCATCGGAACAATGCGTGATAATTTTCCGCCGCGGGCGGTCGATTGCAAGGCAGTGATGAAGCGCCCGCCTTTTGATAATTGGGCGCCGATGGCGAACGTCAGTTGGCCGCCGGGACCGCTGAGTATCGAAGGACCAACCGACTCCGCGGCGATTTGGCCGGTGAGATCAACCGCAACCGCGGCATTTATCCCTACAAATCTCTCGTTGGCAGCAACAACCCTGGGGTCGAGGACATAGTCGGAGTCAAATAGCTCGAACATCGGGTTCCTGTCGACAAATTTCATATCTTCGTTACTGCCGCCGAGCGCGATTGCCACAAGTTTACCGGGATTGATGGTCTTGCGTTTTCCGTTAATCACCCCGTCTCTGACCAGGGGAATGATGCCCCGCGGGGTTGTTTCCGAATGCCATCCCAGGTCGAGTTTACTATCCAGGTTGCCGTTCTGGGCAATGCATTCGGCGGCACTGCCCACACCAATCTGCAGCGTATCGCCGTCCTGTATTAAACTGCCGACATATCCGCCAATGTTTTTTTCCTCTTTACCGATTTCGGGAGCTTTCCTCCCCAGTTGGTCGCTTCCCGCGGCCGCTTTTTCAGTGGTTTGCTCCACAAAATAATCTATTTCCGAAACATGAATATAATTGTCGCCAAAGGTACGGATAAAGCTCTTGTTTATCTCAGCAATTACTATTTTTGCGCATTGCACCGCTTTCTTCTTACCCCACACTGAAGCACCAAAACTGCAAAAACCGTGCTCATCCGGCGGCGAAAGTTCGATAAGTAAAACATCGGCCTCGCTAACCTGCGGGTTCTGGGGAGTGATTCCTATCAAGCTCCCCGGAACGAAATCGCAGCGGCGCGCTGCCATAATGTCTCTGGCAATGGGACGGACATAGCTTATTTCAAGCGGGAAGCTGTCATTCCAGTCTTCATGATACCAGCCGAAATCCAGCGAAGGGGTTCGCATGAAGACTTTGACGTTATTCAGTTCTGCTTTGCGCTCAGTCATCGCACGGGCAATTGAAGGCGGTTCCCGCCCATGCGTAAACGAAACGCGGTCGCCGGATTTAATTACCCTGACCGCTTCCGCGGCAGAGACCGTCTTTCGCCGATATTCTTCTTTCCAGTCGCCAGCCATTTAAACCCTTTGTCAGAATCTATTTTTTCAGCGCACTCTTGGAGGGTAACCGGACGGTGGCGGAACCGGGCAGCGTAATTTCACCGCGCTGGTTTTCTCCCCAGCATTCGATGTCAACGAGATGTTCGCCGTCGAGGATATATTTCTTGGTAACTTTACCTTTCATCCAATGGGTATCGCCGACAATATTGAAACGCTTCAGCGTGCCGTTCAGATTTTTAATAAAGCCGTCATCACCCATCCAGTTGGTAACCACATTGTCCAGCCAAGAAATTCTCTGGCAGCCGTAATCGTAAGCTCCCGGTATGCCAATGGTCTGTGCGCGGGAATCTTCCATGTGGACCAGTTCCGGAACATCGGCTAAACCGGTCCGAGCATCTACCATATCAGCGCCCTGATGCCGCTGGAAAAATCCCATGGCCAAACCGTGCGCCTTGATGAAGGGGCTGCCAGCGCCGATGAGCCAGGCATAAATATCACGGCGGGATAGTGGGCCTTTGATGACAGGTTGCAGCGCATCGCCGACAACAACGTCTTCCCAGTAACGAGGAGTCGCTCCGCGGACAATTTCGGACTCGTAATCTTTATAAATTTTATCCAGTTCTTCTTTGGTATATTCTGCCGCTTTGATATCCGCATACTTGCCTTTATCTTCAGCCGCTTTACGCGCGGCACGTACACACCAATCATGTGCCTTGGCGACCAGTTCTTCCCTCTGGTTGTAATATTTGATATCGTGGTATTGAATTACCGTTTTTCCGGCCATCTGGCTGTCTTTTACCAGAACATCTACCAACTCATTGGTATAGGTAAAAGTATCACCCTCCAGGATGGGTTTATAGAATTCCCACTGGTCACCGGAATGCCAGGCATGGACACCGGGCATACCCCTACCCTGTGCCGCCCAGTAAACGCTGTATAGAAAAGTCGGCGGGGCTACCAGCTTGCCAAACTTGGATTTCTTTGCATAATCTGGGTCGGTAAAGAGGGGATTGACATCTCCGATACCGTCGCAATAATGGGCAATGGTATCTCTGGTCGCCGAAGTATTAAAATAAGGACGCCGCGGCTTCCAAATAATATTCATCCTCTTTTTTAATTCATCAATCATTTCCTGGGTGATTTCTGTTGCATCAATAGCCATCGATTCACTTTCTCCATTTTTAATCAATTATTCAAATGAATACCCCGAATGGGTATAAATTTCTGGATTCTCTAAACTATTTTGGGAATCGCTCCGTCGACGGACAGGACCTGTCCTGTGACATAGGAAGAAGCATCGGAAGCGAAATAGACCACTGCCCAGGCGATGTCCTCAGGAACACCGAGACGCCCCAGGGGACAGGATTTACGGCGGCGTTCCCGCATTTCCGGGTCACCGGGACCGGTGGGCACAGCCCCCGGGGCGATAGCGTTCACACGGATATTATAAGGCCCCAGAACGTGGGCCATCGTCTGTGTCAGGTTATTGACCCCGGCTTTAGCGGCACCATAAGGCATGCTTACGAGCGACGGCATATAAGCGTACCAGGAGGAAATATTAATGATATTGCCTTTCTTCTGCTGTATCATGGTTTTGGCGGCGATTTGACTGCAGAGAAAGATACTTTTAAGGTTCAGATCAATGGCTGCATCCCAAATCTCTTCGGTTACTTGCAGCGGAGGAACCCGCATTTCTTTGGTAGTGCCGCCGGCATTGTTGACCAGGATATCAAGAGTACCAAAGACTTCAACCGTTTTATTTACCAGGTTCTCGACTTGAGCGCTTTGGCAAACATCGGTTTGTATGGCGATGGATTTTCTCCCCAGCGTTTCTATTTCCCGCACCGTTTCCGCAGCCGTCGCAGTATCCCGGTTGGCTACTATAATATTCGCTCCGGCCTGCGCTAAGGCGAGGCAGATACCTTTACCGATTCCGCGTCCCCCGCCGGTAACAATAGCGGTTCTTCCTGTCAAATCAAATACAGGTAAATTCATGTTGGCTAATTCTCCCTTTCCGCTCAGTCAGCTTTTTTTTCAGGCTCCATCAGCACATATTTTCTTTCTAATTCGGTGAATAAATCGATGCCGCGCAGCGTGTTCAAATATTGCCAGTAAGGCCCGCCGGGCGCCGGATAACCCTCAAGTGTCCCCTTCTCAAAAAGCCCTTTGTATAGTTCTATGACATATTTGGCGACGGCGCTGTTGGGCGGTCCAGGTACCCACATTTTGGCCCCGATTTCCTCATAATCTTTAGCGGAGAAATCATGTGGGCCCATTGCCCAGATTTTTACATCCGGCGCCCCTATTTTCTTGAAAAGTTCCTGGAGGGTCTCTTTGTTTCTGACTTTGAATTTTGAGGTCGGGGGAATTGCATGAGGGAGGATAACATCTACGCCCAGTTTGATACAGCCTTTGGCGCGGATTAGTAATTCCTCATCACCCAGTGTAGCCGCGGCGTCGATTCTGGCGACAATGACAAAATCCTTGTCTTCTTTATTCCGCGCTTCCAACACCGCCCCTATCTTGCCGTAAAATTCCTCACGGGGAAGGACCTCCTGCACCGCCAGGAACGGGCATTTGGTAGGATGTTTCTGGTCGTCAAGAAACATACCGGCAGCGCCAACCTTGATCAGTTCGGTGGTCGTGCGGTAAGCCGCCAAAGCGCCCCCGTACCCGTCATCAGCATCGACAATTAGGGGGACTTTAATTGAATTTACCATATATTTAGCACAATTTACGATTTCGCTGGCCGTAGCAATGCCGACATCCGGCATACCCAGTTGCGAGTCGCGGACACCCGCACCGCTCTGGAAAACGGCTTTAAAACCTACCAGCTCGGCACATCTGGCTGTAATACAATCATAGGCGCCCGGCACCAGCAAAAGCCCCGGTTCATTCAGTAAATTACGCAGCATGGTTGTCTTTTTCATCTAATTTCCCTCTATATTTAATTAATTTTTCCGCACGAATTACTTCTTGACCTTGCCTGCCGCTACCAGCTTATCAGCGTATGGGTCCATACCGCCGACTTCGAGGATTTCCTGTAAAAAGTCAGGGAAGGGCGTGAACTTTAGTGCCTTTCCCGTAGTGAGATTGTTAATCGTACCGGCGTGTAAATCAACTTCCAGTTCATTTCCCGCTTTCGCAAACTCATTGATACCCTTCAGTTCAACGATAGGTAATCCCACCGCAATCGAATTACGGAAGAAATTACGGTCGAAAGATTCCGCGATAACGCAGGCTATCCCGCACTGTTTTATTGCCAGGTTCGCCTGGAAATGGTCGTGGCCGCAGCCCATGTTAGTGCCGGCCACCATGATGTCGCCTTTCTTTACTTTTTTGGCAAAATCAGGGTCGACATTAGCCATGCACCAGTTCCCGACGTCTTCCAGTTTGATTAAACCGGCGTCGAATTTCCGGAACGGAACAATTTCATAGTCAACATCCAAGTTATCGCCGAAAACCCAGACATTACCTTTAAATTTTAAAGCCATTTTCGATTCTCCCTATAAGTATTTGCGCGGGTCGGTTATTTTTCCTTCGATAGCGGAAGCAGCGACGGTGGCGGCGCTGCCCAGATAAACCTGCGCGCTTTCATCTCCCATGCGGCCTGGTAAATTGGTCGTGCTGGAGGTGATGCATACCTCGTTTTTCGCCAGGGGAGTGTAAAAACCGGGACACATTCCGCAGCCCGGAGCGCAAATAAAGCAGCCGGCATCCAGCAAGGTGGAGATTACTCCTTCCTTATCGACACGCGACATCGAGTCCGTTGATCCTGGCGTAATGTTGAAGAGGACCTTGGGATGGACCTTGCGGCCCTTCAGGATTCTTGCTGCCATCCGCAAATCTTCATCACGGCCGCTGGCGCAGGAACCGAGGAATGCGTTAGTAACCGGCGTGCCTTCGACGTCTTTGATATTATGCACCAGGTGCCGATCCGGCGGTACTACGACCTGCGGCTCGATTTTAGAGCCGTCATAATTGTAGGTTTTGATATACTTCGCGTCTTTATCGCTGTATTGCGGTTCAAAATGAACTTTGGTCCGCGCTTTGAAAAAGTCGATAATTCCCTGGCTGGGATTAACGATACCGGTTTTAGCTCCTGTAAACATGGCGAGACAGCACATCGATTGGCGCCCGTCCATGCTCATACTATCCATTACCGGCCCGGTGAATTCCATGACCTGATATATTGCACCGGTAGGACCGATTTGACCGAGGATGTATTCATAAACATCACGGCCCATCACGCCGTCCTGCAATTTACCCGTGATATTGAATTTAATGCTTTCCGGCACGCGGAACCAGGTCCAACCGGTGCGCAAAAAAGCAGGAGCAGAGGCGGACATGCAGCTGCCGAAGCAGCCGACACCGCCGACGGTGATGGCATGTCCGTCAGTCATCGCCGAGAAATAGACACTGCCGGGCAGCGCCAGGGCTTTCTCAACCGCGAGGTGATGGCAATTGCCGATGCGGCCCAATTCCAGAATATTTTCATCAGCCACGCCCAATTGCTTTAACCAGTTACTATTGCGGCGGTGGTTTTCACGGTTAGTCGTGGTAGAACCGACCCGGGTATAGGAACCGCAATGTTCCGGAGCGAAGATTATCTTGCTTGGGTCAAACAGCGTCCAGTCCTGGCTCTTCCATTTGCCGAAGCGTTCCGACATATCCGTGCCCGTTAAAATGAACGGGTGGTCGATTCTGGATGCCGAAAATTGAACGTATTCACCGGGTGAAACTTCTGATTTACCGACAGCCTTTGCCATAATCTTTTCAATAATCGTTTTTCCCAATTGGCGCAACCTCCCTTCCGGTCTCATATTTCCAGTCTATATTGGCGAAGTGGACTTCTATATTAATCATACAATAATAAATATTTTTTGCCGCAAAACAGACTGAAATTCAGTTGTAAATGCAGGGCATGGAATTCAGTTCTCTGTTGCCAGGTCGTTAATCAGATTTATCGCTGCTATTTTCTGGCTTCTAGGTTAACATCACTAAAGCGGGCTTGTAAAGTTTTAATAATAACGTCTTCGGCTTTATCCAACCCTAAAACACCGGTATCGAGCGAGAGATGATATTGGCGGGCATCGAGCCAATCCTGTCCGGTCAAAGCCTTGAGATAATATCCCCGGTCCTGGTCGATGGAATTAATTAATTTTAACGCCTCGGCTGCCGTAACTTTATATAATTCCTGAACACGCTGCTGACGGAAGTTGATATCAGCATGTAAGAATACACTTAAACATCCCGGATGCTGGCGCAGGACGAAGTGGGCGCCGCGCCCGACGATAACCGCGCTGCGTTGGTTGGCAATCCGTGTAATAATGTCGGATTCAACTTTATAAAGATTTTTGTCATTAAGGGTATCGATTGGCGGCGGGTCATACGCCCACGAAGTAGTATCCACAAAAGATTGCAGCATCGCCTGCCAGCGGGATGTTACTTTCTCATCCCGGACTGCCAGGTTCTCTTCGGGGATTTTAAGTTCTTCGGCAGCCTGACGCACGATTTCATGATCCAAATAGAGGGCGTTCAAACGAAAGGCTAACCGCTGTCCCAGGTAGGCTCCTCCGCTTCCCAATTGGCGGCTGATAGTGATGACATGCGGCGCAGCTTCGGTCATGTTGGCTCCTTTATTTCTTGAAAAGTTTGGTAATTATCTATAATCACGCATTTTATTACGGAATATTATATACCCATCTCTAAGAGAGGACAACACAAAATTTCCGGAATGCAGTCAGAATCTCAGGACATTCGGATGAAATATTGCTATTTTGAAAAAGATTATTGTAATTTCGGTGAATTGAAATACAGCCCGGAGATTTTCCGGCTGCCGTCAAAAGAAATGGAAACCCACACCCCAGCAGGTTCAAGACTGTATTGGGCATAATATTCAATCGTTAAAATATTATTAGTGGAGGTGACGATTTCGAATTCTTTGGACTGGTAATCACCAACTGTTGATGACATCAGTTTGTAAAGTTTGGAAAAAGCCGATTGAGACATGGCCTTTTTCATCGTCTGATTGAAGTCTTTCGTAAAACCAGCCAGATCGTTGTTTTGCAGGGAAACCAGCGCATTCTCGGTTTCCAAATCGGCATAAGACCGTAAGTCACTGACATCTATTGGTTTTCCGGCCAGGCTTGGAGAACTGAGCACCAGACCCTGTACTTCATAACTGCTGTTAACCGGTTGCACAGTTACAGACACCGAAACACCGGCCGGTTCTTTGGAATATTGTGCGATATAAATAACAGAAACAGATCCACTTTTATTCGTCATACTGAAGAATAAATCAGACTGATAATCCCCTACCGCAGTTTGCATTTGACTGTAAAACTTGTCAAAAGCAGACTTGTTAATGGCATTTTTCATTGTCTGACTGAAACTTTGTGAGAAACCGGCGTAGTCATTATTATTTAGAGAAGTCAGAATATTTGTGACTATCGGGTCAACTGAAGTTTGAACCACGGCGGTATTCACCGGAGTCGCTGTTGGCCCACATCCACTCAGCAAAGCAGCGATTCCTAATATTGCCAATGCTCCCATCACAAATTTTTTGATTTTATTTCTCATATTCTCTCCGGTGTAAACAGAACGCGGCTAACTTTTGTTTTTCAATCTCTTGCCACGTCTCTTTTCACTGTTTATATATATTTGTAATTATACCATCGTACGCCAAACACCAGCTATTAGGAAAGAAATCAATACCGATTATCAGTTTAAATCTGCTACGATTATTCATACCCAACAATTGAGTAGAAACTTTACAAATTACCATAGTATGTTATATTATGCAAATAACGTGTTGATTTATTAAAAGGCTGGGGAATGTCTTCTGAGGATTTACGCCATCCGGATTCTGGTTTACCAATTGAACCGCTGCTCAAAGGTATTTTAAGCATTGCCATTATCGACCTGATAAAAGATAAATCCGTTCACGGCGGCGAAATTTACCAGAGTCTTAAAGAAAAATACCAGATTGATACCCCCCGGGCGATAATTTACAGCGTTCTCCGGAAAATGGAAGGTGATGGCCTGCTAGTCTCCAGTTGGGACATTCCGGAAAGCGGTCCCGCAAGGAGAATTTATCATATCACGGAAGAAGGCCTTCAATATTTGAAGTATGCTGGGGACAGACTCAGACGGTCGAAACAAATAATAATGATTCTACTGGGCGAGAAACCTTAGATTCATATACTCACTGTTCTGATTAAAATATGCCAGCGGATAGGATGAACATTTAGGTATGCGGATTGTTTCCAGGCTAATCGGACTCACGAAAAAATATTGGAAGTGGCTAATTGTAGCCTTTGCCTGCCTTGTTTTAGCAACGGCTGCCAGTTTAATTGTGCCTATATTAATCGGTGACGCGGTCAATAATGCGCTTCACATTGACGCAACGACACTGAAAGTCACCGGTAATATGCGACTGCTCGTGATGTACGGCATCGGTATCCTGGTGCTCAGTCTGTTACGTGGTTTATTCACTTTCGGGCAAAACTATTTCAGTGAATTTATCGGTCAGAATGTCGCATACGACCTCAGAAACAGGTTATACGACCGGATACAACACCTCAGTTTTTCTTTCCATGATACCGCGCAAACGGGACAACTGATGTCCCGTGCCACCCAGGATGTTGAAGGAGTCCGGTTCTCCCTGTCGGGAGGCATGGTCCGGATGATTTACATCATTACGCTCTTTACGAGCATCTCCGTAATTATGTTCACGATTAACTGGCGGCTCACCCTGGTTAGCTTTGCCTGTTTGCCGTTCATCGGATATGTCGCAATTGTGCTGGTATCAAAATTACGCCCCTTGTGGACCCGGATTCAGCAGCAAATGGCTTCGATGGGTACGGTTTTACAGGAAAACCTATCAGGTATCAGAGTCGTCAAAGCTTTTTCACGCCAGCAATTTGAGAGGCAAAAATTCGAAAAAGAAGCACGGATTTTATACGACGACCAAATCCGTGTGGCCCGTGTTCAGGCGTTTGGCGGACCACTTATGACTTTCCTCACCACGATCGCCAGTTCTTTAGTGCTCTGGTACGGCGGTATGCAGGTCATTCAGGGTCATTTGACCGCCGGACAATTGACCACTTTCTACATTTATCTGGGGTTACTGATCCCACCGATTAGAATGCTCGGCCCCATCGTCGACCTGACCAGCCGCGGCATTGCGTCGGGACAGCGTATTTTTGAAATTCTGGATACTCAATCGGCGGTTCAGGAAAAACCGAACGCGTTGGTATTGGCTAATATTACCGGCGACGTCAAATTCAGCGGGGTAAATTTTAAATACCAGCGGTTGGGCGGCCGTGATACCTCGGGCAACATCCTCGAGGATATAAATCTGGAAACTAAATCGGGCGAAATGGTCGCGTTATTGGGCGCCACCGGCAGCGGGAAAACAACGCTGGTAAACCTGATCCCACGGTTTTATGATGTAACGGCCGGCAGTATCACAATTGACGGTGTAGATATCAAAGATGTGACATTGGATTCTCTGAGAAAGAATGTAGGTATTGTTCAGCAGGATGTTTTCCTGTTTACCGGCACAATCAGGGACAACATTGCTTACGGCGCAGTGAAAGCCAGCGAAGAAGACATCATTAATGCCTCAAAGAGCGCACAACTCCACGATTACATCGCATCATTGCCGAATAAATACGATACCTGGGTGGGGGAACGAGGAGTAACTCTATCCGGCGGGCAGAAACAAAGATTGGCGATTGCGCGTACCTTATTGATTAACCCGCGCATCCTGATATTGGATGATTCGACCTCCAGTGTCGATACCGAGACCGAATATCTGATTCAGCAAGCGCTCCGGGAATTAATGAAAGGGCGCACTACCTTTGTAATCGCTCAAAGGCTGCAAACCGTGAAAGATGCCCAGCAGATTTTTGTGCTGGATAAAGGCAAAATCGTCGAACGCGGCACGCATCTCCAATT
>Ga0182017_10001164_pt1 | contig 20576 bp, 17 predicted proteins | sample 712E3DmetaG_FD_120492 | JGI IMG/M metagenome (GOLD analysis project Ga0182017, IMG submission 120492) | Permafrost microbial communities from Stordalen Mire, Sweden - 712E3D metaG | ecosystem: Environmental > Terrestrial > Soil > Wetlands > Permafrost | place: Sweden: Stordalen | collected... | reverse complement strand
GAAACATGCGGTTTGCAGCGCCTCCGAGTAGGTGTAGCGGGAGTACACCCAAAGCGTGCTGCCCAGCCCCAGCGCGATGGTGGTCAGGGCAGCGGACGTGGGCCTTGCGCCCAAGCGGCGGCAGATACCAAAGAAGAGCACGCAAGTCAGCGCCCCCAACAGGGTGGGTGCCAGGTGGCAGGTGAACCGCCATGCCAGTTGCGCTAGGCGTGGAAAGTGTTCTTGCACCAGACGTTGCAACACGGCGCCGGGAACGTGTATTGCCGACTGAAGGACCGGGGCTACGCCGTAGACCCTGCCGCCTCGACCGAGGGGAAGCGTAGCTGGCCAGCGGGTCTTGATGGCAATGGTGTCACGGTTGGCCATGCTGTCCGCGACCTCCCATAGCGGGGTGGCGTCTCCCCAGGGACGCTCACGGCTCAGGGAGAACAGGTAGACGAAGGAGATCGCGGCAAACAGCCAAAGACCCCCGCGCCATCTGAAAGGAAACATGTCCATGATGAAGCCAACTGTCGGGATAATAGCCGAACCTGGGTCAAGGGCTTGGTCGACTCGGCAGCCGCCCGCGTGCCCCTGGCCGCTTGAGCAGAACCATCTCGGGACGCTCCGCCACGACGACGTAGCCGGCGCGCTTGGCCCCTGCGACCTGTTGCAGCTCCAGCTCGGTGGGGTTCAGCGTCTGATAGAGGATGTAGTCGGATCCCTCCCATCCGACGGAAAGGTTCCAGCATTCCAGGCGGTTCGATACGTGCGCGATTTCACGATCGGTGGCAGCCAGGACTGCCTCGTGCGGCACCAGCGCTGCAAGCTCGGTCATGGCGGCGAACCTGCGGCGCTCAGTTGCGGTGGGCGGCTCGAACGTCTTCCAGCCGTAGCACGACTTGTACGTCGCGCGTGTGGGAATGGCCCCCCAGTGGAAGGTGGCGACGGCCATCGCACAGACCATGGTCGCGACCGCAGCCCGCCGCCGCACGCGGCCCAGCCCCGCAAGGGTCAATGCCACGGCCGGGAAGATATAGGGGACGAAGTCGGCTCCGTACTGGAAGCCGATGTCGAGCGTCGGCCCGTACCCGGTTGTCAGCAGGGTGAAGAACGTCCCGGGCAACACACTTAGGGCAAGCAGGGGCCGCCGCAGGGGAATGAACGCGACCGGAGCCAGGATCTGGAGCGCATAGCGTAGCTTCTCCGGGGTGAGCAGGGTGCGGATCGTGAACAGCGGATTGGTCACGATGGTGTGGATTATCCCGGTGAAATTGTGCGCGCCTGTCGGAAACAGTTCCCGGTAGGTATCGGCGAAGCCCCATGTCCCAACCGCCGGCATGATGAAGAAGCGCATGGCGATGAAGTAGACGAGCGAAACCGCGGTGATGACGATCCCCGCGCGCACACGCTTGCCACACAGGATCAAGAAGATCCCGAACACCGCTGTCCCGGGGGAGACGTCTTCGCGGCATCCGATTGCCAACAAGAAGAACAGTGCAAACAGGCGCATCCGGCGAGCATCAAAACAATCGAAGGCCCAAAGCAGGAAGGCCGCCGCCACTGGCTGGAAATGAAAGTCGAAAAGCTGCGCACCATGCAGCGGCGGGTAAAACAGGTAGGCTAGGACGATAGTGATCGAAAGCCACGGCGACAGCCGTCGGGCGGCAATCCGGTACAGCGGAATGGCCGCGGACCCGAGCAAAAGCGCTTGCAGCACCAGCAGAGTCGAGGCTGCAGGATGAAGCGCATAGAAGGGCAGCAGCGCGAAGAGCGAGAATTCTGCGTGGTTGCGCAGCTCGCTCCAGTTCCCCTCGCGGATGAGCACCGTGCAGCGGAACGGGTGACCGTGAAGGGCGTTGTAGAATTGGTTGTCGAGCTGCGCGAGATCCCAGTTGTAGGTGTTGAACTTGGCGTGACTGCGCAAAACGAGAAACCCCATGAACACCGCATAGCCGAGCGCCGCGACCGCCACGATCACGGCGGGACCGCGCCTTCGCACCCAAGGGGCGATGCGCGCCAGGAATGCCCGCAGCGGCCGCCCGATGGGAAGGCCGGCAGCGCGAGCAGGCATCATATCGTAGGCGCTGAAGTGCACACGCCAGAGCGGCTCGATGCCGACCACGAACCCCGTGAGCAAGAGGCAGACCGTCAGGGTGTCGGACCACCCGCCAAGTCCGAGGAGTCCGGGCACCAGCCCGGCCAGCGCCAGTGGGGCCAGCAGGCGGGCGGTTCGCGTGAGCCGGTCAAGCGTCGCTCCCCGTCGGAAGACCATGAGCCCGGCGTACAGCAAACCGACCGCCGCACCCACGGCGAGGTCGCGCAGGAGCCCTTGCCGCTCGCGCACGGACGCCCAGTTCTCGGAGGCGAACCGTGGCAGCGCCGTGCTGGCGATCTGTCCGATGGCCAGGCCCACTGACGCCCCGATGAGAGTCAGGCCCCCCATTGGCCGCGCCAGCGCGCCGAGTTCGCGATCCGCGACCCTGATTCCTTTCACCGCTGGACCTCTGACATTGGAACGGGAAGGCCGCCTTTCATGCCGTAGCTCGCCTTGGTCGGTAGGGTATTCGCATTATGTCAACTGCGCCCTATTCTTGGGGAAAAATAGGCGCCATTGTACTGGGTTGTGGGCTTTGGGCACAGGGTGGCCCCTGCAGCTCGTAGCGCATGTTGCGACGGCGCGGGATGAAACCGCCGCTGCACACGATGTGTTCGATTTCGCTGGCGGAAATCTTGAAAACCGTGCCCGCGGTGGCGACCACGTTCTCTTCGATCATGGCTGAGCCAAAGTCGTTGCCGCCGAAGCGCAAGGCAACCTGTCCCACCGCCGGTCCCATGGTGACCCAGGAGACCTGCAGGTTGGGGAAGTTGTCGAGGTAAAGGCGCGCCAGGGCCAACACGCGCAGGTAGCGGAGGGAGCCGGTGTCGTCGTGCAAGGGCAGGCGGGTGCCCTCGGCCTGGAAGCTCCAGCAGATGAAGGCGGTGAAGCCGGCGGTTTGGTCCTGCAGGCGGCGCAGGCGGTCGAGGTGTCCGACCAGTTGGCGCGGCGACTCGCCGAAACCGAACACCATGGTGGCGCTGGTGCGCAGCCCCAGTCCATGCGCCTCGCGCATGACATCGATCCAGGCGTCGGCCGAACACTTCTTAGGCGAGATACGCCGACGGATGTCGTCGTCCAAGATCTCGGCTGCGCCGCCAGGCACGGAGTCGAGGCCCGCGGCCACCAGGCGCTCGAGCACGGTCCGCACCGGCAAGCCCTCGCGCTCGGACAGATAGCGGATCTCCTCCGGCGAAAGCCCGTGAATCGCCAAAGGAAAGTTGGCCTTCATGAAGCGAAAGAGATCTTCGTAGTAGGCGAGCGAAAGATCCGGGTTGATGCCGCCCTGGAGCAACACCTGCACCCCGCCCAGTTCGACCGTCTCGCACAGCTTCCGCGCCAGCTCTTCGCGCGACAGGGTGTAGGCTTGCGGGTGGCCTGGGGACCGGTGGAAATTGCAGAAGGAACAGCAAGTGGTGCAAACGTTGGTGTAGTTGACGTTGCGGTCGATGATGTAGGTCACCACGCCGTCGGGATGCAACGACTGCCGGCGAAGGTCAGCGGCCTGGCCCAAGTCGAACAAGTCTGCGTCCGAGTACAGCCGCATTCCCTCGTCGAGACTCAAGCGCCCGCCCGCGGCAGCGTCGGCCAGCAGGTGATCCAGTGACCGCGACCGGCGCGGCTGCGGCTCCGGCGGCGCGGGGGCGTCGAACAGGCGTACGCGCATGGGTTTGGCCAGCAGGCCCGCCGCATGGCTGCGCGCCAGAAAAGCCGTGGCGCCGGACAACTCGTCAGCAGCGAGACGGTGGCGAATGTTGTTCAGCAAGTAGTCTTCACCCACCGCAGGATCGGCGCCACTGTCCAGGGCCCAGGCCCGTCCGATTTCCTTCCGGCGCTCTACCCCCAGCCGCAGGCTTTCCTGCAACAGCGCCACCTCTTCGCTGCCGACCACACCCGGCCGGCCCGCCCAGACAGCGTAGACAAAGGGAAGCCCCACCAGACCGTGCCATTTTTCACCCAGGTCGTAGACATGGCGGAAGCGGCCGTCGATCTGCAGGCCAAGATCTCCGATGATGAGCGCGCCGCGCGTGCCGCTTGCTGCGTTCGCGATCTGGTCGTGCGGCACTTCCACGAAGTCGGGATGAAGGCCGCGCTCTTTGGTGAGCAGGCGCGCCAACATCTGCGAGGTGCGCGAAGCCCCGTCGAGCGCGATGGCAGTCATCTCTTCCCAAGGCACCTGGCCGACCAGCACTACTGTGCGCACCGGGCCGCGGCTGGCCACGGCGATGCCGGGCACCACGCGCAGCTCCTCGCTCGAGGCGGCGTAGCTGGCGATGGGCATGAGCCCGAGGTCCGCCTCGCCCGCGGCCACTGCGGCGGCACAGCGCGAGGGCTCAGCAAAGCGCAGGTCGAAGTGCTGGGCGCCCACCAGACCCCGCTCGATCCCGTAGGTGATGGGCCGCGCGTTCAGAAAGGAAACCGCGATCAGGCGCAGCCGCTGGCTCATCTCGGTCCTTTCGCAGCGTCGGAACGCGCCTGCAGCGCCTCGCCTTCTGCCACTACGTTGTAGAGCGTGTCGCGTTCCACCGGGGTGCGACCGGCGGCGCGGATGAGGCGCACGATCTCAGCTGAGCCCAGCGCCTGCGGCGCATCCGAGCCCGCCAGGTGATAAATTTTTTCCTCTTGTACGGTGCCGTCCAGGTCGTCGGCGCCGAACCACAGCGCGGTCTGCGCGGTCTTGATCCCCAGCGAAACCCAGTAGGCTTTGCTGTGCGGGATGTTGTGCAGCAGAAGCCGCGCCACTGCGCACACCCGCAGATCGTCTACTGCCGAGGGCGCGGGAAGATGGGCAAGGGAATTGTTCTCGGGGTGGAAGGCCAGAGGAATGAAGGCCTGAAAACCACCGGTCTCATCCTGCAGCGCCCGCAGGCGCAGCAAGTGCTCGACCCGCTCTTCAATTGTCTCGATGGTGCCGTAGAGCATGGTGCAATTTGAGCGCAAACCCATCTGGTGGGCGATGCGGTGCACGTCCAACCATTCCTCCGCGTTGCACTTGTTGGGACAGACGCGCTGGCGCACGCGGGGGGCGAATATTTCAGCACCGCCCCCAGGCAGCGAGCCGAGCCCAGCCGCGCGCAAGCGCTGCAATACCTCACGCACCTCCAAGTGGAAGCGCTTGTGAAAGTGGAAGACCTCGACCGCGCTGAAGGCCTTGACGTGCAGCGAGGGCAACAGGCGTTTGAATCCGGCGAGAAGGTCGATGTAGTAGTCGAAAGACAGGCTGTCACTGAGGCCGCCCACCACGTGCACTTCGGTCACCGGATCGCCCGCATCCAGACGCGCCTTCAGCTTGTCCCATGCCTGCGACAGGCTCAGGGTGTAGGCGCCCGGCTGCTCCGGGCTGCGGCGCGAGAACGAGCACAGCGCGCAGTTCGCCACGCATAGATTGGTCGGGTTGACGTGCAAGTTGCGATTGAAGGTGGTGCGATCGCCATAGCGCCGCTCGCGCGCCTGGTTGGCCAAAGTACCCAACTTCAGCAGATCGGGTTCGCGAAAGAGCGCGACGCCATCCTCGAAAGAGAGCGGGGCCCCGGCCTTCGTCTTCTCGGAAATGGACTCGAAAGTCACGGCGCGAACTCCTCCAGCGCGCCTCCTGCCACGTGCTCCCAGGCGTGCAGCCCGGCCCCGCGCAGGAGCTGGGCCGCCTCGGCGCGCGTGATGGCGCGGCTGCCGGCGCTGTCGCCCAGGCGCAGCGCCCGCTTTTCTACGATGGGTCCGCAAAGCTCGTCGGCGCCGAAAGCCAGAGCCAGTTGGCCCAACTTGGGGCCGAGACGATCCAGATCGACAAGCACATGCGGCACTCCGGCCAGGGTCAGGCGACAGCGGGCGAAAAACAGCAAGGTAGCAAGACCCAGGTAGTCTGCTTCTGGCGTGGGCACGACGCCATCGAGCAGTAGACCCTCGCGAACCAGCTCAGCCATCTCGGCCAAGCGTCGCTCTTGCTGCTCCACCGGTTCCTCGGCCGGCAGGAAAAGCCGGAGCAAGCCGCGCCGCCCGAGGCGGGTGGCCTCGCTCAGCATGGGAAGGGATGTCGCGATGAAAGTGTTGCATCCAAAGAAGCCGCGGCCGCCGGTCGCGGCCTGCGCCGCGGCCTGGGCCGCGCGGCCCAGACTGAAAAGGTCAGGGGATTGGCTCGCCGCTGCGAAGCCGGCGATCATCGCCTTCATCGCGCCTCCACCAGCGAGGCAATTCCGCCGGGAAAAAGCTCATGACCGCGCACCTCGGCGAACCCGACCGCCCGGAGCTGGGCTTCGAACTCCGCCCGAGTAACGAAACCCCGAATCGACTCGGGCAGGTAGCGGTAGGCCGCACGATCACCACTTATCGCCCATCCCAGAATGGGCAATAGGCGATTCGTACACAGCCCATCCCAGAAGAGGCGCGGTCGCGCAGGCCGAAAGAATTCCAGAATCAGCAAGCGGCCTCCGGGGCGAACCACCCGGCGCAGTTCGGCCACGGCCAGCGTCGTGTCGCGCAGGTTGCGCACGCAAAAACCCGAGAAGGCCGCGGCGAAGACGCAGTCCCGATAGGGCAATCGGTGGCCATCGGCAGCGTGCAGGGTCACTGCCGCGGCACCCGGCTTGCGCCGACCCGCGACCAACATGGTGCGCGTGAAGTCGGCAGCCACTACATGCGCATCCGGCCGCTGCCGCAGAATCTCGACTGCGCCGTCGAGCGTGCCCGCGCCCAGATCCAGCACCCAGGGAGACTGCTCCAGTCCGTCGAGCATGAGGTGCATAGCCCGCCGCCGCCAGCGCAGATCGAAACCGGCGGACAGGATGCGATTGGCGACATCGTACCGGCCGGCGATGCGGTCGAACATGGCGCGCACATCGGTTGCGGCCTGGGCCATTACGCTACCCGCTCGACTGACAGGTGCGCCAGCGAAGCCAGCGCATCACGGAAGGACGAAGGGGGCACGGCTTGTAACTCGGCAACGGCATCATCCGCCAGGACCATGGCCTGGGCGCGGGCGCGGTCGAGGCCGCCCGCGGCGCGCGTCGTTTGCACGATGCGGGCGGCGTCTGCCATCGATACGCCCGATTCGCCCATGGCAGAACGGATGTCGTCGCGCAAGTCGGGGCGGGCCTGGCAGGCCAGCAACACAGGCAAGGTCAGTTTACCCTCGCGCAGATCGCGACCTGGGGACTTGCCACTCTCGGTTTCGTCGCCCGCACAGTCGAGTACATCGTCGGTTATCTGGAACGCGCGACCCAGCAAGCGGCCGTAGCGGGCCATCGCCGCGTCGAGCGGTACGGGCAGCACCCCGCCCACCCGTGCGCACCATGCCATCAGCGATCCGGTCTTGCGGTCGATCACGTCGAAGTAGCTATCGGCGGTGGTCTCGGGATCGCCCGCGCCTTCCAATTGCGCTACTTCGCCCTCGGCCATTTCGGTCACGGCTGCGGCCAGGGACTCGACCGCGACCAGCGACCCGGTCGCTGAAACCGTCTCGAGCCCGCGTGCCAGACAGAAATCTCCCACTAGCACGGCGATGCCGTTGCCATAAACCATGCGCGCGGCCGGACGCCCACGCCGGACGGCCCCACCGTCGACCACGTCATCGTGAAAGAGCGTCGCAGTGTGGATGAGCTCGGCGGCGCAGCCAACTGCGATGGCCACGTTCAAGGGCGCGTCGGTTGCCCGGCAAGCGAGAACCGCCAGCAGCGGCCGCAAGCGCTTGCCGCCTGCGCCGAGCAGGTGGCCGCCCACCTCGGGGATGCGCCCCACCGGGCTGTCCATCTGAGCCAGCAGGCGAGCCTCAACCGCCTGCATGGGCTCGCTGACCAAGGCTAGCACTTGTGCGGCCGAGAGTCGCGGCGCACCCGGGGCAGGGCTTCCGCGCCGACGAAGTGCGGCCTCGCTCATGAGGCGCGTCCTGTCTCGGCTGAAGCGGCCAGTTCGCACGGGAGCAAGCGTTCATCCGCGCGCGCGGCCAGTTGCCCGCAGGCCGCCGCCGCGTCTGAGCCGCGCGAGGTGCGGATGTAGACCGGAATGTCCGCTAGCCGAACCGCGTTCTGAAAGGCCAAGGCCCGTTCCGCGCTCGGGCTCTCAAAGGGCAGGCCCGGCACGGGGTTGTACGGGATGATGTTCACCTTGCTCGGAATACCACGCAAGAGGCGGGGCAGGCGAGCCGCATCCATGTCGCTGTCATTGACACCGGCGAGCAGGACGTATTCAAAGGTGATGCTACGGTGGTGGGCGAGCGGGAAGCGACGAGCCGCGGCCAGCAGCGCGGCGATGTTCCACTTCTGGTTGACGGGCATGATCCGGTCACGCACTTCATCAGTCGTGGCGTTGAGCGAGATGGCCAGATTGGGTGCGGGCTGGATCTTGGCAAGGGCATCGATCCCGGGCACGACCCCGACGGTAGACACGGTCAGGCGTCGGGGCGACAGGCCAGCGCCCCAAGGATGCTCGAAAATCTTGAGCGCGCGCGCCACCCCTTCCAGGTTGTGCAGCGGCTCGCCCATGCCCATGAAGACCACGTTGCTCGGCTTGTGCCCCGCCAATTCCATGCCCCAGTAGAGTTGCTCGACCATCTCACCGGCAGACAGGTGCCGGCCCAAGCCGAGGGTGGCGGTGGCGCAGAAGGCGCAGCCCCAGGCACAGCCGGCCTGGCACGAAAGGCACAGGGTCAGCTTGGCCCGCTCGGGTTTGTCGTCGGGGATCAGCACCGACTCGATGGCGCAACCGTCGTGGGTGCGGAAACGGAACTTGCGGGTGCCATCGGCCGCGACCACCACACCGTCGAGGAGGATGGGTTGCAGGGGCGCCTCGGCCAGCAAGGCGTCACGCAGGGAGCGGGGCACGTTGCAGGCAGCGTCGAGTGCGCGCACGCTACCCACGCCGCCCGGCCCAGGGCCGTGCAGCCAACGGAAGACCTGCTCGGCGCGGAACGGGGGTTCACCCTGGCGCGCCACGCGCTCGCGCAGCTCCTCGATGGTGAGCGATCGAAGGTCCAACGGCGGCAAGTATAGCCACGGATCAGCGTAACGCCGGCCCGAACGACTGGATGGGCGTCTTGCGTCGCACAGCGACGAGGGCGCCTCGGTTTTTCTACTCGGGCAGTCCCAAGTCGGACCCGGCGAAGAACCAGCCGAGCTCGAAGCGAGCTGTGTCCGGGCCGTCGCTGCCGTGCACGGCGTTGCGCTCGATGTTGGTGCCGAAGCTTGCGCGGACGGTACCGGCCGGCGCCTTGGAAGAATCGGTCGGGCCCATCAGCCCGCGCCAGCGTTGGATGGCATTGTCGCCCTCAAGGGCCATGATCACCACGGGACCTGAGGTCATGAACGTGACCAGGTCGCGAAAGAAAGGGCGTTGCCGGTGAACCGCATAGAAGCCCTCGGCCTGGGCCTGGCTCATGCGCAGGTAGCGCAGGCCGATGACCCGCAGACCGGCGTGTTCGATAGCGGCGATGATGGCGCCGATGGCGTTCTTTGCCACCGCGTCGGGTTTGACAATAGCGAAGGTGCGTTCAATGGCCATGGAAACTCCTAGGCGCAAGAGACTAGGCGTTGGCGCGCGTGACTGCAACAGAGTTGCGCTTGCGAAGCCAACCGACCCTCACCAGTCTGTTCCTCCGCGAAGGCGCGGGATCAGCTATATAGGAACTTCGCGAAGAGTGGCAATGTCCGCCATCCCCTGCGTTCCGAGGCACACGGAATCCCAGCGCGCGCCATCCAGAATTCCGGTCCCCATCAGTCCACGCGTCCAATCGCAAACTTCAGGTAGTCGCCCTCGGGGAAGGCGGGCAAGACAGGGTGGTCGAATCCGGCACCGGTCAGGGATTCCAGCCGGAACCTGCGGCCGGCGGCGACCGCGCCTCGCTCTACGCTGGCCAGGAATTCGTCGCGGGGAAAATGGCTGGAACAGGAGGCAGCGCAGAGCAGGCCGCCAGGCGCGACCACGCTGGTAGCCAGACGATGCAGGCGAAAGTAGGCGCTTCGGGCTTTGGGCAGCGCACGCCGAGACGGCGCAAAACTGGGCGGATCTGAGATCACGATATCCCACTGCCCTCCGCGGCGGGCGGCTTGCTCGAGAAAAGCCAGCGCATCCGCGGCGTGAAAACCGGCATCTTCCAGGGACAGGCCATTGAGCTGGAAGTTGCGGCGCGCGGTGGTCAGCGCCGGCCGGGCGATGTCCACGGTGTCGGTATGGTTTGCACCCGCTGCTGCGGCGTAGAGCGAGAATCCGCCCGTGTAGCCGTAGAGATTGAGCACCGATTTGCCATGCGCTCGACCCGCGACCGCCTGCCGGTTCTCGCGCTGGTCGAGAAACAGCCCGCCCTTCTGGCCGCGGCCCAGGTCCACAATGAAATGGATGCCGTTTTCGCGCACCTCAATCTCGGCCAAATTGCCGTCCCGCTGTTCGCGATCAACGAACTGTGAGATGGCAAGCGGGGCTGAGCACTCGGCCAACATGCTATCGAGATTTTGGTAGAATTCCCTGGCGCCCGCGCCATCGAAGCGCACCACGGCCGCGCTGTCATACAGGTCGACGTGGATTCCCGGCAGACGGTCGCCTTCGCCATGGACCCAGCGAAAGGCGTTGGTCTTGCCGCGGTCGAGACGCGCCAGCCGTTTGGTCAAAGCCTGGCGCAGGCGATCACAGACCAGCGCTCGCGCGTCGCCTACCGGCTGCAGGTCAAGGACACGCACCGCGATAGGCCCGGTGCAATCCCAGTAACCATGTGCCATGGGCCTGCCGTCTCGCCCAGCCACCGCGACCACGGTTCCGCTTCGAAGGGCGGGCGCTTCGGCTAGCGCATCACGGAAAATCCAAGGGTGTCCCTGGCGCAGGGCACGCCCGAGGTTCTTGCGCAAGATGATCTTGGGAGAAACGGGCATCAGGGGTGAATCCTTCACCCTGCAACGAATGGGAAGCACGCGCAAATCCCTGCGAAGCTGCGCTCAAGCGGCGGCGCCATCCGCCGATGGTGTGTTGTCGCGGATGGGGATCGTTGAGCGGCTCAGGCGGAGTAGGCGGCGGGATGTCGCGGTGGAGGCTGGGATAGTGAGAAGGGATTCCGGGGATCCGCAAGCGGGTGGGGCCGGCGGTGTCGCAACTCCGCAGGGGCAGGGATGAGAGGGGCAGGTGCGGCGCCGCCGGATCGGTTTATCAGGCGGCCAGGCGGTGGCTGGCTGACGAGATGAATCACCTCACACCCTTTGGTTTCGGCCGTGAGGTTGCCCTGTGATAGATGTAAGCTCGCAGGACGCCACGTGACCAAGCCAGAACAAGAACCGATAGTCTCTCCCTCAGTTTCCGCGGCCCCAATCGCGCGCCTAGGTAGTTGGTTTGACCGCCTGAGCGAACGGCAGATGACCCTGCTCGTGATTATGGTCGGCCTGCTGCTCTATATCCCGTTTGCCGGTACCTACGGCCTCTGGGATCCGTGGGAGACGCACTACTCCGAGGTCGCGCGCCAGATGACCAAGCGAGGCGACTTCATCAGCCTCTGGTGGCCCGGATCGCCGCGTGACGCTGACGTGTTCTGGTCCAAGCCGGTGCTGACCTTCTGGCTGATGAGCATCGGCATGCACATCGCGCGCATAGGTTTGCCCGGAAACGACCCGGGCGAGATGGCGCTGCTTTCCCGCACGGAGTGGGCGGTGCGCGTGCCCTTCTGCCTGTTCGGTGTGCTGGCGCTCTGGGCCGTATACCTGGTGGTTTCGCGTTTCGTGAACCGCCGGGCCGGGTTCTTGGCGGCTCTGGTGACGGGAACCTGCCCGATGTTCAGCCTGATTGCTCGGCAAGCCATGACCGACATGGCCTTCGTGGGGCCGATGACCATGGCCTTGGCCCTGGGAGCGCTCGCTCTGCTCGATGACCGCGACGAGGTGCTGCCACGGCGGGGCCGCGGCTGGCGCAGCTGGCCCCATCACCCGCTCTTCTACACCACCGTCGGGGTTTTCCTGCTCATCGTCTTGCCGCAATTGATCGTCGATTCGGTTCAGCTCAAGGTCAAGGTGCCGTGGGGCGCGGGCGAGGTTCTGATGTACGGCGCGGTCTTGATGATTCCCTACTATCTCGGCTCGGCCCTCTTCCTGTTTTTTGCGGCACGCGCACGCTACCGAGCCCCGCTTTACCTCTACATCGCGGCCATGCTGTGCGGCCTGGCGGTGCTGGCCAAAGGCTTTGCCGGCCTGGGCCTGCCTGTGATCATCTTCCTTGCCTACCTCCTCTTCACCTGGAACTGGAAACGGCTGCGGCGCGCGCAGCTTCTGCCAGCGGTGTTGCTATCAATCGTCGCGGTGGCCGTGGTCGCGGCGCCCTGGCACCACGCCATGATCGCGAAACACGGGTGGGCCTTCTGGAACGAGCTGTTCGGCGACAACCACTGGCGGCGCATGATGCTGGGCCGTCACGGCGATCGCGGCTCGTTCGAGTACTTCCTGCGCGAGCTGGGCTACGGCACCTTGCCCTGGGTGGCGCTGGCCCCGGCTGCCATGGCGACCATGGTCATGCGCAAGGCGGACGATGTGCGCAGGCAAGCGGTGTACTGGCTGGGCGCCATCTGGTTCGTGGCGGGTTACGCCGTGGTGTCGATGTCCATGACCAAGTTCCACCACTATGTCATGCCCGCCATTCCCGGCCTGGGCATCGTCATTGGGTGTTTCCTCGATGATCTGCTCACCCGGCGAGACGCGCGACGAGGGTTGCTGGCGATTCTGTCTGGGATGCCGCTCCTACTCTTGGTGATGGCCGATCTGGTGAACGCCAAGAATGCCAGCGAGCGATTCTTGTGGCTGTTCTCGTACGACTATGTGCACAGCCCAACCGGGCGGCCCTGGCCCAGCGAACTGGACTTCCGCACTCCCATCATCGTCTTCGCTGTGCTGTTCGGCCTCACCCTGGTGGCGCTGGCCTGGCGCAAGTCACTGCGCTACGCCGTGGTGGGGCTGTGCGGGACAGCCGTGCTCTTCACCTGGTTCCTGCTCGACGTGTTCATGCGCGAGGTAGCACCGTTCTGGTCGCAGAAGGAAACCGTGGCCGAATACTACCGGCACCGCCGCTCGCCTGACGAGCGGCTCATCGCCTACTCCATGTACTGGCGGGGCGAAACTTTCTATACCAAGAACGAGATCTACGAAGGCCCGCAGGAGGAGCGCACGGTGTTCGACACCGACAACGCTGATGAGAAGATGGAGGAGTGGGTGAAGAACCACCGCGGCCATCGCGTGTTCGTGCTCTTCGAACGGGGCCGACTGGAGAAGGTGAAGCGGCTGCTGCCCCCGGAATCGCGCGACTCCTTCCAGGTGCTCTACGAGAAAAACAACAAGTTCTCGCTCGCCCAGGCTGACATCTAGTCGCGCTACAGGCTCTCGGCTGCGGTGATCAGCTCGCGTACCCCCTCGACCGAATTCTCCAGCATCTGGCGCTCGGTGGCGTCGAGTTCTATCACCACTACCTTCTCCACACCCCGGCCGCCGATAACCGCAGGCACGCCCATGTACACATCGTGCAGGCCATACTCGCCGCGCAGGTACGCCGCGCAGGGGAGCAGGCGCTTTTCATCATAGAGATACGAGCGCGCCATCTGCACGGCGGCTGAAGCCGGGGCGTAGTAGGCGCTCGAACCCATGAGCTTGACTACCTCAGCGCCGCTGTCGCGCGTACGCTGGATGATGGCGTCGAGGCGGTTCTGCGGGATGAGTTGGCGCACCGGAATGCCATTGATGGTGCAGTAGCTGAGCACAGGGACCATGGTGTCGCCGTGACCGCCCAGCACCATGGCGCGCACGTCCTTTACCGCCACGCCTGCCTCGCGCGCCAGGAAGAGCTGGAAACGTGCCGAATCGAGCTGGCCCGCCATGCCCACAACATGTTCCGGGGCGAACCCGGTGGCCCGCTTCATCTCGTGCACCATGGCGTCGAGCGGATTGGAGATCACGATGACGAAGCAGTCAGGGGATTGCCCCCTGAGGTTTTCGGCCACGCTGCGAATGATGCGCAGGTTGACCCCCAACAGATCGTTGCGCGACATGCCCGGCTTGCGGGGTATGCCCGCGGTCACGATGGCCACGTCGCTGCCCGCCAGGTCGTCCCAGTTGGAGGTTCCCACAATACGCACGTCGTAGCCCAAGATGGAGCCGTTCTGCTCCAGGTCCAGCGCCTTGCCCTGGGCGATGCCCAGCTTGTCCGGGATGTCGAAGAGAAAGACATCGCCCAGCTCAAGTCGGGCGGCCTGCGCCGCGAGCTCGCCGCCAATGTTTCCTGCGCCGATGAGTGCGATCTTTCTTCGATGCATGGGAAAGAAGCCTCCGCCAGTCCTATTTTCGTCCTCTAGTGATAGCGTGTCAGGGCGCACAAGCCAAACGAAAATGCTGGAGTTCGCAACAGACGCATAGCGTCTAGCGAGCTGCCCAGACGCTGATCGTGATCGACGAGGATCAAGTATCTGGTGACTGCGGGGCCGGGAGACGGTCAGAAGCAGGACGCGACGAAGTTGCCCGCGGCTCACTCCGCCGATCTGAGCCCGCCGAAGCTCACCACAGTGCCGGCGCTGGCACGTGCGAGGGCGCGTGCAAAGAATTCGGTCAGCGCGATCACCTCCGACCTGCACTGCCGTGCCCGGAAGCGCAAGCTCTGCGGTCGGCGGCCCGTCACACTAGGCTGCTACTTCTCAGATAGAACCTATCTGCCCCGCTCAGACCCGCTCGCGCCGGTCGCCGAGGTCCCCAGGGTACCAGGTTTCCATGCTGGAAAGGTCGCCCTCGTCCTGGCCGAGGAAGCGCGCGCGCAGAACCCGCCGCATGATCTTGCCGCTGCGGTTTCTCGGCAGGCTAGCCACGAACACCACCTCTTGCGGGCTGGCAATCGATGACACGCGATTCGCCACATGCAGGCGAATGCGACTTTCCAGCTCGCGCGAAGGGGAATGGCCCGAGCGCAGGCAGACGAAGACCACGACCTTCTCGAAGCGGATGGGGTCGGGCGCGCTCACCGCAGCGGCTTCGGCCACCTCGGGCAGTTCCAGCAGGACGCTTTCGATTTCGAAAGGGCCCACCAAATGCCCAGAGGTGTTGATCACGTCGTCAGTACGGCCGACAAACCAGAAGTAGCCGTCCGCGTCCCGCACCGCCATGTCGCCCGAGTCGTAGTATTCACCGTGAAACCTGCTGGCGTAGATCTCGGCGCGGTTGAGGTATTCGGTAAACATGGAGGGCCAGCCCCGACGCAGGCACAGCCGGCCCTGTTGCCCAGCGGGCAGGGGATGGTCAGCGTTGTCGAGGATGACGGCCTCCACGCCCTCAACCACCTTGCCCATGGAACCGGGACGCACCGCCAGCCCGGGCCGGTTGGCGATCATGATCGCGCCGGTCTCAGTCTGGAACCAGGTGTCGTGAATCTCCTTGCCCAGGGTGCGGCGAGCCCAGAAGGTGATCTCAGGGTTGAGCGGCTCGCCCACGCTGGCGGTGCAGCGCAGGGCCTGCAGGCGCCGGCCGGCATAGAGCGACGCCTCTTCACGCATCAGCATGCGCAGGGCAGTGGGTGCCGTGTACCAGACATTGACCTGTTCCTGCTCGAGGATGGTCATCCACGCGCAGGCGTCGAAGCTGCCGCCGTAGTGGACCTGGGTGGCGCCGACGGCCCACGGCCCGATGATCCCGTAGGAAGTTCCCGTCACCCAGCCCGGGTCAGCCGTGCACCAGAATACGTCACCAGGTCCTACCTGCAGGACATCACGGGTCGTCCGCACGATACTGGGCAAAGCCCCGTGCACGTGCAGCACGCCCTTGGGCTTACCGGTCGAGCCCGAGGTGTAGTGCAGGATTGATGGCGTTTCTGGGGAAGTGGGCGCTATCGCGAAATCTGCCGATGCCTCGCGCATGAGGCGGCGATAGCTCAAGATGTCGGAGGCCAAGTGGTCATCCTCGTCCACCAGGAGGACATGGCGCAGCTCGGGCAGCCGGTCGCGGATGCGCTGAACCTTCTTGAGCAAGCTGTGCTTGGTGAGAAGCACGCAAGCGCGCGAATCGCCCAGCCGATCCAAGAGCGCTTCATCGCCGAAGTTGGCGAACAGGGGTCCCACCACGGCGCGCGCTTTCAGGCCACCCAGCAAGGCGATGAACAGCTCGGGCAGCTTGGGCAGCATGATGAACACGCGCGCGCCCGGCACCACGCCCAGTCCGGCCAGCACGGACGCGAACCGGGAACTCTCGTCGGCGAGTTGGCCGAAAGTGAACTGCTTGCGTTCACCATCCGAACCCAGCCAGCGCAATGCCACCGCGGACTCCCGTCCCAGCCGACACTGTAGGTCGGTACAGGCAAAGCCAAGGTTGTCTTCGAGGCGGGCGGAAGTATTCACAGCACTACTGTCTTAGACTTGGGAACCTAGGGTTTTCTTCTTTCTCGCGAATAGTTCATCTGCCCGAGGTACTTACACCGGCGCCGTGGCTAGAAAATCGCACCCACGTTGGCCCCGACCGCAAGGCCGAACTGGTAGCCCACGTAGGGGGAGACGGTAATGAGAACGACCGGGCCCGCTTTGAAGCCCATGTTAGCGCGAAAAAGCACGCGCGCCCTGTGGTCGTAGTTTGTCGTCTCGCCCGGGCTAATCGCAGCGGTGGAGATTGGATTGATTACCGAGCTGTGCCAAGTGATGGATTGCAGGTCGTATGCGAGGAATAGCTCGGGAATGCCAGCGAAGCTGTTGCTGAACTCGATGCGACGGAAAAGCGAGCCGCCGACCAACAAGCCCCATCCGTCGGGGTTGGGCGCCTCATTGTTGCCCATGTAGATCCGCTTCTGGATAGCGAGAGTGCCTGAGACCGAGATTGGAAACTGGCCATCCTCGGCGCGGAGAAAATAGACGTTGGCAAACGGCATCAGGCCAATGGATGAGAGACCTTTTTCGTCCCCCGAGCCGTAGCTATAGCGAGTCACGTCGAGGCCCAGGTCGAAGATGCCTCGGTAGGTGTAGCTTCCGATGAGCGATGCGCTCCATCCGGTCCCTATCACTGCCTCGCTATTCGCGATGCTTATTCCTGGTTGCCCATTTTCGAGGAAGAGACCCTGTGCTTGCGCCGTTCCGGCGGTCAGGCTGAGGGCAAGAAAGCAAAGGCCGAATGTCTTTCGCATCGTGGGTTCCTCCAACGCGGACGTCATATTTGCACGGCTGGGCGTGCACTCCAAGCCCTGAAGTTGTCCGGGTTGTCATGGCTCGCCGTGGCAGCACAGCGCGGCGTGCTAAGCCTTGCTGCTGGTTGAGCACCACGAGTCGACAATTGCAGTCGTAGCGTTCGTGCCCACGCAGCCCTTGCCATCCCAACCAAGCCGCGGCAACATGTGGCGCACCTGCCGATGTGCCAGGGGACCAGTCTCCCATGAAACGCACCATCCACATCATTTTCTGGCTTTCGTTGCTTACCGCACTTGCAGTCTTCTTGTTTCGCCGGGGAGAACGGCAGCAAGAAACCAAGGAGGCGCAGGAGTCATCATCCTCCGCCGAGCTTCGGGCGCCGGCTCTTGCCCGTGTTCCGCCGCCTGCGTTGGTTACGCCCGATGGGGGGTCTGCCCCGACTGCCGAACCTGAGGATCCCGAGGCTGCGGTGGCGCGTGAGATCCGGAACATAGTGAGGGACAACCCCGCCAAGGCCGTCGAATTGGCACGCGCGGCGCGCGAGCGTTACGGCGACTCGCGCTACTCGGACGATCGCGACGGCTTCCTGGTTCAAGGGTACTATCTCTTGCACGATATGGCGGCAGCACGCGCCGAGATGCCCTACTACTACAAGCATCATCCGCAGGGTCGCTGGGGGAACTATCTGTTCGCCCTGACCAACGTGGGCCCCAACTCGCCGCCGTAGCGAACGCCCAAGTCTCCTCACGCCGGACGGCGGAACTTGGCGTACAACTCGGTGCGTCCTGGACGCCTGACCTGTTCCGGCCACAACCTGCTACTGTTGAGATGCGGATAGGACGTAACTCAGGTTGCACATGTCTGCTGGTCGCAGAAATATACCGCTTCACATTGTGCCGAACTCGGCGCGATCAGATGTAGATGATGCTACTTTGGCGCGGGCCCTCATCGCTGGCGAGACCTGGGCACATGCTGCGACTTGGAACCGATTCGCTCCTCTCGTCTTCAACATGGCCTGGCGCGCCCTCGGAAGCGAGGAAGAAGCCGAGGACATCACTCAGGAGGTTTTCTATCGGCTGTTCGCCCGAGTGAAGACCCTCTGCAAGCCCGAGTCGCTGCGGAGCTTCATCGTTTCTTTCGCGATCCGAATCCTGAAGTGGGAGTTCCGCCGCAGGCGAGCAGGCCGCTGGCTCACCTTCTTCACACCTAATGACCTGCCCGAGGTCCCGTTTTGCGGAGCTGATCCTGAAGCCCGGGAGATACTGCAGCGTTTTTACCAGATCCTGGACCAGCTTGGGACGCGCGAGCGTCTGGTTTTCGCGCTCCGCCACCTTGAGTCGATGACCTTGGGGGAGATCGCCGCTGCGATGGAGATCTCTTTGTCGACGGTCAAGCGCGCACATGCCCAAGCGGTGGTCGAGGTGGGACGCTCGATCGCAAACGACAAAGATCTGGCCGGATTTTTTGAGGAAGTGCGGGGACCCCATGGAACGTGAAATCGACAAGGGATGCTTGCCGGCCGCGGTTGAGCGGGTGGCCGACTTTGTCTGTTCCGCGATTCCACCCATGACTCCTGCACAGTGCGACAATGGGCTCGACATCGTCAGGAGGCGGCTTGCGGCGCGCCAGCGCCAGCGGGTTCGCCTATTCAGGCTGTCAGCCGTCGGGATGGTTGCCGGGGCGGTCGCTTGTGCACTATGGCTGGTGTTTCCCGGCGCCAAAGTGGCGGTGCCGCAGAACGCGAGCCTCACCTACCACGTCGAAGGAGGCGAGATCGTCGACGGAGGATACCTTCGCTCGTTGGGTGGCGCGGGCGTGAAATTGCGCTTCTCCGAGGGGAGTGAACTGGACTTCCTCGCTGGTGCGCGCGGCCGTCTACGCTCGGTCGACGCCGAGGGCGCCCGTCTCGCCATCGAGCGGGGAACTGCATCGGTCAAGGTGGCGCACCGACCGGGGACGCACTGGCTGGTCGACGCAGGACCCTTCCTCATCACAGTAAAGGGCACCACCTTCACTGTCGCCTGGGATGCGACGGGCGAGCAGCTTGATCTTCGCATGGAGCAGGGGACGGTTTCGGTCACCGGTCCACTTTCTGAGGGCGCGATCACCGTGCGCGCGGGCCAGCGCTTGGCCATCAACCTCCCGAGGCGAGAGGTGGTGTTGCGCGATCTGGAAAGTGTTGAGGCTTTTCACCCTGCTAGCGCCCCGGTTTCGCCTGAGCCGGAGCTGGGGCCGAGCAAGCAAGGGCTTGACCCCGACCGGGCGGACACCGCGCGCGAGGCTGCCGCCCAGCGATCGGGTGGCCACGGCCGCGGCGGGGTTGCCTGGCCGCACACCTGGCCCGCTGCCCTGGTAGCTGGAGACACGGATTTCATCCTGAGAGACGTCGAGCGGCGCGGGCTGGAGCGCTGTCTTGCGGAAGCCTCCAGCGAGGATCTGTCGGCGCTTGCCGATGCGGCCCGCTACCGGCGACGAGACAACATTGCCAGAGCAGCCCTGCTCGCCCAACGCAGTCGGTTCCCGGGTTCGGCGCGCGCACTTGACGCCGGTTTCCTTCTCGGACGTCTGGATGAGACGCACGAGGGCGGCAGGCGCAAGGCTCTCTCATGGTACGAACGTTATCTTGAAGAGGCTCCTTCCGGCGCCTATGCTTCTGAGGCACTGGGGCGAGAAATGATCGTGACGCAAGAGCTGATGGGAGCTGCCGCGGCTCGGATGGTCGCCGAAGACTACCTGCACCGCTTCCCAAGCGGGACCTACGCAGGCGCAGCCAGGGCGCTTCGCCAAGAGCCGTGAACGCGATCGTCTCACGGCGCGCGCTCGCTGCGGGTTTGGCGGTAGTCGCTACGTTGGCGGCCGAGGCGGGATGGGCATCGACGGTGGTCCTGGTACGACCGGCGAATCCCACGGCGATCACGGCCGAGGCTCTGGTGCGCATGCACGGCGAGTTGGTGTCGGCGGGATTCGACGTGGAGATCAAGGCCGCGACCGCCGGGGCCGACGCGCGCACATCGTTGGAACAAGCCGCGAGCGTCGAGAACGTCGGCGCTGTGGTCGCGCTGCTGGGCGACAGCACGCCCGGTTCGGTCGAGGTGTGGGTGATTGATCGAGTGACCGGCAAGTCAGTGGTCAGGCGCGTTCCCAGTCAGCCCGAGTCTGGGCGGGCAGCAGAGATCCTGGCCATCAGGGCGATCGAGCTTCTGCGAGCGAGCCTGCTGGAAATCGCCATGGCCGGCGGCAGGGAGCCCCCCATCGTGCCCAAGCCGCCGCCCGCGGAGGTGACCCGCTTCGTGGAACACGCGCTCGAGTCGCGCAAACCTTCGCGCTTCGCGATCGAAGTCGGCGGCATCGGGGTGGCGAGCTTTGACGGAGTGGGACCGGCACTGCTTCCCATGCTTCGGCTCGACCTCG
>Ga0182017_10001162_pt1 | contig 20595 bp, 16 predicted proteins | sample 712E3DmetaG_FD_120492 | JGI IMG/M metagenome (GOLD analysis project Ga0182017, IMG submission 120492) | Permafrost microbial communities from Stordalen Mire, Sweden - 712E3D metaG | ecosystem: Environmental > Terrestrial > Soil > Wetlands > Permafrost | place: Sweden: Stordalen | collected... | reverse complement strand
CCGCTTACGGTTCTCAAAGAAATCGGCGATCACCTTGTGGATCTTCATGGTCAGCATGAACATCAATCATTGCTACGACCGGAGACGCACATCGGCTTGCTGGATGAATTTGGAAGTTTAGATAAGTTGGTGGATGAATATCGTGAATCCTACGATCGGCTGACGGTACTTTTTAGGGAATTTCGTTCGCTCTCGCTTAAGGAAAAGGAATTAAGGGAAAAGCGAGATCTGTATGAATTTCAAATTAAAGAAATTGATGCTATTGATCCCCGTACCGGTGAAGAAAGTGATTTGGAAAATGAACTGCGCATTTTAGAGAATTCCGAAAAACTTTATGAGGCGACATCGCAATTGTATCAATCACTCTACGAAGGGGAATCAACCCGATCAGGTTCGGAGAACATAGGCGGCCAGTCGGTTTATGATTTACTGCTCAAGGCACGCAACCAACTTGAAGATCTTGCAGAAATTGATAAAACGTTCGACGAAATAAAAAACGAATGTGCTTCTGCTGCAGCGATTATCGGCGAACTGACGAAGTTCATCCAAAGCTACAATTCTAAAATTGAATTCAACCCAGAGCGGTTGGAACAAATCCGTGAACGACTCGGTCAAATCACGCTTCTCAAGAAAAAGTTTGGTGGCTCGTTGGATGCTGTGATTGGGCATCGCGAAAAAATTGGTAAAGAGTTTGCGATGGCGGAGAATTTTGAAAGTGAAATCCGGAAATTGAATGAATACATTGAGCGTGAACGAAAAACCTGCTCTGCAGCTGCACAGCGTCTTTCAGCAAAGCGGCGGGAACTTGTAAGTAAAATCGGTAGATCAGTGTGCGCGGAATTAGCAAAATTAGGCATTGCAAATGCACAGTTTGATGTAAAAATTGATAATCGCGTTGTGGAAAAATTGGACGGTAAAGCGGACGGTGCGTATGTAAAACTCGGACGCGATTTTTATGACGCAACGCAATCTGGAATTGATTTTATTGAATTTTACCTTTCAACAAATGTTGGTGAGGATGTAAAACCTTTGGCGAAGGTCGCCTCCGGAGGTGAAATTTCACGTATTATGCTCGCGCTGAAAACAATTCTTGCAAAAGCAGATCGGTTACCGCTGCTCGTCTTTGATGAAATTGACGTTGGTATCAGCGGAAGAATTGCTCAGGCAGTGGGAAAAAGTATGAAGAGTTTATCGCAATTCCATCAAGTTATTGCAATTACGCATCTGCCTCAAATTGCCGGATTCGCCGATTGTCATTTTGCGGTGGAGAAAAGTGAATCAAAGCAGCGCACATCTTCAACAATTCGTAAATTAGAAGAAGAAGAACGCATCCGAGAAGTCGCTAGACTCCTCAGCGGCGAAGAAGTGACTGAATCGAGTTTGATCGGTGCAAGAGAAATGATCAGGATGAAATAAGGTGTTAGGTGAAAGGTATTAGGTAATAGGCACAGGAATGAGAAATTTTCGAGAGCTTATGATATGGCAAAAAGCAATGGATATTGTTTTTCATATCTATGAGCTTACTGCTTTATTACCTAAAGATGAAACTTATGGATTGAAGACTCAATTACAGCGAGCAGCAGTCTCTATCCCATCAAACATTGCTGAAGGGTGCAGCCGGAATAGTGAATCTGATTTCAAGAGATTCTTAGAGATTGCGATTGGCTCGGCTTTTGAACTTTAAACCCAATTGTCAATTATTGAAAATGTAAACCTTATTTCAAAAATTAAAGTTGATCCGATTCTCAAATTGCTTTCTGAAGAACATAAAATGCTTAATAGCTTTATTTCAAGTATAAAAGATAGAACCCAAAAGAATAATAAAAAAGTCCCTTTAACCTAATACCCAGAACCTGATCTATTATGGCCCTCTTTATCTACAATACACTCTCTCGACAAAAAGAAAAATTCAAACCGATTCATGAAGGGCATGTTGGGATATATGTCTGCGGGCCCACGGTGTACAGTCATTCACATATTGGCCATGCAAAAAGTTATATTTCCTTCGATGTTATTGTTCGCTACTTGCGGTATCTTGGTTATAAAGTGCTTTATATTCAGAATATCACTGATGTTGGTCATCTTACCGACGATGCAGACGAAGGTGAAGACAAACTGGATAAACAGGCGCGTATTGATCGTGTTCATCCAATGCAAATCGCCGAAACGATTACGCGAAGTTATTTTGAGGATATGGATAAGCTCGGAATCGAACGCCCGGATATTTCACCGCGGGCATCCGGACACATTATCGAACAGATCGAAATTATCAAGCGACTTCTGACGAATGGTTTTGCTTACGAAGTGAACGGTTCTGTCTATTATGATGTGCAGAAGTTTAAGAATTACGGTAAACTTTCCGGACGCGTGCTGGAGGAATCAATTGAAGGAACACGCGTTGAATCGCGTTCGGAGAAACGGCATCCGGCGGATTTTGCATTATGGAAAAAGGCTGAAAGCGGACATATAATGCACTGGCCGAGTCCTTGGGGTGAAGGATTCCCCGGATGGCATATAGAATGTTCGGCAATGTCGATGAAATATCTTGGTGAAACATTTGACATGCACGGCGGCGGAATGGATAACCAATTTCCACATCACGAATGCGAAATTGCACAGAGTGAAGCTGTAACCGGAAAGCCGTTTGTGAAGTACTGGATTCACAACAACCTTGTGACGGTGAACGGGAAAAAAATGTCGAAGTCGCTCGGAAATTTTATAACGCTAAAGGATGCGTTCAAGAAATATGATCCGCTCGTAGTGCGCTTTTTCATCCTGCAAAGTCATTATCGCAGCACATTAGATTTCAGTGATGAAGCATTGCAGGGTGCGAATACCGGATATGATAAATTGCTAAACACTATCCGAAATCTTCGGGATGAAATAAAAAAAGCTGAGTCTGAAAAGCGGACTGATGGAGTGGGACTTGATTGTTCCTTGTATAAAAAGCATTTTTTGGAAGCAATGGACGATGATTTCAACGCACCGCTCGCTATTGGAATATTATTTGATTTGGCGCGCGAAACAAATCAATCGCTCAACTCAGAACAGAAGATTAGTTTAGAAACACTCCAACAGATCGATAACCTCTTTAGCGAGCTTGGCGGACAAGTATTGGGTATTTTACAAGATCAACTTCAATCTGTTGCTGGTAATGCAAATACAGAATCTCATCTCATGGAATTGATCATAAATATGCGTACAGAAGTGCGGAAGCAAAAGCTTTGGGCATTGTCAGATGTCATCCGCGATGGTCTGAAGATCATTGGATTTGTTATCGAAGATAAAAAAGACGGCACAACCTGGCGTAAAATAAACTAATTCACATGAGCGATTCAATTAAAATAATCGAAAACGGGTTCGTGTTTACCGGTGACATGCAAAATCGCGCTGGAATACTCACAATTATAATTCAAAACGGTCATATACTCGAGATTGGCAGGCGAGCTGATGCTCTCAAGGCAAAATATCCGAATGCCGAAGTGATTGATACAACAGGAAAAATTATTTTACCGGGATTTGTAGATGCGCATCATACCGGTGAATCGTTCATCTTGCGATATTTGACATCTGGTCAATCAATGTCTCAATGGCATAAGAGTCCCATCATTAACCGCGCTATCAATTACTTACGCAAGGATGCGACCTATTTTGAATTATTAACGTTATACAGATTATCATATTATGCAGCGCTCAAATCCGGTGTAACAACATTGGCAGAATATGGCCTAGATACTCCTGAACATTCTTTTCCTGCATCACTTGAAGCGATGCAGCAGACGAATCAAAGGGGTTTTATAGGTTTACATAATGGTGATCAGATTGAGGCGGCTCGTAAGCTGCATGAATCATCAATCCGTTTTGCGTTCATTATTGCAGATGAAGAAAATCTTACAACATACAATCTTCAATCGAGTATTCGTTCAGCACGAGAACTTCAGTGGCCGATCATATTGCATTTGGGTCAGACCCGGCATGCTTTTAATATTGTAAAGAAAAATTTTAATAAATCCATCGCCCAGCTCTATGCCGAATACCGGGCGATTGATTTGCCGGCACATGTGCTTCATCTCTCATGTTTTGATGAGGGAGATTTAGAAATTATCGCAAAGTTTGGTGCGCCGTTAGTATATTCGCCAAAAGCAATTCTTCAGAAAGGGACAGACATACCGCCATTCGAAGAAATACACAAGAACAAAATTAAAATTGCGTTTGGCACTGATTGGGGAGTAGCACAGCCGCTCGAAAACATTCAGTCGTATTGTTCAATTCTCAAAACACTCGGCTTACTGCATGAACGACCACATAATCTGCTAGCACTTCATACAAAAAATGGAGCGTCTGCACTTGGGCTAAACACGGAAATTGGTACAATTGAGACAGGAAAAAAAGCTGATCTTGTTTTCCTCAATCTTTCTGATTTCCGTATGAATTCACTTTTTGCTGATGACAATGCTGAACGAATTCTTGATATTGTTCTTCAAGAAGCCAGCTCGCAACAAGTAAGCGATGTAATGATCAACGGCGAGTTTTACGTACGAGAAGGCCATGCTCTTACGTATTCAGAAGAAGACTTAGCAAAGGAAGGGCAAGTAATTTTCAAAAAGTTATTAGCTTTCCACGAACAGAAAACTGCCGCTCTATCTTCGCCAGCTCCGATTCTCCGATTTTCTGCACTACAAACAAAGGAAAATAAATCTTCTGCAGACGATATGATCGCGGATGAGGGGTTTAGAATTATTCGGAAGGATCGAACAGTATTAACTCCATCATTGATGGATAATACTCCGCAAGAAATGAAAAAAGTTCTACCTAAAAATGTTAAGAAAATTTTTGGTGATGACGAAGCATAGTTCGGTTTATGTAAAGGAGAATCAAGTGAAAAAACTTAGTTTCATTATCAGCATTATTCTTTTCATGATAGTATCAGAGGGCAAGGTCATAGCACAAAGCTATGCAGGTGATGGTGCATCTGTCGAACCAACTATGCTGGTAGATAAACCGACAGCAGGTTTACTGAAGCGTGGATCATATTCCTTTTCTTCGAACTTCTTTCAGAATGGCGGTGTGCTGGTGGGGATATCAGTGGGAATATTTGAACCGTTCACATTCGGGATTTCATATGGGGGGACAGATATCATTGGCCCAAATAAAATTGATATGAATCCGTTCCCCGGAGTGAATGCTAAACTGCGGATCATGAGTGAAAGCTCTGTTGTACCTGCACTTGCCATCGGTTTCGATTCTCAAGGTAAAGAACCTTACCTCAATGCCGATACATTAAAACGCTACACAATCAAATCGCCCGGCGTTTATATCGCTGCCAGTAAGAATTATGAGTTTCTTGGCAATCTCAGTTTTCATGGTGGATTGAATAAATCTATGGAAACAAATGATGGTGATAAAGATCTCAATATGTACGTAGGCGCAGAGAAATCGATAGGCAAAGATATATCAGCGATGCTGGAGTATGATTTTGCAGCAAATGATAATAATACTTATGCACTTGGCAAGGGAAACGGGTACCTCAATTTTGGTTTCCGATGGACTTGGGGAAAAGGAATAGTAGTTGGATTCAATCTGAAAAATATCACGAAGAACCAAGACCATGTGAATGTTGGAAATCGCACACTTCAGATTGATTACATAGGGAATTTTTAATGTTATTTTCGGTGGTATTGGTGTTTTTGGCTTCTGGACCCATTAATTCATTTTATAACAATTGTGTAGGTTTAAGGACAGTAGCGATTAGATTTGTGATCAAATGATAATTTGAGATGTTATTCGAGTGCCTGAAGCCGGCAAAAAATCGCTGATTTCAGGCATATTATTTTTATTCGATGGCAGGAAACTTGATGAATAATTAAGTGTCTAAATAAATGAGGCCAGTCATGAAAAAACAAATATATTTACCAGCATTCTTACTTCCGATAGGGATGATGGTCCTTTCCTTACAAGGGTGTTATACTCAAATGGCATCTATCAGAGAAGAGGAACCTTCATATAGACAGGAAGAACAGTATTCTCAACAAAACGATAGTACATATAATAACGAGGGTGAGAATGAAAATTGGCAACCGCATAACTATGTCGGTTTTTCTTATTATTATCCAGGTTGGTGTTCCTATTCAACATGGGATTACGGATGTGCTTATCCGGCGTACTGGAATCCATGGTACTGGGGCCCTGCCTTTTATTTAGGTTATTCCTATTATCCGCATTACGGGGGATATTGGAATTCATATTCTAGGTACAATCACTGGGCATTTGGCGGTCATTATAACAATTTGCGCCAATATGCAACCCGCAATTCCGGATATCAGAGAAATGGGAGTGGTCGAGTTAGCTATGGTATCGCAGGATCAAACGGAAGTGTCGGATCAGGTGCGATTCGCGGAGGTGTTGCATTGCCACGTGACGCAAGCACTACAGTACAAACGGGTAGATATAACACGACAAAAAATTTACGAAGTGGTTACAGTGGTGTCTCGACAAGCCGCCAATCGAGCAGCCGATATAATCCAAGTGTTCAACAACCGCGCCATCGGGATCAAAGTGCTGCAACAACAAACAGAAGTTACAGGAATGGCAGCTCACGCGGTCACGAAAATTACCGAAATCAAGGATCAAGTAACGGGCAATCAAGGTCAAGTGGGAGAAGTTCTGCACCAAGTTATTCTCCGCAGCCATCGTCCCGGACAAATTCTGCTCCAAGTACACCCGCTCCAAGAGGCGATGGTGGTGGAGGCCGTCAAAGCAGTGGTTCAGGCAGATCTCGCTGATGATAACAAAATAAAAATGGAGTAATGAAACATTATGAAAACGTTTTGCAAAATATATTGGCTGGTTATTGTGATGATGATTGGATTTCAAATTCAGACTGTGAATGCGCAATATGCAGAAGATGTACTCAGGTTGTCGCAGTTCGGTTCCTCTGTTGGAGCTCGATCGCAAGGAATGGGTAATACCGTTGTTGGAGTTGCAGATGATTACTCAGCGTTATTTGGCAATCCAGCCGGGCTTTCTCAGCAAAAAGATTTTGAATTCTCTGGTGGGTTGTCTCGTCTTGGTTATGGAAATGACGTGACGTTCTTCGGCAATAAAACAACCGATAACAATAACGCAATGAATCTCAATAATCTTGGCCTTGTCTATCCGATCGCCACAAGCCGAGGAGGTTTGACATTCGCATTTGGTTTTGGCCGTGTAGCAAATTATACTTCTATTGCTTCTTTCAATGGATTTAATTCTTCCAGTTCCATCGTTCCAACAACTGTGCCTAGTACAAATACATATTCCTATTCAGATGCAGATTACAATTCGTTTTATAATAACAGCATTCCATACCAATTATGGTTAGCCGATATTTTTACGGATACAGTAAATGGAATTGAAAAATTAGTGCCGCAAATTCTTAAAAATGTTCAGCAAACTGGAACAATCCGTGAAGGCGGTGGAATGAATAATTGGTCGTTCGGTGGTGGGATAGATATTGCTCCGAATATTTCTCTAGGTATAACACTGAATTATGTAACCGGTTCGTATAGCTATGATCGATTATACCAAGAAAGCGACCCCAACAATCTTAACTCCTTAGTTGTAAATAAAGTGAGTACCTATTTAAATCAATTTATATGGCAAAGTACAATAACAGATGATATCACTGGCTTCAATGCTCTTTTTGGATTGATGTACCGAAAGCCGGGATTGTACCGAATAGGGGTGACAGTAAAACTTCCGACAACATACGAGATCTCTGAAACATTTACTGATAATTATTCATCCACATTTAAAAGCGATTATAATACATCATACTCAATGTCGACAAACGGAATAACGGATTATAAAGTTATTACACCGACTGTTCTCAGTGGCGGCATTTCAGTGCAGCCGTTTGTATGGTTAATGCTCGCCGGTGATGCTGAATATACAGATTGGACACAAATGAAGTTTGATACCGACAACCCTGATCTGATTCAGGAAAATAAAAATATTCAGAGCTGGATGCGCGAAACTTGGAATCTCCGAGGCGGTGCTGAAGCAACCATTTTTGACTGGGGAATTATCCTTCGGGCAGGAATAGAGTCGAAGCCTTCTCCATGGAAAGGGGATCCATCGAGTTATGACCAGTTAACTTATACAGCAGGTGTAGGAGTTCTTGTTGATGCAGGCAGTACCTTGAACGCCTCGTTTGCTTATGGAAATTGGAATACTTTTAGAGATAATTATACTTGGGGGAATACCCCGGCATCTAGAACAAGCGAATCAGTAACGACACAGACCTTCAATTTGACATTTTCGCACCGTTTTTAGCATAGTTGCACTGCTTTTCAAGTTTGATTACATTATTCCGTCCCGATTGATTATATCATCGGGGCGGTTTTTTTTTCAGATAGAAGGATAGCTAAACGAATTATGCGAAAGACTTTGATTGGAATCGGCATATCATTTATGGGTCTGTTACTCGTCGGTACGTTGATTGGTTATTTTCTCGTGACGCGTTCGTTCCCAAAAGTTTCAGGGACGATACAAGTGAAAGGATTAACGCAGGATACAAAAGTGTATCGGGACGAATTTGGTGTTCCGCATATTATCGCGCAATCAGAACATGATGCATTCTTTACAGTTGGGTACACTCATGCACAGGATCGGTTATGGCAGATGGAATTGACGCGGCGTGTTGGTATGGGACGCTTATCGGAGGTGTTAGGAGAACCGGCGCTTCAGATTGATAAAATGTTTCACACTCTCGGATTATGGCGGCATACACAAAAACTTTCACAGGCGCTTGATGGTGACACACGTAAAGCATTACAAGCCTACGCGGATGGCGTGAATCAATTCATAACAACTCATTCCGGCAAATATCCAATTGAATTTGATATGTTGAACATCGAACCAGAGCCCTGGACGGTTGAGCATTCGCTTCTTGTCAGCCGGTTGATGGCGTGGGAATTGAACTACTCACGCTGGATAGATTTACTTCTTGCCGAATTAGTCCAGAGATTTGGTGAAGCAAAGGCGAAAGAAATATTCCCGTACTGGCCGGACAATGCTCCTCCAATTATTCCAAAAGAATTGAAAGGGAATACTCTTGCTGAAGACCTTCGTCCGTTTTTCAAAGCAGAAGGAGCATGGCGTTCGCTTCTTGGTATTCGGGCTCTTGAATCTGGCAGCAATGCGTGGGCAATTTCCAGCGCAAAGTCTGTAACTGGAAAACCTATTCTTGCAAACGATCCGCATCTCATTTTAATGTCACCGGCGCGATGGTACGAAATTCACATCAACGCACCGAGTTTAGATGTTGCAGGAATGTCTCTTCCCGGCGTGCCGTTTGTTGTGGTAGGGAGAAATCAACGCATTGCATGGGGTGTAACGAATGCAATGATGGACGACGAAGATTTTTATGTCGAAGAAGTTGATTCAATTCAACATCCGACACACTATAGGTATAACAATGAATGGTTATCGATTATAGAAACTGTTGATACGATTGTCGTGAAAGGATCGCTGCCTGTCGTACTTTCTATCTACAGTACGCATCGTGGACCGATCGTGAATAAAATGGAACCATCAGCTCAGTTTGCATCATCATTGATATCTATGCGATGGACTGGATATGAAATCTCGAACGAAGCCGGCGCTTTATATCGCATTGACAAATCGAGTACCTGGCAGGAATTTCAGGACGCACTAAAATTATTTACTGTACCTGCACAAAATTTTGTTTATGCCGACATCGATGGCAATATTGGGTACCGCACCGGCGGCAAACTTCCCATAAGAAAAACGAAAGGGCCGACATTGCCGTTCCCCGGGTGGACAGATGAGTACGATTGGAATGGATTTGTCCCGTTCGATCAGATGCCGCATGTCTTTAATCCACCGGAAGGATTTGTAGCGACCGCAAACAATAAAATTATCGATGATTCATATCCATATTACATTTCTCAACATTGGGAATCTCCGTGGCGTTCCATCCGCATTCGCGAGGTGCTGCAAGAACAAAATAAATTTACGGTCGAGGAAATCCAGCATCTTCAATTAGATCTTATTTCCACACATGCAAGGGAAGTAGTGCCGTACATCCTTCATGCTTTTGATAGCGTTGCCGTTACAGATAATGATGTGAAGACGACATTGGAATATTTTCGAAATTGGAATTTTGAAATGCGAAAAGAAGATGTCAGTACAACTCTTTTCCAATCAACAATCAATAAACTCATTTTCAATACGTTCCATGATAAGATGGGTGACCAGCTGTATGGATTGTACGACACGTTGGCAAGCACACCATTGTCAGCATTATCTAGTCTATTGAAGAATCCAAATTCTGAGTGGTTCGATGACCTTAACACGCCTATGCGTGAAACTCGGGATGACATTATCCGCAAAAGTGTAGTTGATGCACTTGCTGCATTAAAGAGTGAATTAGGTGGTGACCTCAAGGAATGGCAGTGGGGGAGGTTGCACACGGTTACATTCGGACATGTGTTTGGTTCGAATAAATTGCTCTCCGGGTTGTTCAATATCGGACCATTTCCGATCGGTGGTTCGCACTCTACGATTAATGTTGGACAGTACTTTCTTGCTCATTCTTTTAAAAGTGTTGTCGGACCGTCTATGCGGCAAGTTTTTAATCTCGCTGATATCAATGATACTCGGTCAGTTCTTCCACCGGGACAATCGGGGCAAGTATTTACCAATCACTACAAAGATCAAATAACACTCTGGCTCAATGGTGCATACAAAATGCGTCCAATGCAGCAGTCCATTATTGAATCGACATGTCGAGATGTCCTTACGTTAAAGCCATGAAATGAATATTTCCAATAAACTTTGTTCGTTACTACATACCACAGAATCAATTTGTGTGCTGACCGGCGCCGGCATTTCAGCAGAAAGCGGAGTTGAAACTTTTCGCGGCTCAAATGGATTATGGTCGAAGCTAAAACCGGAAGAGCTTGCGAACTTCGATGCATTTATACGCAATCCTGATTTGGTCTGGGAATGGTACAACTACCGAAAAAAAATTATTCACGATGTGAAACCGAATCCAGCTCATTGCGCTCTTGCCCATCTCCAAGATTTGGTGAAAGATTTCACACTCATAACACAAAACATCGACAATCTGCATATACGGGCTGGCAGCAAAAATGTGTTGGAACTCCACGGCAACATAGAGCGCAGCTATTGCATCAGCTGCGGTAAATCTGTTACTCACGTGGAAGTGACATTAGAAAATAAAGTGCCGCACTGTTCATCCTGTCATGGCATCATTCGTCCGGACATTGTATGGTTTGGCGAGATGCTACCGGAAGGAGTCTTTGAAATGGCAACTGATGCAGCTACTCGGTGCGAGCTCTTTCTCAGCATTGGCACATCTGCAGTAGTGTACCCTGCCGCAAATCTTCCTTTAATCGCACGAAAGCAAGGTGCATACGTTGTAGAAATCAATATGGAGCGAACGGAAATTTCGAACAGTGTTGATGAAACACTACTTGGGAAAGCAGGTGAAATACTCCCGCAGCTTGTAAAGATGAAAGAAGAAATAAAGGGATAGAATGATGAGAAGGAAAAGAACAGTCGCCAAAACAAAAATTATTTGCACACTCGGTCCTGCTTCGCAAAGTGTTGAACAATTGGTGGAATTAATTCAGGCAGGGATGGACGTTGCACGATTGAATTTTTCGCACGGAACGTATGAGGATCATCTCAAATCCATAAATAATGTACGGGAGGCGAGTCTACGTACTGGCGAGCACATTTGCATCTTACAGGATTTATGCGGGCCGAAGATTCGAACAGGCATACTTCAGAATAAATCCATTGAATTGAAAGAAGGTGCAGACTTCACGTTCACTATCGATGAGGTGACGGGAGATGAACATCGGGTTACGACGACGTATCGTGAATTGCCAGAAGATGTGAAAGCGGGAGATACTATTTTATTGGATGACGGGAAAATGGCATTGCGGGTTGTATCGAAGACATCAAGCGAGGTCAACTGCACTGTTAATTACGGTGGCATTTTAAAAGAACACAAGGGCATGAATCTGCCAGGTATAAAGTTAAGCACACCATCGTTGACTGAGAAAGATATTAAGGATTTGAAGTTCGGTCTTGAGCATGATGTTGATTATGTGGCTCTTTCGTTTGTGCGTTCCGCTGGAGATATTCGACATCTTCGCTCAGTCATTCAGCAAGAAACGAAAATGCGAGTTCCTATTGTTGCAAAAATAGAAATGAAGGAAGCCATTGATAGCATTGATGCTATCATCGCGGAAACCGACGCAGTGATGGTAGCGCGCGGTGATCTTGGAGTCGAGATGATGCCGGAAGATGTGCCGATTCTACAAAAGATGATTGTGCGAAAATGCAATGAAGCTGGTGTCCCCGTTATTATTGCAACACAGATGCTCGAATCGATGATAGAAAATCCGCGGCCCACTCGTGCCGAGGCAAGTGATGTCGCAAACGCAGTGCTCGATGGATCTGATGCTGTTATGTTAAGCGCGGAAACGTCTGTTGGAAAATATCCGGTAGAGACCGTGCAAACGATGGATCGGATTATTTGCCGCGCCGAACTTCGCAAGCGCGATCACTTAAGTATCAAACAAATCCCGGCGGAAATTCAGGAAAATATTTTTGATGCCATAGCACGAGCGGCATGTGTTTTAGCACGTCAGGTGAACGCCACGGCGATCATTCCCATTACACATTCAGGCACAACGGCGGTTCGAATCAGCAAATATCGTCCTGAATCGAGAATCATTGCCGTAACCAGTGATGAAAGAATTCTCCGCAGTTTAAATCTTGTCTGGTCTGTGCGCGGCATTGTCATAAAAGATTTCGTTTACGAAAACGATACGGCATTCCGTAAGATTATTGAACGTCTCAAGCAAGAAGAATATGTTGAACGTGGAGACATTGTTGTTTTTACTGCCGGATTACCATTATTGGCGAAGGGGACAACAGATACCGTTAACGTGCTACGCGTTGAATAGAATAAATTGTATATCTAAATATTAATCGAAAATTCAATTGTTGCGCCAGAGGTAGTTCTTTCATACATTTCTTTATTATAAAGTACGCTGTCCAAAGAACTATCTCACAATGACAGTATGTAATTGCTGCTCAAAAAAACGAGCAACAAATGGCAAGTACAAATCATCTTTGGGGAATCGTTCTCGCTGGCGGAGAAGGAAAAAGGCTGCAGGAATTTATCCGCAAGCGATATGGTACGGAGCGTCCAAAACAATACTCTGCCATAATCGGCAAGCGGTCCATGCTGCGCCATACGCTTGACCGCGTAGAAAAAATAATTCCCCCAAAACAACTTCAAATTGTTGTAGCCCGCAAACACCGCAAGTATCTCCCTGAAGTGTTAAAAGAGCGTGAGAAGAAAGCTGTTCTTTTTATCCCAGAAAACCGTGAGTCGGCAGCAAGTATCTATCTTGCATTATCTCATATTTATGTTCGCGATCCCGAAGCTGTGATCGCAATTTTTCCATCGGATCATTTCATTGGAGAAGAACAACGCTTCCTCCAATATGTTGAATTGGCGATTTCCTTCAGTGAGGAACATCCGGATTATGTCGTCCTGTTAGGAATTAAACCTACCGAAGCCATTCCAGATTATGGATGGATTGAGCCGAGTAAAAATATTTTACACTATAAAGGAAACCGTTTTTATAGAGTCATCAGTTTCAATGAGAAACCAGATGTCGAAAGTGCACAGCAGTATTTTAATAAAGGATGGTTATGGAATTCGTTGGTGCTTGCAGCAAAATGTGAGACCCTGGTTACAATGTACCGTCAGCATTTGAAAAGTATTTATAACGCATTCAAGAAAGCAAACACAACGTACGGCACCGATAGTGAAGAAGAGTTTATTGCTGAAGCTTTTGCAGATATTCCTTCCATGAATTTCTCAAAATCCCTTTTGGAAGAAATTCCTAATAGTCTCTTTGTCTTGCGCGCAGAAGGAATTTATTGGAGCGATTGGGGAACGAAAGAACAGGTTTTAAAAGACCTCGATAGTCTCGGTATGTCGCATTGAGATGTTAATTCCGATGTAGCACATTTCCAGGTTGGCTCGCAATAAATCTATCCTTACCTGAAACCTTTTCCACCTTGATCATTGTTAAATGCATGAGCTTTTGTTTTGTAATGCTGCTCGTTTACAGTTTTTGAACGTGTGCCAACTATTTTGTATCTTAAGAAAGAAATGAAAGTGGACAACAAAAATATTACAGTAGTAGTTGGTATGAGCGGAGGTGTGGATTCCTCGGTTGCCGCAGCGCTATTAATGAAAGAAGGTTACAACGTCATTGGTATTACGATGAAAACGTACGATTATATGGAAGTTGGAGGTTCTCGTCCGAATGAGAGCAGCTGCTGCGATGTAAGTGCTGTTATGGATGCTCATGCGGTTGCAGAGAAGTTGGGATTTCCGCATTATGTTGTCAACTTACGCGAAGAGTTTGGAACTGCAGTCATTAATAATTTTGTAGAAGAATATCTCAAAGGGCGAACGCCAAATCCTTGTGTCATCTGCAATCGGAAAATAAAATTTGGAGCGTTATTAGAAAAGGCGCAGGAGCTCGGAGCGCAGTTTATCGCAACCGGACATTATGCTCGCGTTCGTTTCGACAATGATCGAAAGAGGTACATCCTTTCATGCGGCAAGTACCATGAAAAAGATCAATCATATGCATTGTGGGCGGTAACACAGGACGCGCTGAGCAAGACAATGTTTCCACTTGGTGAAATGACAAAGCCTGAAGTTCGATCGCTTGCAGACCAGTACGAACTGATCAACGCACGAAAGCATGAAAGTTATGAAATCTGTTTCGTTCCAGATGATAAGTATGAAAGATTTTTGAACGAACGCATACCCGATTTGCAGAAGCGAGTTTCCAACGGTGATATTGTGCAAAATGGTAAAGTGGTCGGCAAGCACAATGGTTATCCATTCTACACCATTGGCCAGCGCCGTAACATCGGGGCTTACGGCCAGAAAATGTATGTAACTGAAATTGACAGTAATACGAATTCGATAAAAATTGGAACGGATGATGAACTTCATCATCGTACTCTTATCGCTGGTCAGGTAAATTGGAGCGGATTAGCGACGCTGGAAAAAAATCTCCGGGTGCAGGCAAAAGTCCGATATAAGGATAGAGGAACGAATGCTCTTGTTTCTTTAGAAGAAAATGGAAATATTAAAGTGATGTTTGATAAGCCGAAACGCGCAATCACGCCGGGGCAATCAGTCGTTCTCTATGAGGGAGATGATGTTGTATGTGGCGGTGTGATAGAACAAGTTTTGGACTGATTATGATAAAATAAAATCTTCTAGTATAACCAGGGTGGCGACTAAATTTGTCCTTTATAATAACGAATGTCCCTTCAGTTATCGTAATATGTTTGCAGCATTGTTTGGCCAAAAATTTGCAATAATCAAAAGAAGCGGAAACAAATTGAACACTTGTGCGTTTATCGTATGAAACTGAATGAAAACTGAATCAGCGGGGATTGACGACTTCTCACTCGTTAAGGCGTTTCAGGCGGGTGATCAACATGCCTTTGAGTCGCTTGTCCGCCGATATCAGCATCAGGTTGCAAACCTGGTTTACGTAACCATGGGCAGTCGTGATGATGTAGATGATATTGCGCAGGAAGTATTTATTCGCGTGTATAAGTCATTGCCCCGATTTAAGTTTGATGCTTCGTTCTTTTCTTGGGTGTATCGGATTACGATGAATTTGTGCATCGATGAAATTCGGAAACGCAAGATCAGAAAAGTTTTATCATTGGATTTCTTAACAGAAGATGCGCTGGAAAAAAGTCGAAAAAACAAAGATCACAGTATGCCGTCTGATTCAATGTTATTAGATGAAAGGCGTCAAATAGTACAATCAGCACTTCAGCGTTTAAAACCAGAACATAGAGATATACTTGTGTTGCGAGAATATAAAGATTTAGGTTATAGTGAGATTGCCGAGGCACTTGATATCAGCCTGGAAGCTGTGAAATCGCGCATTTTTCGTGCACGATCGGAACTCAAAATTCTCTTAAGTGAATATTTCGAGGTGCAGCCATGAGACATAAAAAATTACAATTACTCGTATCAGCATATCTTGATGATGAGGTCAATGATTTTGAAAGGGCGCTAGTTGATTCTCATCTCGAAGGTTGTTCTGAATGCCGCCGCTTCATTGAACATGCGACTCTGATGCGCGAAGAAATCAGTGCGCTGAATGAATTTCACCTTACAAATTCATTTACAGCACGTGTTCTCCACACTGTAAAAAAACGAGATGAACAAACTGTAGAATGGCTTGGGATAGAGCCACTGGCACGAAATACATTTATCTTGCTTGCAGGATTTGTCCTTCTCATATTCTTTTTTACAGGTTTCAACAAGAATGATACCTCGTCGATGAATGATCAACTTTTAAATAGAATCTCCTCAAATTCTGTTTCGACAACCGTATTGCTACAGCAGGGAAATCTTTCAAAAAGTGATGTATTATTTGCTGTGATGACCAGATAAAATGAGTGAAAGAGACAAGTCATGAAACCTAAGACAAAAACAATTCTGTTCATTCTTCTTAGTTTTATTCTTGGAATACTCTGCGGATGGTTTCTACAGGATCGCGTTTTTATAATGGCAGATCGTATGCCTCCAGATTTCCAAAAAATGTTAACGGAACGACTTCACCTCGATGGGGGTCAGGTTGCACAATTGGACTCCATTCTTGAAGCTCGGAAGAAATATATGGATGTTCAGTGGAACCAAATGCTTGCGGTACGTGATACAGTCCGAATGGAAATCCGGAGAATATTAAACGCCGATCAACTTAAAATATTTGATGAATTCCTCCAACAAAAAGATGCACGTGAAGCGAAAAACCGTGCTCATGGTTCACCCAAGAAGTAAGAAATAGGGATCTATTCATGATAACTGGAACAAAAAAGAAATATTTTATTGGTGGCGGAATAGTTGTCGCGCTTCTTCTCATTGTGGTTGTGGTGCTGCGAATCGCTTTGACATCGTCTGCTATCGACCCGCGACGACAAGGACTAGCACTCGTAAAAGTCCAGAAACCATTTAAAGAAACAATGAGAACAATCTTTACATATACCGGAGATATTCTTCCCCTGCGGCAAGCAGCGATCTATTCAAAAGTGGGCGGAAATTTGGAACGAAATTATGTCGAAATGGGTACGTATGTTCGCAGCAATCAAGTCTTAGCGTTGATCGATACAACGGAATTGTTTCAACAATATCAACAGACAAACGCCACGTACCAAAATACGTCTTTATTATTCGAGCGCGCGAAACAGCTTTTTGAAAAAAATCTCGCATCAAAACAGGATGTTGATAATGCTGAAGCGGCGATGAAAGTTGCAAAAGCAAATTATGATGCTGCAGCAACTCACCTCAGCTATGCGCACATTGTTGCCCCGTTCAGCGGTTTTGTCACAAGAAGATTTTTAGATGCCGGGGCACTGGTCAGCGCGAGTACCTCGACCCTTTTTACAATGATGTACCTCGATAGCGTGAAGATCATCGTCTATGTACCGGAAAAAGATTTGTCGCAAATGTACCATGTGAAGACGGCAAAGGTGATGTTGGATGCATTACCAAATCAGGAATTTACCGGATATGTCAGCCGTTTCAGCGAAGCCGTCGATTTGACTACTCGCACCATGCCGATAGAAGTGGACATTCCCAATCATTCCCGCATCATCAAACCTGGTATGTTTGCAACGATCTCGTTTATTGTCAGCGAACGGCCTAATGCACTTACATTATCGTCTGATGATTTATTAAAAGATGATACTGGATATTTCGTTTTCGTATCGGATGGAAAGAAAGCACATCAGATTCGAATTACCACCGGCAACGAAACGAATTCGCATACCGAAATTCTCGCCGGCTTGCATGGCGATGAAGATGTCATTACAACGGGCCAACAATTTGTCAAAGAAGGCACCACTCTCACAATTCAACAGTAAAACGGTTTACAATATATGTGGCTTACTAGACTTGCGCTTCGTTATCCGATCTCAACATTTCTCTTTGCGCTCACAATTGTTTTATTGGGATTTGTATCTTTCTCGCAGCTCCCCATCGATATGCTGCCGAATATCACTATTCCGGTTGTTACGACAGTAACGTATTATACCGGGGCCGGCCCCCTCGATATGGAGCAAAGCGTCACTCGTCTTATTGAGCGGAGCGTCAGTTCCATTAACGATGTTACGTATGTTCAATCTTCAACGCGCGAGGGGATTTCGTCTGTACGTGTGTATTTCAATTGGGATGCGAACACCGATGTCGGGCTTGTGGATTGTGTGCAGCGGGTCAATCGCATTATCAACCAATTACCGACGGGCGTTTCGCAGCCTTCAGTCTTGCGCTTCGACATAACGAGCCTTCCGGTTTGCGTCGTTGCTGTTGAAGGCGATATGGATCAGCGCGATCTCTATGATCTGGCGTTCAATATTATTGAACCGCAAATCGAACATATCGATGGTGTTGCTTCCGCGACTGTCTCAGGTGGAAGAATTCGGGAAATTCATATAACGCTCGATCGTAATAGAATTCAGGCGTTGGGCATTCCCGTACAATCCGTTTTAGTTGCTGTTGCAAATTCTAATCTCATCATTCCCTCGGGTGACCTTAAAACGGGACCTTTCGATTACACGTTGAAAACCGAAAGCCTCTTTAATGTCGTTAAGCCGATGGAAAATATTGTTGTGAAAACAGCCAATGGTGTTCCTATTCGACTGAAAGACATCGGTTCTGTCGATGACAGTTATCAGGAACAAACAGAAATTGTGCGTGTCAACGGCAAAGCCGGCGTCGTGATGCGTGTTCTGAAGCTTTCAAGCGCAAACACAGTTCAAGTCGTCGACAATGTGGTACGTGGTATTCCGAAGCTCACAGGCATTCCCGCTTCAGTAAAAATGACTGTCACGTTCGATCAGTCTGTTTATATTCGGCAAACAATTTCTGGATTGCAGAGAGAAGCGATGCTCGGCGGCATTCTCGCAATGCTGATTATCATACTTTTCTTACGCAATATTCGCGGCACATTAATTATCCTTGTTGCTATTCCGCTTTCCATACTCATTACGTTTATTTTATTTCGATTCGGTAATATTACTCTCAATATTATGACCTTTGGCGGACTGGCACTTGCTGTAGGAAGGCTTGTCGATGATTCTATTGTTGAGTTGGAAGCGATCTCACGTCATTATAATATGCGCAAGCAAGGCGAATCGCGCCTCGATGCGACCTTAGGTGCAGCAAAAGAAGTTGCCGCGCCGATCTTTATTTCTACTCTCACAACCGTTATTGTCTTTTTGCCTATCGTCTTCCTGAGTGGTATTGCAAAGCTACTCTTTATTCCCCTTACGATTACGATTGCTGTTGCATTATTCGGATCGTTCTTTGTCTCGCGAACAGTTACTCCATTAATGTGTTTGAATTATCTTCCGCCGGAAAAGGAATTAGACAGGACGTCGACGAAATATTCCGATCGTACGAGAGTATATTTTCACGATATGCTTGAGAGTATCGAATCATTCTACGAAAGATGTCTTCGCTGGACGATGCAGCATCGGAAAACGATTATCATCGGCATTGTTCTTTTCTCGGTTTTGTCGCTCGGACTTCTCATGTTCATTGGCACGGAATTTTTCCCTGATCAGGATGAGGGTAGATTTACGGCATCCTTTAAACTGCCGGTCGGGTCGCGGTATGAGGAAACAGATTCAGTAGCGCGACTTATGGAAAAAATCATTCTTTCATCTGTCCCCGAAACGCAGGTTCTCATCACTGATGTTGGCATCACTACGAATGCAAAAAGCGGAGGAGGCATCGGAGGCGGAGGCAATTCGGGCAGCCATGCGGGGAATATTCAAGTAGGTCTAGTGTCTTCAGAAGACCGAACCCGGTCGGTGTTTGAAATTGCCGCCGATGTTCGGCGTAAGTTAGCAAAATTGCCGGGTGTACAGGTGTTTTTGAATCCCGGCGGTATCTTGCGGTATCTGCTGAACTTCGGTTCATCCGCTCCAATTGATGTTGAAATACGAGGATTCGACCTTTCAACCGGCAGCGCGTTGGCAAGGGAGATTGCGCAAATTGTTCGATCAACTCCCGGTGCGGCGGATGTGCAGATCTCTCGCGATGACAACTTGCCCGAACTACATATCAATATCGACCGAGATAAAGCGGGCGTACTAGGAATCGATGTCGCAGGCATTTCTAATACAATCAATACGTGCATGAATGGAACTGTCGCATCGTTGTATACGGATCCGATCTCCGGAAATCAATATAATATTCTTGTGCGGCTCGATCAGGATTATCGGAACCAAATCGAAGACTTAAAACAATTAACAATCACAACTGCCAACGGGCAGCAAGTGCTGCTTGGAAATATTGCAACGATTGAAAAACAAAGCGGCCCGGTACAGATTGATAGAAAATATCAGCAGCGGCTTGTCGAAGTGACAGCAAATGCTGTAGGACGGGATCTGGGTAGCGTTGCGAAAGATATTCAGGATAAACTT
>Ga0182017_10001160_pt1 | contig 20623 bp, 16 predicted proteins | sample 712E3DmetaG_FD_120492 | JGI IMG/M metagenome (GOLD analysis project Ga0182017, IMG submission 120492) | Permafrost microbial communities from Stordalen Mire, Sweden - 712E3D metaG | ecosystem: Environmental > Terrestrial > Soil > Wetlands > Permafrost | place: Sweden: Stordalen | collected... | reverse complement strand
GCCGGGTCCGCGTGGCGAGACGCTGCGGCTGGCCGCTGGCCGGGCCGTGCTGGGGCGGAGCCCGAGCTGCGAGATTCGCCTCGACCGGGACAAGCAAGTGGCCGAGCAGCACGCGGCCATCAGTGAGTCGCGCGGTCAGTTCGCCATCGAACCGCTGCAAGGCCCGGTCAAGATCGAAGACGCGGCAGCCTCATCACGCCAGCCGCTGGGCGACGGAGACACCATCGAGATTGGGGAAAGCCGCTTCGTCTTCAAGTGCGTGACCATGGGGAATCTGGGATAGAAAAAGCCCCCATGAAGGGGGATGAAGTCCCATCCCTCCTCGTGGAGCCCTGAACGAAACGAGAGGGCGCCCGCGCAGGCGCCCTCTCACCACATGGCTACCCGCAGGTGCCGCCGCCGCCGCCCGAACAGGTCAGGCCGGTGTTGCAGACGCCACCCCTGCAGCACCGCTCGGTGCTGGCTCCGCAGGCTGCACAGGTCCGGGCACCGCCGCCGGCTGCGGGAGGGCAGGTCAGTCCATCTGCGGTGCAGAAGGGGGCGCCCCCACCCCCACCGCCGCCGCCGGCGCAGCATGGATCGCCTGACCCACCACAGGCGCCGGCGTCGCTCATGCAAACCCCGGCCTGGCACACGCCGTTGTTGTTGGGACAATCGGCATCCGGCGCTACGCAAGTGCCGTAGGTCCCGCCGGGGGTGCAGCAACCACCGCCGGTGCACAAGTTGCCTGGGCAGCAGGAATTGCCTGCGCCTCCACAAGCCTCGCAAGTGGCAGTTCCGCCACCTCCGCCGGCCACTATGCAGGCCGAATTGGCCGCTGTGCAGGTGCGGCTTCCTCCGGTCCCGCAGCAGGGTTGGCCAATGCCGCCGCAAGTGGTGCAAGTAGACGTGGGTACGTTTCCGCTGCAGGCCGTACCGGCGGCTGTGCAGCTCCGGTTTCCCGCAGCCCCGCAGCAAAGCTCGCCAGCTCCGCCACAGGCGACACAGCTATCGGAAGCATCGCCGGTGCCGCACACAGCGTTTGCGGCGGTGCAGGTTGTGCCACAGCAGGGATCGCCCACGGCACCGCAGGTTCCCGCATCCGACGCGCAAACGCCCTGCTCGCACACGCCGCCGCCTAGTGTAGCGGGGCAAGCACCGCCAGAGGCGATGCACCGATTGCCGCCACCGCCGCCGAAAGGTTCGCAGCAGCCTCCATTTTCGCAAACCGAACCAGCGCAGCAGGCCTGGCCCGCGGCGCCGCAAGTGCCGGGTGGTGCGTCCTCGGTTGCGTCGGTCTGACCATCCCCGGCCGGGGCGTCAATGGCGTCACGATTCGCTGGTGCATCGATCGAATCGGCAGCCGCATCCCTGGCAGCGGTTCCGCCTGTTCCACCGCTGGCGGTGCCGGCCGCTCCGCCGGTGGCGGTCGTCTTGCCAGCAGCGCCGCCGGTGGCGATCGTCGTTCCGGCTGCTCCGCCGACGATGATCGTGGTGCCGGCCGCTCCGCCGGTGGCGAGAGTGGTTCCGGCTGCCCCGCCGGATGCGAGGGTGGTGCCGGCCGCTCCGCCGGTCGCGGCGGTTGTGCCGGCCGTTCCGCCGGTTGCGGCGGTGTTCTGGGTAGCTCCGCCTATGGCGATTCCGCCCACCCCACCTGTTGCGATGGTGCTTCCACCGGCTGCACCTGCGGTCGCTTTTCCTCCGCTGCCGCCGGGGCCAGCGTCGTGTTTCGCACCCGAACTAGAGCTACCACCACATCCCAGAGCCACCAGCGCCAGCATCGCGGCGCAGGTGAACCACACCCGGGGTGTGGACAGAGCGATCTTTCTCTTTTCCATGAGTCGACCTCCAATTGAGTTCAGCGTGTAACCAGACCCGTAGATTAGTGGCGCCGTGCGAAGAATTCCGTCACGCGACGGACGCCCACCTGGGACGATTTCCTACCCGAGCAACCCCACCCATCTAGTAGGTAAACCCACCCGTAGCGCTGCTCGGGGCGGCCAGCCGGTTCCGAAGCGACGCTGGCATAGGCCCGCGCAGACTCCGCGCCGAAGATCTCGGCGTGCAGGGCCGTGTCTTCCAGGTCGAAGTAGCTGACGCTGGACTCGTCGAATCTGACCATCCCGTGCCATTGCGAAACAAAGCGGTCCTCAATGACGATGTTGTTGAGTGCATTTCGCTCAACCCGAACGGGCGATCGATCAAACTCGAACGTCTGCTCACTGCCAGTTTGGGGATCCCTCAACTGAATCTTGATGATCATGGCCAGCCCGCAGCGACCAAGGACGATAGTGGTGGCTCGCAGTTCCCACCACAGCTGTTGCCTTAGGCAAGGCGTGCTGGCAATCTGCCTCTCGTTCTGATCATGTTGGGAAAGAGGTTGATGTCGGTGCTGTTGGCCGGGGCGGCGTCGCTGTCGTGTGCCCATGCGCCAGGGCCCTGTCCGATGCCGGAACCTGTCCGCGTGAGCATCCGAGCCGCGAGTCGACTGAACCCGGGCGAAAGCGGGGAGTCGCTCGCCACCACGGCGAGGCTGTACCAGTTCAAGGATGTGAGTGAGCCATGACCGTTCCGCACAGAGTTGTTTGGTCGGAAGGAATGCTGGTTTCTCCGCAGCATCTGCAGCAGGCAGACCTGTACCACGAACGGCTGCTCGACCGACGGCTGGCCGCGCTGGGGCCGCAGACCTGGGGAATCCTATCTCTCGAACTGGACGCGGGCGCGCTGGCGGCCGGGGAGTTGCGGGTGAGCCGTTTCGTCGGCATTTTGCCCGACGGCCTTTGCCTGGATTTCGCGGCCGGCGATCCCGAGGCTCCCGCCGCGCGTCCGATTGGCACGCACTTTGCTCCATCCCAGCCCGTGCTCGAAGTACTTCTGGTTGTGCCCAAGGAGCGCGACGGGGTTCCCAGCGTCGCGGCCGAGGGCAGTACGTTCGCGGCTGAGGTTCGCCGCGCGCGCTTCCTCGCGGCCACCCGGCCGGTGGGCGACCTCACGGGAGAGTCGGCTGACCTGCCCATCGCGTTCGCCCGGCGCAATGTCTCGTTGCTGTTCGGCGACGAGGCCCGCGATGATTTCGATTCCATCAAGATCGCCGAGATTGTTCGCAACCCCAGCGGCGCGCTGGTTGCGAGCGAAGCCTTCATCCCGTCGGTACTGACCATCGCGGCTTCACCGTTCTTGTGCAGCAGTGTGCGGCGCTTGCTCGCGCTCATGACCGCCAAGCAGCGCCAACTTTCCCAGGAGCGGCGGCAGCGCGATGCCGCGACCATGGAATTCGGGGCCGGGGACGTGACCCGCTATGTGCAACTCTCGGCTTTGAACGCGGCCATTCCCCTGCTCGTGCACGCCGGCCGTGACGGCGAAATGGGCCCGCGCGAGCTCTACTTCTTTCTCATCCAGGTTGCCGGTGCGCTTTCCACCCTGGTGCCCGATGCGGATCCCTCGTCGTTCCCGGCCTTCAGCTTCACCGATCTGCGCTCTACCTTCGAGGAGCTGTTCGCGCTGGTCACCGGCCTGCTGCGCGCGAGCGTGCGCGAGGCCTGCCTGGCCGTGCCCATGGACGTGCGCGAAGGGCTGCACGTGGGCAACCTCAGCGACGAGCGCATCGTGAGATGTTCCCAGTTTGTTCTGGCAGCCCACGCCCCGGGAATCTCCGAGGAGCAACTGGCGCGCGACCTGCCGGGCCGGGCCAAGATCGCGTCCTGGCAGCAATTGCCGTTTCTTCTTCGCTCCGCCACGCGCGGGCTCGGTCTGCAGGTCACCCACCGCCCGCCCGCCGAGGTTCCGCTGCGGCCCCAGGTGGCCTACTTCCTCATTGATGTGGCCGGCGGGGCCGAGCACTGGCGCCACGCGCTCAACGAGCGCAGCCTCGCGATCTATCTGCCGCCGCCCTATGATCCCGCGCAGCTCAAGCTCGAGATCTTCGCGATTCCTGCCAAGGCCTAGTAGATGGATCTGGTCTCTGAGCTCGCCAGCGAATGCTTTAGCGCCATCGGTCGCCTGCGCGCGCTCGCCGAGCCGGTCGCCTCGCCAGAGGGGGTGCAGGTCCAACTGCGCAGCTTGGTGGACAGCTTCAAGGCACGGGCACGCAAGGCCGGCGTGCCCGACAAGGACGCGCAGGATAGTGCCTACGCCTTGGTCGCGCTCATGGACGAGGTCGCGTTGCGCGCGCCCGAGCCGTTGCGCGGCTACTGGATGAACCAGCCGCTACAGCTTCACTTCTTCCGTGAGAACCTGGCAGGCGATGGGTTCTTCACCCGTCTGGACAGCCTTCTGGCAGACGGGCGCCGGCTGGCCGTCCTGCGCGTCTACCAGTCTTGCATGCTGTTCGGGTTCCAGGGCAAGTACGGCCTGCCGGGTGGCGAGGTCGAACTCATGCGCCTGGCCGAGACCGTGCGCAATCAGGTGCGACGGAATGAGGAAGTGCCCAGCGTGCTCTCGCCGGCGGGCGAGGCGCCCGACGAGCCACTGCTTCGCACTGCAAGCCGCAACCTCTGGCTCTGGGTGTCGCTCGGGATCTTTGCGCTGGCCCTGATTGTCTTCGTGGGCCTGCGGGTTTCATTCGATCGCTATGTCGGCGACCTGGCGGGCCGCGTGGACGAGATAGCGCCGTAGGGGTGATGACGTGCTCAAGTACATCGTTGGGATCATCTTCATTGCGCTGACCTGGGCGATTGCACTCGTGTTTCGTGGGGTCGCGCCTCTGCTCTGGGTGGCAGTGGGCCTGACCGGCGCTGTGGGGTTTGGCTTGCTGGCATTCGATCTGGTTCGGATGCGGTCGGCGCAGCGCGCGTCCTGTGCGCTGGAAAACGGCCTGGGCGGTCCGGCGGACGCCATCCGGCCCGATCAACAGGCCGAGATCGCTGCCATGCAGGCCGAATTCCAAAAGGCTTTGCTCAGCCTCAAGTCCTCGCGCCTGGCCCAGCGGGGCGGTGATGCTCTGGGGGCTCTTCCCTGGTACGTCATCATCGGGCCGTCAGGCGCCGGCAAGACCACGGCGCTGCGAAGTTCGGGCTTGCCGTTTCCGCACGCCAAGGGCGGACGGGTGCGCGGCGTGGGTGGAACGCGCAACTGCGATTGGTGGCTGAGCAACGATGCCGTCATCTTGGACACGGCCGGCCGCTGGGCCACAGAGGAAGATGACCGCGAGGAATGGCTCGCGTTTCTCAGCCTGCTTCGCCAGACCCGGCCCAAGAAACCGGTGAACGGAATCCTGGTTGCGGTGAGCGTAACGGACCTGCAGGGCGACGCCGACGAGATCGCCGCCCTGGCCAAGACCCTGCGCGAACGCCTCGACGAGGTGATGGGGCGCCTGGATATGGTGCTGCCCGTGTACCTCTTGGTCACCAAATGCGATCTGGTTGCCGGATTCGTGGAGACGTTCGGCGACCTGCCCGACAAGGATCGCGGCCAGATCTGGGGCTTCACCCTGCCACTCTTGGCCGCCGTAGATGAACGGGTCGAGATGTTCGGGGGCCATTTCGACGAGTTGTGCCAGGTCATCGAGCAGAGAGCCACGGATCGCGTGCATGAGGAACGGCGGGTAGAGGCCCGCTTTTCCATCGTCGAGTTCCCACGACAGTTCGCCACCCTCAAACAAAGCCTGACTGATCTGGTGACTGATCTCTTCGCCGAGAACGTGCACCAGGACGCCCCTATCATGCGTGGGGTGTATTTCACCAGCGGCACACAGGAGGGTCGTCCCATCGACCGGATCATGAAGTCGATGGCCGACGCCTTTACTGTCTCGGCGCGGGCCGCGTCCGTGGCCGTGAGTAGGCCCAAGAGCTACTTTCTGCGTGAGCTGTTCACCGAGGTGGTTTTCGCCGATAGGGACGTCGCCATTCGCAGCACCCGGGTCTTGCTGCGACAGCGAATCAAACGCCTGCTCCTCACCGTCTTTGCGCTGGCCGGGGCAGCGGGATTTCTCTTCCTGCCGATCCGGTGGTACAGCACGAATCGAGATTTTGTCCACGAGGCGCGCCGCTTTGTCGACAAACTGGCGGCTGGCCGGCAGGGCCGGGAGTCGGCTCCCGTGCCCTTGGCCGCGACGCTGGAATCGGTCGCGGCCATGGCCAAGACCCTGGAAAACGGCGGCGACGGTTCGGTTCTCTTTCCCCGTTCCGCCGTGCACCAGAGTCTGCGCGCCACCATCGAACGCCTGGTGGCACGTCCCATTCTGCGCGCCGATGTGGCCAAGGCCGCCGTCTCAGGCGGGCTCGCGCCGATCGAGATGATGGATGCCCTGGTGCTGCACCTGCTGCTCACCGAGGCCAAGCAACCCGACGAGCCCACGCCGCGTACCCCAGGCTGGGTCAAGGCTGCACAGCGCGCGGGGCAGAAAGCGGCAGCTCGCTGGGAGAGCCTGACCGGACCCGCCGCAGCCTCGCGGGCTCCCCGGGTGGTGGAGAACTTGGTGCGCTTCTACGCGACGGGAATCCAGGATCCCGCCGACCTCATCGATCGGGATCAAAAGTTCGTGAGCACGGCACGGGCCACGCTCATCGGGGCGGGCGAGGATCCACTGGCCGAGCTGATCAACGACCCGGCCATGCCGCGCGACCTAAAGGTGGTCGACGTGCTGGGAGGCGCGGTGATGTTCTTTCAGGTCGAGGAAGGACAGAAACGGCCCGCCGGCGCGGTGCGCGGCGCCTTCACCAGGGCCGGCTACCGCATGGTCACCAAGCGGGTGGAGCAGTTGCACAAGGCGCAGGACACTGACGAGGACGCGTGGATCCTCGGTCAGGAACGCAAGGCCAAGGATGCCACGGCCATCGCGCGGATTCAGGCGGACTACTTCGCTCAATACGCAGTGGCCTGGAAGGCGTTTCTCCTAAGTCTGGCCGTGCGCGAGCCATCCACCTTGGAGCAGGCCCGCGCGCTTTTGCAGCAGCTGGTGAAGGACAAGCCCTTCGAGACCATCTGGCGCAATCTGGGCGAGAATCTCAGCCTTAAGGACGAATCACTGACCGGCAGGGCCCTGACCCTGGCCCGAAACGTGGCGGCCGACGATGTGGTGGATAGTGATCCAGGAGCCAAGCAGGTGGCGCGTGAGTTCGAGGGCGTGCTGCGCTTCGGGTCGGTTAAGCCGACTGGCTTCGATCAATACAACCAGATCCTGGTGGAACTGGCGGCCGCCATAGGCGAGCAGGGCATGCCGGAGCCCAAAGCATTCCAGGCCGCGCTCAAGGCCCAGCGAAGCAATCTGTCCGGCTTGATTGCGCGCTACAACGACCAGGGCTGGGAGCAGGGCCTGCTGGAACGCATGCTGATGCCGCCCTTTCGCGGCGCCGAGGCGGCCGTGGTGGGAGCGAGCGCGGAGCTGGCCAATCGCAAGTGGTGCGAAACCGTGGTGGTGGCTTTCGACGAGCTGCTGGCAGGGAAGTTTCCCTTCGCCACGGACAAGGCGGCCGGCGAAGCCCGCCTGACCGACGTGGAGAAATTCTTCCAGCCGGCCAGCGGAATTCTTTGGCAGTACTTCGCTGGGGCGTTGCAAGCCGACATTGAACGCGCGGGCTCAGTCTTCCGGGTCAAGGAAGGAGCCTCGGTCAGTTACAAGGACGACTTTCTAAGATTCCTGTCGCGCGCGCAGGACATGTCGAGCCAGCTTTTTGCCAAGGATCCGGGAAAGCTGGGCATGCCCGTCGAGGTTCGCGTCCGCCCGTCGGCACAGTATTCGAAGATCGTGCTCGACGCCGGAGGCAAGAAGGTCGTGGGCCTGACCGCCGTCGAGCGCTGGGATGAGATCCTGTGGCCGTCCCGGCGCGCTCTTCTGCGCCTGTACGTCAAGGCCGATCAAGCGGAAGCCATCGGCCCGAGCGAGGACGGCGACTGGGCTTTGTTTCGCTTGTTGGGCCAAGGCACAAGTCTGGGCAGGAACGAGGATGTGCTCTCGCTCTCGTTCGCCTCCGCGTTCGGTTCGGCTAGGGTGCAAGTCGACTTCAAGCCCGATACGGTGCGCGACCTGTTTGCGCGCTTTACGCTTCCACGCAGCGTTACGCCCGAGGCTGCCGCGTGTCGCAAGTAGCGCCAGCTGTCGCCCGGGGCCGTGGGATTCTACGGGAAGATTTCCGCCCAACCCATAACGGGGTCGCGGTCGTTCGCGAGGTACCAGCAAGGCCGCGAGTCCTGCCTCACGGTGGCGAACACAGTGTCGACTTGAGCTTGGCTAGAAAAGGCGGGGGTCGAGACTGGGGGGGTCGAGAATATTTCCCTGGCCGTCCCTACACTCGTTGAGGCGCGTCTCCGCGAAGCCGGTTTGCAAGCAACCACCCTGACCGATGTTGGCGCATGGGACGCGCTCGATAGCCTGGCATTCGGGCTCAGTCATGGGCGTCGTTGGGTCCGTGTCGATCAACGGGTAGTCGACACAACCAGGCTTCAACTTCTGAACAATCGCGTTGCCAATTTGTTTGGCTCTCCTCATAGGCGAGCCGAAATCACAGTCACCATTCTGCGACAGTTTATCCCAGAACTCGGGAGCAAGAGGGCGCAATTGGAAGCGTCGGCGCGCTAGTACTCTTCAGGCCCGGCTTTGACCTTGCCACGCCAGACCCGGTAGATGAATACTGTGTAGCCCAGCACAAAGGGCAGGGCGCAAAGAACGATAATCAGCATCGTCATCAGGGTGCGCTGCGATGAGGCGGCGTTGAAGGCGGTCAGGCTGCGCTTCACGTCGTTGCTGCAGAGCACGAAGATGGGACAGGCCGCAATGGCCAGGATGGCGATCACGCAGGCGATGGCGACGGAGGAACAGAGAAACGCGAGGCGCAGTCGCTCGCGACGCAAGAGGATGGGCAGGCTGACCAGGCACAGAACCATCGGGGGCACTGGAATCCAAGGTGCAAAAGACTGGCGCGCGCGCAGAAAGAGCCAGGGTGCATCTGAAGGCGTCCACAGTGTGGAATCCAGGTACAAGGCCACGAAGGCTGCCCAGGCGAATAGGGCCGCAGTGACCGCGTGCTTTCCCAGCTGACCCTCAGTTTTCATGGCCAGCCAGCAAGCGCCCTGCATGGCGAACATGGCCAGCGTGGTCGCCCCAATGAATAGCGGGAAAGGATTGAGCAAGTCCGCAAAACTTCCCGCGTATTCTCCGTTGGCATCGAGAGGCAGCCCGCACATTAGATTGCCCACAGCCACACCCAGCAGCAGCGCCACCAGCGTGCTGCCGGCGACAAAACTGCGGTCGAAGAAGCGGCGCCAAGCCGGCGAGGTCCCTCGGTTGCGCGCCTCGATGGAAACCGCGCGCACGATGAGACCCAACAGCACCAGCATCATGGCCAGATAGAATCCGGAGAACACCGTGGCGTACACTGGCGGGAAAGCGGCGAACAGGGCGCCGCCCGCGGTCAGCAGCCACACCTCGTTGCCGTCCCACACAGGCGCCACGCTGGCCAAGGACAAGCGGCGCTCTTCCTCGGAACGCGGAACCAAGAGATGCAAGAAACCCACGCCCAAATCAAACCCGTCGAGAATCGCGTAGCCCGCCACCAGCACCACCACCAGCACGAACCAAGTCAGGTCCAAGATCATGACGGCACTTCCTCGGCGCCCTGCCCTGGCCCTTGCAGCACCCGCTTGCGTACCAGATGCAGAGTCAGGCCCAGAAGTCCGATGTAGATGATCACGAACATCAGCAGCGAGATGGCTACCTGCGCCGCCGGCACCGAGTGAGAAAAGGCGTCCTCAGTGCGCAGCAGGTGATACACGCTCCACGGCTGCCGCCCGATTTCAGCCGTGACCCAGCCGACCTCGTTCACCGCAAAGGGAATCGGCAGGCAATAGGACAGAACCCTGAGATATCGTCGCGACACGAACAGGCGGCCACGCCACCAAAGGAACACACCCAGCGCCAACACCACGCCCAGACCCAAGCCCAACCACAACATGGCGTGAAACGACATCGCGGTCGCGGTCACCGGCGGCCGATCCTCGGGCGCAAAGGCGTCCAGGCCGGTGACCCGGGCGTTGAAGTCGAAGTAGGTCATGAACGACAGCAGCTTGGGCAGGAGCACCTCGGGCAGAGGTTGGCCCACCACGGCCAAGGGCGCACCCGTCTGCGTGTGGTGCAGGACCTCAATAGCCGCGAATTTCTCCGGCTGCATATGAGCAACCTGACGGGTGTGGGCATCGCCCACCACGACCTCGGCTGCCAGTGAGACCAAGCCAAACAAGAGGGCCAGTCGCAGTGAGCGCCGGGAGAACTCCTGGTGCCGGCCGCGCACAAGATAATACGAACTGAGCGAGGCGACGAACACCGCGGCCGTGACCCACGAGCCCAGCACGGCGTGCGAGAAACGCAAGAGCGTCGACGGGTTGAACACTGCGGCGGCGAAGTCGGTCAGCTCCGCGCGTCCGTGCACGATGTGGAAGCCAGCGGGCGTCTGCTGCCAGGAATTGGCCGCCACGATCCAGAAGGCAGACAGGGTCGCACCCAGAGCGACCATGAGAGTGGCAAACCAGTGCATGCGACGGGATACGCGCTTTTCGCCGAAGACCAGGATGCTGAGGAACGAGGACTCCAGGAAAAACGCGATGAGTGCCTCGGCCGCCAGCGGCGCGCCAAAGATGTCGCCCACGAAGCGAGAATAGCTGGCCCAGTTGGTGCCGAACTCGAATTCCATGACCACGCCGGTGGCCACACCGCCGGCAAAGACCACGCCGAAGATGTGGGTCCAGAAGCGCGCCATGCGGTCGTAGGTCTCATCGGGCCGACGCAGGCGCAGGCTGGCCACGATGACCAGCACCACGCCCAGACCCATGGTGAGCACCGGATACAGGTAGTGCACCATCACGGTCAACGCGAACTGTGCGCGTGCCAAAGTGAGAGCGCTCATTGGCCGACCCGGGGCTAGCGCGACCGTCGTCGCTTGATCTCGTCGAGCAAGCCATTGGTGGACGAATCGTGCGCGGTCACGTCGCCGGACGCGCGCAGCTCGGGCAGGATGGCGCTGGCCAGCTTCTTGCCCAGTTCCACGCCCCACTGGTCGTAGGAGTTCACATTCCAGATGATCCCTTGGACAAAGATCTTGTGCTCGTAGAGCGCGATCAGCTTGCCCAGTGTGCGCGGATCGAGCTTTTGGTACAACATCGAGTTGCTGGGCCGATTGCCGGGGAATACCTTGTGGGGCAAGAGCGCAGCCAGGGCCTCGCCCTTGAGGCCCGCGGCCTCCAGCTCGGCGCGCGCTTCGGCCTCGCTGCGGCCTTGCATCAGCGCCTCAGTTTGCGCCAGGTAGTTCGCCAGCAGCAACGTGTGATGCTCGCCAATTGGATTGTGGGTTTCCACTGAGGCAAGAAAATCGCAGGGCACCAGCTTGGTTCCCTGGTGCAACAATTGATAGAAGGCGTGCTGGCCATTGGTGCCGGGCTCGCCCCAGATCACCGGGCCGGTCTGGTAGTTCACCACCTGGCCGTCGCGGGTGACCCGTTTGCCGTTGGATTCCATGTCGCCCTGCTGGAAGTAAGCAGGAAAACGCGACAGGTATTGATCGTAGGGCAGGATGGCGTGGGTCTCGGCGTGGAAGAAGTTGTTGTACCAGACACCCAGCAAGGCCAGCGTGACCGGCAGATTCTCTTCTAGAGACGCGGTTCGGAAGTGCTCGTCGATCTCGTGCGCGCCTTCCAGCAAGGCGCGAAAGTTGTCGAAGCCGATGCCCAGCGCGATCGACAATCCAATCGACGACCAGAGCGAGTAGCGGCCGCCAACCCAATCCCAAAACACAAACATGTTTTCAGGCGCGATGCCGAACTTGGTGACTTCCTCAGCATTGGTCGACAGCGCGACGAAATGCTTGGCGATGTGACGCTCGTCTTTCGCGTGCCGTAGAAACCAGGCGCGCGCGCTGTGCGCATTGGCCATGGTCTCCTGCGTAGTGAAGGTCTTGGATGCCACCAGAAACAGCGTGGTCTCGGGGTTCACCCGCTTGAGTGCCTCGGCCACGTGCGAGCCGTCCACGTTGGACACGAAGTGAAAATCGAGATCGTCGCGACGATAGGGCCGCAGCGCCTCGCACACCATGACCGGCCCGAGATCCGAGCCGCCGATGCCGATGTTGACCACCGCGCGGATGGCCTTGCCCGTGCAGCCGGTCCAGGCGCCACTGCGCACCGACTCGCTAAAGACGCGCATGTGGTCCAAGGCCGCGCGCACCTCGGGCATCACGTCCTGGCCAGCCACTAAAATGGGTCGCGACGACAGGTTGCGCAGGGCCACGTGCAGCACCGCCCGGCCCTCGGTCAGGTTGATAGGCTCGCCCGCGAACATCTTGTCGCGCATGGATTCCACGCCCGCGGCGCGCGCCAGCTCGCACAGCAACGCCATGGTTTCGCTGGTGATGCGGTTCTTCGAGTAGTCGAGAAGCAGATCTCCGAGGCGCAGCGAGAAGCGCTGGAAGCGCGTCTTGTCCTCGGCGAACAGCTCGCGCATGGTCCTCTTCGCCAGGGTGCCCTGGTGCTGTTGCAACTTCTTCCAAGCTTGAGTGTCGACGATGCTCATGGATGGTTCTCCTGGCGCCATTCTATTCGATCACCACGGCAGTCCAACCGGTTCCTTGATGGAGCAGCCCGACTGGGTAGCTTGTTGGCGGCAGCGGGCGCAGAAGTTGCGCTGGTGCTCGACGGTGACCACCTTGCCTTCGGCGTCATCCATCAGGCAGCCGAGGGTGGGGCAGTGGGGCAGGCCCAGAGCGTGTCCAGCAACCCGTCCAACCGACCTCGATATCGATCTCTCGCTCGCATCTATCGAGCACCCCGAGCGGTTCCCACTCATCAGCCGGGCACTTCCGCAAACGCCTGCGCAGCACGCGCAGCCGCCGCGTCGGCGATCGCGGTAGGCCGGTCCGTCCTCTCGGCGACCGGCGTGGGACTGAACGCCAGGTTGCGTTCCACGCTCCGTCTGCGCATGCATCGATCCGTGACGTGATCGCTCATCCTAGGATAAGCTAGGCAGAACATGCGAAGTGCGCCTTGGCCCAAACTAGTCTTGTGCGGTGTCGTTCTGTGGAGCTGCTCTTGCAAACCAACGACGCCCGGCTCGGGACCAGGCGGCAATTCCTCGGCTGGAGGCAAGTCGGCGACTTCCGCCGGCGGTTCAGGATCTGGGTCGAGTGGCGGGGCCAAAGGCGGAACCACGATGACCAGCGGCGGCGGCATGACTGGCAGCACCGGCGGAATCACGACGAGTATTGGCGGCAGTTCCGCAGGCGAATCCGGTGGAACCACGACGAGCTCTGGCGGCAGCAGCGCCAGCGCAGGTGCCAACACTGGCGGGACATCGGCGGCCAGTGGGGGCTCGATGACCTCAGGTGGTGTGACCACGAGCTCGGGCGGCTCGTCAGGGACCGCGAGCACGGCAGCCCTTTGTGCCAATGGCGTACAAGATCCCGGCGAAACCGGAATCGATTGTGGCGGAACATGTCCGGCGTGCCCGGTTGTCTACAAGGTGAATCCGCCCAATCAGTGCCAGAACCAGTACTTCTATTCGAACTGCAAATCGGGAGATGCGACGACCCAGTGTGGGGGCGTGTGCCAGCCACGCAATGCCTGCGAGGTTGCCAGCAAGGATGGCAAGGTCGGATTCGCTTGCTCGCGCTACATGCTGTTCAGCCCGGCCATGTTGCAGGCCGCAAAGGACGATGGTGCGCAGAATGGCTGGGACGCGAGCGCACCGCCCTTCTTCTATGCCGTGGCCGGACACGACAGCAATACCGGCGGCATCGACCAGGGCATGACCGGCAGCCTGGCTTGCTGTGAGTGCTACCAGCTGATCTTCGACCAACCCTTCAACGAAGGGGGCCAGAACAATCAAGCCCCGGCGCCGGGGCCGCTCATCGTTCAGACCTTCAACATTGGTGCGACCACTGATAGCTTCGATCTCTACATGGGCGCCGGCGGTTTCGGGGCCTACAATGGCTGCATGAACGGAACCATCCAGAGTTCAGCGGGATATGCGCTCTACGACGCGTATCCTACCGATGGCCAGAGCGGCAACGGCGGGGTGAAGTTCCGCAGCTACGATGAGTGCCGATCGGGCGACCAGAAGATCACCAACGCTGACGGCATCAACTCTGCGGCCTGCCAGACCAAGATCGCGGGGTTATGCAACCAAGTGAAGTCCGCCAAGGTGCCCGACCTCGCCTCGACCACAATCAATTCCTGCATCGAGAGCAACCAGGTGGGCACGCTCTACCACCAGAACTGGGCGGTCTATGCCAAGCGGGTGGCCTGCCCGGACAACCTGACCCGGGTAACCGGGTGCAAGCTAGCCGCCGAAGCCGGGCTGGCCAAAGTCGACGCCAACGTCACCACCGTGGATCAGGCCAAGGCCGCGGGATTCCTCAGTGGGTACCACACCACCACGATGCAAGACTGCTGCAAGCCGGCCTGCGCATGGGCGGTAAAGGTGGGCGGCGTCGAGGGCATGAAGAAAGTCGATCCCCAGTTCACCAATCTCTACACCTGCGACGCCAATGACCAGCCCATGACCGAGCAGGGATTGCGATAGCCGGGTTGAAGTAGCCTTGGATGCGGTGCCTTCATGCGCTCGATAGACTCACTCCTGATTGTCCTGATCCCATCCTTCTTCGTCAATCCGAACGGGGACTACTCATTCGATCTAACCGAGGTTGATGTTGCAATAGCCTGCAACTAGTCAGCCCCCACCTGAGGGCGTGTGCCGGATCTCGCGCGACCTTGAGATCAGCGGCCCAGCACAGCGTCCAGGATCACGGCGCCCATGACCATCACGGCGTAGTAGTTGATGGCGTGGAAGGCTTGGCTAAACCCCTGCTTGCTAGGGGCGCGAAGCGCGCGCCACGCGACGAAGGTCAGCCAGGCACCGGCCGCGGCCAGACCCAGGCCCAAAAAGGGCGAGTTTGACAGTCCGAAAATGGGCAGGAGCAGCGCCGAGGCTGCGGCGGCTGCGGTCCACATGAAGGTCACTCGCGACAGCGAGCCCGCGCCCATGGCGCGAACGAAGGTGGGAAAGTGGCCTTGCTCGTAGTCGCCGCTCACTCGCAAGGCCAACAGCCAAAAGTGCGGCACTTGCCACATCAGCAGAAAGAACGAGAGCGCGAGGATGGGACCGCCGAGCCCACCGCCCGCGCAAACCCAGCCGATAGCCGGCGGGATGGCGCCAATGACCGATCCAGCCACCGGGGCCAGCGAGCTGACGCGTTTCAAGTAGGTGTAGATCCCGTTGTACCAAAGTACGGCCAGCGCACCGAGTCCGGCAGCCACGATGCCACCCAGGAAGAAGAGCGAAGCGAGGGCGACGAGCGCCAGAAGCGCAGACCACGCCACCACGCTGAGGGGCGAAACCTTACCCGTTGGAATCGGACGCAGGCGGGTGCGGTCCATCATCGCGTCCCGCTTGTGCTCCTGCGCCTCGTTGAGTGCGCACGCAGCGCCAGCCAGGAGCAGGATCGCGCCCGCAGTCGGCACAAGCCGCCAGTTCAAAGCGTGGGTGAATGCCACAAAACCCGTCGCGGCCGACACCGTCGACATGATTGAGATGGGGAACTTGAATAGCTGGGCGAGATCGCGTCGGCTCACGGGATTGCGTCTCCGTCAGAGTCGTTCTTTGTCCGTTCGTCGGAATACCCCTGCCTTCCTGCAGCACTCAGCGTTGGACGTCCGAAAACAGCGCCTCCAGGCGGCACTCATCAGGGAGCTCCGCAGCCACACCGGATTATCACCCAGGGATCAAGTTGCCCGAGTGTGCCCAGGTCGTCGCAGGCCCACCCACAAATGTAATCCTCACAGGTTGAGCCGGGTCCGGGCGACCACTTGTTCAAAGGGGCGGTTGGGGCGTTTGGTTTCGCGCAAAAGAATTGATCGGACGAGGTAAAATTAGTCGCGATGCAAATCATCATTTCGGTGTACTGCCGTCCCAAATCCGAATAGACAGCGTACGTGTTGTCGTACGTAGTCATGCAGTTCCGCTCGCACTCAGTCATTGTGGTGGAGCAAGTGGGCAACCCACTAGCAAGGGCGCAATTGTTTGTGCAAGCTTCGGCCAACGTCATTGCAGACGTTCCGGTGGCCCCGCCAGTGGAAGGAGCACCACCAGTTGAGATTGCGCCTCCGCTGGTTGCCGAACCGCCTGCAACGGGAGCACCAGCCGCAGCGCTAGTGCCGCCAGTCCCCAAAGTGCCGCCGGCCGCAGTCGTCCCGCCGGTGGCCGAGGCACCACCTACGTCCGAGGCACCGCCGGCCGCAGTCGTTCCTCCCGTTGCCGAGGCGCCACCAGTAGTACCATCAGCGCCGCCCGTGGATCTTGCCCCTGTCTTGAGGCCGCTCCTGCTGCAGGACCACACACAAGAGGCTACGCCCAATACTAGAACTAGTGATCCAACGTTGTTTTTCGACATGCGATCCCTCACTGAAACCGATCACACTTTCAAATGTCCGATAATCCCCGAACTGTCAACGTCTTTATACCCGAGGGAAAACAAGCGCGATTCCAACGGGTTGCGCGCGTCGGGGACAGAGGCGCTTGTGCGGTCGGTACTTACCGACGCGGACCTGCGGCTCGGGGCTAGTGCCTCCAGTCAGAATTTCGACCACGTTTGGGCGGCCGATCCATCCCGGCCGGCCGCGTTGCTCCTCGGTTACATACGTCGAGTATGCGCCCTCGTCGCGCCTTGCCGTCCGGGCGCCTCGTCCACCGAAACATGACCGCTCTTCTGACCGGAGGCACTAGGCGGGTCGGCGAAGAACGAGCCGGCGTCAGTGCATAGCCCGACAACCGGCCCGATATCCGGCGCCGATCAAGGTACTTGCGGGAGCGCAGCGATGTGCCGTCGGATGGCCTCGGCCACCTCGTCTGGTCGTTTGCGTGCAAAGTCGTGTGTTGCTCTTGGTTGAAGTGAAAAGGATGCGATTGCACGACATAGATGTGCAGCTGGCAGGCGCTGAAGTCGTCGCCCCTGGTCAAGCATCGAAGAAACCAAATCGCGCATAGAGCCCTGAATCACGAGCAGGGGAAACCGATAGAAACGACGGAATCAACGATCAATCGTTGCCATGATCGAATCGGGGTAGCGCCGGCCCAAGAACTTTCCTGGCGCCGAGGCGTCGTCGAGGGTCTTCATCTGTGCAGGATCGAGCCGGATGGTCTCGGCGGCGAGATTCTCTTCCAGGTATTTGCGGCGCTTGGTACCGGGAATGGGCACGACGTCGTGGCCCTTGTGTAGCAACCAGGCAAGCGCGACCTGCCCAGGCCTCGCGTGATGGGCCGCGGCGATCTCGCGCACCATCTGCGCCGCCTCGACGTTGGCGTCGTAATTGGCGCCCTGATAGCGGGGATCGTTTCGTCGATAGTCACCCTGGGGATACTCTTCCGCGCGCTTCACCTCGCCGGTCAGAAAACCGCGACCCAGGGGACTGAAGGGCACCAGGCCGATGCCTAGCTCGCGCAGAACCGGGATGATGTCCGCCTCCAGATTGCGTTCCCACAGCGAGTATTCGCTCTGCAGAGCAGAGATCGGATGGACAGCGTGGGCGCGGCGGATGTTGGCGACGCCGGCCTCGGAAAGACCGAAGAATCGCACCTTGCCATGCTGGACCAGATTGCTCACCGCGCCGGCCACGTCCTCGATAGGCACGGCCGGATCGATGCGGTGCTGGTAGAGCAGGTCGATATGGTCAGTGCCGAGCCGGCGCAGGGAGCCCTCCACCGCCTCGCGGATATGCCCGGGCCGACTGTCTCTTTCCGTGCCGACCTGTCTTCCGCCCTCGATACGAAAGCCAAATTTGGTCGCGATCACCACTTGGTCGCGCCGGCCCTTGAACGCGCGACCGAGCAGTAACTCGTTGGCGAACGGACCATAGACCTCGGCCGTGTCGAAGAAATTGCATCCCAGTTCGATGGCGCACTGAAGCGTCGCGATCGATTCGCCGTCGTCGGCCGGACCATAAGACTGGCTCATGCCCATGCAGCCAAGGCCAATCGCCGATACCTCAAGCCCCTGACTACCAAGTCTGCGTCTGCTCAAAGTCATGACTGCTATCCTTCGAATGGTGCGAACACCTGTAGAATGCCACAACTAGGAAGAACGAATGACGCTTTTCAGCTCACAGCCCACCTTCGGAAGAAAGGCGCGCCGGCCAGAAGGCGCGTGACCCCCTTGGCGAGAAACAGGCGGCGCCGATGGCCTGGTGGCGAAGTACGGAAACGGGACGGGGGAGGCCATCATCAAAAAGCATCGATGGTCTTCTCGCTGATTTCCAGGGTTGCGGTCTGCGCCTCGATCGTGAGTGCGATCTTCGTCTATGCCGCATCGGCAAGTGAAGAGAGCTCTCTTGCGAGAGCGAGCACTGAAGCTCGAATCCCGCCGTTCTCGGCGGCGGTCAAGACGCGCTTTGCCAGGGTACACTTGCACCCCGAAGTAGACAGTCCCGAGGTCGGATTCCTGCGTGAGGACGCCACAGTCACGGTCACAGAATGCAAGCCCGATTGCGCCTCGCCGCACGGGTGGGCGCTGCTCGGCGCTGATGGTGCCATCAAGCTTGCTCTGCTCAACCCGCGATCCGCCGACGCACCGAGCGCACCGAGCGCAGAGAACTTGTGGTACGGACGAGCCGGCAAGTCAGCCATCCGGATATTTGAGCAGCCGCGCCCCGACGGACCCATTCTGGCGCGGAATCAGAAAAACCGAGAAATGGCGTTCTTGCCCAATGTCGATCTGCGAACGCAAGGATGGCTCGAACGGGTCGAGGGCGGATTCGTGCCCGCGCGCCGGGTGCAAATGCTCGCGCCCAGTCGCTTCCAGGGTGAGCCGCGGCCTCAATTGCCGCTTGCATTCGTTGTCCGCAATATGCGCGCGACGGCAAAGACCGGATTGCAGCGCTACGACCGAGTCCCGGTGCGGGAAATCGACAAGGCTAGCGTCACGACGGACAGCGGGCCGCTGACCAGGAAGGCGGTGCGAATTATCGCACGACACAGCCCTCCGCCGTCGATTCCGGTCGGCGCCAAATGGGTCCTCATCGATATCGGCCAGCAGACCCTAACCGCCTACGAAGGCGAGACCCCGGTGTACGCGACCCTTATCTCAAGCGGCAAGGATCACGACGAGAGCGAGACCCACCCCGGCCTGTACCAGGTCGAGCACAAGATGGACTACAGCGACATGCACGGAGAACCCGATGATCCCTACGGTGTCGACCGTGTTCCCTATGTATTCTACTTTCACAAGAACGAAGCGTTGCACGGAACCTACTGGCACGATCGCTTCGGCTTTCCCGCGTCCCACGGCTGCGTGAACCTGTCGCCCGCCGATGCCCGCTGGTTGTTCGAGTGGGCTCCGCCCAGGTTGCCCGAGAACTGGAGCGCAATAGATCCCAAGGCCGCCGGCTTGAGTTCCCTGTGGGTGTTCATCAAGAAAAAGGCCCCGATGTGAGCGAACTTTGGTTTCTCAGGTGCCGTGCGACTTTCAGCTTGATGGCCGGATTGCCGACCGCAAGGCCGAGCGTGTTGTTCGCGTCGTCATGAAATGTCGATGCCAGCTCCTTGTGCAGAGGAGAGGACGCAGAGAGTGAGTTGCTGAGGCTGACATATTGGAGCGGCGCAGCCGCGCAAAGGCGCGGCCGGTCGCAATGGGAGCGCGTCCCCGTCAATGTAGGGACTTGATGTACGCCGCCAAGTCCGCCACGTCGCGCTCGCTCAAGTCGGCCTTGGGCATTTGCGGCGCGAACCCTTTCACCACCTCCTTGGAAGGGTGACGAATGGAGCGCGCGAGGTAGTCCTCGTCAGCAGTCAATGTGACTTCCTTGCCTTCGGCGAGTACGGTGACCTGGCTGCCGAAAAGCCCTTTCCAGGTCGGGCCCACCAACTTGCTGCCGTCGGTGGTGTGACAGGCCACACAGCCTTTGAGCTTGAAGACTCGTTCCCCGTGTGCCGGATCAGGCCCGCCGGTCACGCCGGTCTGGGACAACACGGGCGCGTCGGCGGACTCGCCGAAGTACCACGCGGAAAAGTCGGCCTCGGCCATCACGCGCACCTTGGAAAGCATGTACGAGTGATTGACTCCGCACATGACCGTGCACTCGATGTCGAAGTCGCCCAGCTGCTCCGCCTGGAACCAGGTATAGTTGTTCTTGCCTGGCACCACGTCGGCCTTGACCCGGAAGGCCGGCACATAGAAGCCGTGCAAGACATCAAGTGACTTGAGGTCGAGCCGGACGGGCCGGCCTAGGGCGACGTAGAGCTCGCTGGTTTGCCGACCGTTGGGATAAGTGAAGGACCACGCCCACTGCCGAGCGGTGACCTGAATCACCATGGCATCACGGGGAACCTCGCGCAAATATCGATAGTTGGTCCAGCCGTAATAGAACATGCTCAGGAACAGCACCAAGGGAATTCCGGTCCACAGCAGCTCGAGCAAAGTGTGGCCGTGAATGTCCTCGGGCTTCCCCCCTCTGCCCCGGCGATAGTGAATCACCAGGTAGATCATCACGAAGGTGATGAACACCAGAAACGCTATGGTCAGCGCGGAAATGTAGAGAAAGACCGCGTCGACCTTGTCCGAGAAGCTTGAAGCACCGCCAAACATGCTTGCCTACCTGAACAGATAATCGGAGAAGGTGAGACCAATGAAAATGATCAACACGCCAATCGCCGCGGCGACCATGTACTTGAGCGCCG
>Ga0182017_10001159_pt1 | contig 20623 bp, 20 predicted proteins | sample 712E3DmetaG_FD_120492 | JGI IMG/M metagenome (GOLD analysis project Ga0182017, IMG submission 120492) | Permafrost microbial communities from Stordalen Mire, Sweden - 712E3D metaG | ecosystem: Environmental > Terrestrial > Soil > Wetlands > Permafrost | place: Sweden: Stordalen | collected... | reverse complement strand
TTAGTTTTCCCTCTGTTTTCTTTTTATCCAGGAATTCCCTTACACCAAGATCCCTCATTCTGTCCCATGTTTCTCCATTAAGCCCGTGAAGCAGATAGAAGTCTAAATAGTCGGTTTTCAATCTCTCCAATTGCTCTTCAAGAAACAGACTCATCTGTTCCTTCTGTCTGAGTTGAAAAAGAGGCATCTTGGTAGCCAGATGAACCTTTTTTCTCCACCCTCCGGAAAGCGCTTCCCCAACAAAGGGTTCACTCTCACCACGTTGTCCGAAGACTGCCGCATGATAAAAATAGGCAGTATCAACATAATTGACGCCATGCTCAATTGCATAATGGAGTAATTGGGTTGCTTTTGGATAATCTATCCGATCATGTTTGTGGTCTATTGTGGGGAGCCGCATACACCCAAATCCCAGAATCGACAAATCAACCCCTGTTTTATTAAGTTGCCGGTAAAGCATAGATTTTCCTCCAGTTTTTATCAATATTGAACAGATAAATTTTTACAATATTATAAATAAGATGTGATTTTTTATTCCCTTTTTGAACAATGCCTGATGAATAGAGTTAATTACTGGACGATCTTCAAGCTCTCACAGTGTTACCGCATATTCAGAGAATTAAGATATAAAAATGAATAAAAGAGACTATATATTATCAGAAAATTCAGTTGATCCGAACCCTTTCAGTCAATTTGAAAAATGGTATAAAGACCGGTTGGCAAGTGATATTTCTATTCCGAATTCGGTGAGCCTTGGAACTGCTTCATTGGATGGCAAGGTCTCTGTCAGGACTGTTTTGCTGAAAGAATATGATAATAAGGGTTTTGTTTTTTTTACTAACTACAACAGCAAAAAAGGAAAACATATTCAGGCTAATCCTAATGCAACTTTTCTTTTTTACTGGCCGGAATCGAATCGGCAAATCAGGATTGAAGGAACTGTTCAGAGGGTTACCAAAAAGGAATCTGATTCTTACTTTATAACCCGTCCGGCTGAAAATAATATCTCTGTCTGGGCTAGCGAACAGAGCTCTGTAATTCCAGACAGAAAATATCTTGAAAACAAATTCGACTATTTCAGGAATAAATTCGAAAATGAATCTATCGACAGGCCTCCTTATTGGGGAGGATTCAGACTCAATCCTATCTGGTTTGAATTCTGGCAGGAGGGGAAACATCGTCTGCATGACAGAATTGCATACACACTTAAAGGAAATATCTGGAAAATTGAACGACTTGCCCCCTGAAAATCTATTTTGTGAAAAATATAAAGAAAAGGCCCTGGACAAGTTTTATTGCTAATAAATTAACAGTTCATTTTTCCAATAGTTTCTGAAGCTCTGTTTTGCTCATTTGATCATTGGGCTGTAGAGTAAGCACTTTTTTGTAATCTGATATTGCTCCCTGAATGTCGTTCAGTTGTGTTCTGGCCTGAGCTCTATTGTAGTAGAAAATAAAATTATTACCATCAACCGATATAAGATAATCAAGATCCTGAGTGGCTTCTTTAAATTTTCCTGTGCTCAGGAAAAGAATATATCTGTTTGTCAATATTTGAAGTGCTCGTTGAGGCTGATAGACCAAAGCAAGGTTGTAATCCTTTATTGCCCCTTCATTGTTATTCAATTTGCTCAAAGTCAGGGCTCTGTTAAAATAGGCACTTCCTTTTTGTGGTTTTAGCCTGATTGCGTTGTTAAAACAGAAAAGTGCATTATTAAGATCTCCCCACTTCCCGTATATACAACCGGCACCTTCATATACATCAGCCCGCGGAGTTCCTGCTTTAATTGCAATTTTAAAATCTTCAAATGCTTTGTCTTCAAAATAATTTTGTGTTTGGGCGTTAGGCGCTTTTTCTGCTTTTTTCTCCCAATAAATTCCCCTGATGCTTCTTGCTGTTTCCATTGCCGGGTATTTATCAATTACTTTGGACCATAGAGTCTCACTATTTCGCCATACGCTTGTCTGTCTTCGTGCAAGGAATATCATTACAATAATAAAAACACATGTAAAAACAAATATCGGAATTCGCTTTAACATGACTTTGTCGCCAATAAGCATAGCCGGAATAAAAGCCAGGCCAATATATGGCAGGTATGTGTACCTGTCTGCCATAATAGCGACTCCGACTGATATTAATTGCAGAACCATAATTATTGTTACAAGAAAAAATCCCATTCCGAATACGAACAATTTGGTCTTTCTTAGTGAATAAGCGACCAGCACCGAAAGCAAAATAAATGCAAATGGCGCCAGCTTAAGCAAGAGACCTATTGTGGCAGTATCATATTCTGCTTGTGAGGGGTACGGGTAAATGGCAAGCTGATTTCCAGGGAAAAAGAACTTTACTATGTACATTAAAAACCCATAGGTGGCGAATTGTATCCTGTGTAAAATAGTAAAGGTGTTTAATTTATTTATGGAAATTGCCACTATTCCAAAAATCAGAGAAGTCACGAAAAATGGGATCAGCGGTATTATATTTTTTAATGAAATTGTCTCTTTTATTGATTCTTTCACTTGATTATTACCAGTTGGCTGATATTGCCAGAATTTAATGAGCAGTAAAACCAAAGGGAATACCACGGCCATTGCTTTGGATAAGCAGGAAATAACAAAGAGGGCAAATGTGGCCGCCAACCAGATATATTTTTTTTTATTATTATCTGTTACATTAAGGTACTTTATGTAAGTAATTAAACCGGATAAGAAGAAAAATGTATATAGAACATCTTTTCTCTCCGAGATCCAGGCAACAGATTCAACATGCATAGGATGCACACCGAATAAAGCCGCCACAATAAATGCAACTAATACCTTTTTTTTACTTAGAAAGTAGATTAAAATAAAAACCAGCAGGGTGTTTAATATGTGAATAATAACATTCCACCTGATAAACGGTGCCGGAGATATTCCTTCCGGACAATTGCTGCATTTATTGTTATTCCATCTTAAAGTCAGAATTGTAAGAGGATGATAATTTAAAGACACCGTCTTGGTAAATACTTCCTTCAACGTGGTTTCTTCTGGATTTCTGACAAGATTATTATCAACCACATAGGTATAATCGTCCCAATCAACAAAATTATTATCAAACGATTCCCAAAAGGTTACCAGTACCAGAATTGTTAAAAGAATTATTGCAGGAATCAAGATGACGGTCTTACGCATAATAATCAAATCGGTTGAAAATTTACGATATCCTCAGTAATTATAAAATGTCAGACAAGATCGCAGGCATCGGGAGGCATCCAATGGGCGTCTTTGCCATCCCACTTGATATTGCATCCGATTGGATTTGTGATCGATACAGATATTTGTTTTTCCCCGGTGAGCTCATCCAGAACCATATCCAGATTATTTATTGTCATCCTTGATGTATCCCTCGGACTGTCCATTCCCCTTCCGGTATAAACCAGCTTTCTTTCTTCATCAAAAACGAAAAAATGCGGCGTTCTGAGAGCTCCGTATTCCCGCGCAACATTCTGGTCTTTGTCGTACAGATATACCCATGGAAATTTATATTTCTCCATCCTTGTGACCATATTGGGAAAACTGTCTTCGGGGTGGGTATTTTCGCTGTTTGAATTGATTGCAACAAATCCAACTCCCAATGGTTTGTATTTTTCTGCAGTCCCTCTTGTAACTTCATCTGAACCAATTACATAAGGACAATGATTACAGGTAAAGAATACTACCAGATATTTATAACTGCTGAAATCAGCAAGGCTGTACTTTTTCCCGTCTGTTGCGGGCAAGCTGAATTTTATGGCTTTTTCGCCGGGTTGTAATGTAAATGCCATATTATTAAATTATTAAAAATTTATTGTTTTTCAATTACCGTTGGCTTTAGCCAACGACGGATAGTGCTCATTTACAAGAACTTTAGTCCTGAATCATGGGGCCGATTTCATTCTTCATGAGTTTTACATAAAATTTCATATATCGCAGACCCGACAGAAAAAGAGCCAGGCCAATCCCGTTATATAAAACCGATAAAAATTGTTTTGGAATGGCAGAATGACGAAGAGTAATACCCATCGAAACCATTATTATGACAATAAAATAACTCCGCCATGTCATGAAAGAAAAAACACATTTTTTTTCAGTCAATGGAAGCAGTCGGTTTAAATTCTTTTCAGCGATTTTGATGAATCCCCAAAAGTGTATTGGCATCGCAGCAATAAAACCGCATAAATATAAAATTAATTTCCCCGAACCTTCATATTTATTAAGCCATGAGATTGCAAACGCAATCAGCATGATCCCTACGCCACACCACATTAGGCCGGCAAGAAGAACCAGAATTTTCTTATCAACAGCCGGACTGAGTTTTGCTAAATCCATAATTTCTTATTCATCTTTTGCAAGCCGGAATGGCTTTTTTTGTATTTTTTTCAAATGTATTATAAAAGAACTAATGTTCGCTTAAATGTCTGTCATTAATGTTATTTATTAATCATTGTTTATATTTGTTGCATCGCCGGAACAGGTGTTAACTTACATAAGATGTGGACAAAATTTTCTACGGGGTTGACCAATTTATTAAGTGATTTTAAAAGAAAGGATCACAAGCCGGTTTTTGGTGCGCTCGATATTTTTAAATATATCGGTCCGGGATTGCTCGTGACTATTGGTTTTATAGATCCCGGCAACTGGGCTGCAAATTTAGCGATTGGTTCGGCTTTTGGTTATTCTTTGCTTTGGGTAATTACTCTTTCGACAATTATGCTCATTGTCTTGCAGCATAATGTGGCCCATTTAGGAATTGTCACAGGTTTGTGTCTTTCAGAGGCAGCAACAATATATTTAAAACCGGGTGTTTCAAAGGCTGTATTATCCTCTGCCGTACTTGCGTCTGTCTCAACATCTCTGGCAGAAATTCTTGGCGGTGCCATTGCATTAAATATGTTGTTTAATATTCCGGTTAAAATCGGTGCCGTTTTAGTAACTGCCTTCGTGATCATTATGCTTCTGACCAACTCTTATAATAAAATAGAAAAGTGGATTATTGGTTTTGTTTCAATTATCGGTCTCTCTTTTCTTTATGAGTTATTTTTAGTAAAAGTCGACTGGGTTGCAGTTGGTATCTCCTGCGTGAAACCGGTTATTCCTGATGGTTCTATATTATTGCTGATGAGTGTTTTGGGCGCTGTGGTTATGCCGCATAATCTTTTTCTTCATTCAGAAATTATTCAAAGCCGCCAATGGAATTTGAAGGACCCTCTTGTCATTAAAAAACAGCTTAAATTTGAGTTTGCAGATACTCTTTTTTCAATGATTGTCGGTTGGGCAATTAATAGCGCAATGATAATTCTCGCTGCCGCGACTTTTTTTCATAATAACATAAAAGTTGATGAATTGCAGCAAGCCCAAAACCTTCTTCATCCGCTTCTGGGAAAGAGCGCTGCAATTATTTTTGCAATTGCTCTTCTGTTTTCCGGAATCGCCTCATCAATCACTTCGGCAATAGCCGGAGGGTCCATCTTCTCCGGGTTATACAAAGAACCCTATAATATCCTTGACAACCATACGCGGACAGGAATCGTGATATCTCTTCTTGGCGCATTGGTAATTATCTTTTTTATTGGGGATCCTTTCAAAGCGCTAATTCTTTCACAGGTTATTCTAAGTATCCAGCTTCCATTTACGGTCTTACTTCAAATTTATCTTACCTCTTCAAAAAAAGTAATGGGTAAATATGCAAACGGCCCTTATCTTATTTTCTCATTATCTGTTATTGCTGTTATTGTAACTTTTTTTAACATAAAGCTTCTGATTGAACTTCTTTTTCATTAAAGAAAATTATGTCTTGCAGTCATGTCAAAAGATAAATATAAAATAGGACTGGTCCTCAGTGGCGGCGGGGCAAGAGGTTTTGCTCATCTTGGAGTAATTCAGGCACTGAATGAAGCCGGTATTTTTCCTGATGTTATTTCCGGAACCAGCGCCGGGGCAATTGCAGGCGCATTATATGCAGATGGATACTCGCCAAAAGAGATCCTTAATCTTACCAATTCAACCAGCCGGTTGCGTTATATCAGACCTACAGTTCCAAAAGACGGGCTTTTGCAAATAGCCGGAATGGTTAGAATTCTCAGGAACAACCTCCGTGCAAAAATTTTTGAGGAACTTAAAATACCACTGTTTGTGGCGGCAACAGATCTTAACAATGGCCGGGTCGACTACTTTTGTTCAGGAGAATTATTGAATGCTGTAATTGCTTCTGCAAGCATACCCGTTCTTTTTAAGCCAGTTGTTCTTGATAACAAACATTATGTTGATGGCGGTGTCCTTGATAATCTTCCAATCAAGCCCATAGAAAACAGCTGTCGTTTTATTATTGGCTCTTTTGTTAATCCGACAGGATATCAGGAAAATGTTACCAATCTTATAAATATTGCGGAAAGATCTTTTTTGCTCAGCATGTCAAAAGAGGTAGGGGAAAAAGCAAAAAAGTTTGATCTGTTCATCGCTCCTCCCTCATTACGTAATTATAAAATACTCGATCCGGAAAAAGCCGAAGAAGTATACGCGGTTGGATATAATGCAACTAAAGAAAAACTGAAATCTGTAAATATTAAATCTATTCTTTCGTCTTGATTTTTCAAAAAATATAAAATAGCCGGAGCTAACCGAGAGATGCTGAAAAAGTTAAAATCCTTTTAAAAAGACCTTTTTAATCAGTCCCCTTTTTTACTAGGGCATACAGTCTCCTTATTTCTTCCTCCCATAACGATTCATCAGGTGTTTCAAGTATGAGCGGCATGTTATCAAAACGAACATCATTCATAAGCATCATGAATACATCTTCACCCAGAAAACCTTTCCCTATATTTTCATGACGGTCAACTCTAGTCGCCAATTCTTTTTTTGAATCATTTATATGCATTCCCCGAAGGTATTTTAAACCTATAATTTTTTCGAATTGTCTGAATGTTTCAGTAAATCCGTCTGTTGTCTTTAGATTATATCCTGAAGTATAGGCATGACATGTATCTATGCAAACCCCGACACGTGATTTATCTTCAACTTTTTCGATAATGAAACTCAGATGCTCAAATTTATAACCGAGATTTGATCCCTGTCCTGCTGTGTTTTCAATTACAGCAGTAACTCCTTTTGTCTTGTCAAGAACAATATTTATCGATTCGGCAATTATTTTCAGAGACTCCTCCTCCCCTATTTGTTTAAGGTGGCTGCCAGGATGAAAATTCAGCCGGTCAAGGCCAAGTTGTTCACAACGCTGCATCTCATCAAGGAAAGATTTTCTCGATTTTTCCAGTGGTTCCTTTTCCGGATGTCCCAGGTTTATGAGGTAGCTGTCGTGAGGAAGAATCTGAAATGGCTGATAATCAAATTTTTCACAATTCTCGCGAAACTGTTTTATACTGGCTTTCGTCAATGGATTTGAAAACCATTGCCGTTGGTTTTTTGTAAACAGAGCAAATGCTCTGGCACCTATATTATTGGCATTTACCGGAGCATTTTCAACGCCTCCGGAAGCGCTTACATGGGCACCCAGGTATTTCATATGATTGGTTTATAAATAATTAACAAGTTCGTTTTCCTGTGTAAATTTAATCAATGGGACGGATAGTATAAAAATAATCGGATATTATTAATTTTGTACGTTGAAAATCAAATTTTTAAATACTTCATAATGTCTGATACAATTATTGGTACAATAAAGGAAGAGCCTGAAAAAAAGGGATCTCCGCTATTTCTTATATTTATTGCTGTTGTCCTGGCTTTAGCTCTTGCATTCATTATTTATAGCTATTTCGACCAGAAGAAAAGAATGATCGAAATGGAGACTGTTCTGACACAGGAAAAGGATTCTCTGGCTAACGAACTTAAACTTATGGTTCATGGTTATGATACTTTGCGATCCAATAATGACAGTCTAAACGCTAAGCTTCAAAAGGAAAAATCGAGGATTCTGCAACTTCTTGCTGTCAATGCTTCAAATGTTCAGTTGATAAAAAGGTACAAAGGCGAGATTACAACCATGAGAGAAATAATGAAGAGCTATATTGTTCAGATTGACTCTCTGAATACCCGGAATAAAATTCTTGTTGCTGAAAATCAGGATATAAAAGAGCAGATCACAACTGTGAAGAAAACAAATGTGGCGCTTTCTAAAGTAAGGGAAGAACTAAGCAGCAAGGTAGAGATTGCTTCCGTAATTCAGGCAAAAGATATAGTAGCTGTTGCACTCAATAAAAGCAGAAAGGAAACGACCCGGCTTGACAGGATAGATAAACTCAGGATATGTTTTACCTTACGTGAAAATCCTATAGCAAAAGCCGGAGAAAAAATTGTCTATCTTAGAGTTATAAGGCCTGATTCTCTTGCAATTGCAACAACTCCGGACAATTTGTTTGATTTTAACGGATCAAAGATGATTTTTACTGCCAGTCGCCAGGTTGAATATATTAATCAGGATATTGATATGTGTATTTTCGTGGATAAAAACAAAGACTTTATTATCGGCAGTTATAAGGCGGAACTGTACCTTGACGGAGCTGTTATTGGCGGGTGTTCATTTCTGATTACAAAAAGATGATCATTCCTCTCCCGGCATCATAAATTCTGAAATAATGTTATCGGATATCATTTTACCCTGGGTTGTAAGGATCAGGTTTTTATTTTCCTGTTTCATCAGACCGTAATCTTTAAATTTTCCTGCCGTATTTATTATATAATCATACCCCTCTTTTTCAAATACCCTCTCTACAAAGTCAAGATCTATTCCCCACATTGTTCTTAATGAGGTCATTATGTATTCATTAAAACGAGTCTTCGTGGTTAACTCCTCTCCTTCATAAAAAGATTTATTATTCCTGATCGAATTAATATAGTTTTTGACATTTTTAATATTCCATTGTCGCGAATAGTTATTGAATGAATGTGCTGATGGTCCAAGTCCAAGATAATTTATTTGTTTCCAGTAACTTGTGTTATGCCGCGAAAAATAACCCTCCTTGCCAAAATTTGAAATCTCGTATTGCATGAAACCTGCTTTTTCTGCTTTTTCTATCAGAATATTAAACTGGTTCGCACTCTCCTCTTCATCTATTTCTGAAAGTTTTCCTTTTTTCTTCATTTTACCAAATGTAGTTTCGGGTTCAATCGTAAGATGATAAGCCGATAGGTGTTTTATGTCAAAAGAAAATGTCTTATCAAGATTTGAAATCCAATCTAAAGAAGACATTCCCGGAATTCCGTAAATTAAATCAACTGTAACATTTTCAAAACCGGCGTTAAGTGTATCGGTAAGTGCTTTTTCTGCCTGTTCGGCATTATGCCGCCTGTTGAGCAAAATAAGATCCTTGTCGCGCCATGATTGTATTCCCAGACTAACCCTGTTAAAGCCAAGTTTCCTTATTCCGTTTAAATAAGATGGGTCTATATCGTCAGGATTCAGCTCGATTGTTCTTTCGCAATCATTATCTATGGTAAAAAGATCCGAAAGCCGGTCCAGAATGCGGCGGATCTCCTCCAAAGAAAGAACGGACGGAGTTCCTCCTCCAAAGTATATTGTGGAAACGACTTCATCAGCAAGGTATTTCTGACGCATTTCAGCTTCAGAAAGCAAGGCATCAATAAATAAAGAATAATCTTCCGGCAGGATAATTCTGTAAAAATCACAGTATGAACAGATTTTTTTACAAAATGGTATGTGGATATAAATTCCTGCCATAATTTTAAACAAAACTAAAAATATAAATAAATTGCCAGTCTTTTTATTAAATTTTTCAAAATGATTAAAACGGTCAAAAAGAATATATTATCGATTTTAACAGCTCTTGTTATTTTTTATTTAAGCCTTGCTCCTTCCGATACTTTCGATAAAGTTAATGTTTTTGACTTCCCGTACATTGATAAAGTTGTTCATTTATGTATGTATTTTGGATTGACAATAGTCCTTCTCTACGAAAACAGGTCAATGGTAAAAAACAACAAGAATCTGTTTCTTTTAGCAATTATTCCTTTTGCTTATGGCATTTTAATCGAATTTCTTCAATCGTGGTTTACACTAACCAGGCACGGTGAATTTTTTGATGCAGCTTTTGATCTTATCGGAATTCTTATTGCACTGATTGTCTGGAGATTATTTCACCATTTTGTAAAAAAGAAAATTTAAATCGAAATTTTTTCCTGTTTTGTTGCTGACTTAACCAGGCTGTAAATGGTTTTGTTTGTAAAAAATTTTATAATTCCGTTCCTGACTTTGAAATAATCATCATGGATCGGACATTTTAGTTTATTCTCATCAACAGATTTACAAGGCATATTATGAATAACACAATTATCAAAAATATCATTCCCGTCAATTGTCGTTATTATATCCAGAAGAGTGATTTTTTTGGGGTCGCGCAATAATGAGAATCCGCCATGGGGTCCTTTTGAGGAATTAAGAATCTTTTGTCTGGCTAATAATTGAAGAATCTTAGCTAGAAAAGGAGTAGGAAGATTAAGGTCTTCGGATATTTTCTTAATTCCTATTTTGCCATTGTTTTGCGGTTGGCTGGCAATATATGTTACCGCCCTGATAGCATATTTTGATGAACTGGATAACATTTTAATAACTTTTGACAGGAATTTTATCGATCCTTTTTTTGTGCCGGCCTCCCTCAAAATCAGTGGTAATGAATGTTTTAACTATTAATAGTGCTTCTGATTCTGAAATAAATCGCCCTGGTAGTGCACATATATTTGCATCATTATGGGCTCTGGCAAGTTTGCTTATTTCTTCATTCCAGCATAAAGCACCTCTTATTCCCTGATGTTTATTTACTGTCATATTAATCCCGTTACCTGTAGCGCAAATGGAAATTCCAAAATCAAAATCTCCGCTGGCAACTGCCAATGCAAGTGGATGTGCATAATCAGGATAATCAACATTTTCGTCAGTATAACTTCCAAAATCTTTTATTTTATACTTTTCCCCGATTAAATACTTAATGATTTTTTCTTTAAGGAAATATCCTGCATGATCCGCAGCAATTGCTATTTTCTTATTTTTCACGTGAATATGAATTAATTAATAAAAGAATCATATTGTGCAAAATAAAAGAAATGACTTAAAAAAAGAAAATAATATGCTTTTATCTTTTTATGCAAATATTATAACCTTCCATATAACATTACAGCGGAGTAATTGTTTAATACATTATTATTTTATATCAATGTTAACTTTAGGTCTCATTCTAAAATGTTAATAAAATGATAAAAGAGTCGTATAAAGCTGTTGAAAACTCTTTATTAAAAGGGGATTAAATTTTACGCAGATTATTTTGTCAATAAACAAAAGAGTTTTTGATAAATAAACAGCAACTATGAACTTTAATTAAACAGTAAAACTGTTACTTTTGTTTTGAAATTATTACTGAAAACAAGATATTAACAATTGTTAATTAATTTACTAATTCATTGATATTCAAAAATGGTATGTTTTTTGAACTGTTTAAAAGTTGTTTTCTGATTATTAAATCTGATAATTACAAATAAAATCAACATTAAATTTGAACAATACTAACAGACTATTATATTCATCATAAATTATATTTAAAAATATTTTAAGAATATACATAGTTGTTCATAAAAATTGAATTTGAAATTAATTTGAGGAAATGGGCTCAACTCCTGAAATAGTAAATAAAATTAAAAAACTGAAAATAGAAAAAAATGCTATTATTCTGGCTCATTATTACCAGACAGGAGATATTCAGGATATAGCAGATTTTGTTGGCGATAGCCTGGCTTTGTCTCAAAAAGCTGCCTCCAATAGTGCAGATATTATACTTTTTGCAGGAGTAAAATTCATGGCGGAAACTGCAAAAATACTTGCTCCTCAAAAGAAAGTTCTTTTACCTGATATGAATGCAGGCTGTTCACTGGCAGATTCATGTAAGGCTGAAGATTTTAAAAAATTCATTGATGAAAATCCAGGAAGAACCATTATTTCTTATGTAAATACAACAGCAGAAATAAAAGCTTTGTCAGATATAATTTGTACATCATCTAATGCAGTGCAAATCGTTGAATCTCTTCCTACTGATGAAAAACTAATATTTGCTCCTGATCGTAATCTTGGAAATTATGTTCTTAATAAAACAGGACGAGATATGATCATATGGAACGGTACATGTCATGTTCATGAAGAATTTTCACTTGAAGGTATAGTAAAACTTAAAGACAAATATCCTGATGCTAAAATTATAGTCCACCCGGAATGTGAAATGCCGATCAGATTGGTTGCTGATTTTATAGGATCTACATCTTCCCTGCTATCATTTACAAAAAATGATAATGCAATCATCTATATTGTGGCAACTGAACCGGGTATCATTCATCAGATGAAAAAATCAAATCCCGATAAAATGTACCTGCCTGTCCCTCCAAAAGATTCAACATGCGGATGCAGCGAGTGCAGCTTTATGAAATTAATTACTCTCGAAAAAATTTATAATTGTCTGAAAAATGAAAGCCCCGAAATTAATCTTGATAATGAAATTATAGCTAATGCAGGAAAACCCATAAGAAGAATGATGGAAATTTCTAAAAAACTAGGACTTTAATTTATGAAGAAACTAGTTCTGACATTCGGTTTTATCACCCTTATTACTTCAACTTTGCTGTTTTCACAGACCAACGAAGGTATGTCAGACGGTTACAAGGTTTATAAGTACCCGAACGGAGCTATTTCCGGCGAAGGATTAATAAGAAATGGAAAACCAGATGGATTCTGGAAAAGCTATTACGTAACCGGCGTAAAAAAATCAGAGGGCAAGCGCACTAATTTTCTTTTGGACAGTATATGGGTATTCTATGATCAGACAGGAGATACTATAGAGAAAATAAATTATCTTTTCGGAAAGAAAAACGGATATTATTTTACCTATAAAAAAGATCCGGCAGAAGGTTTATATATCTGGTCAAAAGAATTATTTGCAGGGGATAAAAAAGAGGGTACGGCGTACACTTATTTTCCTGATCATAAAATAAAACAGACATTTTTATATAATGGAGGGAAAAAGGAAGGTCTGTCCAAGGAATTTAATGAAGACGGAAACATTATTACTCTTTTGGAATACAGTAATGATTTTCTTGTAAGCAGGGAAAAAATCAACAGAACAGATAACAACAAATTAAAACAGGGAGACTGGAAAGAATTTTATCCATCAGGTGGAAAAAAATCTGAAAAAACATTTAAAGACGATCTGCTTCACGGTTATTATAAAGAATATGATATAAAGGGTAATCTGATTCTTACGATGTTATATGAAAATGGTTCCATTGTAAAATCAAATGTTGAAGATCAGCCTGATATAGAGATTGTTAATAAATATGATCAGTCAGGGAAACTGATCTACAGTGGGCCTTATAGAAATAAGGTCCCTGTCGGGATCCATAGGGAGTACAGCGCCGACGGGAAGGTAACAAATTCAAAAATTTATAATGACAATGGTTTATTGCTTTCAGAAGGTATTGTAGATGAAGCAGGCAATAAAAATGGTAAATGGAAAGACTATAGTCCTTCGGGCAAAGTTCAGTCTGAAGGACAATACACAGATAATAGAAAATCAGGCATTTGGAAATTTTATAACGAATCTGAAAAAGTAGAACAAACGGGCTCTTTTAATAATGAAAGACCTGACGGAATGTGGAAATGGTATTATGAAGACGGCTCATTGCTTCGTGAAGAAGAATATTTTCAGGGCCAAAGGGATGGCGCATATACAGAGTATTCCCGCAACAAAGAAATAATTGCGCAGGGTCAGTACTCTGATGGCGAAAAAAACGGAGACTGGAAATATAAATCTGATAATAACACCGAGGAGGGGAAGTATATCACAGGGTTACGCGACGGAGTCTGGAGGTCATTTTATCCTGACGGTAAATTAAGATTTAAGGGAAATTTTACTCAGGGGAATGCGGATGGAACACATTTCTATTATTATGAGAACGGCAAAATAAAAGAGGAGAGATATTATCAGATGGGCATCAGAGAAAAATCATGGAAAAAATTTGACGAAGAAGGAACGTTGCTTCTTTCAATAGGCTATAAAAATGATATTGAGATAAGCATTAACGGAGTTAGAATAAACCTTCCTGAAAGTGATGTTAAACTTATTAAATAAATAGAAGATTGATGGAAGATAATTTTAACATTCGAAAAGAGAATTTAACAGTAACAGATAAAGAGTTTGAAAAACAACTTCGTCCTTTATGTTTATCAGATTTCAGGGGTCAGAAACAGATTATTGATAATCTGTCGGTTTTCGTTACTGCAACCAAACAAAGAGGAGAAGCGCTTGATCATGTTCTTTTGCACGGACCTCCGGGTTTGGGAAAAACAACCCTGGCAACCATCATAGCAAATGAGCTCCAGGTAAATATAAGAGTTACTTCCGGCCCCGTTCTTGATAAACCGGGCGACCTGGCTGGACTGCTTACCAACCTCCAGGAAGGAGATGTTTTGTTTATCGATGAAATACACAGACTAAGCCCAGTCGTTGAAGAATATCTTTATGCTGCAATGGAAGATTTTCAAATAGATATAATGATTGATAAAGGACCAAGCGCAAGATCGGTCCAGCTTACTCTGAATAAATTTACCCTTATTGGTGCAACAACGCGGTCGGGCCTTCTTACGAGCCCTTTACGCGCAAGATTTGGAATAAAATTCCACCTGGAATACTATGATACAGAAATACTTACAGGAATTGTAAAACGATCTGCCGGAATTCTCAATATTGGTGTCGACAAAGATGCAGCAGTTGAAATTGCAACCAGGAGCAGAGGAACCCCAAGGATTGCTAACGCACTTTTAAGAAGAATCAGAGATTTCGCCCAGGTAAGAGGAAATGGAAATATAGATCTCGAAATTACAAAATACGGATTAAATGCCCTGAATATAGATGATCACGGATTGGATGAAATGGATAACAGAATTCTTTCGGTAATCATTGATAAATTCAACGGAGGGCCGGTCGGCCTTAATACAATTGCAACTGCAATTGGGGAAGAAAGCGGCACAATAGAGGAGGTTTATGAGCCATTTCTAATCAAGGAAGGTTATCTGAAACGAACACCAAGAGGAAGAGAAGCCACAGAAAATGCATACAGGCATCTGGGTAAATCGTTCGGTTTGAATCAGCCGGGAACCCTTTTCGGGAATCAATAAATTAATGTTTGTTATAAAAAAATAGCCGGGAAACTATCAGTTAATTAAAAACATTACTGATTTTTTCCAGCCCTTTTATATTGAGGATCTTTATTTTTCTGCCGTTAAGCTCCAACAGCTTATCCGTTTTGTATTCCGATAATAACCTGATTACTGATTCTGTTGCAGTACCTACAATGTTGGCAAGCTCTTCCCTTGTCAATGAGATTTTCAGATATTTCTGTTCATCAAGTCCGAATTCAGTTACAAGTTGAATTAACACTTCGGCAAGTCTTTCCCTGACTGTTTTTTGGGCAATGTCCGTTATATAAGAATTTGCCTCGCCAAGTTCATGGCAGGTAAGTTTGACAAGCTCCAGCGCAAAAGAGGGATTGGATTTTACAAATGAGATAAGTATTTCAGTGGGAATAAAGCAAACCTGGCAATCTTCTATTACTTTGGCCGTTGTGCATGCAGGTTCGTTACTGAGAACACTTCGATATGCGATTATATCACCGGGTTTGGCAAATCTGATAATCTGTTCCTTCCCGTCAAGCCCGGTTTTAAACACCTTAATAATACCACTGTTGACACAATAGAAACCGCTGATACGATTGCCTTCATGATATAAAATATCACCTCGTTTATAATGCCGAAAATCTTTTTCATATGTTAGCTTTTCGGCTTCATCCCTTGTGAGATGTTTAAATATAGAATTTGTTTCCAAAGCACACTTATCACAAAAAGGAATAAATATATCATGTTGTTTCATCAGCTGTCAAAATTAACACTGCAAAGATTGCAAATAGCTTTGATATAATTGTTTACTTTTGTAAGAAATTGGCCGAAAGATTATAAATAGCATGAAAGACACCGTCAGTATAGAATTAATTAAAAACATGTCCTTTGAAGTTAATGTCAATGGACACAAAATAATAATAGATACAGCGGAAGAATATGGTGGCAACAATAGCGGACCAAAACCAAAAAGCCTTATGCTTGTCGCGCTGGCCGGCTGTACGGGAATGGATCTTGTTTCAATTCTCAGGAAAATGCGAATTAATTTCAATAAACTAAAAATCGAAGTTGATGGAAACATTACCAATGAAAATCCGAAACACTTTGATCACATGCATATTAAATATATAATTAAGGGGAAAAATATTCCTGCTGATAAAGTGAATTCAGCGATAGAGATGTCTCTTGGAAAATATTGTGGTGTAAGTTATAGTTATAAAAAAGCTATGGAAATTACCCACGAACTCATCATTGAAGAATAAAGGCGCATTATGAAATATAAATCAGGTGACTCTAAAACGAAGTCTTAAACTGGCTTAGGAACCTGATATCATTCTCGAAATATAATCGCAGATCGTTTACCTGGTACTTAAGCATCGCCACTCGCTCAATTCCCATTCCAAAAGCAAAACCCGTATATTTTTTACTGTCAATATTGCATGCATCAAGTACGTTAGGATGAACCATTCCACATCCCAATACCTCCAGCCATCCGGTATATTTGCAAACATTGCACCCTTTTCCACCACAAATTCTGCAACTTACGTCCATTTCGGCAGACGGTTCCGTAAATGGGAAATAAGATGGCCTCAATCTTATTTTGGTCTCTTTACCGAACATCTCTCTTGCGAAAAACAGCAAAGTTTGTTTTAAATCTGCAAAAGATACATTTTCATCAATATATAATCCTTCCACCTGGTGGAAAATGCAATGTGCCCTTGCGGAAATAGCTTCGTTACGGAAAACCCTTCCGGGAGAAATAGTTCTGATAGGCGGTTTTTCCTTCTGCATTACCCTTACCTGTACGGAAGAAGTGTGAGTCCTGAGTAAAATATCGTCCGGGCTGGAATCTTCCTCGGATTTTCTTGAGATATAGAATGTGTCCTGCATGTCCCTCGCGGGATGTTCGGGTGCAAAATTCAATCTGGTAAAGACATGATCATCGTCTTCAATCTCAGGACCTTCTGAAACAATAAAGCCTATGCGCATAAAAATATCTATTATCTCTTTCCTTACAATTGAGATAGGATGTCGTGATCCAAGGGAAAATGGAAAAGACGGTCGGGTAAGATCGTTTATTGTTGACGTATCTTCCTGTTTAACAAGTGTTTCTTTTAATAGATCATATTTTTCCTGAATCTCCTGCTTGAGAATATTTAGTTGCCGGCCAATCTCTTTCTTCTGTTCGGAAGGGACATTTCTGAAATCCTCAAAAAGAACAGAAAATAATCCCTTTTTGCTAAGATATTTTATACGAAACGCCTCCAGTTCTTCCTGGTCCCTTATAATTTCAGTTTCAGCCTCGCTTCTTAATTCAGATATTTTATTCAACATCAGTGTTTATATTATTATTTATGTTTTATTTATGGATAAGTCTCATTTTGATAATACGAATATCTGTTATCGGTTTGTCATTTTCATTTGTTTTTACTGATGCGATTCTGTCGACGACATCTAAACCATCAACAACTTCTCCGAAAACCGTATATGTTCTGTCCAGGCGAGGGGTTCCACCAATGTTTTTATATATGTTACGCTGTTCTTCAGGTATCTTGTAATCTCCATTTGTTGCCATGGTTTGAAACATACGGAGGGAAGCTTTCTCCTGAATCTGGGCTTCATCAAGATTCGTTCCTGAAATACGATTACTGTCTGAAACCTCCTTAATCATTCTTAAAAACAACCCCTGTTTTATGTTGTTGTTAATTCGTTGTTCGGCCTGATTTAATTCGGTATCAGAATATTTTATCCCCTGAACAATATAAAATTGAGTACCGGAAGATCTCATTTCCGGATTAATATCATTTCCTTCACGGGCAGCCGCCAAGGCACCTTTTTTATGAAAATACTTAAGGCGAAACTCCGCTGGAATTGTATATGTACTTAATGAATCATTTATTCCTTTTTTATAATTGATTTTTGTTTCTGGATCTCCCGCCTGGATCATAAAATCCTTTATTATTCTGTGAAAAGAAATCCCTTCAAATACATTACCCTTAACAAGTTTTATGAAATTATCTCTGTGCCCCGGAGTCTCATCATACAAACGAAAAGTTATATCTCCCAGGGTTGTTTTCATTAAAATAAAAGTATTTTTATTATCCTTTGAAGGAGTACAGGAAAACATAAAAAGTGCCAGATAAAACAAAATGGAAATCTTTTTAAGTGTATTCATGAAAACTATAATATGATTAATAATATTCACTAAATCTGATTGCAAAGATATTTAACTTTGACTTATAGATAAAATTATATATTTCAATATTCAATTCTTGAAGTTCAATTGGTTATTTTTGCAGTTTTGTTAGATTAGGGCAAATGATTATCCAAACAATTTAAGAAAATCTGTTATTAAAATATATTGTTTTTAATAATAAGCACGAAACCAGGTATTTCCGGTTCAAATAACAGGCTAAAATGAAGATTAAAATTATTAAGAGATCAAAGCAGAATCTCCCGGAGTACAGTAAAGAAAAGTCAGCTGGAAAGGACATCCGGGATGATATTCCTTATGAAATGATTTTAATACCAAAGGAATCTGGGTGTTTGAACATAATGGAAAAAGATAAGATGAAAAAGGCAATAATATTATTGATAGTAATTGTTTTGAATTTCTTTTTTTTACAATCTTGTAATAAAAAGACCTATTCGGCCAAATCAGGCATGAGAATTACTGAAAATTATGATTCTACAGCATTTGATTATGTTTTTACAGAAGCTCTAAAACAAAAATTTCTTGGTAACGCGGGAGATGCTCTAAAATACCTTGAGCAATGTGTTAAAATTAATCCCCAAAGCGATGCTGCATACTTTGAAATGGCACAGATTGCACTTGTCCTTTCAGATAAAAACGGAAAGAAATTTGCTCTGAAAGCAGTTAGCCTGAATGAAAAGAATATCTGGTATCTTACTTTGGTTGCAGACATTTATTATCAGGAAAAGATTCTTGATAGCGCTATAATATATTATGAAAAAGCAGTCAGATATTTTCCAGATAAGGAAAATATAAAACTTAATCTTGCAAATCTGTATTCTGAGAAATTACAATACAACAAAGCTGAAGAGATATATAATTATTTTGAAAAGAAATACGGCATAACAGAAACAACAACACTTTCAATTATAAAAAATCTGATAAATTCCGGAAATTTAAAAAAAGCGGAAGAGAAGGTTCAGGAACTGCTGAAAAATGCGCCAGATGAAGTTTTGTACAGTGGTCTACTAGCAGAAATTTATCGAAAAAACGGGGAAAAGACAAAAGCTATTTCGGTTTATAAAAAGTTATTGGAAAAAGAACCAAATAATCCGGAAACATTACTCTCTTTAAGTGATTTTTTATTAAGCGAAAAACAATATGATGACCTTTTTCCTGTACTTAACAAAGTAATTTTAAATGATAGCATATCCCGGGAAAAAAAAATTGCTCTTTTTTCAAAGAGCATAAGCGATAGCAGTCTTATCAGATTGAGGTCAGATGATGTTGAGCTCGCACTGATAGTTTTGGAAACAGACAATAAAAAAGATAATATTATAATTCTTCTCAGACCACAATTTTATCAAAACCAAAACAATATTTCAAAAGCAGTAAAAAGACTTGAAGAAATTATTGAGGAACAGCCGGAAAATTATTATGCATGGGAAAGAGTTTTATTTCTTTATTCGGAGACGAAGGATTGGGATAAATTATTGAAAATGGGAGAAGAATGCGCGACTAAATTTAACAGATCTTGTATTGCAAAAGTTCTTTATGCAAGTGCGGCAATTGAAAAAGGAAAATTAGATGTGGCCGAAGAAGAGTTACGGAAATCAAAAATACTCGCTGGCAGTGATACAAGTATGCTTATACAGGTACTTGTAATGGATGCAGATGTTTCTTATAGAAAAAAGGAATACACTAAAAGTTTTGAAACATTTAAGGAAGCGCTTAAACTCAACCCGGAGGATGTAATTATTTTAAATAATTATGCATATTACCTGGCAGAACAAGGACAAGAATTAAAAGAGGCCGAGAGAATGATAAAGATAGTAATTGAAAAGGAAAGAGGGAATACTACCTATCTGGATACATACGCCTGGGTTTTATACAAAAGAGGACATTTTAAAGAGGCGGAAAAAATACTGGAAATGGTTATTAACAAAGGTGAAAAGGCTGATGCTGAATGGTATGAACATCTGGGTTATACTGAAAAAGCTTTAAAGGACTGCGATAAAGCTATTGAATTCTGGAAATTAGCAGTTAAATATGATAGCAGAAAGAATGTGCTTTTAAATGAAATCGAAAATTGCAAAAATCATTAATAATTATATTATTGATTTTCCAAACAGGATGTACTGCAAAACGAATTGTTTCCGGGAGTTCATTTAATTCAAATATTAGTTCTGTTGAAGATATCATTAACAAAGTTAAAAATAACAATATCTCAAATGAAG
>Ga0182017_10001158_pt1 | contig 20644 bp, 13 predicted proteins | sample 712E3DmetaG_FD_120492 | JGI IMG/M metagenome (GOLD analysis project Ga0182017, IMG submission 120492) | Permafrost microbial communities from Stordalen Mire, Sweden - 712E3D metaG | ecosystem: Environmental > Terrestrial > Soil > Wetlands > Permafrost | place: Sweden: Stordalen | collected... | reverse complement strand
GGTCGACGCCCCCTTCCAGCAGGCCCCTGACCTGCTCTTTGAACGCATCGCGCGCCTCGTCATACGACAGCTTTCCGAGCGGCTCGATCTGCACCCCGAGCGGTCCCACCGATCCGGCCACGAGGACTTCTCCACCGGCGGCCGCTTTCGCGAGTTGTGCCCCTTTCAGGTTGATTTCGAAGACCTTCGGCTCCAGTCCGTGTGGCGCCAGCTTGAACCGGTTTGCGCCGAACGTGTTGGTCTCGATCACGTCCGCCCCCGCCGCGACATACTCACGGTGGACCTCGCTCACGATGTCCGGGTTCGTAATATTGAGCTCGTCGAAGCAGGTATTAATGTAGATCCCCTTTTCGTACAGGTACGTCCCGACGCCGCCGTCGAAGACGACGACCTCGTTGTTCTGCAGTCTCTCTCTGAATCCCTTCATGTGGGAGGCCAATCTATTAGTCTGCTTGAGTCGGGTTGAGACGGGCTGTGTCGGGGCAACCGAGCCCCTCCCCCGCCACTAATGATACGAAATTTTTACTCCGCGGCCAAAATGACAGGTTTCTTGACTCTCCCGCCCGAAATCTCTATATATACTGCACGTACTGCAAAAGAACCCCCTTCTGAATGAACCGAGAGTATCATCACTGGCACAGCCCATCGCTGGGACGGGATATGGAGCTCCTCGTATTCGGGCAGGCAGGGGCTCTTCTCCTCGTATTCCCCGCATCCAGGGGGAGGAAACACGAACTCTGACGATCCCTCCACACCCGGAGCTCTCATGAAACGGATCGGCATACTCTTTGGAATGGAGAACACATTCCCCCCCGCCCTGGTCGCCCGCATCAACGAGATTTCAGGGGAGATCTCGACGCCCGTGCGCGCCGAGTTTATGAAAATCGGCGCGACGGACATGGAAGTCCCGTCGGGCTATGACCTGATCATCGACAGGATCTCCCATGACATCCCGTACTACCGGGCGTTCCTGAAGAATGCCGTCCTGCACGGGGCAATCGTAATCAACAACCCGTTCTGGTGGAGCGCTGATGACAAGTTCTTCAACTATGCCCTTGCGGCGCAGCTCGGAGTCGCGGTGCCAAAGACAGTCCTTCTCCCTTCACAGCACCCACCCCCGGACACGACGTCGATGTCCATGAGGAACCTCACCTACCCGCTCGACTGGAATGAGGTCTTTCGCACGGTCGGCTTCCCCGCTTTCCTCAAGCCGCACAGCGGCGGCGGCTGGAAGCACGTCTACAAGGTCAACAACGAGCCGGAGTTCTTCGACGCGTACCACCGGACCGGCGATCTTGTCATGACCCTCCAGGAGGGGATCGAATTCGACGACTACGTCCGTTGCTACTGCATCGGACGCGATAAGGTTCACATCATGCGCTACGATCCGCGAAAGTCGCATGAAGGGCGCTATGTCCGCGATGCATCCCCGCTCGATCCCCCGCTTGAGAAGCGGATCACGGACGACTGTCTCACGATCAACCGCGCGCTCGGGTACGACTTCAACACTGTGGAGTTCGCGATTCGTGACAGCGTCCCGTACGCGATCGATTTCCTGAACCCGTCCCCGGACGCCGACCTCAACTCCGTCGGCCCCGATAACTTCCAGTGGGTTGTCAACGCCGTCGCGGAGATGGCCGTGGAGCGGGTCACGGGAGGGGGGGGGACGCCGCGGGAGTACCGGTGGGCGGAATTCCTGAACGGCGGCATGAAACCGCCGGCGGCAAAAAAGCCCCGGACCGTACGCCGGCCAAAGACTGATGTGTGATACCATGACTGAACGGCAAAAACCATGATCAAGGAACTCCGCACCGACTTCAACCGGCAGTGGAACGTGGGCCGGTACCGGCGCCTTCTCGAGAGGCTTGACTCCCGTTGCGGGGCGCACGTCAGCTTCAGGGTCTGCGAGACCCCTGTTTTCATACCGGCGGACCTCATCCGGCTGATGGAACAGAGCGGGGGGGAAATCATGGAACAGCTCGTGGGGAACGCCGCCTACATGGCCGGCTCGGACCGGGCCATCCCCGCCCGCTTCAAAGTTCCCCGCGAGGATCCTCATCCCCTGTTCGCCGCAGTTGATTTCGGCATCGAAAAGAGCCCCGGTGGCCGGCTGTCTCCCAGGCTTATCGAGCTGCAGGGCTTTCCCACACTCTACGCCTACCAGCCTGTGTTCTGTCAGGAATACGGGGCCGTGTACGACCTCCCCTCCGGCCTGAGACAGTACGCCGCCGGAATGGAAGCAGACAACTACGGGATGCTCTTCAGGACCGCGGTCCTCGGGAACAGGGCGCCGGAGAACGTCGTTCTGATGGGAATTGATCCGCTTCAGCAGAAGACCCTCCCCGACTTCCACCTGACTGCGAAACTTTGCGGGATATCCATCGTCAACGTCCGTGATATTGTCCGGAAGGGGAGGAAGCTCTACTATAAGAAGGGGGCAACTCTCATCCCGGTTGACCGCATTTATAACAGGGTAATACCGGAGGACCTGGAGAGGTCCGGGGCGCGCCTCCCCTTCAAACTGAAAGACGACATTGAGGTCGAGTGGGCCGGTCATCCCAACTGGTTCTTCCGCATGAGCAAGTTTTCTCTCCCGTTTATCAAGCACTCCGCCGCGCCGAAGACGATGTTCCTGTCGGATGTCACCACGCCTCCGGGAGACTTGAGAGACTGGGTCCTGAAGCCCCTCTTCTCCTTCGCGGGAGGGGGCGTGAAAGTCTCCCCGGCCCGCTTTGATATCGATTCCGTCACCGGACCCCGGCGGCAGGAGTACATCCTGCAGGAAAGAGTCGAATACGCGGGGGTCGTTGACACACCTGCCGGCCCGACAAAAGCCGAAGTCCGGATACTGTACATCTGGCACGAGCATCCCGTCCCCGTCCTTAACCTTGTACGCCTGGGACGCGGGACGATGATGGGAGTCGATCAGAACAAAGGCATGGACTGGGTCGGCAGTTCCGCCGGGTTCTGGCCCGCATGATGAATTCCCGTTAGGAGAAAGATCCCCACATGAACGGAGACCCGATGAACCCGCTTCGCGATGTCACACTGTGCATACTCGGACTGTCACTGGCGGCGTCCTCCTCCTCACTCAGCCAGCATCGGGACAGGAGCAAGATCCCGGAGAGCTACCGGTGGAACCTTGCGGACCTGTTCCCCTCGGATGAAGCCTGGGAAAAGGCGAAACAGGCGTTCTCCGGAAAAATCGGCGCGCCGGGGAAGGAGGAGGGCGTCATGGAGCAATTCCGCGGGAAACTCTCGAAATCTCCCCGGAAGCTCCTCGCCTGCCTGGACCTTTCAAGCGACCTTGGCAGGGAGTTTGCGCGCCTGTCCGTTTATGCCGGCATGGCATCAGATCAGGACACGAGGGACCCGAAGTATCTCGGGATGGTCCAGGCGATGGGGCAGATCGGCTCCACGTTTGGCGCGAAGGTGGCGTACATCGAGCCCGAGATTCTCAAAATGGGGAAACTAAAGATCAGGAGCTTCCTGGGCAGGGAACCAAAACTGAAGGTATACCGCCACAACCTTGACGACGTTCTCCGCAGGAAATCGCACACCGGGACCGAACCCGAAGAGAAGATCATTGCCGACGCAAGTCTCATGGCAGACGCGGCCGACAACATTTACGGCATATTCTCGAATGCGGAATTCCCATACCCAAGCGTCACACTCAGCGATGGAAAGACCGTAAAGCTGGACAAAGCGGCTTTTACGCTATACAGAGCGGTGCCGGACAGGGAAGACAGGAAAAAGGTCTTTCAGTCGTTCTTCGGAAAGATCAACGAGTTCCGCGCAACGTTCGGCACGCAACTGTACGCGGAAGTAAAAAAAGACATGTTCTACATGAACGCGAGACGCTACAAATCCTGCGTTGAATCCGCGCTTGACGGGGGGAATATCCCCGTCGCGGTCTACCAGAGCCTCGTGAACAATGTCAGCGGCAACCTCGGGACGTTTCACCGATACCTCCGGCTCCGTGCCCGCATGATGGGAATCGATACGCTGCATTACTACGACCTGTACGGGCCTCTCGTGAAACACGTGGATATCGACTACAGCTATGAGGAGGCGGAAAAGCTCGTCCTCGCCTCGCTTGCACCGCTCGGAGAGGACTACATCAAAGTCGCGCGGAAGGGATTTGCAGAACGGTGGCTGGATGTCTACCCCGCAGACGGAAAACGGTCAGGCGCTTACTCCCAGGGGGGGGCGTATGACGTTCATCCCTACATGCTCCTCAACTATAACGGCAAGTATGATGACGTGAGCACGCTGGCCCACGAATTCGGTCACACGATGCACAGCTACCTCTCCAACACATCGCAGCCGTATCCCACGTCGCAGTATTCGATATTCGTGGCGGAAGTGGCATCGACGTTCAACGAAGCCCTTCTCCTGGATTACATGCTGAAGACGATCAAAGACGACGACGCGCGCCTGACCCTTCTCGGCAGTTACCTTGACGGACTCCGCGGCACGCTCATCAGGCAGACGCAGTTTGCGGAATTCGAGCTCCGCATACACGAGAAAGCAGAGAAGGGGGAGACGCTGACGGGAGACGTCCTGGACGCCCTGTACATGGAAATCGCGAAGCGCTACTACGGCCACGACAAAGGGGTCTGCATCATCGATGACGAGGTCAAGGCGGAGTGGGCCTGTATCCCCCATTTCTACTACAACTTCTACGTCTTCCAGTACGCCACGTCTCTCACCGCTTCCGGCGCCCTCTCGGAGGAGGTCCTCTCTGGGGATAAGGATGCAACGAAGCGATACCTCGAGCTTCTGAAATCGGGAGGGTCCGACTATCCGATCGCCCTTCTGAAAAAGGCGGGGATCGATATGACGACATCGGTTCCGTTCGAGCTGGCAATGAAGAAGATGAACCGGGTCATGGATGAGATCGAGCAAATACTCGACAGAAAGAAAATATAAATGTTGGTGTCGCGGAGCTGCAATCTGCTGTTCACAACAAAGGAGTCCCCATGCGAATCCTCCCCCTGGGCCTGGCCCTCCTCATGGCGTCCTGCGCACCGTCCCTGACCGAAGATCAGAAATTTGAATCTCTTGCCGGGAACTACATCGGAGCTCTGCTCCGCATGAACCCCGAGTGGGCCACCACGCTCGGGGATCACCGGTACGACGGAGAGCTCTCCGACTACTCGGCTGCCGGCGTCGCCGCATCGCGCGCTCTGGCAGTCTCGTACCTTGATTCCTTGAAATCCATCGACGCCGGCAGGCTCAATGTCGCGAACAGCATCGACTGCCGGATACTCGTGACCAATCTGGAATACTCGCTCTTCCAGATCGATTCGTTGCGGGAGTACGAGTGGAACCCGATGAACTACAACCCCGGCGGGGCGATCTACCCGCTTCTGGCGCGTGACTTCGCGCCCCTGGACGAGCGCCTGGAAAGTGTCCGTCGCCGGTTGACCGGGATCCCCGCGACACTCGACGCCGCGAGAAAGGTCCTGAAGACGCCGCCGAAGATCTACACCGAAACCGCACTGCAGCAAAACGCTGGGACGATCGGTCTCATCCGGGACGAACTGACCGTGTACGTCGCGCAGAGCGGATGGACGGCGGAGAAAAAGGAGGCCTTGAAGGCCGCCCAGGACTCCGCAGTCGGAGCCCTCCGGAGCTTTGGAGAATGGATGCAAAAGGACCTCCTTCCGCGCTCGACCGCCGATTTCCGGCTCGGAGACGACCTCTACAGGCGGAAGCTCCAGTACGCCCTCGAATCGGACATTTCGAAAGAAGAAATCATGAAGCGTGCGGAGACGGACCTCCGGCGGACGCAGGGAGCGCTCTATGAGACCGCCCTCCCCCTGTACCGCGGATTCCTGCCGAAGGGAGACACAACGGACAAGAAGACAGTCATCAGGAAAGTCCTGGACAAACTGGCCGGGAGCCATCCGGACAACGGGAACATCGTCACACGCGCCACGGGAGACCTTCAGAAGACCACCGAATTCGTCCGGGCGCAGGGCCTCGTCACGGTTCCGTCCGAACCCGTCAAAGTGATCGTCATGCCCGAATACCAGCGGGGGGTCGCGGTGGCCTATTGCGACGCTGCGGGTCCTCTGGAGAAGAACGGGCAGACCTTTTTCTCGATCTCTCCGACTCCGAAGGACTGGACGAAGGAACGCACGGCCTCGTTTTTTCGGGAATACAACAATGACATGCTCCAGAACCTCACCATCCACGAGGCGATGCCGGGGCACTATCTCCAGCTCGCTCACGCGAACCAGCTCAAAGCCCCGACGATGGTGCGGGCGATATTCTCGAGCGGGACGTTCGTCGAGGGGTGGGCGACGTACGCCGAGCAGCTCATGGTTGAAAAGGGATACGGCGGCCCGGAACTCAGGATGCAGCAGCTCAAGATGCGCCTGCGGCTTATCATCAACGCGATACTCGATCAGAAGATTCACACGCAGGGGATGACAGAGCAGGAGGCGATGGACCTCATGAAGAACGAAGGGTACCAGGAAGACGGGGAGGCGGCGGGGAAGTGGCGGCGGGCGTGTCTTTCCTCGACGCAGCTTTCGACATACTACGTGGGGAACATCGGGATCAACGACCTCCGGGCGGCCTACGAGAAGAAATTCGGGTCATCGACCGGCCTGAAGACGATGCACGATGCGTTCCTCTCGTTCGGATCGCCGGCCCCCCGGTACGTGAAGGATGCTCTGGGGCTCTGAGAGAAGGTACCGGGGTGCGTCGTGCGCATGCATCTGAAATGAAACGACCGCAGGCCCTGCCGGCGTTCCGCCTGCGGTCGTTCGACTACTTGTAGCTGTTCAGCGCCTTCATGTAGTTCGCCCGCTCGAATGCGGTCGGGTCGGCCACCGACTTCTGACTCATGCTCCCCTTCAGCTGGCTCACTGACTCGTACTCGTGTTCCTGCATCCACTGTGTGAGCTCGGCAAGGACTTCCCTGATCCTCCCCGGACCGTGCTTCAGAAGTGCGGAGCACATCATCGTCACGTCCGCCCCCGCCATCAGCATCTTGAGGACGTCCTCCGATGTGTGGATACCGCTCGTTGCGGCGATGCTCGCCTTCACTCTCCCGTGCAATATCGCCACCCAGCGGAGCGGCAGCCGGAGCGCCTGGGGCGTGCTCAGTATGACATTGGGGGCCACCTCGAGCGTCTCCAGATCAATATCCGGCTGGTAGAACCGGTTGAACAGCACCAGCCCGTTAGCCCCGGCGGCATCGAGCCTGTGCGCCATGTTGGCCATCGAGCTGAAGAACGGGCTCAGCTTCATCGCGACCGGGATCTTTACGGTGCTCTTCACCGCCTGCAGGACCTCCAGGTACCTCTCCTCCACCTCTGTCCCCGGGAGGTTCGGCTCGGTGGGGATATAGTACACGTTCAATTCGATCGCATCGGCTCCCGCCTCTTCGATCTTCTTTGCGAACTTCACCCAGCCCCCGGTGGAGACGCCGTTCAGGCTCCCGATCACCGGGATCCCGAGCGCCTGCTTTGTCTTATGGAGGTGTTCCACATATTCCTCCGGCCCGAGGTTGTAGTCGTCGGCCTCCGGAAAGTATGTGATGGCTTCCGCGAAGCTCTCGGTGCCGTTGGCGAGATAGTAGTTCAGCTCCGCGGAGTCATGGACGATCTGTTCTTCGAAGAGGGAATACATCACAATCGCCGCCGCACCTGCGTCTTCAAGCCGCTTCATGGTGTCCAGCGTGTGCGAGAGGGGGCCGGCGGAGGGGACGATCGGGTTCTTCAGCGTGAGTCCGAGATATTTCGTTGTCAGGTCCATGGTCATGCCTTCAGTTGATATGTTCGTGAGGTCGTCGGCTCAATGCGCGGCGTTTCCGGTGGTCGGGGGCGCTGGCGTGTTCTCCTCGCGCGCCATTTCCTCGAATATCCGGTACCGCCGCCGAGCGTCCTCCTCCGCCAGCGCCATGAGGCGCTTCGCTTCTCCCGGGTTGCTCTTCGTCAGCATCTTGTAGCGAGCTTCCGTGTAGGCGTAATCCTCGAATTTGATCTTCGGCGCCTTCGAGTCCAGCCTGAGCGGGTTCTTTCCTTCCCGCGCCAGCATCGGGTTGTACCTGTACAGGGGCCAGTGCCCGCACTCCACCGCCGCCTTCTGATTCGTCATCCCCGTCGTCATGTTGATCCCGTGGGCGATGCAGTGGCTGTAGGCGATGATGAGAGAGGGACCGTCATACGCTTCCGCTTCCATGAACGCGCGGATCGTCTGCATGTCGTTCGCCCCCATGGCCACCCCCGCCACATACACGGTGCCGTATTGCATCGCGATCAAGCCGAGATCCTTCTTGGCGAGCGGCTTTCCGCCGGCGGCGAACTTTGCCACTGCCGAGCGGGAGGTCGACTTCGACATCTGGCCGCCGGTGTTCGAATAGACTTCCGTGTCCAGGACAAGGACATTGACGTTCCGCCCGGAGGCCATCACGTGGTCAAGCCCGCCGTACCCTATGTCGTACGCCCATCCGTCTCCGCCCATGATCCAGACGCTCTTCTTGACAAGCGCGTCGGTGAGGCTGCGCAGGCTCTTCGCTTCGGGGGTGTTGACTCCCTGGAGCTTCTTCGTCAGCTCTTCGACCCGGGCGCGCTGCGCGTAGATCCCCGCCTCGTCGCTCTGGTTTGCCCCGAGTATCTCCTTCGCAAGATTCTCGCCGATTGCCGGTGCGAGAGCGTGCACGAGCTCGCGGGCCATCTCATTATGTTTGTCGATCGCAAGCCGCATCCCGAGACCGAACTCGGCGTTGTCTTCGAACAGGGAGTTGGACCATGCCGGTCCGCGCCCGTCATTGTTCTTCGACCAGGGTGTTGTCGGGAGGTTGCCGCCGTATATCGATGAGCACCCGGTCGCGTTGGCCACCACCATCCTGTCGCCGAAGAGCTGCGTCGCGAGCTTGACGTACGGCGTCTCGCCGCACCCCGAGCAGGCTCCGGAGTACTCGAAGAGCGGCTGGAGGAACTGCGAGCCTTTCACGGTATCCACCTTCACCTCGCGGCGGTCCGTCTCCGGGAGACTGAGGAAGAACTCGTAGTTGGCGCGCTCTGATTCGCGGAGCGGCGGCTGGGAGGTCATGTTGATCGCCTTCAGCCTTGTCTCCGACTTGTTCTTCGCAGGGCACACTTCGACGCAGAGACCGCACCCGGTGCAATCTTCCGGCGCCACCTGCACCGTGTACTTCATCCCCTTGTATTCCGTCCCCTTGTAGTCCATCGACTTGAACGTCGGGGGAGCGTCCTTCAGGTATTTCGGATCGAACACCTTGACGCGGATTGTGGCATGCGGGCAGACCATGGCGCACTTGTTGCACTGGATACAGACGGGCTGGTCCCACACGGGGATCTCGAGCGCGATGTTCCGCTTCTCCCACTGGGCCGTCCCCGTCGGGTACGTCCCGTCCACCGGCATCTTGCTCACCGGAATCAGGTCGCCGAATCCTCCCATGATCTCCGCGGTCACCTCCTTTACAAAAGCCGGCGCCTTCGGTGACACGAGAGGGGGCATGGCGATCGTGCTTGTAACTTTGGAAGGGACCTTTACTTCAAAGAGGTTCGCGAGCGTCTGGTCGACGGCGGCGAAGTTCTGCTGGACAATCTGGTCCCCCTTCTTGCCGTACGTTTTCTTGATGGAATTCTTGATCGCCTCTATCGCCGCCTCGCGGGGGAGGACGCCTGAGATCGCGAAGAAGCACGTCTGCATGATTGTATTGACACGCGCGCCCATGCCGGTGGCCTGCGCCACCTTGTAGCCGTCGATCACATAGAACTTGATCTTCTTGTCGATGAGTTGCTGCTGAATGTGCTGCGGAAGCTCGTTCCACACCTGCTCCTGCGGGAATGTACTGTTCAGCAGAAACGTCGCCCCCGGGATTGCGGCTTTCAACACATCGAACTTTTCGAGGAAGAACCACTGGTGGCAGGCGACGAAGTTTGCGCGGTCCACGAGGTACGTCGAATGGATGGGTCGCGGGCCGAACCGGAGATGCGAGGTTGTCGTCGAGCCCGACTTCTTCGAATCATAGACGAAGTAGCCCTGAGCGTAGTTTTCGGTGTCTTCGCCGATGATCTTGATGGAGTTCTTGTTCGCACCGACCGTGCCGTCCGCGCCCAGTCCGTAGAAGAGGGCCCGGACCACGTCGTCCGCCTCTGTTGTGTACGCGGGGTCATCAGCGATGCTCGTATGCGAGACATCGTCCACGATCCCCACGGTGAAATGGTTCTTCGGGGAAGCCTTTTTCATCTCGTCGAAGACCCCTTTGATCATCGCGGGGGTGAACTCCTTCGAAGAGAGCCCGTAGCGTCCGCCGGTCACCAGGGGGAACGAAGAGAAGGGAGCGGTCTTTGTTGTGAGCGCTTCTGCTATGGCCGTGATAACGTCCTGGTAGAGCGGTTCGCCCGCGCTCCCCGGCTCTTTCACCCGGTCGAGTACCGCGATCTTCTTCACGGACGCCGGAATCGCCTTGATGAATTCTGATGCCGCAAAAGGCCGGAAGAGACGGACCTTCAAGAGCCCCAGGTTCTCCCCCCTGGCGTTAAGGTTTTCCACGGTCTCCTGGACAGCTTCCGCCCCGGATCCCATGATAATGATAATGCGCTCCGCAGTCGGGCTTCCGATGTACTCGAACAGCCTGTACTGGCGCCCGGTCAGCGCTGCGAATTTGTCCATCGCCTTCTGGACGATCCCGGGGCAGGCGGCGTAGAACGGGTTGACGGTCTCGCGTCCCTGGAAATACACATCGGGGTTCTGCGCGGACCCGCGCATCACGGGATGATCCGGCGAGAGGGCCCGGCGGCGGTGTGCCAGGACGAGCTCGTCGCTTATCATCGAGCGCAAATCCTCGTCGGCCAGTTGCTCGATTTTCATGACCTCGTGGGAAGTCCGGAAGCCGTCAAAGAAATGGAGGAACGGAATCCTTGCCTCGAGTGTCGCCGCCTGCGCTATCAGCGCGAAGTCCATCACTTCCTGCACCGAGTTCGAGGAGAGCATCGCGAACCCGGTCGAGCGGGCAGCCATCACGTCGCTGTGGTCTCCGAATATCGAAAGCGCCTGTGCTGCGAGCGCGCGCGCCGAGACATGGAAAACGGTCGACGTAAGCTCTCCCGCGATCTTGAACATATTCGGGATCATCAGCAGGAGCCCCTGCGACGCGGTGAACGTCGTCGAAAGCGCGCCGGTCTGAAGAGCGCCGTGAATCGCACCGGATGCACCTCCCTCGCTCTGCATCTCCGTGACCGAGGGGACAGTCCCCCACAGGTTCTTGCGTCCCGCTGCAGACCATTCATCCGCCCACTCTCCCATGTTGGAGGAGGGGGTGATCGGGTAAATTGCGATGACTTCACTCAGTTTGTGCGCGACATATGCGGCGGCTTCGTTACCATCGATCGTGACCATTTTCCGTTTCATCATGCGGCCTTAAGTAATGAGGTGTTCCGTTTAAATAGCAGATTTTTCTTCCGGCAAGCATACAGAGAAGGGCGAATATCATGCCATGCCGGACCGTCGAAAAATGGGCCAAATCGCGGGATTCATCCGGGGGAATTCCAAGAATTAGGAATTCCCGATCATGAAGTGGGAATTTATCAGAAGAAAGGATCACTACGAGCGGACCCCGTCATTGCGAGGGCACGTCCAAGGCTTGCGCGAAGCAATCCGACGCCTTCTGTCATTGCAGGCGCGTGGCGGGGAGAGATTCTAACCGGGTTGTTGCTGCGACAGGCAGTGGAGTGTCCCGAACCCGAGGACGAGATCGACGGCATGTATGCCGACGACGGGCCTGTCTGTGAAAATCTCCGAGAGTATACCGAGGGCGGTCCGGTCACGCGGATCGTTGAACGTCGGGACGATCACGCACGCGTTGGCGATGTAGAAGTTCGCGTAGCTCGCCGGGATGCGTAGGCCGTCGAAGTACAGTGGGGAAGGCATCGGGAGGAGGACGACGTCTGGTTTCGAACCGTCCTCGAGCCGCATTCCGGCCAGCCGCTCCCGGTTTTCGTTCAGGGGTGCGTAATTGACGTCGGAAGAATTCTGCTCGTCGCACGTGACGATCGTCCGAGTGTTGACGAACCTCGTGATGTCGTCGACGTGACCGTGTGTATCGTCCCCGGCGATCCCTTTGCCGAGCCAGAGCACGTTCGTGACGCCGAGCGTTTCTCCGAGTGCGCGCTCGATCTGCGTGCGTGTGGCCCCCGGGTTCCGCACCTGGACGTTCTGATCGAGGAGGCATTCTTCCGTCGTCAGGAGCGACCCCCGCCCGTTCACGTCGATCGATCCCCCTTCGAGAACGAACGGTTTCCCGTTCACCGTCGTACTGAAGAGCCGGAGCCCGAGCGCCTTCGCAGCCCGGGAGTGGACACGCGCGTCCTCCTTCCAGTCCGGGTATTTCGCCCAGGCGTTGAACCGGAAACCCACGATAGCGGTCTCGGCGTCACCGCGCCTGACGGCGATCGGTCCGAAGTCCCTGGCCCATCCCCGGTCTGTGGGGAAACGGAAAAACTCGGTCCTCTCCGGGTCCACACCCGCCTTCTTCAGGACCCTCCGTGCGGAACCTTCGTGTGATTTCGATTCGACGATGATCCGGAGGAGCTCACCCGGGGAGATTTTCCGGACGATTTCCCCGTAGACCCACGGGATGGGAGAAAACTTGCCTGGCCAGTCGGTCGTATTGTGGGGCCAGCCGATCCACGTCGCCTCGTGCTTTTCCCATTCCGCCGGCATCTGAAATCCCGCCGCTGCGGGGGTGTCGGGGTTGTGTGCTATGGCGCGATGCTCCACGGTTCGTCGTTGAGAAACCGGCGCGTGATGCCGCCGTAAGCGTCTATCCGTCTGTCCCGGAGGAACGGCCAGTTGCGCCGTACATCCTCCATGTGTCCGGTATCCACCACCGCAAGGAGTATCTCCTCGTTCTCCGCGGAGGCTTCAGCGAGGACCGTCCCCTGAGGATCGGCGATAAAAGAGGAGCCCCAGAACTCTATCCCCGCTCCCCCTTCCAGAGGGGATTCATGGCCGACGCGGTTCACAGCGGCCACGTAGATTCCGTTGGCCACGGCATGCCCCCGCTGGACAGTCCGCCATGCGTCCCGCTGCGTATCGCCGTACTCTGCCTTTTCAGAAGGGTGCCATCCGATTGCGGTAGGGTAAAAGAGCACGTCGGCCCCCTGCATCGCAGTCAGGCGCGCTCCCTCGGGGTACCACTGGTCCCAGCAGATGAGCGTCCCGACTCTCCCGGCCGCCGTGTCGCATGCATTGAACCCGAGATCCCCGGGGGTGAAATAGAACTTCTCGAAGTACGCGGGATCATCGGGGATGTGCATTTTCCTGTAGAACCCGGCGATCCGTCCGTCGGCGTCGATCACGGCCGCGCTGTTGTGGTACACGCCGGATCCCCTCCGCTCGAACACCGGGGCGATGATCACCACCCCGAGTGATTTCGCGGTTTCGCCGAGAGAATTTGTTGTCGGCCCGGGGACGCTCTCCGCGAGGTCGAACAGTGCGATCTCCTCGCGCTGGCAAAAATAGCGGGTTCGGAAGAGCTCGGGGAGGCATATCACGCGGGCCCCCTTCCCGGCGGCCTCGCGAATCATATCGGTGGCGTGACGGAGGTTGTCGTCGGAGTTGTCGCTCACCGACATCTGTATCAGACCGATCGTGAACCGGCGGGGATGAGGAGGTGTGGTCATGGGAAAATATACCCGACCTCGTTCTGAAAATCAAGGCATGTCATCGCGCCCCCCTGTCATTGCGAGTGGCGCCGCAGGCGCCACGAAGCAATCTGCTTGACTCTCGGTGTATTTTCGGGTATGTTCTGCCATGCGATTCGCGCGGATCACGTATGCAGTGATACTTTCGGGGACGGCTGCCTGGTGCGCTCTCATCCTACTTGCGCCGGCCGCAACGTCCGCCGCCGGATTCGCCCCGATTGGCGGCATCCTCTACGCATTCTTCAGCCCGCTCTGTCATCAGATCGACACCCGGTCGTTTCATCTCTTCGGCGGACCGCTTGCGGTGTGCGGCAGGTGCTCCGCGATTTACTTCGGATTTCTTTCCGGCACGATTGCGTACCCCTTTGCGGCGAATCTCCTTCGCACGGGGCGGCAGGGGAGGATGTTCCTTTTCATTGCGGTCGCCCCGATGCTTCTCGATGTCGTGCTCGAGGTGAGCGGCCTTCATGAATCATCGAACGCCCTGCGTGCCGTGACGGGAGCGTGGTTCGGCTCACTCCTCCCCTTCGTCATTATTCCGGGCGCGGTTGAAGGGATCAGCCAGTTGTTGACAAAACCCAATCCACATTCGATCCAACCAGAGAAAGGACTCATCGATGCCTGAAAAACCGGGGAAACTGATGCCTGCTCTCTATGGCGGCGTGATCATGGGAGTGATCTCCGGCATACCGATTCTGAGTATCGTCAACTGTTTCTGTTGCGCCGGGATCATGCTGGGCGGGTTCATGGCCGTCTTCTTTTACAAGAAGGAGCTGAACGCGTCGAGTCCCCCCCTGACCAACAGCGACGGTCTGGCCCTCGGGGCTCTCGCGGGACTCGCCGGGGCTGTCGTCACAGTCATACTGAGCGCGTTGTTCCACCTCCTGTTCGGCATGGCGCTGGGAGGCGGGATGCAGCGGCTAGAAGACATGGGGATCGGGGACAGGATCCCCCCCGAAACGATGCGGATGGTGCAGGGGATGTTGAGGGGACCCGGCCTCATCGGCATTACATTTGTGTTCCACCTGGTCGTCGATCCTTTGTTCGGTCTCCTCGGCGGTCTCATCGGATATGCGGTCTTCAAATCGAAGACCCCGGCGATTACAATGCAACCCCCCATGCCTCCGCAGTAATGCCGCGGGAAGCGATCCGGGATTCAATCCCATCCACGAACGGGCGGCGATTTCTGTCGCCCGTTCCCGCTTTCAAAACGGAATCTTCCCCACAGCTCCCGTTTTCAACATCCGCATTGCCTCCCGTTCCCAGCCGCTTCCGAGCTCCTCTTCGGCGACGCGGACGATGAGCGACTTACCCGTCACCTGCCGGCCATTCCACTGCTTGGAGAGCCCGGCGACGCAGCTCGGGCACGTCGTCAGGATTTCATGTTCCCCGTCCGTCGATACCCCCCCGAGTGATCCCGCTTTCCTCTTCCGGAGAATGCAGGAGATGTCCGGCCGCGAAAGGCTGAGCGTGCCTGCCTCGCCGCAGCACTCCGGTACAAGGACAGGCGCGGTGCCGAGGAGGGCCCTGATTGTGGCGTCGAAACCGAGTGACTTCAGGGGTGTGTGGCAGGGTTCGTGGTAGAGGAGACGCCCCCTTGCCGGCCGGTCAGCCCGGTGAGGAATGACGAGGTCTCTCTGGACCAGGAATTCATTGATGTCCAGGAGTGGCGCATTGCGGAAGACCTTCCCCAGGTCATACTGCTCGAGCATTTCGCGGCATGTCCCGCAGGAGACGAGGACCGCGTCGATCTCTGAGGAGCCGAGGCTGTCCGCCATCCGATGGAAAACGACCCGGTTCTCAAAGCTCTTCAGCGAGGCCCGCTCGTTCTCCGCGTTGGCGAGAAACGGGTACCCGCAGCAGGTAAATGTCGGCGGCAGGAACGTGCGGACACCCGACTGGTGGAGCAGGGCCAGGGCGGCCAGGCTGATCTCCGGATAAAGGCGCTCCGAACCGCAGCCGGGGAAATAGACGACGTTCGTTTTGACGGGGAGCGACTGGTTTGTCAGGCTGTAAAAGCAGTCCCGTCCCCGCAATCCGAGGCGCTCCCGTACCGATTTGCCTCCGCGGGCGCTCATTCTTCCATCCAGAAGCGCACCGAACTGCGGGGCGACGCGGGAGGTTGCCCCGCCGCTTCTTCTGTACAGCCAGTGGCCGAGTCGCTGGAGCGCGAAACCGGGGCGCAGCACAAGAGTTCGAAGGGCGGCATTTGCAGCATACCCGTTCCGCCAAAGGTACGAGAGGGTGAAACGGACCGCCGGGGCGCGACGCGCCTTCGTTCGCCGTGCCACAAGCTCGCGCATGCCGAGCGTGACCTTCCCGAAATCGATCCTGACGGGGCACGGCACGCGGCACTTGTGGCAGGCGGTGCAGTGGTCCGAGATCTCCTTCAGCTTTCGGAAATGCTTGAACGAGCGCATCTCCATTGTCTGCGCATAGTACAGGACCGCCTCCGTGATCTGGCCGACGGCGAGTATCTTGTTGCGTGGATTGTACATCATCCCCTGCCGGGGGATCTGCGTGCAGCAGACCGCTTTGCACTTGCCGCACCGGACGCACGAGGCGATCTGCCCGGAGAGCCGCTCCAGGTCGGTCGCTTCGAGGATGTAAGCCTCGAGCTCCAGCAGGCTGAACGAAGGCGTGTAGATAAGATGAAGGGGGAACGTCCGTTCGAGCTTCCCCGGGTTGAACACCCCGTCCGGGTCATGCTCCCGCTTGTACGCTCCATAGGAGTCGAGAATCTCGTCGTCAACGAAGGGGAGCTTTGTCAGCCCGATCCCGTGTTCTCCCGATACCACGCCGCCGAGCCGCACCGCCTCATGCATCGCCGCCGCCGCGGTCTCCTGTGCCTCGAGCATCATCGGGTAGTCGCCGGAGTGCACGGGGATGTTCACGTGGACGTTCCCGTCCCCCGCGTGCATGTGCGTCGCGATGATGATCGTGCGCCGCCGTTCATCTGATACGATCCGATCGATGTCGGAGGCGAGTTCCTCGTAGCCGTGGAACGTCGAACGGAGGGGAGCCAGAATGTCGGACTCCACGCTGAAGCGCACGGCCCCTTCCCGGAAGCGTTCAAACAGCGGCGGCGCGCCGGGTGGCGTGCCATGAGACGGCGGGGCGGGCTCATGCAGGAGGCTCCGGTATCCGGACAGTTGTTCTCCGGTCCGCTCCAGATCCAGGAGCGAACCCGCGATCCGGGAATTGAGGGGTTCATCCCCGTCGGCGGGATGGATCCCGCGGAGGTGTTCGGCGATCCGCGCGGCAGTGGTGGCCGCGGTGGAGAGCTCCTTGTCGAGGTTCAGCCGCTCGATGAAATCGGCGAAATCAGCGAGCGCTTCGAGCGGGATTACGATATCCTCATTCAGTTTGAAGGCGTTGGTGTGTCCGGCGATCGCTCCGAGGTTTTTCCTGTCCCCCCAGAATGCGGTCCGTTCGTTCTCGTCACGCGCCAGGACCGCTTCGGTGTCGTACCGGGTGACCAGTGCGGCGATTTTCGTCGCCGCGGCATCTGCGGCCGCGGGGTCATTGCTCTCGACGTCCACGAGGAGGACCGCCTGCGGGATGTCGGTGCGCGCGGATCTGTTCCTGTAATTGATCGCGCGGACATAGCGGATGTCGAAATGCTCGAGGGCCGTGAGAAACGCGGGACCGCTCCCGTCGAAGGCACGGCGGATCTCCAGTATTGCCTTCGAGGCTTTGGTCATCGTCGTTCCGAAGAACTCGAGGCAGAGTGTGCGGCAGTGCGCGAAGGGGCGGTAGAGCACAAACTCCGCCGAGGTGATGATCCCGTCCCCTCCTTCCTTCTGGACTCCCGGGAGGCCGTTCAGGGCCTTGTTCGTGATATCCTTGCCGAGCCCTTTTTTGCGGATATCCGTCCCGCGCAGCTCGATCGATCGGAAAAATTCCCCGGACCCCTGGCGGTAGACGTCAAAAATAACGCTATCCTCGGGCCCGATCTTCCTGTACGGGTGGTCGCGCCGCCGGACCTCGATCGTATCGCTCCCGGCGGTCACAATCCTCCAGGAGTAGAGGTTGTCGATTGCGGTTCCCCACTGGACGCATTTTTTCCCCCCCGCGTTCTCCGCGATGTTCCCTCCGATCGTCGACGCCCAGGCGGAGGTCGGGTCGGTGGCGAAGATATATCCCCGACGCGCGCAATATTCGATGACGTCTTCCGTCACGGCTCCCGCGTCGACTCCGATGATCGGGATCTCGCATCCCGCCGCTGTCGCCATTGTGATGCCGTGGATCCTGTTGAGCTTTTCGGTGTTGACGACGATGGTGTGCCGGTTGACCGGCACCGCGCCCGCAGTGAGGCCCGTGCCCCCCCCCCGGGGAATGATCGACAGCCCCGTCTTCCGCGCGGCTCCGATAATGCGGGGAAGCTCCTCGACGAAATCGGGGTACACCACGGCAACCGGATGTTCAACGCGCCAGTCGGTCGCATCGGTGGAGTGTGCGACGCGATCGAACGGATCGAATCTGACGTTTTCCTGTGACGTCGAGTCCAGAAGCGCGAGGAGCAACCGCTTCCGGAGGCGCCGGACCCCGCCGACTCTCTCGAAGAATTCCGCGTCGACCTTCCGCACGCGGGCCAGGAGCTCCAGCGCCTCCATGTTTCCGCGCGCCGCTCCCTCGACCGCCGAGATGCGCTGCCCATGGATGTGCATGAGCTGCGAGAGTGTGCCGGTGTCCTGGACGAAGTCCTCGAGGACATACGGATTGCGGTCGAGCATGAAGATGTCGCCGATGATCTCGGCGATCATCCGGGCGCTCCTGCCGGTGATCCGCTGGCTCCGCAACCGGTTGATAAGGGAGAGCGTCTCCTGATCGAAGTACCGGAGGATGATCTCCCGGTCCGAGAGGGAGGTATAGTCGTAGGGTATTTCTCTGTAACGGGGCTGTGCGGTCATCTTATCTCCAGAGTGCAAGGGGCAACAAAAACCGGGCCCGAAAACACGGCGAGCGGCTATGGAGGATATGCCTCAAATGAGCGATCGGCCGCCCCCTCCGCGGGAGGCTGGTTCCCGTTTGTGAGAATGGGATCTCCGGAGCTTGCTTTTTGGCAGGCCGTTTCCGTACTTTTGAATCAATTTTCTCCTCTCATTTCACGCTCATCCCCATGACTCCTCAGGACTCACCCGGCGCAGGTGGACTCTCCCAACAGGAGGAAAACCGCAGACTGAAAAGGGCGGTTGAGGAGCTGTCGATCCTTAATGACCTCGCCCGGGCGATCGGGGCCTCGGTCAACCTGCAGGACATAATGCGGACGATCATCCACCGGTCAATCCGCGCAATACGGGCCGACCAGGGGGTCATCACGCTGGTAGACCACCAGTCTCACGACGTGATGAAGACACTTGTCCGTACGATGGCCAGCTCCTCGCAGTCCCCCCAGTACCATTTCAGCCAGAGCCTTCTCGGGTGGATGCACCTTAACAAGAAGCCTCTCACGGTCAATGATCCACGGACCGACGAGCGTTTCCGGGGGGTCCAGTGGGACGAGTCGATCCGGTCGCTCCTGTGCGTCCCGATGATGGTCAAATCGACCCTGGTGGGTGTCCTCACCGTTTATAACAAAAAGGATGGGGTGTCATTCACGGAGGAAGATCAGCGCCTCCTGGCGATCATCGCGGGGCAATCCGCTCAGATCGTGGAGAATGCGCGTCTGTATGAAGACGAGCAGGCCCTTCTGAAGATGAAAGAGGAAGTCCGTCTTGCGGCCAGGATACAGATGGACCTTCTCCCCAAGTCTCCCCCCGCTCTCCCCGGTTACGACATCGCAGGAGTGAGCATCCCCGCCCAGCTTGTTGGAGGCGACGCATTCGACTTTATCCCGGTTGACGATACCCACATCGCGGTCTGCGTCGCCGACGTCTCGGGGAAAGGGCTTCCGGCTTCCCTCCTGATGGCGAACGTCCAGGCGACGCTCCGGGGACAGACGCTCGCGAGTCCAACGGCCGCCGTCTGCGTGCAGCGGGCGAACAAGCTCCTCCACCAGAGCACGAGCTCCGACAAGTTTGTTACGCTCTTTTACAGCAGCCTTGACACCAGCAATCACACATTGACCTACTGCAACGCCGGTCATGACAACCCGTTTCACTTCTCCGGGGCCGGCCCGCCGCACCGTCTGTCGACCGGCGGACTCGTCCTGAGCATCATGGAGGATTTTCCCTATCAGGAGGATGTTGCAAGGCTTCTGCCCGGTGACGTCGTCGTTGTCTATTCCGACGGCATCACGGAGGCGGTGGATCCCCGGCAGGTGCAGTTCGGCGACCAGAAGATTGAGTCCGTTGTTTCTGAGCGCAGGTCCCTGAGCGCAGCCGGAATCATCGACGCGATCATCAGCGCGGTCCGCGAACACGCGGGGAGCGCGCCTCAGGCGGATGATATGACAATCGTCGTCATCAAGCGGCTATGACGGAGACCGGACAAGAGGGGGACGGAAAACCCGTCCGGTGCGCATGATGCGCCAGCGATTCGACAGGGACATACGATCGCTCGACGCGGTCTTCAGCTTTCTTCGCAGGTTTGAAGAGGAGGAACGGCTTGATGCGCGTGCTTCCTACGTCCTCGACCTGGCCGTCGAGGAGTTCTTCACGAACATCGTGAAATACGGCCGGGGGACATCCAACGACGTTTTCCTCGAGGCGGTCCGGAGCGGGGGGACGGTGACAGTCAGGCTCGAAGAACAGACTCCCGTGCCGTTCGACGTCACGCGAGCGACGCAGACACAGTTCGACGTCCCGTTCGCCGAGCGGAAGCCAGGGGGACTCGGAATTCACATCGCGCGGGAGATGCTTGACGGCCTGGCATACGATTACGTTGACGGCACGAGCAGAATCACACTGACCAAACACCTGGAGACGTAGCATGTTCAGCATTTCCGTCAATGAGAAGGGGATCATCGTCTTGACAGGGAGGCTCGATGCCGCGCAGGTCGAGCGGGC
>Ga0182017_10001157_pt1 | contig 20661 bp, 24 predicted proteins | sample 712E3DmetaG_FD_120492 | JGI IMG/M metagenome (GOLD analysis project Ga0182017, IMG submission 120492) | Permafrost microbial communities from Stordalen Mire, Sweden - 712E3D metaG | ecosystem: Environmental > Terrestrial > Soil > Wetlands > Permafrost | place: Sweden: Stordalen | collected... | reverse complement strand
TTGAGATTCCGGATCTGCTGGGCGAGGGCGTCACGGAGGGAGCCGGTGCCGCCGAGGACCAGACGGGCGGGAACCTCCCAGCGGCGGAGGAGGTCCATGGCCTGGATCAGGAGGTCCAGCCCCATGCGGTGTTCCAGGTTCCGCACGGTGAACAGGGTGGGGATGTCGGTGGGCCAGCCCAGTGTACGCTTGAGAGCGACCCGGTCGCGGACGGGATGGAATCGCGCGGTATCCGCTCCGCCGGGGATCTTGCATATCGGGGTCTGGACATTGTAGAGCGTCTGGATCTGGCCGGCGGCGAAGGCGCTCAGGACGTGGATCTGCGTCGCCTGCCGGAGCGCGTGGCGTTCCAGCAGCCAGAGCGCGGCCTGGTGGCATCCGCCGCGGATCCCGCCCGTGTGCGCCGGGGTCATGCCGATCCGGATGCGATACTCGAGGGGGGCCGGGGAGTGGAAGGTGTAGCAGAGCGGGATGCCCTGCTGGCGCACCGGCCCGGCGACGGCTGTCGCGGTGAAGGGCTGGTGGCAGTGCACGAGGTGGATGGGGCGGCAGGCGAGGATCTGCTGGACCAGTGCCCGGGTCTGGGTCAGGGTCTGCAGGATGCCGGCGGGGCCCGTGGCGCCGGCGTCGCCGACGTGCGTGAGCGGGAGCCCCTCCCATCGTGTGCCCCCGGGGGAAGCCCCCGTGGGGGTGCGGCAGAGGAGCCGGACCGCGTGCCCGCGCGCGGCGAGGGCCTGGGCCTCCGCCTGGAGGAAGCGTTCCGCCCCGCCCTGCGGCCCGACGGGGGAGACGTCCGCGACGAGGAGGATCTCCAGGGCGCCCATCAGCGGCCCACCTGTTCCAGCAAGTCGACCAGCTGGGTGGTCGTCGCGTGCGGGGAGAAGGCGGCGCGTCGGCGGAGCGCCTTGGCCCGGAGGTGGTTCCGGAGATCGCCGTCCTCGATGATCCGGAAGAGGGTGTGGAGGATGTCCGGCAGACACTCCGGGTCGAAATACAGGGCGGCGTCCCCCGCCACCTCCGGGAGCGAGGTCGCGTTCGCACAGGCGACCGGGGTTCCGCAGCAGATCGCCTCGGCCACCGGGAGCCCGAAGCCCTCGGCCAGCGAGGGACAGACCAGCGCCAGGGCGCCGGCGTAGAGACGGGGCAGGTCCTCGGAGGCCACGAACCCGGTCCGGTGTACGCCGGGCCGGTCCAGATCGGCGGCCGGGATCGGCTGGGCAGCGCCATGCCCCCCCGGCGTGCCGGCGAGCACCAGCTGGACCCGCTGCCGGATGATCGCGGGCAGGGCCTCGTAGGCGCGCACGAGTTGGCGGAGGTTCTTGTGCGGCAGGAAGTTTCCCACGCTGAGCAGGTACGGCTGGCGGATGCCGTAGCGCGCGAGTGCCGCCTTCACGCGGGCGGGGGCCTGGTCGGGACGGAACTGCGCCGGGATCCCGAGCGGCTGGACGTGGATGCGGCCGGGGGCGAGCCCGAGAAGGTCCTCGATGGCGGTCTTGGAGGCCTCCGAGTCGGTGACCACTGCGGCGGCGCGGTGGGCGAGCACCCCGGCCCAGACCTGGAAGGCGAGGGCAAACGGGCGGGCGCTACCGGACCGGTAGGCCGGGAACTGGATCGGGATCAGGTCGTGGATGGTGACGACGGTCGGGCAGTCGGTCCGGAGCGGGGCTTTGTAGTAAGGCGAAAAGAAGACGTCCGCTCCCCACTCGGCCAGGGCCCGGGGCGCCAGCACCTGGTCCCACCGGAGGGTCGGCCCCCCCGCCAGTCGGCGGACGCTGAGGTTCGGCGCGCAAACCGGGATCGGGGAGTCCGGCAGGGCCAACGCGAGGGCTTGGAGGTGTGGGCGCCGGGCGATCTCGGTCAGGATGCCGTACAGGAAGGATGCGATTCCCGTGGTCCGTCCCGGCACAAACTCCCGGCAATCCAGGGCGATCTTCAAGGGGAATTTTGCAGGGTGCGTCGGAGTGAAGATGGGAGCGCCGACCCACCGACCTGTGCCGCTCATATCCTCGAGCGGTGGTCGGGAGGTGAGTGATGTCTGCGGCCGGTGTGTGGAGCCCGCGAGAATGTCCGCGTAGGCTGTTTGGACGGTGTCGACGTGGGCGCGTCGGCTGAAGCGAGAGGCCGCGTACCGCGTGGCATTTCTCCCCATCTGGGTCGCGCGGGCGGGGTCGTCCAGGATGGCCAGGCAGGCATTCGCGAGCGCGAGGGGATCGGCGGGCGGGACCAGGGTACCGACCTCGGGGGTGGCGATGACTTCCGGGATGCCGCCAACGTGCGAGGCGACCACCGGGCAGCCGCTGGCCATTGCCTCGATCAAGACGCGGCCGAAGGCCTCGGTGAGCGAAGGGAGAACCGCCAGCGTTGTCAGGTTGCACAGCGCCGGGAGGTCCCGGCGGTTGCCGAGCAGGCGGACGTGCGCCGTGAGCCCGGCGTCCGCGAGCTCTGTCTGAATCCGGTCTCGTTCGGGGCCATCTCCGGCCAGGAGCCAGACGACGTCGGGCCGCTTGGCCGCGATGAGCCGGAGGGCGTCCAGGAGGGTCTGGATACCCTTGGCGGCCTCAAGGCGCCCGGCATAGAGGACGACCGGCGTGCCGGGTCGCAGCCCGAGGCTTTCCAGGAGCGCCTGGTTCGGCGGGGCGGGGCGGAAGCGCGTGAGGTCCACGCCGTTGTAAGCCACCCGGATGCGCTCCGAGTGGACGAAGGGGAACCGGGCGCGGACGGCATTCGCGTTGACCAGGATCCGGGTCGCCAGCGGCGCGAGCAGTCGGTCGAGGAGCGGGTCGGGATCCGTGACCCGGACGTGCCAGAGGACCGGGGTTCCGGTCAGCCGGCCGGCGAGGCCGGCGTACACCATCGCCCGGGAGCCGTTGGCGTGGACCAGGGCGTGGGCCCGGCAGAGGCGGGCCAACCGGACGAGGTTCTGGGCCTGGGCGAGGTGCGGGCGGCGGACCGAGGGGAGGGCGATGACGTGGCAGGGGACATTCAGGGCCTCGGCCTCGGCCTGCACCTCACCGGATTCGGGAACGACGAGCGTCGGGGCGTACTGATCGCGGTCGAGACCGGCAAGCAGGTCGAGGAGACTGATCTCCCCGCCTCCGATGATGCTGCCGGTATTCGAAACAAACAGGATGCGAGTGGGATTCATGCGCTGGCCCTCCCCCAGACCGCTTTCCAGCGGCCGACATCCGCGCCGGTGTCCATCGCGGTCTTGACGACCGGGACCCACCACCAGGCGCCCCGGTGGGCGTGATACTTGCGGCAGAACCGGTACCGCCAGAGCAAGAGCAGGTAGTAGACGACCGGCAGGAATGGCGTCCCTGGAACGAGCGCCGGAAACAGGCTGCAGCCGGCGAGGACGACCAGGAGTCGCACGAAGAGGGAACAGCGGAGGGCCTGGCGGAAGGCCTGGCCGGTGCCGTGTTGGAGGCCCAGGAGCTGTGTCTCGGCGAAGCCGCGGCGCAGGAACCAGCGGAAGTTGCCACGCAACGTGCCGCGGGGCGCATGACAGGCGATGGCGTGCGGGGTGTAGACGCAGCGGCCTTGTGTGGTCACTACGGCCGCGAGGAGGGAGTCCTCTCCCCCGGAGCGAGCCGCCTCGGAGAAGCCGCCGGCCGCGAGGATCGCCGATCGGCGATAGGCACAGTTACAGGTCGAGAGATACTGGGTGGGCTTGACCCGGCCGGCCACCGCATCGAGGTACTTGAGGCCCCCGCCAGGAAACCCCAGGATGTTCTCGGCGTAGCCGGTCCGGTTGCAGTCCTCCACTAGGATGGCGCCCGCCACACCCAGCACGCTCGGATCCTCGAAGGGCCGGAGGAGGGCGTCGAGCCACCCGGGCGCGACCTGGCAATCGTCGTCGATGAACACCAGGAGGCTGCCCTTGGCCGAGCGGACCGCGAGATTCCGGGTGTACCCGAACCCGCGGCCGCGCGCCGGCACCTCGACCACACGGACCCGGGGGTCCAGCGGGGTCTGGTCCCCTTCGCGGATGACCAGGACCTCCGTGTGGGGGACGTCCGCTGCGGCGGCGAGGAGCCCCGGGAGGGCCCGCTGGAGCAGGACCGGGCGGTCTTTGGTACACACGAGGATCGAGACCCGGATCGGACTAGATGCAGATCGTGGCATGGCGAATGGACCCCCACCAGCGGCCCCCGGTCAGGGCCGCCGACTTGAGGATGAGCAGCAGGATGATGGACGGGAGCCAGGGCAGGGGAATGGGCTCGGTGGTGTGCCGCCAGGCGGCGAAGACGGACCAGGCGATCCAGCCAGTGACCGCTGGCAGCACGAGCCAGGCGGCAGGGAAGAGCAGGAACATCAGGAGGGCGAGGCCGAGCTTCTTGTCGGCGCCCGTCCCCTCAACCCAGCATCGGACCGGGCAGGTGTTCCAGGCGAACTGGAATCCCGGGAGGGTGACCCAAAGTCCCTTGGGGGTGTACCGCTGGAGCAGGATCGGGTGGGCGGTTCCCCAGCGGAACGCCTGTCGGAGCATCCCGGCCAGCGACGTCCGGTGCGTGTGGGTGACCCGGGCGTCCGGCCAGTACTGAATCTGGTGCTCGGCGGCATAGATCCTGGCGCAGAGGTCGTGGTCTTCCCCGGCGACAGCGAGACCGATGTCGAAGCCGTCCAGCGCATGGAAGGCCGTGCGGCGGATCGCGAAGTTGGCGGTGGCGAACCCGCCGGACCAGGGGGTCCATGCCGTGTACGTGGTCGGGGCGCTACCGGTCCGGAAGGTGAACAGACTGCTCATGGCCTCGAGGGGGGTGGCCGCCACCCCCCCGATGCGTCCGGCAACCGCTGCGGTCGTGGGGTCGGTGAAGGCCTGGGCGATCTGGCCGATCCAGTCGGACGCCGGCTGGCAATCGGCGTCGGTGAAAGCGAGGAGGGTCCCCTGGGCTGATGCTGCCCCACGGTTTCGGGCCGCCGCTGCGCCGGGCGTGGCTTCTTGGAGGACCCGGACGCGTCCCGGGGGCATCATCCTGGCAAAGGCGGCCAGGCGGAGGAGGCTGCCGTCGGTGGAGCCGTTGTCCACCAGCAGGATCTCGAGGGGGGCCGGGCGGAGCGCCGCCAGGGGCGCGAGTGTCGCGTTCAGCGTGGCCATGGCATTTTTGACCGGCATGATGACCGAGACGGTTAGCACAGCTCCCCTCCCGCGGCGGCCCGGCGGATCTGCCGGTGGAGCTGGAAGGTGCCGAGGGCGAGCACGGTGGCGATCGCGAGGCCTGGGCGGCCATCCCGGTATCCCTGGAGCCCGAGGTAGCGGTAACAGAAGACCTTGAGCGGTGCCCCCAGCATCCGGAGCAGGCTTGACCGCTCGCCGTCGGCCACGCGCTTCTGGGCGTCGAGGATGAAGTACTGGCGGTTCTTGGCCCAGAATTCCTTGAGAGTCCGGGAGTTGTAATGCCGGAAGGGGGTCGGAAGCATCGCAGTGGGCTCCGGGACCACGATCTTCTCGTGGACGCGGTTGATGATCGCTGCCTCGGTGCGCCGGAAGAGTCGGAGGAGGGAGACCATGCCGAAGCTGTGTTCCACCCGCTGACCGCAGAGGTAGTCGATGCGGCGAAGATAGAACCCGTTACAGGGCGTGCCCTTCCGGAGGAGGGTGTGGATCTCCTGGGCCAGATCCCAGGGAATGTCCTCGTCGGCGTCCAGCATCAGTACCCAGTCGTTGGTGGCGTACGCCAGGGCCGCCGTGCGCTGACTGGCGAAGTCATCGAGCCTCCGGGTATGCACCGTGGCCCCGAAGGCTTCGCAGATCGCCACGGTCCGGTCCGTGCTGCAGTCGTCCAGCACCACGATCTCGTCCGCGATCCCGGTCACGCTGGCGAGGGCCTGGGCGATGCGCGCTGCCTCGTTCTTGACGATCAGGACCACCGCGAGGGTCTCCATGGTCATCTCCGATCGCACAAGAGGTTGATGGACGCGGCAAAGAAGGCCCCCCAGGGCCGGCGCGTGAGGAAGCGCTCGCCGAGCCGCGCGACCAGGTTGCTCTGGCCGCAACCGTCGAATTCCCAGCGGGTGTTCGGAAGAGCCGCGTAGAAGTTGGTGAGGCGCTCCCGCCGGACCCGGAAGCCTGCGGCTTCGAGCAGGCCGCGCAGCCGTCGGGGTGTTTGCGGGGCGAAGTCCTCGACCGGCCCCTGCCCCAGACGGTATTTGAGCGCCCAGCTCAGGTTGGAGACGTTGGGCCAGGTGGTCACGGCCATCCGTCCGCCGGGTCGGAGGATCCGGTGGAGCTCTGTCAGGACGGGGCGGGGGTCGGCCAGGTGCTCTACGACTTCGGAGAAGCAGATCTTGGTGAAGCTCTGCGCGGCGAACGGGAGGGCGGCGAGATCGGCCTGGATCAGGCGGAGATTGGACGGCCACCAGCCGGGACCTCCAGTGAGAAAGACCTGGGCCGCCTGGATCGCCACTGGGTCGCAATCGACTGCCGTCACCTGGGCGCCCGTCGTGGCCAGTTCATAGGCCACCGTGCCCTGGCCGAAGCCCGTTTCCAGGATGGTGTCGCTGGGGGATGGCTCCAGGAATTCCCGGAGCAACGCGATCCGCTTCCAGACGCCGGGCTTGCCGGCCCGGTAGTTGGCCTGGAGCTGGGCAAAGTAGGCGGGGGAGTACGGGTGGTTGCTCATCCGCGTTCTCCGACCACCGTGTGGATCGCGGCGGCGTATTGGGCAGCCGTTCGGTGGATGTTGAAGCGTTCGGCCTGCACGCGAGGGGCGAGGGCCAGTGGACCCTGGAGCGCCCGGGTGAGCGCCGCCACGTAGCGAGCAGGGTTTGCGATGTCTGGGAGCAGGATGCCCGCGTCGCCGACGACGAAGCGACGGGTCGCGTCGTCGGGCGCCACCACTGGCTTGCCGCAGGCCAGCGCCTCGAGATAGACCATGCCGCAGGTCTCCTCGGTCGAGGCCAGAGTGAAGACGTCGCACGCTCGGTAGAGCTCGGGCATCGCCGACCGGTCGGCCGACGTGAGGGAAAAGCGCTGCGGGCCCAGGAGGCGAGTGCCGAGAGCCTGGAGACGGCTGGCTTCGGGACCGGTGCCGCAAATGACGAGCGACGCGGTCGGGATCAGGGCGACGGCCTGGAGGGTAAGGTCGAGGCGCTTGCCGGGCTCAAGCGCCCCGACGGAGAGAATGCGACAGCGGGGCAGGGGGCGGGATGACCCGGAAAGGAGGGAGGGTGGCGAGAACCGCGTCAGATCGATCCCGTTCGGGATCACGGCGCTCCGCAGTCCGGGAATCTTCCGGACCACGGCATCGCGGACGTCCGTATTCACAAAGAGGTGGAGGTCAGGGTGGAACCTGGCGTTGTCCAGTTCCCCCCAGTACCCGCCGTGGCCGAGCACCAGAAAGGGCGTCCCGGTGAGCCGGCGGTAGAGGCTCGCCAGAAGGCAGCCCCAGCTCCCGGTTGCCACCAGCCAGGCGTCGTAGTGCCCCGCCCAGAGGGCCGGTTGGGCCGACAGCATGAAGGTGAGCATCTCGACCCCGACCGGGGTGAGGTGCAGTCGACGGAGGATCCGTGAGGCGGAGGCCGGAAGCGTTGCCGTGAGTTGCTCGAGCCAGCGGGCGTTGCGGGGAACCATTGGGAGGGCCCGGACCTGCTGCCCGAGTTCGGCGGCTCCGAAGACCGTGAGGTCCACGAAGTGCCGCAGGGGGCCGATGAGGTCCAGGGTGAGGGCCTCGGCGCCTCGCTGGGTCCGGCCGAGGCCGGACATCAGATAGGCTACGCGCGGCCGAGCACCTTTCGGGAATCCGAGATTCGTCAATGCCACCGGATGTCTCCCGACGCTAGTCGAACTTTCCAGCGTCGAGAGGCATTCTGACCGGAGCCCGAAATCTCACAATTGCAGGAAATTGTTGCAGACGAAAAAAATGTGGAATGGGCAAAAAAATACCCGGCCGGGATTCCCGGTCGGGATGGCGGGGTCGGGCGCCGTGACAGGACCTGTCACGGAGGGGGGGCTAGGCGGGGCGGCGAATCCGGGCGTCCCGGAGGAGCGCGAGAACCTGTGCCAAGGCCGGGCGGCCCACCGTGGCCATCAGCATCGCGGCAAGAAGACAGACAAACAGACCGGCAGCAGCGGGTGCCATGCGGTGGATCCCGCTCTGGAGGGCGGCAGCCAGCGCCATCCCGCAGATCCCGTAGAGGCTCACCGTGCGCAGGACGATGTCTCGCTGGTGGTCCAGCTCTCCAAGGATGTACAGGCTGATGTACCATCCGCCGATTTGCAGGTAATTGGCCAGGATCAGGCCCCCGACCCCGAATCGGCTGGTCAAGAGCCAGGCGGCCGTGACGAAGAAGAGGGTGTAGGGGAGCGTGATCCAGTATTGCAGGTCTTCCCGGCCGCGGGCCTGCAGGAGGGTGCCGCCGAATTTGGAGAACGGATCGACCAGCGTGAGGGCGCACATCCAGGTCACGAGGGGGGCTGCCGGGGCCCACTGGGGTCCATAGAGCCAGCGCAGGATCGGTCCGGCTTGGAGCGCGAAAAGGATGGCCAGGGGGATTTCGACCGTCAAGCTTGCCAGGGTGAGCATCGCATAGGCTTCGCGGGTCCGGGCCGGGTCTCCGGTCAGGCGGGCGAAGGTCGGGTAGGCTACTTGGCGGAGCGGGGTCTCGATGAGCCGGGCGGGGAGGTAGACCAGGCCGAAGGCCATGGTGTAGTAGCCCACCTCGGTGGCCGAGGAGAAGACCCCAAGGATGAGTTTGTCGAGGTCGAGCAGGAGCAGGCCGGTGACGCCGAGCAGAAGAAAGTACCGGCCCTGGCGGAGCAGTGGCCCGGGGCTGCTCCACAGGCTGGCAGTATCCAGGGCGAGCCCCTCGTGGGTCCGCGCCCAGAGCCACACTGCGCGGGCGATGCTTCCGGCAAGCTGCCCGGCGACAAGTCCCCAGATTCCCATGCCGTACCAGGCGCCCCCGATCGCGACCAGGGCGGCGACGAGGAGTCCCAGGGCGTCCGGGGCGACGGTGCGGTGGAGGGTTACGCGCCGGGCCAGGAGGGCAGACCCGGTGGCGGAGACGGCGTCGGGAATCAGCGTGAGTGCCAGGAGGGGCAGGAGGGACGGCAAGGCAGGATGAAGCGCCCCGGTGAGGTGGCGCCCGGCGGTCAGGAGACCGATCAAGCCAATCCCCGCCAGCAACTGTACACGCAGGACGTGCCCGGCGGGGATCGTGTCATCGCGGATGAGGGGATTGGTCAGTCCCAGATCTTGGACGGTGCGCGCGGCAGCGACCAGGAACATCCCGAGGGCAAAGGCCCCGAAGTCCGCGGGACTCAAGAGTCGGGCGAGGACCAGGCGGCTCCCAAAGCCAAGGCTCCAGTTCAGGGCCTGGCCCAGGTAGAGACCGGTTACGGATGCGGTGAGCATCCTGGCGGTCGGGGTCCGAGACGGCATAGAATTACTCGGCGGTGTCGGCGCGAAGCTGTTCGAGGAGGGCGGTGCACTTGCCATAGAAGGTCTGGAGTCCACTCTGGAGTGTGCCGTACAGGCTGTCGAACTCCTCGGTCCGCCCCTCGGTGGCGGCGGTCTCCAGGGCCAATGCCTGTTCCCGCACCACGGTGTCCCCGTACTGGCACACCGACCCCTTGATCCGGTGGGCCAGCCGACCCACCGCTTCGAGGTCCCCAGCTTCGATCGCCTGCTCCAGGGCCTCAGAGGTCCGCGGGACTTCGGTCAGCACGCTCGGCAGCGCCACCCGGATGATGGCGTCCACGTCGCCGGCGGTCCACTGGGCCAGCGCGGCCAGGATGGGCTCTAGATCGGCAAAGGTCGGCGCAGTCTGGGTGGTCAGAACGGGTGTTTCCATGGGACCTCCTTGTCCGGGGCTCTCAGGGGCGCTCGAGGAGTTCGTCGACCCGGTCGAGCAGTTCCTGGTAGTTCATGGGAAACTTGACCATGTACTCGGCGGCGCCGTACTGGAGCGCCTGCTGGAATTCCGCGTCGCCCTGCAGGGCGGAGAGGACCAGTACGGGAATGTGCGCCGTCACCAGGTTCTCCTTGAGACGCAGGAGGACCTGGAATCCGACGACCTTCGGGATCTTGAGGTCGAGCAGGATGAGATCCGGGTGGCGGTCGGTCGCGAGGCGCAGGGCTTCCTCGCCGTCCGTGGCCTCGATCACCTGGAATCCGGCCTTGGTGAGCATGTGCACGGTCATGTTGCGGTACACCGCATCGTCTTCGACCACCAGGAGCGTCCGGGTGCTGCGTAACGTGGCTTCAGGCATATGGGAGACCCTCCACCTTGCGCAAGAATTGGGGCGCATCAGGAGATGAGGACACAATCGTAGGCTATATCGACAGTCGAGGGCAGGTCGGCCAGCGAAAAGTTAGCGGGCGGATTCTGTCGGGGCGGGAGGCGTCTGATCGGGTGGGGCCGCTGGCGGTGGAGCAGATCGCGGTGCCCGGCGGAGCAGGTTTAGCTGTCGCTGAAGCTGGCTCAGGGCTGGGTCGGTGACGTGGGTGGGCTGCCGGCAGACTCGGCAGCGCGGCGGAGGGATCTGGCTCAGGCGATAGGCAGTATCGATCACTTCCGCGACCAGGCGCGTCCCGTCCGGCTGGGCGATGATGGCCGCGATGTCCTTCGGCGGGATCAGCAACATGCGCGCCTCGGGTTCTCCGCAGCAGTTGCTGCGGGGTGACAGGAAGTCTGTGTGAACGGCCAGGTCCGGGGATGGACTGAACAGTATCACACCCCGGCAAGGGACGGTATCGGCTTTGGCGGGAGTGTGCTCCGTCAGGCGGTGGTCTCCGCGTAGGCGCGGACATCCAGGTTCAGCTCGCGTTCCAGGGAGGCGAGATCCCCACGCATTTGTTCCAGGGTCGTAGTAGCATCCCGGAGCTCCTCGGTTTTCTCGGCGACCTGGGATTCCTGGCGCGTGATGTTCTGGGCCAGCGACACGGCACCGGCGAGACGAAACTCGTCCGGATGCTCCTCGGCCCAGGCGATCACGGCCGGGACCAGTCGCTCGAGCACTGTCCGGGTCGCGGCCAGGGACGGGCTTGTGTCTCCGAGACTCTCACAGAGACGTCGGAGGGTGACATATTGGTTGCGGTGAGCCCAGCCGGTCGGGCCCTTCTCGAAGAAGATCTGGAGTGTGTGGGGTATCCGGTTAATCAGAAGCGGGGTGCCCGTCTTGTGCTGGTCCTTGGCGAAGAGGTGTGTCTCGTCAGTGGGGTGCAGCTCCAGCGGACCCGCGAAGGTCTGGAGAATCGTCGGAGGGGTGTTCATCCTTGGGTCCTTCCAATGAGGTTATTCCTGGAGAGAGGCGGGGTCGGGCGGCAGGAAGGGTTGAGCCGCCAGATCGTCGAGCAGGGGCGGCTGGCTCCGGTTCTGTACAGACGAGGGACCCTCGGAACCTGAGTGGCTCCCGCCCGGAGGGATCGGGGCCTCCTGTGCTTTGGCCGTACGGAACGCGCCCTCTCCTGCCTGGTCGGTCTGGTCGGTCTGGTCGGTCCGGAAGGGATGGGCACGGCCGCGGGCAAAGAGATCGGCGTGCGCCCGCACGATTCGGGCAGAACCGTCGATCTGCACCTGGAACCCTCGGCTGCAGGGCCAGGTGACGGAGCCGTCGGGCCAGCGGATCTGGACGCGCCACCCGCGGCAGCCCTTCACGCGGCAGGGGCGCTCCTCGCCGGTGAACGTTCCTTGAGCGGTATTCTGCGCGTTCCAGATGGGGGGGCACGTGTCGGCCACAGTGGGCATACAGTCTCCTCAGGGCACGGAGGCCGCCGGAGGAGGATCAGGCGGCGAGGGGGAGCGGGGATCGGCGTCGCGGGCCTTCCCGGTCTGCCGGGTCAGACTTTCGGGCGCCAACTGGGAGAACTCGCGATGCACCGTCCGTTCGAAGGTCTTACGACGGCGTGGATAGTACCACGGGAGGGTGTGGCTACCTACTGGATCTCGCCCGCGAGGAGGCTGCGGAGGATCGTTTCGTGGTGAGTGAAGCACTCGAAGCGCGCCCCCATCCGGCATCCGCGGGTGTCGAAGGGACTGTCGAGGGTCGCGCGGTGGATTTCGTTGCCGACGGTGAAGTACTCGTACCTGGCGGTGTTGAACAGGTGTCCCGGGCTCTGCTGAGTCTCGGGGGTCATAGTCTGCATGGAAGGAATCCTTATGGAGTGGTGGTTGGCTGTTTGGGGAAGGGAGTTGTTATGGCGGTTCAGACAGTCGTGCGTTTACGCAGTTTCGAGTGGATCTCGTCGAATTCTTCCCAGAACTCGATGTACCAGAGGAGGGCAAGGTCCGGCAGCGCCAGGACGCGGGGGAGCTGCTCCTGCATGGCCGGCAGATACCGCCGGAACTGGTCCAGAGTCTCCTCGTCGTGATTTTCTTCCGGGTGTGTGGCCTGCTTCGCAATCCACCCAAGGTGTTCGTTCCCTGCTGTCTGGATCAGCTGGCGGATCTTTTTGGGGCGAGCGTCAAGGTCGAAATCGCCGACCTCATCCTGTCCGTTTAGACGCCAGTCCCAGTCCTGTTCGAAGGCCCAGATCGCGCGGAGCGCGATCTTGATGGCGCGGGGGAAGGCTTTCCAGAAGAGAGTGCCAGCGTCGGCGTGGGCGGATTCGAATACATCGAAGTCCCGAAGCCGTTGGAGTCCGGCGATCGGCACCTCGGTGTCGAAGGTCCGCCGCAGGGCGGCCCCCGCCGTGAACTCCGACCGAAGGATACAGGTGCCGTTCTCCAGCCGCATCTCCGTAATCGGGAGATCCTCGGGGTTGGACAGGCGCGTGCTGACATTGCGGAGTTTCACGCAATTTCCCCTAATTGTAAGGACGCAGACACCGGACCGTGCAGGTCTGGGCGTGGGGGATCTCCCTCGAGGGCACCAGGAACCCCGTTCGGGGTTATTGTCCGTCTGTCGGGTCGGCTTGCAACCAAGCCTCGACGAGAAGGGACACGCCCTCAATGACGTTACTGTGGTGGCTCGGGTCTGGCTGGCGAGGCGGACTGCGGAGCTTTGCTTGCGAGTAGCTGCTGTTTGAGGCTGTGGGAGGCGAGCCAGATCGGATGATCGGCGGCCTCCGGGGTGCCGTAGGCCGCTTCGATCATGGCGAGGATCTCGTCGGTCAGCAGGAGGGTCGCCTTCGCCACCCGGTCGCCCGTGGGACGGATCTGCTGCAGGAGATGAGTCTTGACGCACGTGCATTCGGCCGCCGGGGCCAGGCGGTATGCGCAGCCCGGCGCATGCGACATCTCATCGATGGCGTGTTCGAGTTCTTCCAGGAGCCGCATCCCCTTGGTGGAGACGGATTCCCCGATGTTCTCCGAATAATCTTGGTTGGTTGCCGGGGTGCCGTCGTCGCTCAGGCCGAGAAAGCCTGGGTCGGAACCCTGCACCATGAGGGACTGGGCCATCTCCTGCGGCGTGATCTCGACGGTTTCCTCGGTGACGATACCCGAGCATTCGCCGTCGGTGATCGCGGAGTTTACCGCGTTCAAGTCCCCGCCAAAGTCGGGCGGGTTTTTCCCTTCGCTGAGGACTTCTGCCTTCAGGATCGTCCGCCAGTACTTAGTGTCTCCCATCATGGTCTCCTTAGATGTGCAGGGCGTCGCCGAGCTGGCGGGCGATCTGCCAGGCGTGCGTCATTCCTTGAAAGGTCTTGGCCAGGAACATCAGCCGGGTGGTGCCATCGAGCGTCTCCACCTCGACATGGACGTAGTGGCCTTCGGATCCCCCGGTCACCGGGAAGATCTTGATCCGGCGCCACACGGTGGGCCACGGGGCGGTCAGGACCGTGCCATCGGCCAGCGAGAAGTAGTCGTCGACCAGAGTCCCCAGTCGGTCCCGGCAGTAGGCGTAGACCTGCTGGACGGTCTTGGGCCGGGTCTCGCGTACCACCCCTTCGTCGTCAACGATCTCGATCCCGGACCAGGTCTCGATCTGGCGATAGACCGGGGCGGCCCCCTGGGTTTCCGCGGCGGCGTTGGCCGCGCCGAGGAGCAAGTGCGCGGTCATCTCGAACCCGCGCTCGCGGAAGATCCGGGCGAGCGTGTCTTTCCCTCCCACATCCGGGAGTTCCGGGGAGAAGGCATAGATCCGAGAGATCACGTCCCACTCGGCAGGGGAAAGGGCGCCCTCGATCCGGGCCTCGAATTCGTGTTGCATCATGGGCGTCCATCCTTTCAAGGGAGCGGGGTATTTCGTCGGGACCGCCTCCGGGTGTCAGGAGCCCCACATGGAGTTCGAGCGGGTTCCTGGTGTTCGCGGGGAACACCCGCTGATCTTATTGAGTGGAGGACTGGGCGCTGGGGTCTGAGACTGCTCGGGGGTTCCCAAATCTTTCCGGCATTCATCCATCCGGCCATGGTCGGCGAAACTGTACGCGCCGCCGGTGCCGATGATAACGTGGTCGAGGAGGTTGACGCCGAGCACGTTCGCGGCACGGAGTGCGTCCCGGGTGAACGCGATGTCCCCGGCACTGGGTTGGACCGATCCGCTCGGATGGTTGTGGACGAGAATTAGGGCGGCCCCATTACAGAGGAGCATTGGTCGGAAGATGTCGGCCGAGACAACCCCGGCGGCTGACAGGCCTCCCTTCGCCAGGAGATGGCGGGCGATCGCAGCGTTCCCCCCGTTGAGGTAGAGTGCCCAGCATTCCTCGTGCGGGCGGTTCCGCAGGAAGGCGAACATCGCCGTCACATCGGAGGGCTTGTGGATCTGGATCGCGGGCCGGTGTGTCGCCTGACGTCCATAGCGGACCACGAGTTCTCGGTAGCCGGCGTAGGCCACGCGATCAGGGGTGTCCAGGCTGGCCTGCCACGCTGCATCGACCTGCGCCTGTCGGTGGCCACGGTCCGGGCGCTGCGACCGCTGGAAGGCACGGTATTTCTTGGTGGTTCCGGGCTGGCCGATCCGGCTGCGCATCGGTGTCATGGATTACACATACCCGTCGGCCCGCGCCTGGTTAGCCAGGATCACGTCGCGGGCGAAGTCCTTCGCCTGTTGGTCGGTCACGTAGGCATCGAAGGCCGCCTCGATGCGCTCCTCCGCCAGCTGGCGGCAGACAACGAGGACGACTTCCCCTGGAGGGGTCTGGAGGGAAAGGATGCCGATCTCGACGGCGTCTCCGGAGAGGGGCTCGTCCCGATTGCCAGGATTGGTCACGGCGCGCACCAGCGTCAATCTGTCGTCCTCGTAGTGCACACTGAGTCCGGTGGCTTTCACCTGCAATGAGCGGCAGCCGCCCATCTCGGGTTCGGCCGGGTCGATCGTATCTTCGAATTCCAGAGCGACGTCCTCAAGCCACCGCAAGAAGGGGAGCGTGAAGGTGAGGATCTGGCGGAGGCAGTCCCACCAGGCGAGGTCATCGGGAGACATGGGGGCTCCTTTGCTGGCAACGGACCGGATGGGGCAGGTGTGGATCCCGGAGGGAACCGGGGAATCAGAGGGAGCGGACAATGTGCGACTCGTCCCAGGTGGGGGTCACCCTTAGATGATCAGCTCCAGGGTTCACCGAGAACACCAGGGTCACCCTAGTCCGCCGGCGGGCAGGCCGCATAGAGACAGGGCAGGTGCCGGGTGGCCGCTTCGAGGCTCAGCACGTCGGCCGCGCCCCATCTGCGTCAGAATGCGGAGGCTTATTCGGGAATGGGTGGTGGTTCGATCCCGAAGGCCAGCCCGATCTCGACATCCGACAGTGTCTCATCCAGATAAAGCATGGTGGGACCTGCTGCGACCGCGTTCGCGAAGGGACCATAGATCGTGGAGAGCCCGCTGACTTGCCGGTTGGCCACGGTCACGTATGCCGGGAGATCGTCCGTCTGTAGGGTTAGGGCGGCAGGCCCGGGCACTGGCGGCGGTTCGATGCCAGCGGCGATCCCGATCTCAACGCTGGAGAGATCTTCATCCATGGCCTGGGCACACGCGTCGGCGGGGGCTTGGCTCAGGAAGGGGCCGACGATGCAGCTGGACCCTCCATTTTGTAGGTCAGCAATCGTGACGTACCGTGGGGCGGAAGCAGGCGGGGTTGACATAGTGTGCTCCTGGGTGTGGGAAAAAGGCCGCACATGGAATTCTGGGGGGCAGAGGACAACCCGATCGTCGGCAGCGTGTTCCGGAGGCTGGCTCGATGTCGCGGCTCCATCCTTTGGTGCCTCTCAAAACGGAACGCCAGCCCCTCCGGTATATCATGCGATCTTTCAGTCGGTCCACTCGAATCGTCGGTTACTCCGGTCCTGCCGTAGCGGCGGGATGACTCGGTTGGTTTGTTGATTTGGCGTGCGGTACCGGGGGTGTTTGTGCCGTACAGGAGGGCGATAGCAAGGCGAGGTTGGCGCGGGCTTTCGGGGTCTCGGGATCCAGCCAGAGAGCGTGGTGGTAGGCACTGCAGGCCGTCATCGTATCGCCGGCGAGCTGGGCGGCGTAGCCAAGATTGTTCCAGACGCGCGCCTTCATGGGCGAGGTGTGTGTGGTGGTTTCCCAGAGCGCGGACTCGCTCCGGTAGTCGAGGTTGCGCCGGGCAGTCGCGCCTCCCAGGATCAGGACCAATGCGCAGGTTGCTGCGACCGCCTGGGGTCTGGCGAGGCTGTTCCATAGCCCGACCGCCACAAGCAGGGCGGGGCCGATGAGGGCAAGATAGAGTTGCCGGTCGTTGGCGACGTCCAGGCGTGGGAGGGCGGAATTGGTCGGGAGGAGATGGAGAAAGGTCCAGAGGATGCCGACGCCGAGCCAGACACGCGTGCGGAGCTGCCAGGCGCCGACGAGGAGGAGGGTGGTCAGGAACCCACCGGAGAGGAGCAGCGAGGCATCCAGGCGGGTGTGGATGGCAAGATCCGGATCGATGTTGGTTTGGAGGCATAAGAGGGGATGGGCCAGCAGGTAGCTCTGGCCATCGATCTGGGTCAGGAGATTCTCCCACAGGGTCCGGGTCTCCAGGCTCCCCAGCAGCAGTCGCTGATAGCCGGTCGTACAGAGCATCACCCCGGCGGAGAGCGCCAGGATGGTGGTGTGTATGCGGATCCGCCGGAGTCGCGTTCGGAACGTCAGTGATCCTGTGCCGGCATCCCACAACAGAAGTGCGAGTGGGAGTGTCCAGGCCGTCTCCTTGACGGCCAGGGCCGTCAGGAAGAGCAGCGGAGAGATACCAGCGTGCCAGATCCTGCAGTCGTGGGCTCTGCCGTAGTGATAGGCGAGGAGGGCGCCAAGGTAGGCTAGTCCCATGAGCGAGACGGAGCGGCCGCTGATGTACGTAACGGCTTCCGTCTGGGCGGGGTGCAGGGCAAAGAGGAGGGCGGTCGTCAGGGCCATCCGGCGGGTGAGCACGGGTGTGGATGTGGGCCAGCCTTGCCATGCACGCCCGAGGGCATAGACGCAACAGACTGCGGCGAGGTGGCAGGCGAGGTAGACCGCGTGGAATCCGAGGACACCGAGCCCGCTCGTCCAGTTGAGGGTGTAGGAGAGCTTCAGGAAAGGCCGGATGCCGGGCATCGAGGCCACGAACGCGGCCCAGGAGTGCACGGCGGGGTTGTGCACGATGACGTTGTAGTCATCAAATTGAAAGGCACCCAGGAAGGCGGGCAGGTAGGCGGCTGCCGGGACGGTGAGGAGGAGTCCGAGGGGCCATCCGTGCGATCGCCAGTCGATGGGGGCGTGCCGAGCGCACATCGTGTGGGTGCCTTCCCGCGTCCTGCGATCGTCTCTCGTCACTTGAGGTCGATCCAGGCCGTCAAGTAGAGGTATCCGTAGCTGGCGTTGGGGGTGAATCGCATATGCATCCGCCCCTTGTCTTTGCTCTCGATCACGGTGCTGGACGGCTCAAAGTGCCGCTTCCACGGGAGACCATCCCGTTTCAAGCCGAGCCACTGTCCCAAGAGTTTCTTGTGGCGAGGGTCCCCGTGCCACTCGCAGCGGTCTCCCGGCCACTCCAAGCCGTTTCGGGTGGCAAACAAGCGGGCACCGACGACCGCGAGGACCCGATCGGGGTGAACGATGGAGTGGCGCAGTCCCCAGCCGAGGGCTGGCCACTCGATCCCGGGTGCCGGTAGGACTTCCACGTGAGGGGTCATTGTGAATCCTTGGTGAGAAGGCGAAGCGCGGAGGGTTATCGCAAGGTGGTCTTTCTGCGGGCAGAGCGTGGAAACAGGATGAGCGACGTGATCTCGTCCCACTGGTCGTCCCATCCGGCGGCTGTCCCGTTGATGAAGATGGCCCGATCCCGGCACCATCGGCGGAACTCGGAACCGGACGCTTCACCCATGCCTCGTTCGATGGTCTGGAAGTGGCAGTGGTGATGAAGGGTCGTCAGGATCTCGCCGGTGGTCATGACTGCGTCGCGTTGGCTGCGTCTGTATTCGCCGTCTGTTCGGATGGGGCGAGCATCGCAAGGGCGGCGGTGTTGTCGCGCCGGACCTTGGCGATATAGGCCAACGTGACGCCCCAGAACGCGATCCGGTCTTTCGATGCGAGCACATGCCTGCCGCCGCACAGCTCTGGGGCATACGTGTGTGTCCAATCGTCGAGGGCGAGATTGGACGCCGTCAATGCCGCGATGATCTCTGGCTGTTTGGGGAGACCCGGCGGGGTCGGGGCCGCCGCGCGATGTGCCGCAAGCAGGGCCGCGAGGAGCCGGTTCGCCTCGGCAATCATCGCCAGGCGGATGGGTGTCTCATCTTCCCGATAGCAGGTCACGTGCAGTCCGCGGGCTTCGTTCCGGATTTTGCCGCCAAATCCGAGGGCACCCTGGACGCGCCATTCGCTGAACGCTCCGGCGGTGGCCGCGAACCCGTAGCGATCTGGGCCGGCGTGGCAGGTGGCATCCAGGATTGTCCAGACGGCAGCACAGAATGCAGGCAGGGTGATGGCAACGGCATTGGCATCAGGCATCGAAGCATTCCTTGTCTCTGGGGTTATCGTTTCAAGAAGAAATCGAACGCCTTCCGTGCCGTGTCGAGTCCGTCTTGGACATTTTGGGGGATCTGCGGAGCGTGTGGAACCGGCGCCTGCGGACTCTGGGGAAATTGCTGGGCTCCAGGGAGTTGTTTCGGGGCTGGGCTGGCTGATTTCTGAACCCCTGGAACCGCCGACCGCGGCCGTGAGGTATACGATCGCCCCACGCCGAGGTTGTGTTCATATCGTGCGTACTGGAGATCCGGGGTGGTGTAGGTCCCGACGGCCTCGAGGGTCACCGCGCAGGGGGCCATGGGCTTGCCGGTGACTTTCCATTGCCCCGGGGCCGGCTGGAACTCCGGCCCGTCGATGGTGCAGGTGCTGCTGGTCAGTCGCACGATCACGTTGCGGGGCCGCTCGCTGATCGTGCTGCCGATGAGCGTAGTCACGTTCCAGAAGCCCTGCCCTTCGGTTTCGTTGACCAGGGGTTTGAGAGCAGAGAAGGTGCTCCGCCAGAGGGTGTAGACCGCTTTGATCGCGTCGAGAAACTGGCCCGTGATATAGCCGTTGTTGTTGATGTTGGAGACGGTCCCCCGCGTGGCGCGTGCGGCTTCTTTGGTGAAGAGTTCGGCTTGCAGGTTGGCATGGGTGCCGGGGCGTGCGAAGAAGTCCGCCAGCGCGGCGCCGCCTTGCGGGATGGGATAGTTCTTCCAGGTCGGCGAGGTGCCGGTGATCACCGCATTGGCAATCGACGTATGCTCGGCGTATACCAGCCACTCCCAGAGAATATGCGATGAATCTCCGAGATACCGCACCCCCCGCCCGCTCTGGGTGCCGTTATAGTAGACCGGGGCAAACCAGTCGTCCTGGGTGGCCAGGAACCGTTTCACCTCTTCAATGATGAAGCTGTGGGTCTGATTGGGGGCATTGTTCCGGAGGACTTCGTCTCCATACACCTCGGTGGTGAGCAGATTGACGACGCGGGTGACATCGCCGCCGCCGCGATTCTGGATCAGATCCTTGAGATCCTGGCGGGACATACCAATCACGTGATAGGGAACGAACATGTCGGCCAGGAAGTGGGCGGCGTAGGCCGCGTTCTGGCCGGCAAGGTCTCGCTGACCTTGGAGGTTGCGGTCGCCCGCAAGGTTCCGGGTCATGAGTTGGCCGGCGTGGGTCTTCACGTGGGATGGGGCTCCACCCCAGGAGGTGACATTGGAGAGGGCCGATTGGATCCGCTCTTCTCCTGGGTGGTTGTTTCGCAAGGGGGTCCCGACGCGGGGGTGGTGCGCTGATCTGTCGCGTGCGACGGTACCCGCCTGGCGGCAACGCGGGAGGCGTGGCGGGCAGCCAGAGGCCTTCGGCTCCTTCCTCTTTGTGAAGGAAGTGGCCCTCCGTGATGTAGATCGACACCTGGTTGGAGGTTTGCCGGACCTGGACGAGATGCAGTTCAGGGGTTTCGTCCGGGGCGAGGCTCGATGCGCCGAACCGGAATCCAAAGAACCAGTACAGGCCGGCTGTGGTCGGTCAGGTAGGCGTCCAGGGTGTGCCGGTGGTCTTGGACGGTGGCATCGGGTTCTTCGGCCTTTCTGGCGGCGAGCGCGTATTGTGGAGTGGGCGGAAGGTCGGACGAGCCTAGAGGGGATCCTTCGTCCGTCGGGATCTCTCCGGGCGCTGAGGCCACGAGGGCTGTATCTGGGCGATCGTGAGGTCTGGGTGGGCTATTTTTTCGGGGATGTGGCGTAGGTGCTTGGCTTGAGGTGCGCAAGCATCGTGGCCCAGGCCTCGTCCGCGGAGGGGCACACGAAGAACGCGTATCCGGCACGCGGGGTCTTCTGGCCGAAGTC
>Ga0182017_10001156_pt1 | contig 20669 bp, 14 predicted proteins | sample 712E3DmetaG_FD_120492 | JGI IMG/M metagenome (GOLD analysis project Ga0182017, IMG submission 120492) | Permafrost microbial communities from Stordalen Mire, Sweden - 712E3D metaG | ecosystem: Environmental > Terrestrial > Soil > Wetlands > Permafrost | place: Sweden: Stordalen | collected... | reverse complement strand
TCAGGCCGACCAGCTGCGGCGGGCTTTCGGCCGCCGCCACAATGATGAGCTCCTCAAACAGTTCCATCAGCAGTTCATGGACGGCGCCCGCAGCCGGGGTGTCGACGACATTGCGGCGGAAAATATCTTCAAGAAATTCAACGGGCAGTACATGTTCCCCGAATCTCATGCCTTTGCCTTCGGGGTCACAGCCTATCAGGCCTCCTGGCTGAAATACCACCATCCGCTGGAATTTTTTGTAGGCATTTTCAACCAGCAGCCGATGGGTTTCTACAGTCTGGAAACGCTGAAGGAAGATGCCCGCCGCCACGGCATCCGGGTGTTGAATCCGGATATTAATAAAAGTCAGGCCGTCTGCGTCATTGAAAACAATGCCGTCCGCCTCGGTTTTCTGAGTGTGATGGGACTGGGCAGCGCCGCCGTCAAAGAGATTGAATCCGGCCGGGCGAAACAGGGCACCTTCGGCAGCATCGGACAGTTCCTGGAAAGTACCGGCGTGCTGGAAGAAGTCGCAGACAATCTGGCCGACGCCGGCGCCTTCGACAGCCTCGAACCGAACCGCCGCAATGTGAAATGGGAAATCGGCCTTAGATACCGCCCCATCAACTCTCAATTGTCCCTGCCACTGCCTGTGCAGCAGGACATGGCCGCGCTGCAGAACCCCAGCGATTGGGAAAAGATGCAGGGCGAATATAATGTGCTCAGTCTCTTCCCTGCCGGACACATTATGTCAAGGATACGTCCTCAATTTCAGGAAAAGATGACCTGCAGCAAAGATATCCCCCGCATCAGTGACGGCGCGGAAGTAACCATTGCCGGACTGGTCATCCGCCGCCAGCGGCCCCGCGGCAAAGTCGTCTTCATCACCCTGGAAGATGAGTTCGGCCATATTCCGCTAATGGTCTTTCCCCAGGTTTACGAAAGCCAGGAGAATAAGTTCAAATCTCCGTTCCTCATCATCAAAGGCACCATGGCCCGGCGTGAAGGCACCTGCAACGTGGTTGTCAACGAAGTCAAACCGTTTAACGCCCTGGACAAAACTCTCCAGTCCAAGGACTGGCGGTAACGGCTAATCTGCCGCAGTTTGCTTTTTAAATTCTTGATAATCTTGGCCTCTTCCCGCACATCAGCGTATATATTTGCCGCAACTTTGCCAAGAATAACATCCCCGGCAATAAACAATATCATCACCTCGAATACCGCAGATTATCTGCCGGGCCGTCCGCCAAAACATTCCGAACCGCAACCTCTCCACCTTCATTCTCTGAACCCGGACTATATCGATTTGGTATTTTAGTACTAAGTACTAGTAGCCCAAATGGGTGATAGTAGCATAGGACTTTCGATGGTTTAATAGTCTCAACATGGGTCAAGGTGTATCACAAAACTTGTTTTTTGGCCCGTCTTTAAATAGCTAATTTCAGGGCTCGTCCCGAAAAAGATGGGCCTGCAGGTCATGGATATAAGCGTTTCTCAGCGCCTTCCGCAGGTGCCGGTATTACGGTTGCGGGCGGGGAAAGTTAAAATACAGCGGGATCAAGAATATCTTGCGTGTGAGTTTTATTTCGCGGAGGATTAAATGAGCGGGTCTGACATGGATGCGGGAAAGTCTGCGGGTAGTCTTAAAATCGTAAAACGTTCGGTCAAAAAAGAAATATTTTCAAATCAATCTATCGATAATAATCTACGGCAGTTGTTAAATAACGAAGGTTTTACAACCGTTTTTGAATCTGCCAATGACCCAATGATGGTTATCGATAATAAAAGTAAAATCATCGCCATTAACGACAGATTAACCGAAATCAGCGGTTTTGATAAAGAAGAGTTTATCGGGAAATATCTGAAAGTGCTGTCCGGTGTCTTAACCAGAAAAAGTACGGCCACAGTAATCAGTAATTATTTACAGCATATGGCCGGAATTGCCGTACCCCCATACGAGATTGAGCTCGTTAAAAAAGATGGCGGAATCATAACTTTTGAAATCAGTGCCAAACCTTTGCAAAAAGACGGCACCATCTACGGCGAATTGGGTATTTTTCGGGATATCACCGAACGTAAACAGGCGGATATTGAAATCCTGCAGAAATCCCGCGATATTGATCTTATCAACATCATCAACGAAGCCGCTAATCGGGGTAAAGATTTTGACGATATATTCCGCCTGGTTTCCCGCGAAACTCAGAGACTGTTCGGGGCTAATGTCGCCATCGTCTATCTTTTAAGTAAGGATAAACAATACCTGGAAATGCAAAATTTTCAATTACCCTCGAAGATGGCTCACGCCCTCGAAAACATCATCGCCGATAAGGTTTCCGGGGTAAAAATCAAACTTAACGAACAGGGGATTTATACCGGTATTCTCAACAGAGGCCGGGCAGTATTGACGAATGACCGGACCGCCATTATAAATATGGGCCGGGAAAGCACTGAAAACGAAGCTGTTAAGAAACTCATCCCGCCGATTATCAAAGCCCTCGGGGTGTGTTCCGCTGTCAGTATTCCTTTAAACAATGGCAGCGAAGCCTTCGGGTTATTGGATATCGGCCGGCACGAACCGTTTACCGGTTCGGATATGAAGCGGTTCGAAACTATCGCCGGACAATTGGCGAATATTATCAAACGCAAACAGGCTGAGATAGCCCTCAAAGCCTCGGATCAGAACTTCCGCACTTTTCTGGACAATTCTTCGCTGGGCGTCCGTATCCGCACCTCTGTCGACGGCATTGTTTATGTCAACCGGGCATTTTTGGATATGTTCGGTTACAAAAATATCGAAGAATCAAAATTACGCCCGCCGGAGGAATTTTATACGCTCGAAGAATACGCCAACTATCTGGTGCGCAAGGATAAAATTGCCCGCGGTGAGAAGGTTTCCCATAAAATAGAAGTTGATATCCTGCGCAAAGACGGCACGGTTCGCCATGTGCAAATCTTCGGTCATTTCGTGCGTCGGGACGGCTGGACCCAGGCAAACACTTTCTATAACGACGTCACCGATCTTAAAACAACCGAGCAGCAAATGAAGGAACAACAGGCTCTCACCGACCGCATCCTGGGGAGCACCCCGGATCCGGTAGTCGTCATTGGCCGGGACAAGCGGATTGTCATGGTCAATAAAGCCTTCCGGCATCATTTTGAAATGACCCGGGAGAAATCGGAAGGCCGTGATATCGCTGAAATTATCCCGGTGCCGCATCTTATTGAAAAAATTACACAGGGGCTGTCCGGCGGTAAAGCGCACCTCCAGGTGGAGTTCAAAATCAAACGCGGTCTGAAGGAAATGGTTTTTGTCGCAAAGTGCACAGGGATGCAGAAAAATGAAGTCCTGGTCATCCTGCACGATATCACCGAAGAACGGGAAATGCAGGAAAGGCTATATCAGACCGACCGTTTGGCCTCGTTAGGCGAAATGGCCGCCGGGATCGCCCACGAACTCAATAATCCGTTGACCGGCGTTGTTGCCTTGTCTCAATTAATATTGGAAAGTGGCGCCCCGCCTGAAATAAAAGCTGACCTCGAAGCTATCAGCAATGAAGGGCAGCGCGCTGCCAGCGTGGTAAAAAATCTCCTTTCATTTGCCCGCAGCCATACTTTATCTACTCAACCGGTGGCAATAAATACTGTTATCATGGAAGTGCTGCAGTTGCGGGCCTATGAGCACAGGGTCAATAACATCGAGGTTGTGACCCATTTTGCCCCTGACCTGCCGGAAATTCTCGCCGATCGTTTTCAGATGCAGCAGGTTTTCCTCAATATCGTGTTAAATGGCGAACAGGCAATGACCGGGGCACATGGCCGGGGCAACTTGACCATCACCACCGCGCAAATTAACGGTTGTATTAAAATAACGTTTGCCGATGACGGTCCCGGCATCCCGCCGGAAATCATCAACCGCATATTCGATCCCTTCTTCACCACCAAAGATATCGGGAAAGGCACCGGTTTAGGTCTGAGTATCAGCTATGGCATCATAACCAAAATGGGAGGCCGGATATACGCAGAGAGTCAATTCGGTAAAGGCGCCGCTTTTATCATCGAACTCCCTCTGAAAATTGATAATCTATCCGGCGAAGCCCCCGCGGTACAGCCAAACGGCGAATCCTGATTACCCTTTGCATCAAGTCAAAAAATAGCCGGCAGGGTTTTTATACCGCTGCCGGCTATTCTGTAATTCACAATTTCGAAAATCAAAACTTATTTGAGGCCGGTATAACCGCCGTCTTTCGGGGTTGCTTTTTGCCGCGCCAGCCCGGGCAGCAGCTTGGCCATGCCTTCGCTGTTCTGGTTGCACCAGCCGTAAATAATGCTGACGTCCCAGCCGATGCAGAAATGTTTCACACCCATATCGATGAACGGCTTCGCCAGTTCGAAAGAACCTACTTCCACCCTGGGCGCCACGCCTTTCTTCAGCGCCATTTCGATCATCCGCTTCTGTATGTCCATCATCTCCGGTGATCTTGCCTGCGCCGGTTTGCCGTAGCTGATGGAGTAATCACTGGGGCCGAACTGCACCATATCCACGCCCGGTACGGAAAGGATTTTTTCCAGGTTGTCCATCGCGCCGGTTTTCTCAATCATCAGGGCAATGACGACATCGTCCATCGCCTTCGCCCAGGTTTCGGGGCCGTCCGCCACATAGCCGACACTGCGGCGCATGCCGTACCCGTGCACTCCACCGGCATCGGGCCTTTCCGAACGTACCGCGCGGATGCAGTCTTTGACGTCATCCACGGTGCGGATATCGGTGAAAAGCACGCTCTGGAAACCGGAATCGATTGCTCTGGGGGTGATAAAACCGCGGCCGTTCTCCTCAACCTTCATCATTCCGCCCAGGTTGGGGAATAATTCGATCGCGCGGCAGAAATTATCCATTACTTCCAGACTGAACGGCGAATATTCGCCGACATATTCGATGTAATCAAAGCCGCCGGATTGCCCGACTACCTCGGCCATCCCCGGCCACGGCCCGATTAAATGCATTCCCAGTGTCGGTTTCCCGGCTTTCAGCAGTTCCCGCAGTCTGTTTGGTCTCACGTTTATCTCCTTATTTTTAATATTGAACTGATTCATTCGTCAATATCAATATTATGCTGTCACTCACTCAAATATTGCAAGTTTGAGATTCTGTGTCAAGAACATGAGGATTACAGTAGAAAATCCAGAAGAAGGAGGGCGAAAGCCCTCCGTTCTCGTGATCTTTCCCCGCCCTAAAAGGGCGGGGATAAAAGGGGTGGGTCATTGGATAAGAATCAGACAGTATAAAAAACTTTGGCGGCTATCAATCTCAATAAAATAATTCTAAATCTAAATCCGCTAAACCAGGAGGACTGCCTCGAATAACTAAAAAACCTATTTCCCCTTCAGGAAAATATCTGCTTTCTCCAGCAATTCCGGTATCGCCAGTTGCTGCGGGCATTTTTCCACGCACTGCTCGCACTTCGTGCAATTATCCGCGCGCTGCTCCGCAGGCATCCGCCCGTAATCCCGCCGCGGCCTGGCGGCGTCGCCGTAAATCACCGCGTCGTTGTAGAGATTGAAAGTGCGCGGGATTTCCACTCCGTTCGGGCACGGCATGCAATACCGGCAGCCTGTGCAGGCAACGGCGTCTGAAAAATAGGCATCTTTGACGCGTCCCACCAGCGCCACTTCTTCCGCGGTCAGGTTGTGCGGCTGGGAATGTTCCGCCGTGGCTACATTTTCGATCACCTGCTGCATACTGCCCATGCCGCTGAGCACGGTGGTTACTTCCGGATGGTTCCATACCCAGCGCAATGCCCATTCCGCCGGCGTTCTTTGTATCGGCGCTTCGGCCCACATTTTGGCCACTTTCTCCGGCGGCTTTGCGAGCCGCCCGCCGCGAATCGGCTCCATTACCACCACCGCCAGACCTTTTTTGTGCGCGTATTCCAGCCCCTTCGTGCCGGCCTGGTTCTGTTCGTCCATGAAATTGTATTGAATCTGGGCCAGCGTCCAGTTATCATAAGCGTCGATGATTTCCTTAAATACATCGTAGTTGTCATGGAAAGAAAACCCGAGGTGCCCAATGCGGCCTTCCGCCAATTGCCGTTCTGCCCATTTTATCACCCCGAGGTCCCGCACTTTCGCCCATTGCATTTTATTCAGGCCGTGTAAAAGATAAAAATCAATTTTGTTATCTAACCGGCCGAGCTGTTCGTTCAGCAGCTTGTCGAAATCTGCGGCGGCAGTAACCTCCGGACATGGTAATTTAGTGGCCACTTTCACTTTTTCGCGGTAGCCGTCCCGCAGCGCTTTCTCTACCACAACTTCGCTGTAGCCCCGGTGATAACCCCAGGCCGAATCGATGTAGTTTACCCCGTGGTCGACGGCATAACGTATCATCGGGATGGCCTGTGCCTCATCGATTTTAGCGTAATCTTCATTCAAAATGGGCAGCCGCATCGCCCCGAAACTCAACGCCGAAACTTGCCAATCCAGCTTCCCGAACTTACGGTATTTCATCTCTCTCACCTGTCCTTTTCTGCCGCTTCAAAACATACACAAGCAATCTTGATATTATTGTAATAAAAACTGAATCAAATAACAAACAACTGTTTGACAAACGTCCCCATCCTGTTGTTTAATACCCTCACCAAATCAAAAGGAAGGTTTCTCATGTTTGAAGTGTTATGTTATGGCGATTCTAATACCTGGGGATTCGACCCGGCTCGCCGCGAAAGATTTAGCGGCGCGCAGAGATGGCCCGGCGTGCTGCAAAAAACTTTGGGTGCCGGTTATCATGTCATCGAAGAAGGTCTCGGCGGCCGGACTACCGTCTGGGAAGACCCCATCGAAGGCCACAAAAACGGCAAAGAATACCTCATTCCTTGCCTCGCCACCCATTCGCCGCTCGACCTTGTCATCATCATGCTGGGCACGAACGACCTCAAATACCGGTTTTCCGTCACCGCGCAGGATATTGCCGCCGGCGCCGGAATTCTGGTGGATATTGTCAACAAAAGCGGCACCCCCAAAAATGCTAAAACGCCGCGGGTTTTACTGCTGGCTCCGCCGCCGCTGGGCAAACTCACCGAACTTAAGGAGATGTTCGAAGGCGGTCAGGAAAAATCCCGCCGGTTCTCCAAACATTTTAAAGCTGTTGCCGATATGTACGGCTGCCAATTCTTCGATAGCTCTACCGTTATCAAATCCAGCGATATCGACGGCATCCATCTGGAAAAAGAAGCCCATCAGCAATTGGGCCGGGCTGTCGCCCGGGAAGTAAAAAGAATCCTGAAGTAATCGTAAAACCGGCCTGCTGAATATAATTACCAACTGCCGGCCTTTTTTAAAACCGGCGGTGAACGCGTCCGCGCTGCCGCCGTAATATTTATTTGGTTACGGTCCTTACAGCACCCAGGTCACCAGGTAAAGGTATATCCCCATCAGCAGCACGATAATCCAGAGAAAAAAGGTTGACCGCATTGCAATCTTTAACTCGCCAAAACCTTTGATCGTCCCCTGAAAAACCAGGTTGATGTATACCCATAAAGCGACAACCGCCAAACCCAGAATATGATGCACCAGCATCGCGGCATTGAAAAATGGGGTACGGTTTCCCCGTTGAATATACCCCAGCATCGCCGGCAGCATTATCGCCCCGATGGCTGCCACCTGAACCGGGATCGCAATCCTCAGCATCAGGCAGTGCGCTTTAAGTTGATGTTTGATTTTTGCCAGGTAACCGGCCGCTAGCACGGCCGCTATCAGCACACATTGAAGAATCAAATTTATAATTATAATCGTTTTTTCAGCCATTTTCTTACCTCTGGAATTAAATTGTAGCACAAATGATTTCTTGTGACGGTACTGCTCCTCTGTGACGGTTGTCCGGCGGGAAAAATGATATGATAACAACAAATGGGTCGGTGGGTGGGTGCCGCATCTGCCTTAAAAATTCAAACAGGGGGATAATATGAAAAAATATCTTGCGTTAGCCGTCGTTATGATCCTGTCCGCCGTATTGATGGTTGGCCTCTCCGGTTGTAGTTCTGCCGCCAAAACTACCGCCGCTGTTTCCGGTAATTCCGTCAACATCTCCAACTTCACTTTTGTGCCGGGCACGCTTACGGTAAACGCCGGAACCACCGTTACCTGGACCAACAGCGATTCCACCGATCATCATGTGGTCAGCGACACCGGAGTTTTTGACGGCGGCGTGATGTCCGCCAATTCATCATACAGTTTCACATTCAATAACGCCGGGAACTTCCCTTATCATTGTTCAATCCATACCTACATGAAAGGCACCATCATCGTGAAATAGAGAATTTTATATGGACCGTCAGCATTTCTTGACCTGGGCTCGTATGAAATCTCAGATTTTGAAACCGGTATCGCGTACTTTTTCCGGGGGGATCCCTTTCGCCTTTTGCGCGATCAGGAACATCGTCAGCGATTCGATATCGATAATCCGGTTCAATGGGTGTAAATAACGGCTCAGCTGCTCGGAATAACTGATGGACGTCATCATGCTCTTTCCCGGACTGGTTTCAGCGCCCTCGACGCTGTAGTCCATTGATTGTGCCAGATACTCATCAGGCAGGGCGGTCAGGTTGAGTTTGAATTCCGGCGCGCGGTAGGCCAGCGGGCTGTGTTCCAATACGTATAGCGGGTATACCACAAAACCCAGTTCCATCCATTTGTGCAGGCGTTTGAAAAAATCGAAGGTTTCCAGCGCGTCCTCATCCAGTTCCCCGGGCATGCCCACAATGCTGAAAATGTGCACCAGTATGCCGGTCTCGTGGAAGTTTTTCAAAATCAGCTCGACATCTTTGAGGTTAATCCCTTTATTGATGATATCGTTGACCTTTTGCGACCCCGATTCCAGCCCCACATGTCCCCCGATAAACCCGCCTGCGGCAATTTTTTCACAGAATTCTAACGATTTAAAATTCTTCTCCATGCGGAAAAGTGCGGAAAACTTCATTTGGTTTTTCGTGCGGATATTCTCGTCTGCGATATCCTCGATGCGTTTCGGCGATAGCGATGAATCGGTAAACCCGATGCACACCGGGTCGTATTTCTTCTTCAGCTCTTTCATGTCGGCCAGCACCAGTTCGATTCTGCGTGTCCTGGTCTTTTGGGCTTTATTGTCGAAACTCGGGGTCCCCTGCTGCGGATAGTAGCAAAAAACACATCTGCCCCAGTAACAGGCGCTGGAAGTCTCCAGCGGCAGCGGCCCCTTGGGACGGGCGGCCGCAAATTCCGGGGTACAGGCTTCATTGATATCGAATTCGTGCAGTTTTTCACCTTTGATGATCTTCCCGTTCTGTTTGTAGGTGATATTCGGCACCCCCGCAAGGTCGGTTTTCTTTTCCAGCCGCTCGATGAGTTCGGTAAAAGGCACCTCACCCGGCCCCTCGATCAGGCTGTCAAACATTTCCCATAACGGCGGATTTTTCACCATCCGGTAGGCGATTTCGGTCACCAGTCCGCCCCCCAGCGTAATATGTATTCCGGGGTCAACGGATTTTATTGCGTGCGCCAGTGTAAAGGCCGGCACCAGCTCCGAAAGGCAAGTTATCGATATCCCCACCACATCCGGGTGTTCCGCTTTTACCTGCGGCACTATTTTCTTACGGTAGTATGGAATCAGGAAATTATACCGTTCGTCGGTCACGGAGCGGACAATATCGCCGGCCGTAATCCCGAATGCCGTCCCGTAGAAACCCAGCCCGAAATCTATCTGCGTGGGATAATAAGCTGCGTCAATGATCGCCTTGCCGCACAGCAAAGTATAATAATTGGCAATAAACACATCCGGTTCGAGGCTGAAATAACCTTCATCCAGGATTTTCCGGCTGCGGTCGATCTCTTTAAGCACGAAGTCTTTCTCGCTGAGTAATGCGTAAAGAACTTTGTCCGGCGTTATTTTCGCATCGATAAAACTGAAAAGCGGACGGTTTACCGCACCCATGTTTTTAACATATTTGTACCAGGACTTGTCCAGCAGCATCCCCTTCGCCAATAGCTGCCGCATCGCGTTGCCGGAACTGTGGACCAGTATTGAACCCAGGTCTTCCCGCATGAAGCGGTTCCGGGAAGCGGAATCTGCCGACCATTGCACCCTCTCCAGCACCGGTTCCAGGTATTCGCGGGAGAGCAGGTCAAAATACGTGTTCTGGTTCAATTCCTGGAAACGGACGTCATAGCCGTGTTTCTTCACGTAAGCGTAGAGTCTGGCCGAACCTAGCGAAGGGACAAAGAAATTCGTCATCGGGGCGCAAATCCATGCTTTCATTGCGCCTATTATACATGATTGCTTCCCAACTTTCTACACTTATGACAGGTAAACCTTAGTACTGTTCGGCCGGACCGGCCGATAAAAAAACAGACAGGACTCCCTTTTTTTCATGAGGAGCCCTGCCCGTTCATTGCGAACTTTAATTTGGAATTTGGATTTAAGCAGTGCGCCGTCGGCGCATCACTATCCACATAATCAGCCCGATTATAATCAGACTGCCCGCAACAATCCCTGTGATTTTCCATGGGCTTATTCCGCCGGTTGCCGTGACTGGGGCTAATACTGAATAAATGGTGAAATGCGATACCGCAGCGGTTACGGTATGGTTCACCGGGTCGACTATACAGGGTAAACTGACCCATTGTCCTGCACTTATGTCCCACCAGGCAATATAAAGCATGGATTGGTCTGCTCCCGCCGGTAAAGCCGCCGGGTCGTACTTAAGGGTGATGTTTATCGGACTGCTGAAAGTAGTGCCGCTCGGCCCGAAGTCATAATAAAGGCCCAACGCATTAACATCGGCAGGCGGTGCGCCGGGACTGGAAACCGGCGTAAGCGTTATCGTGCTCAACGGCGCCCCCGATGCCGTTTGTGCCGTAACTCCGGCAGGAATTGTGACAATGGCATCCCCGTCCGTGGAGGCAAATGTGCCGGAAATTGGCGTACCAGTAGTAGTTGTTATTATCGGGGTAGTGGTAGTTGTCGTTAGTACCGCCGTTGTGGTAGGTGTCGTGGTAGTACTTGTAATAGCCGTGGTGCTCGGAGTCGTCGGAGTTGTGGTCGTTGTTATAACGGCGGTTGTCGTCGTGGCAGTGGTAAATATCACAACCGGCGTGGTCGTGGTCGTCGTTGTTGTAGAGGTTGTTGGTGCCGTGTATGTTATTGTCACCGTATAGGTTTGAGTGCTTCCGTTCTGCGCGGTTACCACCAGCGTTATTACATTAGCTCCAACTTTTAGATTAATCGCGCCCGAAGCCGGGCCGCCGTTGACAGTCACAGAAGCGTTCGGCTGGTTCACCACCGGTGTGACCGTAATTGAACTTACTGTTACGCTGTCCGAATAAGCAAATGTCGTTGGAATAAAATGCGGGGTCAACGTGCCGGCGCTGACCCCGATATCCGACAAGTACGCATTATCTGACAACGCTGGCGCCGTAGTAGTAGTTGTTGTTGTTGTCGTAGTCGTAGTCGTAGTCGTAGTCGTAGTCGTGGTGGTAGTGGTAGTGGGCGGAGGCTGCACTGTTACCGTCACCACCCAATTTTTGGTGGTCGTCCCGTCTTGCGCCGTCACCACATAGGTGACCGGACTGGCAAAGTTATTCGGCGTTGTTCCGCTTATCTGGCTGAAACCGCCCACTTTTACTGAAGCAAAGTTAGCTGAGGGAGTAAAAGCCGCCACCAGCGCGGTTACATTGGTTCCGTACGGCATGGTCACGCCGATTGTCCCCGATGCTCCGCTGACAATCTGGCTGGAACCCATCTGCCCCGGGGAGATGAAAGTCGCCGCCAGCGTGTTTACATTAGTAAAGGAGGGCTTGGTAACACCGGCTATCCCTCCGCTGACTATTGTGCTTAAGCCCACTTGTCCCGGGATACTGTACGCGGTAATCTCCGCCGCGTTGCTTGGGGCCACGGTTACCGTCACCACCCAATTTTTGGAGGTCGTCCCGTCTTGTGCCGTCACCACATAGGTGACCGGACTGGCAAAGTTATTCGGCGTTGTTCCGCTTCCCTGGCTGTTCCCGCCGACTTTTATTGAAGCAAAATTGGCAGAGGCAGTAAAAGTCGCCACCAGCGCAGTTACATTCGTACCATACGGCATGGTCACCCCGATAGTCCCCGAAGCCCCGCTGGTTATCGTGCTGGAACCGACCTGCCCGGGGATGCTATATGCCGTAATCTCCGCCGCGCTGGAAAGCGCATAAACTGTAATCCCGCTCTGGGTGCCGGTAATGGAGGAAGTTATGGTTTCTGTCGCCGTCACCGACTGCGTCCCGGTTGTTTTAAGCGTAACCCCGTTCGTGAAAGTGTGTGTCCCGTAATCGGATGCGAGAAACGTATAATCGTCGGGTAAAACTGCTTGACTATCGCTGCTGGTAAAATAAACCGTCCCTGTGTATCCGGTCGCTGTGTTATTGCTGCTGTCTTTAGCGGTCACTGTAATCGTACCGGCTGTGTTTGCCAGGCGCGGACTGCTAATTCCGCTGACTGTCAGCGTCGCTGCCGCCCCTGCCACCACCACCGACCCCGGCCCCCAGCTCGGGTCATGGTCGTAGCCGTTAGTGGAAAGTGTGCTTATCCCGGTACCTGATGGGTCCATAATTTTGATACCGACAGGGGTTGTTGGGTAGCAAGAATAGACGATAAAGTTACCGTCCGGCGACCAGGCAGGCTCGGCGCCGGTTCCGATATTTACCCTGTTTGACCCATTGGCGTCCATGGTATAAATCTTCGAGGTGTCTACCAGATAATAAGAAATCTTTGAACCGTCTGGAGAGTATCTGGGTTCATATAACTGCGCGGCAGCCGTATAAAGCGGCGTGAGGATGGAGCTGCTGAGGGTTATAGTATTTATCGTAAGCCCGTTTCCCGATTCGAATATTATTTTTGTCCCGTCTGGACTGTAAGCAGGATAAATATTATCGCTGCCGGCTGGCTGGTTACTCACCTGGGTCAGCCCGGTTCCGGCCGCGTTTATGATATATATGTTGTTCCAGCCGGTGCGCGCAGATTGGAAGACAACTTTCGTGCCGTCCGGTGACCACGTGGGGTTATCATCTGTGTAGTAGCTCGAACCGGCCGGCGGGTCGTCCAGTAGCGTTTGGCCGGAACCGTCGGCGCTCATTTCCCAGATTTGTTTGTGCGATGGGGTGGAGTCGCTCCATTTGGTATAAACAATTTTCGTACCGTCAGCCGAAAGGCTGGGTGCTCCGTCCTGGCCGCCGTCAAAAGTCAATTGCGTCCGGTTGGAGCCGTCGGCATTCATGATATAGATTTCGTCAGGTGCCGACGGTGATACCCGAGAATAGCAGGCGATTTTACCGGTAGGCGTCGCGTTAACTACCTGCGCCGCTGCCGTAGAATGGGCACTATTATAATTAGAATCTCCAACATAAGCAGCGGTAAATTGTGTACTGCCGGCTGCCAAATTTGAAAGCGTAATTGTCGCGGTCCCGTTATTTAAAGCAACAGAGCCGCCGTCACCGTTGGTAAAAGAGACGTTGCCCGTAGGTATAGGGTCGCCGGCCGGGCCTGCGGCTGTAATTGTAAAAGTGACAGTCTGCCCCAAATTAGAAGGGTTCGGAGTAGAGGTGAAAGTGACTGTGGGATTCCCTTTATTGACCGTTTGCGTGAAAGTGGCTGAAGTGCTGGGGAGATTGGAGAAATCTCCCAAATACTGTGCGGGGATAGTATTACTGCCGCCTTGCATCCATGAGCCGGTCATCGTATAAGTCGACTGAGCGCTGGAATTAAGGGTTGTGGAGAGCATACCGGTAGGAGAAAGAGTTCAGGCCAAAATTAACCTGCCCGATGGGAGTATAACTGCCCGTCGGCGTTACCGTTGCCGTAAAGGTGACGTCTTGCCCCCAATTAGAGGGTGATTGCGATGATGTGACAACTGTTGTCGTAGCAGTCCGGACCGGACCCATCATATACAACGCACTGCCCGCAGACATGTTTGAAACGTCATGGACCCCATTTAAGCCGATTATATTGAAAACCACCCCACCGGATGTTGTTGTTCCGAAGCCTTCTCCGTAAACGATAACCGAATTATTGGGCAATTTTATCATAGTGCGGCTCAGACCGGCCCCAATCATTACTCCGCCGTCGCCGGTGGTGGAACCACTGCCTGCTCCTATTACATATACCTGGACCGGGGAAGCATAGAAGATACTGGTATTGGACTGACCTAAAATACCATCATAATTGGAACCCCAGCCGTAAATAACATTACCGGCACTTGCTGAAAATGCCAGGCAATGCGTACCATGGGAGGAAATCTGATCGATACCGGAAAGGTGACCGGTCCCGCCCACCCCGACAACTTCAACCGGAGATGGACTCCTGTATAACTGGGAACTCGTTTGATTTGTCCCCAGGTTGTTCCATGTGTTGCAGCCCCATGTGTAAACATTACCGCCGTTGGTTAATGCCACGCAGTAAGCGTTTGAGGCACAAATACTTTTAATACCGGCCAGATATTGCGTGCCGGCCGCGCCTCCCACTACTTCAACCGGAGTAGGAACAGCAGTGGCACTAATAGAACCGCTGCCTACATAACCGTTACCTATTTGTCCCCAGTCATTATAGCCCCAGGACCAGACGGTGCCGTCATTTTTTAATGCTAAAGTACTCTCAAAACCGGCTGATACGGCCACGATATGCTGCAAGAATCCGGTGGAATCGCTCGGATTTACCACCTGCACCGGCGTAAGCACATTTTGCGTTGCCCCTGTTCCAATAGTGCCGATGCCAAGGTAACCCCCGCTGTTGTTACCCCAGACCCACACCGTACCGTCAGTCTTCAACGCCACACTCCACTCATTGCCGGCAGAAACAGATGCTACCCCGCTCAGGTAGCCGACTCCATTCGGCCCTTTCACTTCTACCGGATTCTGAGCAGTAATACTGCTGCTGCCGGAAGTGCCTTGCCCCAATTGTCCGTAACTATTATCGCCCCAGGCATAAACATTACCGCCGGTTGTGACCGCCAGTGAATGACCGTCGAACCCGGCATCAAAAGAAGTTACGTAGCTTAGGCCTACCAGTGACAGAACCGGGTTATTCGAAGTATCCATGGAACCAAAACCCCATAATGTTCCCGTTGGAACCGCCGCCGCTTTCACCGGTGAAGCTGCCGGCAAGATGGTTGCCAGACAGAGGATTACCGTGATTGCCACACTGGCCATAATTTTCAGGATATGCTGCGATTTCTTTTTCATCTAAGCAAAATCTCCTTCCACCATTATTGATATTGGGGTCTTTATAATCGGTCCCATATCTAAACTAATTTAAAAAGTCAATTAATCTTACAAGATATTATACGGGTTGTAAAGACATTGTTTAGTAAATATTTAGAATGACCGCATGTAATCAGGCACGAATAATCATTGTAAGCTCTGAATTGCAGGAAAAAGCTCAACAAAATCTTAACATGGGGAGGCAACAACTATAACTACAGCGCAAATGGATAAGGGATTCCCTCCTGCGTATGAAAGACAAGTTGAACAAGTTAGATTCAAGCAAAGCTTGAATCTAACTTAATTTTTGTCATTGTCGGGCTTGACCCGGCAATCCACGAGATTTCGGCCGCCCTCAGCCGTGAGGATCAAACTCTTTTAGCTTTTGAAGAACATTCTCCCCAAAAGTGGGGTTTCGATGTCGATGGCCTCTGCCGGGCACGTTTCCTGGCAGCAGTAGCAGCGGATGCAGCGGTCGTAATAATGCTTCGGCGGCTTTGTTTTGTCGCCGTTAACCCAGTTCACCGCCTTCGGTTCGACGGGGCACATCTTAACACAGGTGCCGCAATGTGTACATTTGGTTTTGTCGATCACCGGCCGCGGCGTGATCTTGTTCTTGATGAAAGACATCACCTGGTTGCCTTTATTCGAAACCGGAGCTGTCCGGTTTACCTTAAATTTTTTATCGATAAAAGAATCGAGGCTTTCACCCACAATTTCGATATTTTCCTGATGATATGTTCCCAGATTGGCCTTCTCGCCCAGTTTGGATGTCGGCACCATCTCCGGATTGAGGTCGATGATGCGGCAGGCGGTCGCGTCGAGCGCAATCGGGTCGGCGGATAATAACAGCACGTTTAACTGTTTCGGGTTTCCGCTCCTGGGCCCGTTGCCTTCCATCGCCGTGATGCCGTCCATCACGTACAGGCGCGGCTTGATAAAGGTGTTGATATCAACCAGCATCGCCGCAAAATCATAGGGGTCCGGCAGTTTCACATGATACTGTCCTTTCAAGATGCCTGGGATGCAGCCGAACTGGTTCTTCACCGCGCCGGTGAACCTTACCAGTCCGTGCGTCTTCAGCTTTGCCAGGCTGACCAACCCGTCGCTGTCCAGCACGCCGTTGGCCATCACAAACTTTTTCACCAGCAGTGCGTCTTTATGACTGACTTCCCTGCCGGCGTCGAAATCGGCTAAAATAAATTCCAACTCGTCCCCGACCTGTTTCAGGCCGGCCTTGCGCAAATTCGGCTCTGCCTTGCCGAAACTCGGAGAATCGCCGTAATAGACTTTTGCGCCTGCTTCTTTGAACAGTTGGCCGATGCCGCGGAATACCGCCGGATGTGTCGTTACGCATTTTTCCGCGTTTATTCCCACCAGGATATTCGGTTTCAGGACTATTTTCTCACCCGGTTTTACGAATTGGGATACGCCGCCGAGCAGGTCAATCCCTTTTCTCAGGGACTTTAACACCTGCTGGTCGTCATAAGTTTCACACCTGATTACCGCAACCTTCGTCTTTTTCATCGTTTAGTCCTTCTAATTTTCCGTTTTTCCTGAACATTTCATTCAAAGGTTTCCCGGCCTGCAGCAATCAAGATTAGACTGTTTTCCCGCTTAATGATTCGTTGCCGCGGGCGCTGTTGCCGTCACGTTTAAGGTTACCGCCCGGCTGGTTATCCCGGAGACTGATGCCGTGATATTAGCGGTTCCGACTCCCACGGCAGTCGCTACCCCGGTTGAGGAGATTGTCGCGGCGGCGGGGGTATCGCTGTCCCAGGTTACCTGGGAGCTGATATCCGCCGTCGAACCGTCCCAGTTGATTCCTGTGACCTGATATTGCTGGCTGGCGCCAATCGCCAAAGTCACAGGGGTTGCGGGCGTGACTACCACCGAAGACAACGATATCACCGTTATTGTAAAACTCTGGCTGGTAACATCGTCCAGGGTCGCTGTGATATCGGTGGTTCCGTCGCTTAAACCGGTAACCAGTCCGATTTTACAGGAAGCGACATTCGGGTTGGAGCTGGCCCAGATTACATCATTGCTCAGGTCCGGGGTTGCGCCGTCGGAATAGTTCCCGGTGGCATCTAATTGCATCGTGGAATGCATGGTTAAAATGGGTATTGTGGAATGGGTTATTCTGACTCCGATGGAATTTAATACCGGTGCCGCCTTTTTTGAACCGCAGGCCGTCATCGCCGGGATCAAAATCAATGCCGTTATCACCGCTAACAAATAACCGGTCAACCGTATCTGTCGAATTTTCATAAATCTTTCAACTCTTCTTTTTTCTCGTATTTTCCGGCGAACCCCCCAAAAATCCCTGTTTCAAGCAGTGTAAGATGCCAGCTGCTTGATCCTCTTTACCATATTGGGATGGGTTGTAAATATTTCCCCGACTTTAGACCAAAAACTTAATTTCACATCCATCTGGCGCAGTGTCAACAGTTCATACTGGTCGATGACGCCGTCTTTGTTCCGGTCGATTTGAGAGAGTTCACGTAGTTCGTTCATCGATTGCATCGGGTCGGAAACAAAAAAAGCCTTGGCGCCTTCCACTTTCTTCAACTCATTTTTGTCCCTGATGTTGGCGCTGCTGTTCGCCAGTTTATAGAGCGCGGTCGCCATCTGGTTCGGCTGGTTTCCCAGTTCGACACTGCCCTTATCGGCATAATACTCGCGGATTCTGGAACCGTACAGCACCAGCAAATTGGTGATGAAATAGAAAATCAAGGCGCCGATACCGATTAACGCGCCGTAATTCCCGCCGCCTTTCCGCCGGCTGCCGGCACTCGCGAAACCACCGTATAACATCGTAATTGCGACCCAGTATAATATCATCGGAATCGCTGAAAGCAGGGTGATGATTACCATGTCGCGGTGCTTGATGTGCGACATTTCGTGCCCCAGCACCGCCCTTAATTCATTTTTATTCAGTAATTTGAGAATGCCCTGTGTCACGCAAATCCGTCCGTCTTTCTGCGTTCGTCCGTAGGCAAAGGCGTTCGGCACATTGATCTGGGAAATACCCACCCGCGGTTTCGGCAGATGCGCTTCCTGCGCCAGTTCGGCCACCATGCGGTGCAGTTCCGGTTCCTCGGCCTCGGTCACCCACTTCACCCGCATTGTCCACCCGACAATCGCCGGACTGACCAGGTACTGCAGCAGCATAAATCCGAAAGCCAGGATAATGTAGGCCAGTGCGCCACCGATACCCATGGCTGAACCGATTATGGTAATCACCCCGTAAAGCACTGCAAACATTACTGCCACAAGCAGAAACATCCGCGTCTGAAGTCCCATTAGTTATTCCTCCGTTGTAGAATGGAAAATCTTTTCCCTTTCCAGAAAATATTATACACCACATCGTAAAAACAGGCACAACTCATCTATTGGGCTAACCGGGTTAAGTAAACATGTAATTGCAGGACCTGAAAGGGGGTGTCAGCCCTCTCGCCCCGGAGAGAGGGGATGCCACAAATCAATTAATAAATATTTCAAAGCAATATGCGGATAATATTAAGCCGGGGCTTGGCCTCTAACGGCCGTGTTAGCCGTTAAGGTTTGGCCGTTGTATATTTTTCCGCCGCATCAATTATGCGGTTGAGCATCGATATCATTTGCTGCCTCTCGGCCTCGGACAGAACCGAGATGATCAATTTGTCGGAAACCACCTTATAAATATCTTTGCAGATTTGCTGCCCTTTTTCGGTTAACTCGAAACTCAATAAAGTCGATTTGGGAGTTTCGCGCGTTTTTCTGACCAGCCCGTCTTTCTCCATCCGCATCATTTGCATCGAAAGCGTGTTAATTTCCCGGTCCGTATAGCGGGCCAGTTCCACTAACGTCGTTTTCCGTCCCAGTTTACTGAGGATTGTCAGGATATTTGCCTGCCGGGGAGAAACGCCGAACGGCGCCAGCTCTTTTCGTCTGATGCTGAATAGTAAGTGCCTGGACTTGCCGATCAGATACCGCACATGTAATGTGCTGTCTTGCGGTATTATTTCCACCATGTTGTCACCCCCCGGGCATAATTTTCATTAAGTATAATATATCGCACCATTTTTGACAAAGCCCGCCGGACGATGCTATACTTCTCAATAATTTACCGTATTCACTAATGAATACTATAACGAATACTTATATGAATATGAGGAGAAAAATGATTTCCAGATTTCAATTATCCACCGAAATTATCTTTGGCGCCGGCAGTATCGAAACCCTCAGCGGGGAAGCGGCGAAATTGGGACGTAAAGCGCTGCTCGTGACCTACCCGGATATCCGTCGCATCGGCCTGCTTGATAAAGTAATCAAAGACCTGAAAGCGAAAAATATCGAGGTTGTGATTTTCGATAAAGTCCAGTGCAACCCGCGGACCACCACTGTCGACGAAGGCGCCGAATTCGCCCGCCGCGAAAAACCGGATTTCTTTATCGGTCTCGGCGGCGGGAGCGTCATGGATACCACCAAGGGCATCGCCGTTACCAGCGCCGGCAGCGCTTCGGTTTGGGATTACACTCTCCATCGTGCCTCACCGCAAAACCCGATTCGTCCCATCATCCAGGTTCCCACGATTGCCGGCACCGGTTCCGAGATGAATCCCAGCGCCGTCCTGACGCACTGGGAATCCCACATCAAAATGTCGCTGGGCGGATATCCCCCGCTGCAGGCCAGAGTGGCCATAGTCGACCCGGCGTTAACATTGACCGTCCCCATGCGCCAAGTCAAAGCCGGCGGCGTCGATATCCTCTCCCACCTCATTGAGTATTATCTCACCGATGATACCCCTCATCCCTTCACGGACGGCATCAGTGAGACCGGGATGAAAATAGTGGTGGAATATCTGCCGCGCGCAATCGCCCACCCCGACGATATCGAGGCGCGCACCGAACTTTCCTGGGCCAGCACCGTGGCCATGTCGAAATTTGCCCGGTTAGGCGGCGGCGGCGGGAACATGACCTGCCATGCCGTCGAGCATGCCTTGAGCGGCTATTATGATGTGACCCACGGCGAAGGGCTGGATGCCTTATTGCCGGCCTGGATGCGGCATTTTTACCGGGCCGATAATCCCCGCTTCAATTCTCTCGGCAAGAATGTCTTCGGCAAAAAGGACGGGCTTAAAGCCACCGAACAGTTCCTGGAAAGCATCGGCATGCGGCTGCGCCTCGGCGATTTAGGCTGTAAATTAGAAGATACGCAGTTAATTACGGATCTGGTGTTCAAATCCTATCCCGGCAAACTTGCCCTGGACGCAGATGCCGTCTCGCAAATTTACCGAGACTCTTTCTAATAATTATTGTTTGTTTGCGGCTAGGGACGTGTTAGGGAACCAGCTATCGATACCTAGCGAGAATGGTACAAACTATTCTGTTGTTAAAGTGCTGCCTTAAAAAGACCGATTAATTCAATTGATAAAGTATGGGCATACAGGCACGATT